>WNGM01004843.1_pt1 | contig 21475 bp, 16 predicted proteins | sample 5400571 | NCBI WGS metagenome assembly WNGM01 (sample SAMN13153378, study PRJNA577476) | soil metagenome | isolation source: 100 cm soil or saprolite under Garry oak tree replicate 2 | place: USA:California | collected 2016-06-15 | reverse complement strand
CAGCACGCCTGCTGTTTCCGCCGAAAACCTGGCTCTGAATTGCTTTTCCAAACGCGCGCGCCGGTCATACATCCAGGCGAGGGGAAGAAAGACACGCGCGTCATCCAGACGCTCAACCAGTAAAGGACTCTTGATAACTCCAGTCGCGTCATACCCCTTCCGGTCGAGGTACTCGGTGAATGGCAAAACTCCGGGATTGCGAAAGTTCTCTTCGCGGTCCAGGATGGTCATCACCCGCACGCGAGCTCCGTGATGCAGTTCCAGGGCGTCGTATTGCTGCTTCACCTCCGGATCGCCCACGTTCGCGAGCAGGAGAACTTCGCCCGATGCGTCGTGCTCAATTCCTCTCGACCCAATTCGTTCTGCTCTGATTGTCAGGTAGAGACTCTCAGGCGCAGGCTCAGGTTCGGTTTGAATCGTGCCGGTTAGTTCGATTGCCTCACCCGGGATAACTGTTTTTTCGTTGTACAGCCGGGCAATCCGATTCAGCGCCGGGCCGCGGTTCTCGACAATTGCCAGTCCAAGTCCGGCCAAGGCGAATGCGGAGATGATGCTCGTGGTTGCGAGGCGATGTCGCGCAGCCCAGGCGCAGGCGATCGCAGCCAAACTAAGAAACAGGGCCGTGATAATCGACACCACCGAAACAGCTGTCGATTGTGATGCCAGACGGTGCGCGCCGAGAATACCGATTGAGAGCGCGGCCGCGAGCACAATCAGAGGGCTCGACGCGAATCGAGATTGTGGGAGAACGCTCATCCGCTGTTGCCGTCAGCCTTTCAAGTGAACGACCGTTTCGACGTGATGCGTTTGCGGGAACATATCAAATGCGGCGAGAGAGTCAATAGCATAACCACTGTGGGAAAGCTTTTTCAGATCACGGGCGAGCGTAGCGGGATCGCAAGATACGTAGCAAACGTTTTGTGGGCTCAACTTAACTATGCCAGCAATAACACGCGATTCACCGCCGGAGCGCGGCGGATCAAGCAGAAGAAAATCCGGCCGGCCCAATTTGAGGTTCTCTTCCAGCCAGCCCGCGACATCCTCGTTTGCAATCTCAGCATTGCTGACACCCGCTCTCGTCAGGTTAGCCCGCGCGAATTTCGCCGCCACGACGTCAGCTTCCACGCCAATTGCATATTGGAATTTGCGAGCCATCGGCAAAGTGAAGAGTCCAACTCCACAATAGAGATCAATCGAGAGACTGCCGCTGGCGTCCTTCAATGCATAGTCTAATAACGCGGGAAGTAAATCATAGTTTGTTTGGAAGAACGCTTCCGCGTTCACACTATATGTTTCGGCTCCAATTAAGTGGGTAACGTCGCGGGAGCGTTCGCTATCAGGGCTCTCACGGAGTTTCGCGTTTCTGAAACGGGTGATGGCGATGGAAACAACTTCATCTCCGGAAATGGCGCGAATGTCCTTTACATCATCTGGTAGTGAACCGTCGCGGGCGCGCTGCCGGAAACTCTCCAGAGACTCCTGCAGCTCCGGGGCCAACACTGCGCACTCCGCGACATCACAAACGCGCCGGGAGTTGCCCTCGAAATAGCCGAGGCGCCTGTTAATGGAGTCGTACTGCCATTGCGCTCGCGAACGATAGTGCCATACGTTTGCCGCTGGAATAATTTTAAAGTCAGGCACCGTCTGGAAACCGCCGACACGTCGCAGGCAGTCTTTGATGATTTCAACTTTCGCATTGAGTTGGGCCTGGTAATTCAGTTGCTGAAAGTCGCACCCGCCGCAACGACCAAAATAAGGACACGGGGGTTCAACGCGATCGGAAGAAGCTTCGACTACTTCCATGATTCGGCCAAACGAGACATTTCCTTTGACTCGTTCGATCTCGACCCGAAGGCGATCTCCCGGGGCCGAGAGAGGTACCATCACCGTGCGGCCTTCTGCATGGCCCAGGCCGAGACCGCCGGGAAGAATCCGTTCAATCTTGACTTCCATTTGCGAAATCTAGAGAAAGAAGAGGCTGAGCCGGGGAATACCCGCGTTCTCGCGCAAACGCTTGCGCAACAAATTATCGCGGGTTTGTTCGAATGCCGCTTTGTCCATATGACGCTTGTAGGGTTTTAGTTGAGCATGTACTTCCGTCTGTGCAGCTTCCAGCTCGCTCTGGGAAATTGCCAGGCGAATCGCATCGTCGAGCAGGCGCTCAATTCCGGTCAACGATTCTTCCAGCTTGCGCGCATCCGGCTGCGGCGAACTCGCATAATCGTTTTCAATTTCGGAAAGCAACCCCTCGGCGCGGCCCAGGGCCTCGTACAGCTCGTCAGGCTTCATCTGCCCCCGCGATTGATGGAGGTTTGCGAATATCTCGCGCGAGCGGGTCAAATGAGCCAGCACCACATCGCGCGAAAAGGCCGACTGTTCTTCTGCCGGCTCCGAATCTTCGGGGCTGCCCACCCGCGAGTCCAGCCATTCGGCGTATTGCGCTTCCACCTCTTCCTGACAATAAAGCAGGGTCTTGACGCTGCGCTTTCTCTTCCTCGCCTCGTGGGAGTCAAAGGCGTGCTCAATTCCCCGTAACGCGACGTGCAGAGGAACACCGCGTTCCTTCCAATTCTCAATGAGCGCCCAATCCATTGGGCTGAGCAGCAGATGCTTGCCGCGGCGACGGATGAACGTATCTTCGATTTCGGAAAAGTAGCTGAAGTAGTTCAAGTCGAAAGTCCAAAGTCCAAGGTCCAAGGTCGAGGGCAAAGTCATCGGTTCTCGGACTTTGAACTTTGGCCTTTGGACTTTGGACTCGCAGTCCGCTCGTAAACCAGGCGCAATCCCTCGAGTGTCAATGTTTCATCGACGTGCTCGATGAATTCTGAACCCCTGGCAATCAGGGATGCCAGTCCGCCGGTCGCGATCACTTTCGGCGAGCCGCCCATCTCGGCAATCATCTTCCGCAGAATGCCATCGACCAGCCCTACGTAACCGTTATACAGGCCTGACTGCATTGCTTCCACGGTCGAGCTCCCAATGATCCCTTGCGACCGTTTGATTTCGACGCGGGGAAGTTTCGCCGCGCGAGCAAAGAGCGCATCAGCAGAGATCGTTATCCCGGGCGTAATCACCCCGCCAAGATATTCACCTTTAGCGTTGATCGCGTCGAAGGTTGTTGCCGTGCCGAAGTCGACGATGATGCAGGGCGCTCCGTATTTCTGAATTGCCGCGACCGCGTCGACAATCCGGTCCGCGCCGACGTCTGACGGCGGTTCGTACAGAATCGGGACCCCCGTATTGACGGAGTGGTCAACAAACAGTGGGGTCAAATTGAAATAAGACTCAGCCATCCGCTTGAGGGTGAAATTCAGCGGCGGCACGACCGAGGCGATGGCAATCGCATCAATGGTTTTGAAGTCCAGGCCACCAAGCGCGAACAGATTCCGCGAGTGAACGCCCCACTCGTCCACTGTCCGGGATCGCTCAGTTGTTAGTCGCCAGTGCACGACCAAACGGTCGCCGTCAAAAACCCCCAGCGAGGTGTTCGTATTGCCGATGTCGATTACTAAAAGCATAGAAACGTCATGAGTAATGCGTGATGAGTGCTGCGAGGTCTTAGGACTTTAGTCTTAGATCTTTGACAAAGACCTAAGATCGAAAACCAAAGGCCTTCTGTTCACCCATCACTCATTACTCATCACCCATCACACTATTTTGTCCGTCGCCCGCAGGGCCGTCACATCGCCCGCGCGCACGATTCTGATTTTACGGTTGCCGGTTTCCACGCGCAGGGCTCCGTCACTTTCGAGGCCGCGCGTAGTTCCCTCGAATGTTTCCTCGCCCAAAGACACACGCACGCGTCTGCCCGTAGCGTACGTCGAATTCGCATACCATTCGCGAATCGTATGTTCGGCGCCATTGTTATCTTGCAAGCAGGCATATCTTTCGGCGATCGCCGCGACGAGCTCTGCCAACACCTGCTCGCGATCCGGCTTTGCGCCTATCAAAGTTTCGATCGTGACGGCGTTCTCGAGGGCGTCGGACAAACCATCGTGGTTCAAATTAATTCCGATGCCCATAATCGCGGCCGGCCCAGCCTCGGTTTCCACAGTCTCAGCCAGAATTCCACAAAGCTTTTTGTCGGCTACGCAAATATCGTTAGGCCATTTGATGTCGCTTTGTAAGTCGCAAGACTTGATCAATGCATCGTGAACCGCCAAAGCGGCCATCAGCGTTAACAGCGGCCACGCCGTCAAAGCGATCTGCGGCCGCAGGATAATGCTGAAGTACAGGCCCGCGTCCTTTGGTGAATGCCACGTTCGATCCAGGCGGCCCCGTCCCCGAGTTTGCTGACGCGCGACGATGCAAAGACCTTCCGCCGCCCCGATCCTTGCCTGTCGCATGGCCTCGAGATTGGTCGAATCAATCGAATCAAAGCGCAGGATAGTCGGATGAAGGTCGCCGTACATCACTCGACGCAAAGGCACGGGACACGATAAACGAAACTATCGTCCCGCGCCAGTGCTCAAAGAGAACATAAGAAAAGGCCCGAAGTATTCCTTCGGGCCCCGTCGAATTGTTGGCGGTTCGTACGTTTGCTGAATATCTATCCCAGAAAACCCCGGAACTTCGACGTATTCGCTTCATATCCCGGAAAGACCGTCTGCAACCTCGATGCGCCAAGATGCTTCGACGCAATCTCGCTGAAAACAGCACGGAAGTCCGTCGTAAGTGCGAGGTCGCGACCTTCGTATAGTTGATCGCTCTTTAGTCCCGGCCAATCGCCATAAACTTTTCCGCCGCGCACGCCATTGCCGGCGACGAACATTGCGTTGGCATGTCCATGGTCGGTGCCGCGGTTGCCATTCTCTTTCGCCGTGCGGCCGAATTCAGACATCGTGAGCACCACGACGTCATCCATGCGCTGGCCCAGATCTGTGTAGAGCGCGGCAATCGCCGAACTGAACTGGCGCAGCAGATTGCTCAACTGCCCCTGTTGATTGCCCTCGTTGACGTGTGTGTCCCAACCGCCGATGTCCGTAAAGGCGACTTCCAGACCGACGCCGGCCTTAATCAATTGGGCTATCTGTAGCAAGGAGTTGCCGAATGGCGTCCGAGGATACTCGGCGCCATTTTCCGGCTTGTACTGGGACGGATTCACCTGCTTCAGATAATTGATCGCTTCAAACGTCTCTTTACCGGTGCCGTGCAAAGCGTCATTGACTGTCTGATCGTAGATCGCTTCAAACCCTCCCTGCACCGCCGCCGAACTTTGGCCTGCCCGAATTGTAAAATCTGCCAGATTCGAGATCGCAAGCGCCGGCGACCTGCCTTGCATCGCGCGTGGCATGTTCTGCGTCATCGAGACCGCGCGGAACAGTGACTTTTGCGGATCGGCTTTCGCCTGCAGGTAACGATTGAGCCAGCCATCAGCGGTCGATTTAACTCCCGGGGTAGCGGATTCCATGTAATCCTGGGCGTCAAAGTGCGAACGAGTGTTGTCAGGCGAACCCGAAGCATGAACAATTGCCAGCCGCTTTGAATCCCACAGCGGTTTGAACGGCGCCATTCCCGGATGCAGGCCAAAGAACCCGTCGAGATTAATCGCCGCTTCGGCACTGCCGTTCGGTTTTGGGATTGCGATTGAGGGTCGCAGATCGTAATAGGAATGCTCACCATACGGCACAACGACATTCAATCCATCGACCGCACCGCGCTGAAAGATTGCGATCAGCGTCTTGCGTCGCCCGCCGGTTACGCGATCGCGGACCTGTGCCAGGGCCGCGCGTTTCAAAAAAGACGGCATCGAAGCCATTACGCCGAATGAAGCCAGCGCAATGCCGCCTGATCTAATGAAGTATCTTCTATTCATGATCGTAGTCCTCAAAAAAGGTTGTGCTTGTGCATAGTACTTTGTTCGCTATTCCCGAATCCGCGTTCCTCTAGCTCGAGCACCAGGTACGAAGCACCAAGCACAAAGCACGGTCTTATTGTCTTTGAAACTCCGGCGAGCCCAGTATCAATCCCACCATCTTCACCACCGGATTATTAATCGCTGCGGGGCTAACAGCCGCAATTTGCTGCTGGCGTTGTCCATTTCCGCCGCCCGCTGGTCCGAATCCTACGCCCAACTGGAATCCCGTTTCAAAAGGATTCGCAGGCGGCGTGGCTGATGCCGTCAGCGCCGCTGGAGGCGTTGGCGGCAAGGTCGTCTCGTCACTCAACTGTTTCAACAACGTCTCTCTTGTTTTAGCCGAGATTTCGCCGCCGACAATTAACCTCACAAATCTATCCAGCACCTGATTCTTGTCCAGCGATTTGCCGGCCCGGGATTCGCCCACGAACTTTGATAAATCCACTCGCGTTCCCGGAATGCGATTGCTCACCAGCGCGAGTGCGAAATTCATCCGCTCGAGCAATGCGCCGGTGTTCACCCAGTTCTCAGCCACGTCCGCATAACCGTTCGGTGTCTGAAACCCATAGAGCGGCTGACCCATCCGGGCAATCCATTGATGTAACTGCGGCCCGCCGTTCGTATCCGCGCCCAGGGTGCGCACGGCGCTCACGACTAATTCAAACGGCCTCTTGATCTTCGTCCGGTAAGCTTCAGCCGAATTAAACTCTGGCGAAAAAAAGATCGCCTTCAGCACTTCGCGAATATCTCCGTCGGTTTTTAGAAAAGTCTGCGCCACGCGATCGATAAGCTCAGGCGGCGGATCATCGGAAACGAAATGCCGGACCAACTTGGTCGCGATGAATTTAGCTGTCGATGGATGATGAACCAGGATGTTAAGTACCGCTAACCCATCACCCATCCCTCCTCCTGCCGGGATCTTCTGTCCCAGTACGACCTTTTCGCCGTTGTCATGCGCGGCCGGCATGAAGCGGAACGTGCCCGCGTACTGGCGCAGCATCTCCAGGCGGCGACCGTTCATCCCTGCGTCCGCAGCGATTCCGGCTCCGCGCGGCGCAACAATCGTCCATCCGGTAAAACAGCGCGCTACTTCCTGCACATCTTTCTGCGTATACCCGCCATCGACACCCAGCGTGTGCAACTCCATCAACTCGCGTGCGTAATTCTCGTTGATGCCGCGTCGTTGTTGTTGTTGCTGCGGCTTCTGATCCTGTGGATTGTTAGTCATGGAAATAGGGTTTCCACCCCGGAGGATCTGCTGCAATGGGCGTCCGGCGCCAGGCCGCTGTTGCGGGCGGTTCATTTGAGCGTTCGGCGCGACGCTTTGAAAATTGTCGAGATAGAACAGCATCGCCGGACTTTCCGCGTCAGCGAGCAGGAGATCATAAAACCTCCCGAGCGTGTGCGGCCGAATCGTGTCGCGATCGTACGAAGTCAACAGCCAGCGATCGGCACCTTTGCCGGCAAACACATTGAAATGGTTCGTCCAGAAATCCACCATCACTTCCTGCAACTGGCGCTCGCTGTATACCGCGCGCAACAAGCGGGCCATTTGCAACTCGCCGGTGATGAATTGCGGTGGGCGCAAATTATTCTCTTTGAAGTATGCGTAGACGGCTTTCCGATATTCCGGATTATTCATCGGATTCGCCGCATCCGGATTGGCAGGCTGGGCGGCGGTTGTCGTCTTGGTCTTATCGAGACCTGGTCCCTGCATTTCACCAGGCATCGCTTCGCCATTCTTTGGAGCGTCCGCAGACTTCGGAGTTGCATTAGCCCCGCCCTTGATCCGATTGTCGCGTGCCGCAGCCAGATCCGCCGGCAGGTCGCCGCGTCTTTGAAGTTGCCGCAACAACTGTCCCGGCTGCGGATACTTCTCGTAAAGTTCCGCCGTCGTCATGCGCAACGTGTCGAGATTTTGTAACTTTGCCTCGGTTGCTGAATCGTCAATGTTCGAGGGATTCAACTGGGACATGATGTAGTTATCGACACCCATGGCCCTGACCCGTTCAACGTCACCCGGCCGCGCACCAAAGCCCAGCCGGTTCAGTACATGAAGGATGCGCTGATCCTCGTTGAGCTTGCCGGCTTTTCGAGCCGTCTCAGCTTTCATGCTTTGAGCGCTGATGCCGACGGCAAATGTGCCGGCCAGCAAAGTAGCAATTGATAAAACCGCAGCTGTCTGGCGCATGACCGAGTAATTACCACGATATTTGCTATTCATAACTTCAGCTTTCTTTTCGATTTGGTCTGGAATGCATGGCACACAACTTTTTGTTCGCTGCGGTCTTAGACGCAGGACGACGGCCTTTGGTTGAGTAAATCTTAGGGGTTATCAGGGTTTACCGCAACTTCGTAACGCTCCCCAATCGCTCTCAATTGGAGGCGGGAGTGGTGCGATTTGCAGGTGCGCGCGGCATTGGCCGCGGATAACTGACTGGACTGCGATTTCCCTCCTTATCAATCGCCCGCACGCCAAAGAAATAATTGTCTTTTGACATCCCCTTCATGGTGTAGCTGTTCACGTTCCCGATAGACTGGGCATGTGTCCAGACAGGTTCGGTCGTGTCGCGCCAGACAATTTCGTATCCTGCCAAATCAATTTCCTTGTTGGCGTCCCATTTCAGCTCCGTATCGTTCGATAATCCCGTATTCACCATTAAATTCTTGGGCCGTGCCGGCGCCAGCGCCAGAGCCGCCAGTGACGCCGCGTTCACGCGCGCCACATCCGCGATATAGTTGAAATCATCGAACTGCGGCAAATCTCCGTACTGGATCCCGTTTTCTACGCGAACATTCTGATGTTGGTGATGATAGTCTTCATTAGGTTCCGTAAAGCGGACTGCCGCATAGCCACGCTCGAGAAAGGGTTGATGGTCCCCGCCGCGGCCATAACGATCGCGGCGATAGATCATCCAGACCTTCATTCCGGGAACATATCGCTCGCCGCTTTCCTTGATGAACCTCGCCAGCTGGCGCGAAGCTGAATCGTTCTCGCCGCCGACGCTGCGACGGGTCATCGCTTCCTGTTGAGTTTCGTTTGACGGCACACCTTCCGAAAACACTCGGACGGTATGCGTATCGCGCTTCCCGTTACCGCCGATCGAACTCCCAATGATGTCGTTGGTAAACATTGCTTCGATATCCATGCTGTTCTTCTTTGCCTCTTCGGCAAAATGAGTTGAGCCGAGCAGTCCCTGCTCTTCTCCGGGCACAGTCATAAAAATAATCGTCGCGTCGAATTTGTATTTCGACATTACGCGCGCCAGCTCAAGCACCGCCGCCGTACCTGAGGCGTCATCATTCGCACCCGGCGCGTCACACTTTGCATCTGTAGGGCTGGTGCACATCGAATCATAGTGACCACTCACCACATAAACGCGATTGGCCGAGTCAGCCTGCGTCCCTTTCAAGGTCGCCAGGATATTTGTCAGCATCGTTGGTTGCGGAACGCGCGCGGCTTTTGGTTGTTCAAAAGCCTGCTTCTCAACGGTTAACCGCCCACCTGATGCTGCGGCGATCTTCTCGAATTCTCCATAGAGCCAATCACGCGCCGCGCCGATGCCCCGATTCGGATCGTTCTGTTCGGAAAGCGTGTTACGGGTGCCAAAGCTGACAAGTTTGCGGATCGTCCGTTCGATATTACGAGCATCGATTTCTGACACGAGGCGCGCGATCTGCGGATTGCGTGGTTGCGTTGGTTGTTTTCTGGCTTGCGGCGCCGAGCCGGTTCTGGATTTGCTTTGACCGATTGCCGAACTGCCGCTTGTCAACAGCAAAACCGCCACAAGCAGCGATTTAAGGAAGCTGCATCCAGGTGAAAACGAAGCTCTTTCCATGTGCGGCACCTCTTACTTTATTTGGATTAGTCAGAAACAAAGCGAGACTAACCAATTGTCAGCTCGGTGCGCAACCGAAAGAATGTGGAAAATTAAAAAGCCTTAGTTCTTAAACTCGTCCGCTATCTTCTGAGGTTTCAATTCAGGGGAGGCATGGGGCCTCTCAAAAAAACGCGTAGTGTTTTCTGTGACGCTCGGCGCCGGTTCAAGACGCCCAGTTGAGGGACGAGAAAATTTCTGAAAAAGCGAAGGCGCCTTCCTGGGCTGAGGAAGGTTATGGGAGGAGATCGATGCATTAATTAATTTTGATAACTGCCTTACCAGAGAAACGTCGACGATCAGGATGGTGACCATTCCTAAGAAAACCAGGGCCATCGACAGGTCGCCGCCGCCAACAGCTCTGGCCATTTCTATCGCACCCGTAATCAACCCTTTCCCGCCAACAGTTTTGGCCATTTCTATCGCACCCGAAATCAGCCCGGCAAAGCCACCGAGAGTAAGCATCAAGAGCGTGACGCCAATGATCAAGGTTGGCTTCGTCACATTTAGTGGGACGACTTCAGCATTCGTGCCAGGCGTCAGGCTCAGATTTGCGCCGCAGCGATTGCAGTAATTAAGCCCGACGGTGTATTCAATTCCGCAGGATGGACAAAACATAAAGTGTGTCAATCGTAAATCGTGAATTTTGAATCAATGGTTAAGCGATCTGGTTCACGCTAAGAATACGCCACAACCAGCCGATCAGTTCACTCCAATTTACGGCTGAATTTAAGGGATTCGGTAAACTTTGCCTTTGTGTACGATAAGCACCTCGCCGCTAAACTGCGAGGCAATTGCACGGACCGACGAATCCATCTCCCTAAAGGCCTCTGAACCCCGAGCGACCGTGATTACCGGCATCGATGATTTGAGCTTTACATCCACCCATGCGCCACCTTGTTTGCGAAAGGTATGCCCGCCGGCTTTGCGCTCTTCGGGAGTCGCCTCACTGACGGTACCCGCGAGGCCTTGATTGCGACTTTGATCCTGCGAATCCGATGCAGACTTGTCCCGGCGAGCCGTTGAAGACTCCGGTCTCGACGAGCGAGATCGGCTTTCCGTTTCCTGCTTCTCTTTGGCTATCGCTACTCCCGATCGAACACGATCAGTCTCGGGTTGACGGCGGCGGGCAGCTTCATCAGCTCCACCGCCTCGCTCCATCACCTTAATACACGTTCCTGGCCACCCCGGATTCCGCCGTCGGCTGTGCGATCGCCGTAGAGGCCTTATCGGCCGAACCGGGCTGAGAAGGCTGTTGCCTGGCAACATTCGCATTTTGGGGTGCTGGCGCGGCCGTGCTCAATTGCGGATTGTCGATTGGTTGATTCTGAGAATGAGTTCCATCGTCCGTCTTGAGCGCGCTTCCCCTTGCCGGTGCTGCTGCTTCGTCATTCTGAGCAATGAGCGTGCTCGCACGATCTTCGGCGCGGCGCCGCAAGGCGACGAAGGTAATTCCAACCGCCGCGATTACAACCAAAGCGAATGCTGTATAGCGCAATTTGCGCGGAGCAAACAGATTGCGCAGACTCTCCAGGAAGGAGATTCGGGCCCGCGCGGTCGCCATTGATTCACCGTCGGCCGAAACACTTCTGCCCGCTGCCAGCGTCAACTGCGTTGCCAGCTGTCTACAATGATCGCAATCCGCGAGATGCGAAACATATCTGGCCCGCGCGGCGGATGACAATGCGCCTTCCGCGAATGCGTTCAACTCGTCAGCATCAAGATGTCCTTCGATGTTCGGCTTGAGGCCGGCCAGCTCCGACGCTGATCTCGATTCGGTCTTTTGCGAATTTCGCCGCAAGAGAACATCTATTTGTGCATCATTTGGTGTCATTTCAATTACTGCCACGCCGGTTTCGAGTCGCTATTTCAGGAACGATTGCCTAAGCGATAACTTGCGAACCTGTAACTCTGAGTCACTCATCGTTTACTCAAGCCTGCGAACTTTGTAAATTAGACTCCGGCGACGAAGTCAACAGCGGTTCTATGTCCCCCTGTAAGTTAACGGCAACCGCGGCCAGGCAGGCTGTTGTTTCAGCCTCAGTCCAACCATGTTCTTCCGCCAGAATGCGTCCGACTTTTGCGCGCACGTCGGCCTGGATTCGAGTCAAACGACGACTCGCCGTGGCTTCGTGAACGCCGAGAACGGCGCCTGCCTCCCGTAAACGCAAGTCGTCAAAATAGTAAAGCTTTACCAACAAACGATCTTCGTCGCCCAGTTCCCTGAGAGCGCGTGCAAGCGCAGTCTCAACGTCGCTGGCCGCTAAATTATTAGCCAGCGCGTCCTCAGGACTCACGGTCGCATGCAGCGCGTCGAACGCCGCGAACGGCTCGTGCGTATTGCGCGACAGCCGATCAATTTGGGCGTCTTCCTCAGGTTGAAGCAGCCGCGATTGCTTGCGATGCTGATCGATAGCTAGCTGGCCAACGACAGCACGTAACCACCCTCCCAGGGATCCCGCGCCCGAATAGAAAGCTAACTTACCTGAAGGCCGTCCATCGTTACGAACTTTCAGTCCATGCAACTCGGCCCAAATCGATTGCGTGAGATCTTCGGCCATCGACTCGTTCGACGAAGCTGAGCGCGCGGCCGAACGGACCGTGGCGTTGTATCCTTCGACGAGATCATTCCAGGCGGACTGGTCGCCGGTTTCGCAGGCGATCACCAGGCAGAGATCATCGGCATGCAGCCCGTCACAGAAACGATTGATGTCAGTATCGGTAGCCGCCGGCGCATCCCTGAGAACATATTTCTCGATCGCCGCCCGCAGGCGTCCGGTTAATGGCGCGGTATCCAGCCCACGCGCGTTCTCAGCCCGCGCCAGCAACCGCCCGGCAGCTCCAAGCACTAACTCGTCAATTTGCTCTTCGCGCTGGCTCAAATGTTCTCGACCTCTGCTTCAATGCTATCACGATCTTCGAGCAGTACTGCGATCCGATGAAGCTCCGACACGACATTTTGATGACCGATTGCCGGTTTGGTTGCCGGCAATCAGGCGTCCTGGTTCGAATGAGGAGCCGGACAGGCCAATTCCTGCCGCCGGCGGCGCTTTGGCAGTCCCCTAATCGACAATCCAAAATCTAAAATCTAAAATCTTAGCCGTGCTCCGGGTGACCGAAATCTTTCGATCGATTCAGGGTGAATCAACGCATGCCGGTCGGGCCTGTACGTTCGTCCGGCTGACGGGTTGTCCCATGCGCTGCACCTGGTGCGACAGCGAATACACCTTCACTGGCGGGCAACACTTTTCGATGGAAGAAGTAATGAATGAAGTTCGCAGCTTTGGTTGCAACCTTGTCGAAGTAACCGGCGGGGAGCCCCTGGCTCAACGCGAGGCGTTCGATCTAATCAAGAAACTGTGCGACGAAAACTACGAAGTCCTGATTGAAACGGGTGGATATGTTTCAACCGCCGAGGTCGATAATCGGGCAAAGATTATTCTCGACATAAAGTGCCCTGCGTCCGGCGAGGCCGAACGAAACCACTGGCTGAACCTGACCACACTCAGGGCGGACGCGGACGAAGTAAAGTTTGTAATTGCGGATCGCGGCGACTGGCAATTTGCCCAGAAAACCATCAAAGAGTACGACCTGGAAAATCGAGCCAGGGCGGTGTTGATCTCACCTGCCTGGGGACTCGTCGATCTGAAGGAGCTCGCGAACTGGATTGCCGAAAGCGGTCTGAACGTTCGCCTGCAGTTGCAGCTTCATAAATACATCTGGGGCCCGGATGTACATGGTGTTTAATGCGATCATTTTCCATTCGTCATTTGGCATGTTTCATTTTGCATTCTTTCCTTGAGTCGCCGCTCATCAATTGCGGAGCGGGCAACTGTGGCATCAACGGCAAATGACCGGTGCCAAATGATAAATGGAAAATGATATGGGCGGCACGGTTGAACTCATAGATGAGCCGGTGACGGAATCGGATTCGTCCCTCGATCCTTCACACCTGGCCGTTTGTCTCGTCTCCGGCGGAATGGACTCGTGCGTCACGGCGGCAATTGCGAGCAAACAGAACGATGAACTCGCCTTCGTTCATGTCTCTTACGGACAGAGGACGGAGGCCCGCGAGCACCGGGCATTTCTCGAATTGGCGGATCATTACCAGGTCACTAAACGTCTGGTAGCCTCGATCGCGTATTTGAGCCGAATTGGCGGATCATCCCTGACCGACACAACTATCGATGTCTCCGAAGCGAATCCGGCAACGCTCGAGATTCCTACCAGCTATGTGCCATTTCGCAATTCGCATTTGCTGTCGATTGCCACCAGTTGGGCTGAAGTCCTCGGCGCAGATCGAATATATATTGGAGCTGTGGCAGAGGATTCTTCCGGGTATCCGGACTGCCGGCCGGCGTTTTACGAAGCGTTTCAGCAAGCGATAGATATAGGGACCAGGCCCGAGACCCGGATTGAGATCGTTACTCCTGTGATCAACTTGCGCAAATCCGAGATCGTCCGGCGCGGCATCGACCTGAACGCACCGCTACAGTTAACCTGGTCCTGTTATCAGCGGCAGGACCGGGCCTGCGGGCGTTGCGATTCATGCGCGTTGAGGTTGCGCGCGTTTAGAGAAGCGGGTGTTGTAGACGCGATACCGTACGCGTGAGCTCGACAAATTGCCAGGGAGGCAGTGCTTGACACCATGATTACAGCCGATTAACTTAAGCGCTGGCTCGGCTGAAATTGCAACGGGAGCTGGAGACTTACGCATCCTAATTCGTGCGTACCTGTGATTACCTGAAAGAGTTTTGCGGAGGATTCATAAAATGCGTTTCAAACATTTCTTTTCACTGATCATCCTGACCTTGGTGCTCGGCGCGAGCCTGACAGCCTCAGCCCAAAGCGCGCCGCTTCGGGGCAATGTAAAACTGGTTGGAAAGGATGGTCAGCCGGCGGCCGTAGCTGGTGCAATCGTCGACGTTTATCGAACCGACATCAAAGGAGACTGGCACACCAAGACTGAAAAGAACGGTGATTTTGTTTTCGCTGGTCTTCCGCTTCAGGGGACTTACCTCGTCGCGGTCAGCGCGCCGGGCGCCCAACCAAACGCTAAGAGTGGCGTCAGAGTCATAAATCTGGAAAAACCAATCGACATTGTGCTGATGCCGGGTGACGGTAAGCACCTGACTCTGGAGGAAGCCAAGATAGCCACGTCCGGTGGAGGTTCGGCGGAAACCGGAACCGGCACTGCTGAGAAAGCGAAACGTGAAGAACTGATTGCCAAGAACAAAGAGATCGAGGAAAAAAATAAAAAGATTCTCGCTTCGAACGAGGTAGTCGCGGCGTCATTCAAAGCGGGCGCCGAAGCGTTGGTCGCCAAAAACTACGATGAAGCTCTAAAGCAGGCAGATGCCGGCATCGTTGCTGACCCCGAGCAAGCGGCGCTATGGACCTTGAAGGCGAACGCACTCAAGGCCCGCGGAGTTGATCGCTACAATGCCGCGGTCACCGGCAAAGAGGAAGCAGCGAAGACTGCGGGCATCGAAAGTGCGAAGTCCGATTTTAAAGAAGCTGCCGACGCTGCGACTAAAGCGGTAACGATCGCCAAAGCTGAGCAGGCCGCTACTGATCCAACCGAGCAGGCGCGGCAAGGCAGCAGAAAATACGTGGCGATGAGCGTGCGGGCGGAAGCAATGCGATTGTACGTAACCAAGGGAGATCCCTCTCAGGTCGACGCCGGCATCGCCGCTTATCAGGATTTCATGACCGTAGAGACCGACCCAGTCAAGAAATCACGGGCGCAGCTTGATTTGGCGCAGATGTTGCTCGATGCGGGCGCGGGCGATAAGGCCTACGCCGAATTCCAAAAGGTTCTCGCTGAGAAACCTGACGATCCAGACGCCAATCTTGGCGCCGGTCTTTCTTTATTCAGCACCGGTGACAAAGCAAAGTACCAGGAGGCAGCCAATTACCTGCAGCGTTTCGTCGACAAGGCCCCCGACACTCACAAATTCAAGAATGACGCCAAGGCAATTCTGACTGAATTGAAGAATACTGAAAACGTCGTGCCGGAAAAGACCACTACCCCGGCGCGGCGCAAGCGGCCTTGAACGCATTTGCCTGAGGGTTTCTGAGGCGGGTTTGCGGCCCGCCTTTTTTTTTACCGGAGTATTTTGACGGCTCGTTGTACTTTTACTTTTAGTTTTGTCGGTTAATGAAAATCGTGCGATGCGGTGCTCTCGATTTTCATTTGCAGGGGCTCAACCCGTCTCGCTTTCACAGAAACCACATTGTCCTGATGCTGCAAAATTCCATCGATAATCAGAAACGGATAGTTAACCAGGGCGAGTCGATTTATTTCAAACAGTTGCGGTGTGACAATTATGTTCGCGATTCCGGTCTCATCTTCCAGACTCAAAAACACGAATCCTTTAGCGGTGCCCGGCCGCTGGCGGACAATCACCCAGCCCGCGACTTTGACTCGCCTTCCGTTGCGCATATTTTTCAAATCGCCGGCCCGCGTTACTTTCATCGTGTCGAGCGACGCGCGCTGGTGGGCCATCGGATGCCGCCCAATTGTTATTCCTGTGCCGCGCAAGTCTGCGTTTAGTCTTTCATTCAGCGTCATGGGCACGAGCGGCGAACTCGTGCCTTCTTCAAGCTTTTCATACAACGGCCCGGCATCCCGCGATACGCGCTCGACCTGCCACAGCGCGTCGCGGCGATGCGCAAAGCCTGCGTCCAATGTCCCACGTCCAACGTCCAATATCGGTTTCGGCTTTGGACTTGTGGGCTGAACAAAATTCAACGCGCCTACGGCTGCTAATTTTCGCAACTCATCTTTTCTTAATTCCGGCACGCGACCATGCAAATCATCGAGACTGGAGAACGATCTTTCCGAACGCGCGCGAACTATTGCCCGGCCCGCTTCTTCCCGCAGACCTTTCACGCACAGCAAGCCAAGTCGCAGACAGAGGTCAGTAGTTAGTGGCCAGTGGTCAGTTGGAAATCGAGCACCAGGGGTTTGGTTCCGACGTCTGACATCTGACCTCTGACATCTGACGTCTGACATCTGTCTTTCTGACCGCTGACCACTGACTTCAATCGTGCATTCCCAATTCGAACAGGTCACATCAACCGGCTTTACTTTTAATCCATGACGCTGCGCATCTTTAATGATTGTGAATGGTTGATAGAAACCCATCGGTTGATTATTCAGCGTCGCTGCAGTAAATGCCGCGAGGTAATGACATTTCAAATAAGCGCTGGCGTAAGCGAGTAAAGCGAAACTGGCAGCGTGTGATTCAGGAAAACCGTAAAGGGCAAATGAAGTTATTGATTGCACGATCTCTTCCTGGGCCTGGGGCTTAATTCCATTGCGCGTCATGCCGCGTCGCAGCTTTACTTCGATCTCCTTCATCCGTGCTTCAGATCGCTTGAACCCAAACGCGCGTCGCAGTTCTTCAGCTTTACCGCCGCTAAATCCTGCGCAAATCATCGCCATCTTTAATAATTGCTCCTGAAAGAGAGGCACGCCGAGCGTGCGCCGCAGGACCGGTTCGAGCGAAGGATGGGCGTACTCGATAGGAGCGCGACCCAGCCGTCGCTGTAAATATGGATTCACCATATTCCCGACAATCGGTCCCGGTCGAATAATGGCGACCTGCACGACAATGTCGTAAAACTTTTGCGGTCGAAGGCGCGGCAAACAGGACATTTGGGCGCGGCTTTCAATCTGAAACATCCCAATCGTGTCCGCTTGTTGTAAAGCGGCGTACACCGTCGGGTCATCTGACGGCAGGTGAGCCAGGTCTATTTCTTCATGGTAATCGTCGCGAATGATTTGAATCGTCTCTTCAATGACCGCCATCATGCCCAGGCCCAGCAGATCGACTTTGATAATGCCGAGGTCCGCACAGTCTTCCTTGTCCCATTGCACCACCACCCGCCCGGGCATCGCTGCCGGCTCAAGCGGCACGACCGAATCGAGTTGTCCCTGGCAAATCACCATGCCTCCCGAATGCTGGCCCAGATGGCGCGGTAGATCCTGCACTGCCAAATAAAGCTGGAAGAACTTCCTGATGCGCCGGTTGCGTAAATCCAATCCTGCATCTCGGAACTGGCGTTCGGTTGTGTCTTTTGGATCTTTCCACTCCCAGGTATGAACGAGACCCGACAAGCGGCCAAGTGTTTCTTCGTCAAAGCCGAGTACTTTGCCAACCTCGCGCGCCGCTGAGCGGCCGCGATAAGTAATCACGTTTGCGGTCATGGCCGCGCCAAGTTTTCCGTATCGTTCGTAGACATATTGGATTGCGCGCTCGCGCTGATCGCCGCTCGGCAGATCGAGATCGATGTCCGGCCATTCGCCGCGCTCTTCCGAAAGAAATCGTTCGAACAGCAGTTCCATGCCGACCGGATCAACGGCGGTAATGCCGAGGCTGTAGCAAACTGCGCTGTTGGCAGCCGAGCCGCGTCCCTGGATTAAAATACCGTTGCGTTTGCAGAACTCGACGATGTCCCAAACAATCAGAAAGTAACCTTCGAGTTTCAATTTCTCGATCAGTCTCAATTCATGCTCGATCTGTTTCTGCGCGCGCGCGAATGCGCCATTGCCATAACGCAACCGCGCGCCTTCGTAAGTCCGCTGCCGCAGGAATGAAGTCATTGTCTCTTTCGGCGGCACCGGATATTTTGGGAATTCGTAACCCAGGTCTTTCAGAGTGAATTCGAGCCGCGACGACAGCTCTGAGGTGTTGGCAATCGCTTCAGGCAAGTCGGCAAAAAGATCGACCATCTCTGCCGGAGATTTCAGGAAGCGTTCCGAATTTATCGAGAGCAAACGGCCGGCCGTTTCCAGGTGCACATGGTTCCTGATACAAGTGAAGACATCAGCAACTTGCCGTTGCAAACGCACGGCATAACAAACTCCATTCGTTGCCAGCAAAGGCAAATGCAAACGCCGGGCAATCTCGATTGCTGCGTGATTACGGGCTTCCTCTTCCCGTTTGAAATGGCGTTGCAATTCGGCGTAAACATTTTCTTTGCCAAAGATATCGATCAGGCATTCAGTCGTGCGCTGTCCTTTTCCGAGTCTGCTGTACTGATTATCCCTCGCCAAAGGTCCGTCTGTTCCACCGGTCAAACAAACCAGGCCTTCGGCATACTGGGCCAATTCATCGCCCGTGACGGCACACTCTCCCGCCTTCGCGTGCTTCGGCACGCGCAGTTTCATCAACGTAATCAGGCGACAGAGGTTTTGATAGCCGGTCCGATTGCGAACCAGGACAGGAAGCGTAAATGCACTCCCTTTCGAAGTTGAACGTTCTTCTCCAGGGCCCAACGTCAAAGGTTCCGAGGTATTTCGACTTTGGATTTTGGCCTTTGGCCTTTGGACAGTTATTTCCGCACCGATGTGAGCTTTAATGCCAACCTTTTGGCCCGCGAGATGAAAACGCGCCGCTCCATATACACCGTCATTATCCAGCAGCGCCATCGCCGGCATGTTTAGCTCAGAGCAAGCCGCAATTAATTCTTCCGGCGTCGAGGCGCCGCGCAGAAAACTAAACGCCGACCTGGCGTGGAGCTCGACGTACTCAGTCATAAATCCCCTCAACAAACCATTCTTCGCTTGATAGATCGTGATAGATTCGACAAAGGACTTCGTTTTGGGGAAATGCTGAATCAATCACTGCCACATCCCATTCATCTCTGGCCCACATATCGGATCGCCACCAATCGCCCGACCTTCGCCATGGCCCGGCCGCGCAAACCACTTTGCCACGAAGGGCATTCGAGGACTTTCCGCTTCGAGTATTGATTCGCGCCGGTCGTCCCCGGTTCATTTGCACGTCCGCGCGCCAGGCTGGACGAAAGAGTCTAAAGCCCATCACACATTGTCGATTGGCAATTTCCGATTTCCGATTTGAATTTTTCTTTCGCTTGCCGCTTACCAGGGTGAACCGTGTCATGCGAAAGGCATCCGGCCGGTGCGTATCGAGAAGTTGCGGCGAGCCAACGTTGTCTCGGCCAACCAGCTTCGCCAACCGCGCCAGAGTAATTTCAAGTCTTTCCGGCTCAGGCGCTAACGGAATAAACAGTCCCGCTTGCGACGCGCGCGGCTTTACGGGTTCGGCGCTGATCCTGACCTCCATGATCGGTGATGTTGGCGGCTGGGCTTCAATGTCGAAGAGGAGCAATCGCAAAAGCGTCTTTGCATTTCGCATTGGCACAGGCAAAGTAATGACGCGATCATGTTTAGTCTTGTCTTCGAGCTTTAGGTTTAACCGTAATTCATTTGTCGCCAGCGCTGACTCATGCAGGTTGGCGCAAAGCTGATTGAGCAGACGAGAAAGAATGAAAGAAAGCGGCTCGATCTCCGCGACCGGATGCTCCAAGGCAAGCGACTGTTCGAAGCCGGCCGGTGGGCGAACCAAATTAAGATGGCGACTGGTTCGCCCCTGCGCGAGTCTTTGCAGGCGCACGCCCTCCTGACCCAATCTTTCGGCCACGCCTGTTAACGGCAGCGCGGCCAAATCAGCAAACGTGCGAATCCCCCAGAGAGCAAAAGTCTCTTGAATCTCTGCGACGCGATCCGCAGCAATTCCGACGAGAGAAGAATCGAGCTTGTCTATGGTGAAACTCCCAAGCTTTGCCAACTCCTCCCCGGCTCTAATAATCGTCACCTCCTTGAACAAGCGAGCAGCGTGAATTGCTACATCCGGTGCCGTGGCCACAGATACATTTACTCTGAACTTCAACGCAGTTGCCCGCCGAACGATTTCATTCGCCAGGTTACGTGCAGAATCGATTTCGGCTTCGTTCGTGGTTGCTTGAGGGAAAGCTACCGGAGAGGCAAACAATAAATCCTGGCCGGAAATATCCAGCACGACTGTATTCGGGGCCGCCTGCTCAACCAACGGCGAAAAAGTAAACGCCAAATTGAGCAATAAACGGCCATCAACTTCCGGCGATGAAGCCGTTGACTGAGAGACACCTCGGCCATAAACGCAGGCAAACATAAACCCCCTTCCCCTGCAAGGATGAATCGAAAAGATTAAATTGATGTTTCGAATATTAGCGAATATCTTCGAACATCGCAAGTGGTAATTTGGTTAGTGTAATTGAGGATTGAAACGCACGACTGCCTCGGACCATTCGACAGGTCGTTCCCGATTCACGCGAACACGCGCTCCTTGAATGAAGTGAGCGTGCGCTAATGGTGAGGTATTAAGCAACTGCGGCAGCCGAGCTCCGACCAATGAAAGATGCCGCTTTTTTTCCTTTCCCGCATTCGTGAGGCTGCCGTTAGAATTTTCCGAAACTAACGACAAACTGCTGGGCCATACTACCTGTTCCGTGGCTAGTTCTAAAACAAGTGAAGCACATGAACGCACGCTGGCGATGGGCGTGATCACCATCAATACCGTCGGCGTATTTTCCACCGCGCGGCGAAAGCGAAACCACCATGATGAAATAATGCGGCGAGCTGTTTTCGCCGGCACGTCACCAAGATTAAGCGCGATCAAACCAAACCCTCCGCTGTGTAACAAAAGATCGACCGCCTTAAAAGCGCGCTCCAGATTATGGTTACAACGCACCCACAATAAACGATCGAAACTGATGCCCGCCCTTGCAGCGGATGAAAGATCGAAACTTTCATTACAATCAATCAAGGCACAGATCTCTTCGTGCCGGGTCGCCAGGGCCAGGCTGGATAGCAATAAGCTCGTTCGTCCTGACGATGGCGCTCCATGGATTTCAGTTATTGCGCCTCGAGGAAAGCCATTGAAGAACT
>WNGM01001134.1_pt1 | contig 21484 bp, 19 predicted proteins | sample 5400571 | NCBI WGS metagenome assembly WNGM01 (sample SAMN13153378, study PRJNA577476) | soil metagenome | isolation source: 100 cm soil or saprolite under Garry oak tree replicate 2 | place: USA:California | collected 2016-06-15 | reverse complement strand
ATCGGGCTCTACCTCTGGCTGCGGATGAAGCGATTTTTTCCGCGCATCGCCCCCGTCCTGCTCGGGGCGGCCGTTCTGCTCCCGGTCCTCGCGCTGCTTGGTTTCTATCAGCAAGGACGGACGATCCTGCAACTGGCGCAGCAGCCGGAGTGGCACGCTCAGGCACTTACTCCGGCCCGGACCGGCACGGCCGCCCAGCGGGCCAATCTTGTGCAATTGCGCGACTATTTCCTGCTCGCTTACGCCGGCGCGATCGGCCTGGTGTTCGCGGCGCGCGGCGCGCGCGCGTGGCGGGAACGCCGCGGCGGCCTGATCCGCCTGACCTATCCGGACCGCACGATTCGCGTGCCGCGAGGGCTGAGCGTGCTGGAGGCGAGCTTTCGCTACAAGGTGCCCCATGCCAGCGTTTGCGGCGGCAAGGGGCGCTGCTCCACCTGCCGCATCCGCATCATCGGCGATCGCAGCCGGCTGCCCAAGCCCTCGGCGAGAGAATCCTTCGTGCTCGATCGCGTCGGCGCCAGCGTCGACCCGGCGGTGCGTCTCGCCTGCCAGCTGCGGCCGCAAACCGATATCTCGCTGGTGCCGATCCTGCCGCCGCAAGCGAGCACTTCGTTCGTGTACGGCAAGAGCCGGATTCACCTCGGCGAAGAACGCTACGTCGTGTGCATGTTCGTCGACATGCGCGGCTCGACCAAAATGGCGGAAAAACGCCTGCCGTTCGATACCGTGTTCATCATCAATCGGTTTCTGGCGGCCGTCTCGCAGGCGGTGATCGAAGCCGGCGGCCAGCCGAACCAATATCTCGGCGATGGGCTGCTGGCCTTGTTCGGGCTCGACACCGATCCGGCGACGGCCTGCCGCCAGGCTCTCAACGCCGCCGCGATGGTTGCCGGCAACGTCGACCATCTCAACAGTGTGTTCGCCGACGCCGAGCGCGATCCGATCCGGTTCGGAATCGGGATGCATGCGGGAGAGGTGATCGTCGGCGACATCGGCTATCGCGATGCGGTGGTATTCACCGCGCTGGGAGACACCGTGAACGTCACGTCGCGGCTGGAGGCGATGACCAAGGAGCTGGGGTGCCAAGTCGTGCTGTCGGACGAGCTTTGCAACACCGCGGGCATCGCCGCAGACGCGCTGCCCTCGACCGAGGTCGCAATTCGCGGCCGCGCCGATCCCCTGATCGTTCGCACCGTGGCGAATGCCGCGATGCTGGCCAGCATGATCGATTCGCGACCGCCAGCATCCCAATCGGCTGCGCGTGCGGGCGGCGAGCCCTTGCTCGAGGGGGGTCCCGAGCCGGCCGGGACCTTGTTGGAGGCTGCTCGAATCCCGCCCGCCTAGACGTCGCGGCCGGAGGTTCGGACGCGAGCTTGCATCGACGCAGGCGCCTTGAAAAAATCTTGGCTTGGTACGTCCTTGGCTCCGTCCGGGAATAAAAACAGGGCCACTGCACTTTCCACGCATGCGCGGCCGTACCGCGGAACGGATTTGACGCCGGGGGAGGGGGATGCTCCGCAAGCTCGCCATTGCCATTGCGATCCTGGCGGGGATTTTCGCCGGCATCTTCTGGATCCTGACGATCCCGAAGATCGTGTCCCGGAGCGAGCTGGGACCGCATACCGCCGATCTGGAGAACGGCAGGATCCTGTTCCACGCCGGCGGCTGCGCCTCGTGTCACGCGACCCCCAAGCAGGAAGACAAGAGCCGGCTCGGCGGCGGCCTGCCGCTCCCATCCGCATTCGGCACGTTCTACGCACCCAACATCTCTCCCGATCCCACCGACGGGATCGGAGAATGGACGGAAGCCCAGTTCGTCACTGCGCTCAAAGAGGGCACTTCGCCGTCCGGCGAGCATCTCTACCCGGCGTTTCCCTATACGTCGTATCGGCAGGTCGCGGTCGACGATTTGCGGGATCTGTTCGCGTATCTGAAAACGCTGCCCGCGGTTGCCGGCAGGACGCCCGACCATCAACTGCCGTTCCCGTTTGGGTTTCGCCGTGGGCTCGGAATCTGGAAGCTGCTGTTCCTCGACGGCGGAAAATTCCGGCCGGATCCGCAAAAATCCCCGGCCTTTGAGCGCGGCGCCTATCTCGTCAACGGCGCGGGCCATTGCGCCGAGTGCCATAGCCCGCGCAATGTTCTCGGCGCCGTCATCGCCGGGCTGCGGTTCACGGGCGGGCCGAACCCGGCCGGACGCGGTTGGGTGCCCAACATCACCCAGCAGGAGCTCAAGGACTGGTCGGAGCCGGACATCGCCAATCTGCTCGAGACCGGCGAGACGCCGGAGGGCGACCGCGTCGGCTCCTCGATGGCCGAGGTGGTGCGCAGCACGACGCAACTGCCCGCGCAGGACCGCGCCGCAATCGCCGCGTACGTCAAATCGCTGCCGCCGGTCGAGGGCCTGAAGCCTCCCCGCAAGCACGAGCATCACGAACACTGAGCCCGCATCGACGCGTAGCCCGGATGGAGCGGCGCGTAAGCGTCGCGCAATCCGGGAGCGGCCGTTCCCGCATTCCGCTTTGCTCCATGCGGGCTACAGATCGGAAGCGGCTGTGAATCAGAACGCCTTGAAGGTGATGATGGTCCGCGTGTCGAGGATGCCGGGGATCGTCTGCACCTTCTCATTGACGAAATGGCCGACGTCGGTTCCGTCCTCGACGTAGAACTTCACCAGCAGGTCGAAATCCCCGGCGGTCGAGTAGATCTCCGAGGCGATTTCCGCGTCGGCAAGCTTGTCGGCCACCTGGTAGGACTTTCCCAGCTGGCATTTGATCTGGACGAAGAAGGGGACCATGATTTGCCTCGTGCCGGCGCGGCGGCGGTCTGAGCCAGAGTTGCGGCAATCGAGCAAAAAGCCGCGGTCCTGGCAAGCGTGGGCCGGCGTGTCCGCGCAGGACCGCGGCATTTGACTTCGCTTCCCCGATTTGTTGGGTTGAACGCGACGACTCCCGGGATGCCGCGATGGCCGACGTGCGCCTCTATGCGCTGCTCGATCCCGAGATTTCCGGCGAGCGCCTGCCGGAGCTGGCGCAGGCGGTGATCGAGGGCGGGGCGACGCTGATCCAGCTGCGCGACAAGCGCGGCGAGACCCGCCGTCTGCTCGCCGAAGCGCGCGTGCTCAAGCGGGTGCTGGCGCTGCACTCCGTGCCGCTCATCGTCAACGATCGCGTCGACGTGGCGCTCGCGGCGGGAGCCGACGGCGTCCACGTCGGCCAGGACGACATGCCGGCCGAGGAGGCCCGCCGCCTGCTCGGAGGCGACGCGGTGATCGGGCTCTCGATCAAGACCGTGGACCAGGCGAGAGCCGCGCCGCTCGATCTCATCGACTACGTCGGCGTCGGCGGCGTTTACGCCACCAGATCGAAAGACAATCCGGAGCCCCCGATCGGGGCTGCGGGATTGCGCACGCTGGTCGAGGTGATTCGCGCGCGGGCGCCGGCGATGCCGATCGCGGCCATCGCCGGGATCGACGAGACCAATGCGGCCGAGGTGATCGCCGCCGGAGCCGACGGCATCGCGGTGATCGCGGCGCTGGCGCGTGCACAAGATCCCGCGGCCGCGGCGCGAAGATTGCGCGCCATCGTCGACAGCGGGCTGCGGGCGCGGGTCGGATTATGACGATCCCGATCGCGCTCAGCATCGCCGGCTCGGATCCGAGCGGCGGCGCCGGCATCCAGGCGGACCTCAAGACGTTCTCGGCGCTCGGCGTCTACGGCGCAACGGTGATCACCGCGCTGACCGCCCAGAACACGCAAACCATCGCGGCGATCGAGATGGTGTCGCCGCAATTCGTCGCCGCGCAGATCGACGCGGTGTGCGGCGATCTCGCGGTCGGCGCGGTGAAGATCGGCATGCTGGGCACCGCACCCGTGATCGAGACGGTGGCGGAGGCGCTCGACCGTCATGCATTGAAGAACGTGGTGCTCGATCCGGTGATGATGGCCGGGACCGGACGCGAGCTCCTCGCGTCCGATGCGATCGATGTGCTGCGCCGGATGCTCGTCCCACGGGCGTCGATCCTCACGCCCAATCTGCCCGAAGCGGCGGTCCTGCTCGATCAGCCGATCGCGCAGGACGAAACACAAATGCGCGCCCAGGCCGAGCGGCTGCTCCGCCTGGGTGCCCGCGCGGTGCTGATCAAGGGCGGGCATGCCGGGGGGGCCGAGAGCGTCGATTTTTTTGCCGACGGCAGGGTCGAGCTGCGGCTGCCGGCCCCGCGCATTGCCACGCGGAACATCCACGGCACCGGCTGCACGCTCTCCGCCGCGATTGCCGCCGGCCTCGCCAAGGGCCTGGCGCCGGCCGAAGCCGTCGGCCAAGCCAAGGCCTATGTGACGGCGGCGATTGCGGCCGCGGATCGGCTCTCGGTCGGCCGCGGCCCGGGCCCGCTGCATCATTTCCATGAATGGTGGTGATATAGCGAGCATGGAAAAGATCATCCAGCCGACAAGGTGGAGGAGTTCGTGAGCAAGACCGTGGAACTCTTCGTACCGATTGCCCGCTTTGCTGGGCATTCGTTGGCATCGGCCGTGGGATTCGTTATCCTTCTCGTGGTTACCCTCATCCCTATATTCGCGCTCAGGCTTCTTGCTTGGCTGGGGATGCGGGAGCTGGCCCAGGTGTTCAATTGGAATTGGCTTGAAATCGGGGTATTGTATCTCGATATAGGACTTTACATTCTTACCGTTCTTCTGTGGGCATACGTGTTTGTGATCGAAGAGATCCGTGCCGTAAAGAAGGTGCTGAGCGCGCCATGAAAGAGCTGAAACAAGCATTCATTCAGGCCTTCAAGGAAGGCCTGGTCGTTTACTTTTCACCATTCACTGGACTAGGCCGTGCAATTCGGGATTTGCGCCTAGGATCAAAGGTTCACGATATCTTTACTGCCCCCCAACATTGAGGGCCGCGGCCTGTGTCCCGGTTTGGCTGCGAGTCGCAGAAGGGTACTCGCACCGACCAGTGCGGCGCAAGCAGCACCAATCACCCGCGAGGTGCTGCTCCGAGTTTTGCCCATTGGCGGGATGAGGATTGGTCCTGATGAGTTGTGGTGAAGACGATCCACGAGCTAATTCCGGAACCGCACCACCTTGCAGCGCTGCTCGCCCAGGTCTTCGATGCCGAGGCTGACGATGTCGCCGGCCTTCAGGAATTTCGGCGGCTTCTTGCCCTGTCCGACCCCGGGCGGCGTGCCGGTCGCGATCACGTCGCCCGGCTCGAGCACCATGAATTGCGACACGTAGGAGACGATATGCGCGACGGGGAAGATCATGGTCCGGGTCGAGCCTTTCTGCATGCGGTCGCCGTTGACGTCGAGCCACATCGATAGGCTCTGCGGCGCCGGGATCTCGTCCGCGGTCACCAGCCAGGGCCCGAGCGGGCCGAACGTCTCGCAGCCCTTGCCCTTGGTCCATTGTCCGGCGCGCTCGAGCTGAAACTCGCGTTCCGAGACGTCGTTGGCGACGCAATAGCCGGCGACGAAATCGAACGCGTCCTTCTTCGATACATAGCGCGCGCGCGTGCCGATCACGATCGCGAGCTCCACTTCCCAATCGGTCTTCTGCGAGCCTTTCGGCAGCATGATGTCGTCGTTGGCGCCGACGATGCAGTTGGGCGCCTTGTTGAAGATGATCGGCTCCTTGGGAATCGGCATGCCCGCCTCCGCGGCATGGTCGGCGTAGTTCAACCCGATCGCGATGTAATTGCCGACATGCCCGACGCAGGGACCGAGCCGCACCCCGCTTCGCACCGACGGCAGCTTCTCGATGTCGGCCTTGCGGATTTTTGCGAGCCCGTGCGGGCTCAAGGTCTCGCCGGCGATGTCGGGCACCAGCCCCGAGAGATCGCGGATGCGGCCGTTGCCGTCGAGGATGCCGGGCTTCTCGCGGCCGGGCGCGCCGTAGCGGACGAGCTTCATGGGCGGTTCACTCCCTTGCTGACCGGTTTGATTATCGCAGCCCCAGACGGCGGCGGATCATGCGTTGGCGCCGCGCCGCGGGCAAGCGCCCGAACGCCGGCGCCGCGCGTTCCTGCCAACCCAATCAGAACGCGCCCGGGAACGCGCCGCCGTCGATCAAGAGATTCTGGCCGGTGATGTAGCCGGCCTGCGCCGAGCACAGGAACGCGCACGCGGCGCCGAATTCGTTGGGATCGCCGAAGCGCTTCGCCGGCACCGCGGCGGCGCGTTCGGCGCGGAGCTGCTCGACCGGGACGCCTCGGCGCTCCGCGGTTGCTTTGATGTTCGACTCGAGCCGATCGGTCGCGAACGATCCCGGCAGCAGAAAATTGATGGTCACGTTGGAGGCGGCAACCGAGCGGGCGACACCGGCCAGAAATGCGGTGAGGCCGGCGCGCGCGCCCGAGGAGAGATCGAGTCCGGGAATCGGCATTTTCACCGACGCCGAGGTGATGTTGACGATGCGCCCGAAGCGGCGGCGGGTCATCGGCTCGATCGCCTTCTGGATCAGCTCGATCGCGACCACCATGTTGGCGATCACGCCGTCGAGCATGGCTTTGCGGTCGAGCTCGCGGAAATCCCGAAACGGCGGTCCGGCATTGTTGTTGACCAGAATGTCCGGCTCTGGGCAGGCCTCGAACAATGCGGCCTGACCCTCGGCGGTGGCGACGTCCGCGGCGATGGCCGTGATCTTGCCGCGGGCCGCGGCACGGATCTCGGCGGCGGTCGCCTCGAGCCGCGCCTTGTCGCGCCCGTTGATCACGACGTCGCAGCCGGCCTGGGCCAGCGCGAGCGCGCAGCCGCGGCCGAGCCCCCGGCTCGATGCGCACACGATGGCCTTGCGGCCGGCAATGCCGAGATCCATGCGGTTCCTCCTGTTTCGCGGGCCGCCAATGTGGCAGCTCGATACCTCCGGCGCAATCGCACCAGAGCGCTTGCCGGGAGGGAGCAGGCGGGACTACGGTTCCGGGCGATGACCGCCCCCATCGAGTCGAGCCCGACCCTTCCGACCGCCGCCGACGTCGAGGCGGCCGCCAGACGCCTGCGGGGCGTAGCTTTGCGGACCCCGCTGCTCGCTTCCCCGGTGCTCGATGCGCGCACCGGCGCAAGGATGTTTCTCAAGGCCGAGACCCTGCAGCGCACCGGCTCGTTCAAGTTCCGCGGCGCCTACAACAAGATTTCCTCGCTTCCGGCCGAGAGCCGCGCCGGCGGCGTGGTCGCCTATTCGTCCGGCAATCATGCGCAGGGGGTCGCTGCAGCCGCGAAGCTGCTCGACATGCCGGCCGTCATCGTCATGCCCAGCGACGCGCCGCGACCCAAGCGCGAGCGCACCGCCGAGCTCGGCGCCGAAGTCGTGCTCTACGATCGCGAGCATGAGGACCGCGAGGCGATCGCCCGCGAGATCGCCGCGCGCCGGCACGCGACCCTGGTACCGCCGTACGACGATCCGCTGATCATCGCCGGCCAGGGCACCGCCGGCCGCGAGATCGTCGAAGATCTGGCGGCAATGGGGCTCGAGCCGGACGTGGTCGCGGTCACGGCGTCCGGGGGCGGCCTCACCGCCGGGGTTGCGCTCGCCGTCAAGGCGAAATGCCCGCGTGCGAGGATCTACACCGCGGAGCCGCAAGGGTTCGACGATCACGCGCGCTCGTTCAAGAGCGGCCGCCGCGAGACGAACCCGAGCGTCACCGGATCGATTTGCGACGCATTGCTGGCGCGCATGCCGGGAGAGATGACGTTCGCGATCAATCGCACGCTGGTCGGCGAGGGCGTCTCCGTCAGCGATGCCGAGGTCGCCGCCGCGGTCGCCTTCGCGTTCCGCGAGCTCAAACTCGTGGTCGAGCCGGGCGGCGCGGTCGCGCTCGCGGCACTGCTGGCGGGAAAGATCGACGTGCGCGGCAAGATCGCCGTCGCGGTCCTGTCCGGTGGCAATGTGGACCCGGAGCTGTTCCACCGCCTGGTGGCGTGATCGCGATCAGCTGAACAGCGCGATCTTTTCCTCGGGGCTGAGCGCCAGGATGGGCCCAAGCGGGTCGTCGAGAGAATCCATCGGCCGCATCTCGGGAGCGTGCGTCCGTCCCACTGCCGATGGCGGACTTTTGGCGGGCCCGGACAGCGGCATGGTTGTCGGTGCCGAATCCCCTCCGGTGCGGGCCGCCGCGGTTTGCGCACCCTCTTCGGCGGTGCTCACATCCGTCGGCGCCATCATCACGTCGACGTCGGCCTGATCGAGGTCGAGCTCCGAAGGCCCAGCAAGGGCGGCCGGCCGCGCATTCGGCCCTGCGGCTTTCTCGCCGGCGGTGTCGCCGTCGAGCCCCCAGATGTCGATCATGGCGTTGATGCGGCCTTCGAGATAGCGCAGCACCTGGATCACCTTGCCGGTGCGCTGGCCGGTGAGATCCTGGAACGCGCAGGCGGTGTAGATGTCGGTCGCCTTGGCGTTGATCAGGTCGCAAACCTCGGGCTCGATGCCTTGCTCGCGCAAGGTCCAGGCGATCTCCTGGACCTGCTCGGCGGCGGCGAGGATGTCGGAGGTGGCCGTCTCGGTCGCCTGCACGATCGAATCGAGTTCCGCCGTCACCTCGCCGAATTTCCCGGAATCCTCGACATCGGGCTTGATCGCCGCGATCTCGGCCTTGGTACGGGCAATCGCCTTGGCCATTTCGAAGAGGTCGAGACGGATGCGGTCGACCGCCTGCGCGCTGGGTTCGCCACGGATGGCGGCTCCGAGCCGGTCGATGGCGCGGAGCAGCGTCATCGTGTCGGAATGCCGGTTGCGCCGGGCGTATTCGGCCAGGAACCAGCGGCCCCGTCCGGTCTCCATGACGGCCGCTTCGATCAAGTCGTAATCCGCCTCGGAGAGCGGCATCAGGGCGGGCGGCTGCGGCATTCCCGGGTCCCAATCGAGCGAATCGGCGAAAACCATGGCCGACGAATCGTCACGATCCGCTTAATGCCCCCCGCCGGTTTTCCAGGCACCTCCACAGGCGTGCGGCCGCGTGGCGCTCAGCGTTTTGTCCGCTTCACACGCTTGCGCGGTCGCGAACGTCGTTGCGGCCGGGTCTCCGGGGCGGGTTGGGCCGTGAGACGGGCGAGGCCGGCTTTGATCTCTTCGACGCCTTCCGCAACCTGCAGGATCGCCACCGCCAGGGCCTGAATGGCGGCATCGGGCTTCCCGGGCGATTCGTCGCCGGCGATTTCCAACAACGTCCTGCGCACCAGCCTGATGTCCATCGCTTCCGCCTTCGTTGGTCGCTGGCACCCTGCCACGGGAATGGTCGATCGCGTGTAGCGGCCGAGCGCCTCATCCCCATAACTCCGGCGTCGGCGGATAGACGAGGCTTCCCTCGTACATGAGGCCGTGCGGGCGGTCCTGCGCGAGCAGCAAGGGTCCGTCGAGATCGACCAGGCGCGCGCGCCGGGCGAGGAGATGCGCCGGCGCCATGGCGAGCGAGGTCGCGACCATGCAGCCGACCATCAGGCCGAAGCCGAGCCGCTCGGCCTCCGCCGCTAGCCGCAAGGCCTCGGTGAGACCGCCGGTCTTGTCGAGCTTGATGTTGACGGCGTCGTACTTGCCGGCGAGAGCCCCCAGACTCGCGCAAGTATGCACGCTTTCATCGGCACAGATCGGAATGGCGTGGGGGAATGCGGCCAGGCATTGATCCGCCCCGGCCGGCAGCGGCTGCTCGACGAGGGTCACGCCGGCCTCGGCGCAGGCGGCGAGATTTTCCGGAAGGTTTTGCAGATTCCAGCCCTCGTTCGCGTCCGCGATCAGCTCGCAATCCGGCGCCGCCGCGCGAACCGCCCGAACGCGCTCGGGATCGCCCGCGGCGCCGAGCTTCACTTTCAACAGCCGGTAGGCTGCGGCCTTCGCCGCGGCTGTCGCCATGGCTGCGGGGGTATCGAGCGAGATCGTGTAGGCGGTGACCAGGGGCCGCGGAGAGGGCAGGCCGGCCAGCGCATGAACCGGGGTACCGGTGCGCTTCGCCTCCAGATCCCAGAACGCGCAGTCGAGCGCGTTGCGGGCGGCGCCCGCGGGCATGCGTTCCTGCAGCCCCATCCGGCCGAGCCCGCCGGCGAGCGGCTCGCGCATGGCTTGGATCGCGGCAGCCACTGCCTCGACGGTCTCGCCGTAACGGGCATAGGGCACGCATTCGCCCCGGCCGCGGTGCCGGCCATCGGCGAGCTCCGCGACCACCACCTCGGCTGTCGTCTTTGCGCCGCGCGAGATCGCAAATTTGCCCGCAATCGGCCACTTTTCCAGATGAATGAAGAGCGAGACGGCCATGGCCGAAAAACCGCGGAACCCTCGACAGGGCGGGCGAGGGATGGTCAATAGGCCCAAGGGGGGCGGCGGCTCAAGCCAGCGCCGGCGCCGTCACGGGGAAGCCTGAATGCTGCAGTTCCGGGAGCCCTTGCTCAAGAGCGCCGCGCACGGCGATTGGGTGGAATTTGCCGCGGCCGGCGCCTGGACGGCGGAACATGCCCACGAGCTCGAGCCGCTCGTCGCGCAGGCGGAGCGCGAGCCCTTGTCGGTGCGCGCGGTCGGCATCGACATGAGCCGGGTCGAGCGCCTCGACACCTTCGGTGGCTGGCTGCTCGAACGGCTGGTGCGCGCCTTCCGGGCGGCGGGCTGCAAGGTCAAGATCGTCGGCCTGTCCGAGCATTACAACGGGCTGATCGAGGAGCTCCATCACGTCAATCTGACGCCGCCGCGGACCGAGCGGCAGGAAAGCCGGCTGGCCGCGGCGCTCGCCATGGTCGGCCGCACCATGGTCGAGGTGGGGCAGGATCTGGTGGATTTTGCCCGCATGCTGGGCGAGCTCATCACCGTGGTGGTGCGGGTGGCGGCGCGGCCGCGGACGTTCCGCCTCACCTCCACGGTCAATCAGCTCGAGCGCGTCGGCTGGCGGGCCGTTCCGATCGTTCTGTTGATCACGTTCCTGATCGGGTCGATCTTGGCGCAGCAGGGCATCTTCCATTTCCGCAAATTCGGCGCCGACATCTACGTCATCGACATGGTCGGCGTTCTAGTGCTGCGCGAGGTCGGCGTCATCATCGTCGCCGTGATGGTCGCCGGCCGGTCGGGCAGCGCCTACACGGCCGAGCTCGGCTCCATGAGGATGCGCGAGGAAGTCGACGCGCTGCGCACGATGGGCTTCGATCCGACCGAAGTCCTGATCCTGCCGCGCATCGTCGCGCTGCTCATCGCCGTGCCGATCCTCACCTTCCTGGGCTCGATGTCGGCGATCTACGGCGGCGCGCTGGTCGCCTGGGGCTACGGCGGCATCAATCCGGACGTGTTTCTCTCGCGCCTCAAGGAGGCGATCTCGCTCGACACCTTCGAGGTCGGCATGATCAAGGCGCCGTTCATGGCGCTGGTGATCGGGATCGTGGCCTGCGTCGAGGGCTTCAAGGTCGAGGGCAGCGCGGAATCCCTCGGCCTGCACACCACCGCCTCGGTGGTCAAGGCGATCTTTCTCGTCATCGTGTTCGACGGCCTGTTCGCGATGTTCTTCGCCTCGATCGGGAAATAGCAAAATGCCGGCGGCTGCCAACGGCGTTGCCATAAGGGTGCGCGATCTCGTCGTCGGCTTCGGCGGCGCCCGCATCCTCGATCAGCTTTCTCTCGACGTATTTCGCGGGGAAGTTCTCGGCTTCGTCGGGGGCTCGGGCCAGGGCAAATCGGTGCTGATGCGCACCATCATCGGCCTGGTGCCCAAGCGCGAGGGCACGATCGAAGTGTCCGGGGTCGATCTCGGGCGCGCGAGCGCCGAGGAACGCCAAGCGACCGAGCGGCGCTGGGGCATCCTGTTCCAGCAGGGCGCGCTGTTCTCCTCGCTCACCGTGCGCCAGAACGTGCAGTTCCCGATGCGGGAATATCTCGAGATCTCCGACCGCCTGCTGGAAGAGATCGCGGTCGCCAAGCTGGAGATGGTCGGCCTGAAGGCCGACGTCGTCGACAAGTTTCCCTCCGAGCTGTCCGGCGGCATGATCAAGCGCGTGGCGCTGGCCCGGGCGCTGGCGCTCGATCCCGAGATCGTGTTCCTGGACGAGCCGACCTCGGGGCTCGACCCGATCGGCGCCGCGGATTTCGACAACCTGATCCGTACCTTACAGCAGACTTTGGGCCTGACGGTTTTCATGGTAACCCATGACCTGGATAGCCTGTATACCATCTGCGACCGCATCGCCGCGCTCGCCGACGGTAAGGTCATCGCCGCAGGCCCGATGGCGACGATGCTCGCTTCGGAGCATCCTTGGCTCAAAGCCTATTTCCACGGGCAACGCGGGCGGCTCGCGGGGCCGGCTGGGCCGGCGCGGGCCATGGGGGCGGCAGGGGCCGCATAGGGAAGGACGGGGTGCGATGGAAACCAGAGCCAATTACGTGCTGGTCGGCGCGTTCACGCTCGCTGTCGTCGCCGCGGCGTTCGGGTTCGTCTATTGGTTCTCGAACCTCGGCGACCACGGGGTGCGCGAAACCTATCGCGTGGTGTTCGACGGCACCGTGTCGGGACTGCGGACCGGATCCTCGGTGCTGTTCAACGGCATTCGCGCCGGCGAAACCACCGAACTCAAGCTCAATCCCACCAACCCCCGGCAGGTGGTGGCGACGATCGCGGTCGAGCCCAAGACGCCGATCCGGTCGGACACGAGCATCAGCCTGGATTTCCAGGGGCTGACCGGGATCGCCTCGATCTCGCTCAAGGGCGGCACGCCCGGGGCCGCGACCTTGCCGCTCGCCCAGGACGGCGGGCCGCCGCTCCTCGTCGCCGATGCGGGCGCAACCCAGGACGTGACCCAGAGCGCGCGCGAAGTGCTGCGCAAGGTCGATAATTTCTTTGCCGAGAGCGAAGGTCCGCTGCACGACGCGATCCGCAATCTCGACACCTTCAGCGCCACCCTGGCCAAGAACTCGGAGCGGATCGACCACGTGATCGCCGGCGTCGAAGGCCTGTTCGGCGCCGACGGCAAGGGCGAGATCAACGAGGCGGTGCACTCGCTCAAGGCGCTGGCCGACAATCTCGACAAGCGCACCGCGGACATCACCGCGGGGGTGACGCGTTTCACCGGATCGGGCCTGCGCGAATGGGAAGCGCTCGCGGTCGACGGCCGGCGCACCCTTTCCGATCTCGATCGCGCCATCAAGAATCTGGACCGCAATCCGCAGCGGGTCATCTTCGGCGGCAGCGGCAGCAGCGGCGCGGTGCCGGAGTACAGCGGCCGACGCTGAGCGTAGCGGCGGCAGAGGCGAGGGGGATGCTGGTGAGCGTGGCCGGGCGTGGTTCCCGAGGCATCGGCAGGGCCGCGGTGCTGGCGCTTGCGGTCGCGCTTTCGGCTTGCGGCGGGCAGGCGCCGCCCACGTTCGATCTCAACGCGCCGCAGACGTTGACCAAGGCCCGCGGCGTGGGGCGCGGGCAGCTGGTCGTGGTCGAGCCCACCGCGCTCTCGGTGCTCAACACCGACCGCATCGTGATCCGCACCCAGGGCGAGATCGCCTACCTCTCGCGCGCGCAATGGAGCGACCGCCTGCCGCGGCTGGTGCAGAGCCGCATCGTCGAAGGCTTCGAGAACGGCAGCCGGCTGCGCGCGGTGGGGACCCCCGGCGACAAGCTCGCCGCCGACTATCAGCTCGTCACCGAGGTGCGCGCATTCCACCTCTCGGTCGCGTCCGCGCCCATGGCCGAAGTCGAGATTTCCGCCAAGGTCGTGACCGACCGCGGCGGCCGCGTGCTCGCCGCGAAAGTGTTCCGCGCCAGCGTTCCCGCCGCCTCCACCGAGGGACCGGACGCGGTATCGGCACTCGACGAGGCGTTCCAGCGCGTCATCACCGATCTGGTCGCCTGGGCCTCCCACGTGGTGTGAGCCGCGGCGTTGATCGCTGCTACAAAAAAGGCGCGCCGAGGCGCGCCCTGTTTGTTTCCGGCGTAAGGCGCCTTACTCGAAGCGGCCGGCGGCGTGGGCCAGCATGGTGTAGACCTTGCCGGTCTCCGAGGTCAGGTAGGTCCGCGCCACCACCGCGCCGCGGTCGTCGCGCGAGGCGTCGTCGAGCAGCCGCTCGAACTCGCCGATGTAGCGGTCGACCGTCTGCTTGAAGTCGCGTTCGCCGCGATAGCGCTTGCGGATCTCGTCGAAGGTCTTCTGCCCCTGCATGGTATAGAGCCGCTTGGTGAACACGTTGCGCTCGCCGCGCTTGTAGCGGTCCCAAAGCTCGCCGGCCGCGTCGTGATCGATCATGCGGGCGATGTCGACCGAGAGCGAATCGAGCGATTCGAGCGCATGGCGGGCCGGACGCTCCTTGCCGCCTCCCTCCTCGTCGCGCGAAGCCCGGGCCAGCAGCTCGCTCATCCAGCCGTCGCGGCCGTTGCCGCCGTTGCGGCCGTTGCCCTGGGGCGGCGGCGCGGCGGGGCCTTCCGGCCTGCGCGGAGGAGGCGCCGCCGGGGCGGAGCGCCCCCCGCCGCCGACGACCTCGAGGCGCGCGGCGGGGCGAGGCTCGCTGCGAGCGCCGCCCGCGGCGACTTCGTCGCGCACGCCGCGGCGCATCGGCTCGGCGGTGTCGATCGCGTGCGCATGGCGGGCCACGATGCGGTTGAGCTCGGCCAGCGCATCGATCTGCTCGACGATGACCCGGCGCATCTGCGCGGTGCTCTCGGCGGCTTCCTGCGGCAGTTCGAGCACGCCGCGACGCATCTCGGCGCGGGTCGTTTCCAGCTCGTGCTGGATCTCGCCGGCCATGCCCTTCATGTCGCGCACGATCTCGGCAAAACGCTCGCTGACCTGGCGGAACAGAGTCTGCGTGTCGCCGGTCGCTTGGTCATAGAGGCCGCGCAGCGCCTCGCCGGTGCGTTGCCGCTCCTGCTCCGAAGTCGAGCGCACCAGCTCGTACTGGCTGGTGATGGCGCGGGAGCCCTCCGCGGTGGATTCGGCGATCACCTGCGCGATTTCGCGGGCGCGCCCCTCGGCGGCCTCGAAGGAATCCTTCAGCAGCGTGGCGAAGCGCGTCAACCGCTGATCGAGTTCCTGAGCCTTGCCGTCGAGGTGGCCGACCAGCGCATCCATGGAACTGCGCCGCTCCGCCAGCGTCTGCTCGGTGCGGCGATTGCTGGTGTCGACAAGCTCGGCCGCGGATGCCAGCGCCCGGCCGCGCTCGTCGAACTGCTCGGCCACCGCCGTGATCTCGCGCAGCACGTTGCCGGTGATGTTGTGGAACGAGTTGATCTGTTCCTCGACCTTGGAGCTCGTCGCCCCGCTGCGGTCGGCCAATTGGTTCATCGTGGTCACGAATTCCTTGACGCGACCCGACAGCGTGTTCTCCACCGCGCCGAGATTGGCGGTGGCGCCGCTCAGCACCTCCTGGAGCAGGATATTGGCCTCGCGCAGCCGCTCGAACAGCGCCGCGGTGTCGTTGCGCAGCATGTTGTGGGTGTCCATCACCTCCGAGACGGCGGCGGCGGCGGTCTGCTGCGAATGCTCGGTCGCGGTCTTGGCGCCCGCCTGCAAATTCTCCAGCGAGCGAGTGACCGAGGCCGAAGCGGTCGAGGCCGCGTCGTTGATGATGCGGGCGATGTCCTGGCTGTTGTCCAGCATCGTCTTGGTGAACGACAGGCCCTTGGTCTCGATCGATTGCACCGCCTCCTTGGTGACGCGGTCGACATCGGTCGCGAATTGCTGGCCACGGCCGCCGAGCGCGATGAGGAAATTGCCGCTCTTCTCGTCGAGGATATGCGCCAGCTCCAAGGCGCGCTGGTTGATGCTGGTGTTGAGCTCCTCGGCCTTGGCCGCCATGCTGCGGACCACTTCGGCGCTCACCCCCAGCAGCGTGCGCTCGACCTCGCCGGCGTTCTGCTTGAGCACGTTGCCGGTGCCGGAGGAGATCGCGCCGAGCCGGCTCTCGACCTCGTCGGTCTGCTGCTTGAGCGCGGCGGACGTGGTCGTGAGCGCGCGCTCGGCCTCCTGCGCGCTCGAGCGCACGGCCTCGACCGTCGAGGACGCCAATTGGGCCAGCGCCTGTTCGGCTTCTCCGGTGTTGGTCTTGATGGCGTGGCTGAGCTGCTCGAACCGCGACGTCATGGCGGTGGAGACGGCCTGGCCGCGCACTTCGATCTGGCTCGCCACGGTCTCGACGCGGCCGACCAGCAGCTCCTCGAACCGGGCGATGCGGGCATCGAGATTGCCGGCGATCTCCATGGCGCGCACGCCGAGCGTCTTGTCGATCTCGTCGGTCTTTGCGGCGAGCGCGTCGGCGACCTTGCTGCCGCGGGCATTGATGGTGGCCGCGATGTCGCCGATGCGCTGCTCCAGCGCGCCGACGACCTCCTTGCCGCCCTCCGCCAGGGTCTTGGCAATGTCCAGCACGCGATCGCCGAGCGCCTGGTTGAGTGTCTGCGTGCGGGCGTCGAGCGCCTCCTGGACGCGCGCGATGCGCTGATCGAGCCCGGCGGTGAACTCGGTCGCCCGGGTGGTGACGCGGTCATCGAAATTCTCGACGTGGGAGTGCATCCGCTCGGTCAGCTCGGTCGAATGCTGGCCGAGGCGCTCCACCAGCTCGCCGCCGCGATCGCCGAAACTCTCGACGTGGGAGCGCATCTTCTCGGTCAGCTCGGCGGAATTGTAGCCGAGCCGTTCCACCAGCTCGCCGCCGTAGACCTTCACCGTGCGATCGAACTCGGTGAGGTGCCGGGTGATCAGCTCGCCCAGCGCGCCGCTGTCCTGTGAGATCTTCTCGGCGAGTTCCGAGCCGCCGCGGGTGAACACGTCCTCGAACGACTGCAGGCGCGCGGTGAGCAGCTCCTGGATGGCGTCGCCTTTGACGTTGATGGTGGAGGCCAGCGTGTCGGCGGTCTCGCGGAAGGCCTCGGTGACGGTGGCGCTGCGCGCCACGATGGCCTCGGTGACCCGCGATCCGGTCTCGTCGAGCTTGGAAACCACGTCGCTGCCGCGCAAGGTGAGGTCGAGAACCAGCGATTCCCCCGTTGCCTTCAGGGTATTGTTCACGTCCTCCGCGCGGGTAGCGATGTTCTCGGCGATGCGGCCGCCGGTCTCGATCAGCGCGTCGGTGATGTCCTGGGCCTTCTCGGCGATGCCCGCGGTGAGCCCGGTGGTGCGATGGGTGAAGCCGTCCGCGACCTGGTCGAGCCGCGAGGACAGCAGGTTCGACAGCTTGGTGGCGAGCTCGCCGAACTCCTCGCTGATGTGATCGGTCTTGACGTGGATGCTCGAGGTCAGGCGCTCGGTGGCGCTTTCGAGCGTGCGCGTCGCCTCGGCGCTGGTGCTGTTGAGCTGCTCGAGCAGATCGCCGCCGCGTTCGCCGATGGCGTCGATCATGGAATCGCCGGCGCGTCCGAGCGCGAGCGTGATGTGCTCGCCCTTCTCCGCGAGCGAGCGCGTGATCCGCTGGGCCGCGTCGGTGACGCTGGCGGCGATCAGCTCGCTGACCGAGCCGATGTCCTGGGTGAGCCCGACGTGGACGCCGGAGATCGCGCTGCGCACCTGCTCGGCCTGGGTGACCATGGTGTCGCGCTGGTTGGCGAGATCCTCGATCAGGCCGCGGATGCGCAGCTCGTTGTCGTTATAGGCGCGCTCCAGCGCCGCGACCTCGTTGTGGACCAGGGCTTCGAGTTCCGCGGCGCGCGCGAGCGCGCGCTCCACTCCGTCGCCCATGGCGGCGACTTCGCGGCGGATCGCCTGGCCGACGCTGACGATCGATTCCTTGGCGATGGTCTCGGGCTCGGCGAACCGCACGGCAGTATCGGTCATGGAGCGGCCGATGATGCGCAGCTCCTGGGCGCGGCTGACCAGGTTCGCGAGCAGGAACAGGAATGCGACCGGCATGATCAGCACGGCCGCAAAACCGTAGAGCTGCAGGGCGATGCCGTTCTCGCCGATCAGCTGAACGGGCTCGGTTCCGAGCTGCGCCATGCCGAGCATGATGCCGGCCGCGATCCAGCCGACCGCAAAAATTCCGGCGATCACATAGGGCCGGCGCGACGGGCGGCGCTGCAGGGTCTGGAGCATGCGCCCGACGGACTGGCGGTCGTCGTTGGCGGCGGGCGGCTGTGCGTCCTCGGCGGCTTCCGGCTCGACCGCAGGCGGCTCGCCGAAAAAGATTTCCTGGTCTCTCGCCGCATCGCGGCGCGACCGGCGGCGGTTTTCGCGGGTCCTGTCGACCGGGTCGGGCCCTGGAGGCGCCGGCGGCGGCCCGGCCGCAGCGGAGGGTTCGCCGTCCCGGAGACTGAGCGCATCCTGGATCGCCGACAGCGCTGCCTCGGTCGGATCCTGCATTTTCCTGGGGTTGTTTGCCATGATGTTCGTCCGCCGTCCCGTGCTTGTTCCCACCCATCACCGCGGCAAAACCCGCCTGCCGGCGGCTCCGCCTTCCCGAACGGTGATCATTCCCACCCGTACACGAGCCGGCATGAACCCACGCCGGCGCGGCCGAGCGGCCATCCTATCGGCCTGACGGATCGAATGAAACCATCTCGGTAACCTCCGCTTAATCATTGTTAACGGGGTGACCGACGGCACATCCGATTTAGAGGTGCTATGGTACGGATGACGCTTCCCAGCCCCTCGCCTATCAGGCCGTAGTATTCCCGCATGATCTGGGCGACCAAAAGGCAGCCGAGGAATGTTCTTTGGGCTGTGGACGACGGGCGAGCCGCCATGGGTTAGGGTTTTGTTAACCACCGACATGGTTGGCTACGGGAAAAGGGCCTCGCGGGCCACGCATTTACCCGGATTTTGCCGCCACCGGGCCACGCTCGGCGTCTAGGCAGCCAGCCATGGGGAGGGGGACAGGCATGGGACTCTCGGTATTGGTCGACAATGGCGCTTCGAGCTCGCTGCCCGTTTCGGGCGAGCGTCCGATCGACCTCGTGCATCTTGCGCGGATGACGCTCGGGGACCGGGGGCTCGAGCGCGAGGTGTTGGAATTGTTCGATCGCCAGGCCGGCATGCTGATCGTGCGGATGCAGCAGGCGGCGCGTGCCGGCATCTGCGCGGCGGCGCACACGCTCAAGGGTTCGGCGCGCGGGATCGGCGCCTGGCGCGTGGCGCGGGCGGCCGAGGCGGTCGAGCTTGCCGCGGGAAGCGCGGCCGAGCTCGAGCTCGAAGCGGCGATCGTGCGACTGGGCGCTGCCGCGGCGGAAACCCGCGCCGTGATCGCCGACTTGCTCCAGCCGAACTAGCCCCCGCCGGGCTGTCGATCGCCAGCCCTGCCGGGCTTGCGCTCGCGCGTTCGCTCCCTATAAAAGCCCCGACAGGATTGGCTTGCCGGCGTCGGCGAGCCGATCCTGCAGCATTTCGCAACAACGCCATCCGCCAAGGCGGCCAGATCCTGGATCGAACTCCCTGGATCGAACTCCCTGGATCGAAACCGCGATGATTCGAGCTCGGCGTTGCTCTTGCTGAACCCGGCCTGATCGCCCGTTGCACCCATTCCCATGGTGAAAATCACCTACATCGATTCCGGCGGCACCGCGCGGACCGTCGAAGGCGAGGTCGGCTCGACCGTCATGGAGACGGCGATCAAGAACAGCGTGCCGGAGATCGAGGCCGAATGCGGCGGCGCCTGCGCGTGCTCGACCTGTCACGTCTACGTCGAGGAGGGATGGAAGGAGAAGACCGGCGAGCCCTCGCCGATGGAGGAGGACATGCTCGATTTCGCCTTCGACGTGAAGCCGAACTCGCGCCTCTCCTGCCAGATCAAGGTGAGCGAGGACCTCGAAGGCCTGGTGGTGAGGACGCCGGAGCGGCAAGCGTGATGATCCTTCCCCGTTGCGGCCGGCCGCAAGCGCCGGCTTGCCCCGCCTTGCGCGAGAGCCGTTCGCCGCCGCGCGACAGACGGGTTCCTCCGGCGTATCCGGTGGGTCAGCATGGCTGAAACGATCAAGACCGATGTGCTCATCATCGGCGCGGGCCCGATCGGCCTGTTCGCCGTGTTCGAGCTCGGCCTGCTCGACATGAAGGCGCATCTCGTCGACATCCTCGACAAGATCGGCGGGCAATGCGCCGAGCTGTATCCGGAAAAGCCGATCTACGACATTCCCGGCATCCCCTATGTCACCGGCCAGGGGTTGGTCGAAGCGCTGCTGGCGCAGATCAAGCCGTTCGGCCCGGCGTTCCACCTCGGCGAGATGGTGGAGAGGATCGAGCGCATCGGCGAGCCGATGTTCCGCATCACCACCGACCGCGGCAAATTCTTCGAGGCGAAAGTCGTGGTCATCGCCGCGGGCGGCGGCTCGTTCCAGCCGAAGAAGCCGCCGATCCCGGGAATCGAGCCCTACGAAGGCCGCTCGGTGTTCTATGCGGTGCGGCGGATGGAAGATTTTCGCGGAAAAGACATCCTGATCGTGGGCGGCGGGGATTCCGCGGTCGACTGGACGCTCAATCTCGCGCCGATCGCCAAGCGCCTGACGTTGCTGCATCGGCGCGACGCGTTCCGCGCGGCGCCCGACAGCGTCAACAAGATGCATGCGCTGGTCGAGGAGGGAAAGATCGATCTCCTGCTCGGGCAGGTCACGGCGCTCCAAGGCAGCGGCGGCGCGCTCTCGGGCGCTTTGATCAAGCGCGCCGACGGATCGAGCGTGACGCTCGCCTGCGAAACCATGCTGCCGTTCTTCGGGCTCACCATGAAGCTCGGGCCGGTGGCGCAATGGGGTATCGAGCTGCGCGAGGGCGAGCTCATTCCGGTCGACACCGCAAGCTTCGAGACCAACGAGCCCGGGATTTTCGCCGTCGGCGACATCAATTGGTATCCGGGGAAAATCAAGCTCATCCTGTGCGGCTTCCACGAGGCGGCGCTGATGGCGCAGAAGGCCTATCACTACGTGTTCCCGGACAAGAAGCTGGTGTTCCAGTACACCACCTCCTCGACCAGCCTGCAGAAGAAGCTCGGCGTGAGCTGAGAGGGCTCGTCTCTGTCCGTAGCCCGGATGGAGCGCCCGCCGGGCGGGCGCGAAATCCGGGATCAGCCCGTCCGCTCGCCGAAGCACGAGAGATGATCCGTAGCCCGGATGGAGCGAGGCGAAATCCGGGTCAGAGCGCCCGTTCGCCGAAGTCTTTGCCTGTGATCTCGATCGTTCCGCACCAGTCCTCGGGTAACCAGCCTTCTCGGACATATCGATGAAAGGAGGAATACGGCCACTCGGTCACCTGCGACACGAGCGCGTGCTTGACTGGATTATAATGGATGTAGTCGACGTGCCCGCTCAAATCCGTTTCATCACGAATTGCGTGTTCCCAGAAACGTCTTTGCCATAGCACGTATTCGCCGCGATGATCCAGCGTGATCGACAATCCGCGGTCGATGATCTGTCGTGTGAACAAGCTTTTGATGCGCCGCCATCTTCCAGAAAAATCGGCGTCGTTCTGCGGCAAAGTCAGGATCGCATGCAAATGATCGGGAAGGACAACAATGGCGTCGATCACGAATGGCCGCTCCTTACGGGTGATGCGAAAGGGGTGGCGGAGAGAACCGATGTTTTGGACCAGAATGGAGGAGCGTCGATCGGCGATCGTAACGGTGAA
>WNGM01001393.1_pt1 | contig 21491 bp, 20 predicted proteins | sample 5400571 | NCBI WGS metagenome assembly WNGM01 (sample SAMN13153378, study PRJNA577476) | soil metagenome | isolation source: 100 cm soil or saprolite under Garry oak tree replicate 2 | place: USA:California | collected 2016-06-15 | reverse complement strand
GCCAGGTGTTCAATCCAACAGCGGTCGCATACATCCCCGGCAGGAGCGCAAATTGGTATCTCAGCCAGGCTGGCGGATTGACACAGCTTGCGAACAAGAAAGCGGTTTTCGTTGTGCGAGGCGATGGCTCGGTGCTCGGAGCGAAAAATAACTCGGATTCGTGGTGGTCCGGCGATCCGCTGCACGAAACATTAAGACCGGGCGATTCGATTGTCGTGCCGGAGCTTGCTCCGAAGATCGGTGGGCGCAATTGGGCGACAATTTTGCAGGCAGCGCAGATTGCGTCTTCTGCAGCTTTGACGGTTGCTTATATCAAGCCATAACAGGGGACGTCCTAAGTGAAGATAGGGGCCATTTTGAGCGGATTTTGGCTGCTTCTGGCTGGTACGGTTGGGGCCGTGCGCGTGTCTTCGGCTCCCCAAGAGTCCGGCGCAGCTGCGAAGAAAGAACACTCCATCCAGCCAGCAACGGACTCTGCTGAAAAGGTCGCAGGAATTAAGTCCGTCCGGCCCGGAGATCCCGGTGATCTGCAAGAAGCATACGCGACAGGATCGCATCACGGTTTCAAAGGGCTAACCCAGGATTTCTTGGGTGACCAGAGAGAGATTTGGACGAGCCCTGCAAAACTCCGCTTTTCTGACACCGAGTGGCTTGTTCCGCTGAGTGGTATCACTGCCGGACTTTTCGTGACGGACCGCGATTTTAGCAAGCACTTGTCGCAAAGTCCGACGACGATCAGCCATTACAAGACGCTTTCGAACGCCGGCGTGGCCGCACTCGTGGGCGGGGCGGGTGGAATGTGGCTATTGGGGCACGCTTCACACAACGAACATTGGACCGAGACGGGGTTCCTTGCAGGTGAAGCAGCGTTGAACAGTTTGGTGATGGTGGAAGGATTGAAGTATTCGTTGCGACGGGAACGCCCGTATCAAGGCGATGGCAGCGGATCATTTTTTCAGAGCGGTGGCACCTCCTTCCCCTCGGGGCATGCGGCAACTGCATGGTCCATTGCCGGAGTCGTCGCACACGAATATCCCGGTCCACTCACCAAGATCATGGCTTATGGCCTGGCTTCTTTGGTTAGCGTCTCCCGCGTGAAGGGTCATAGGCACTTTCCTTCGGACGTGGTCGTTGGCAGCGTGATGGGTAATCTCATCGCGCAGAACATTTACAGCCGTCATCACGATCCTGAGCTCGGAGGCGGCGAGTGGAGGTCGATCAGCGAATTCTTCCGCGGCGACGGAAACTCCTCTCCTGCGAATCAGGGGTCGCCCTATGTCCCCTTGGATAGCTGGGTCTATCCAGCTCTCGACCGCTTGACAGCTATGGGTTTGATCGATAGCGCATTCGAAGGGATGAAGCCCTGGACTCGCAATGAGTGCGTTCGCCTCTTGCAGGAAGCTTCCGAATCGGTAGACGGAGAAGGCCGCGGTGGGCCTGAGGCAGAAAAGATTTATCGATTGCTGGAGACGGAATTTCGCGACGAGCTCGAAGGTCGCGGAGGCGATTCTGCTTTTCGTGCCAAGGTCGAATCTGTCTACGCGCGAGTTACAGCAATCTCCGGAGAGCCACTCACGGATGGTAATCACTTTGGGCAGACGCTAATTAACGATTTCGGTAGGCCGTATCAGGAAGGGTTCAACTCCGTCGATGGCTTTTCGGCTTGGACTACAGCAGGCCGCTGGGTCGGTTACGTACGCGCTGAATACCAGCACTCCCCTTCAGCTCCAGCTCAGCCCGATAGCGCGCGACAATTCATTGCTTCGGTCGATAACATTCCCGGCGTTCCGCCCGCTACGCCGATTTCCTCCGTCAATCGAGTTCGATTGCTCGACGCGTACGTAGGGATGAATTTCGAGAACTGGCAGGTTTCGTTCGGAAAACAAAGCCTGTGGTGGAGCCCTACCGAAGCCGGGCCACTGATGTTCAGCGACAACGCCGAGCCGATGAATATGTTTCGAATCAATCGTGTCTCACCATTCAAGCTCCCCAGCGTCCTGGGTTGGCTGGGGCCCATCCGGGTGGAGTGGTTCCTCGGGCAGTTCGCTGGGCACGATTTCGTATTCCAAACCAACACAGGCATTGTCGGACAGTTTGGGCTTCCGTTAGATCGGCAGCCTTTCCTGCAAGGACAAAAAATTAGCTTGAAGCCTACGCCGAACTTTGAGTTTAGCGTTTCGTCTACGACTGTTTTTGCCGGTGGTCCGGGCGCGCTGACTTTGCACACTCTTTTGCGAAGCTACTCTTTCGGGAATGCTGCCAATCAAGGTGGCGTCGATGATCCGGGGGATCGCCGCTCGGGTGTGGACTTCAGCTACAGGGTTCCCGGGATGCGTAATTGGCTGACGTTCTACGGCGACGCTTTTACAGAAGATGAGTTTTCTCCTTTGGGTTATCCCCGCAAGTCTGCGATCAGGGGAGGGATTTATATGCCGCGGATTCCAGGCGTTCCAAAGCTTGACCTACGAGTCGAAGGGGGATCTACGGTTCCTCCGGATTTCCCGGGCTGCAATGGCTGCTTTTACGTGAACGGTCGTTACCCGGACGGGTCTTACACCAACCATGGCAGCCTTGTCGGGAGTTGGTTGGGGCGCGCTGGACAGGGCGAGCAGGCTTGGAGCACGTACTGGCTCGCCTCCCGCAACAAGATTCAATTTAATTACCGGCACCAGAAAATCAGCACTCTTTATCTTCCACAGGGAGGAACGTTGAATGACGGAGGGGCGAAGGCCGATTTTTGGTTGGGTAGAGCCGTGATGCTCTCGGGGTCAGTGCAATATGAGAAGTGGAATTACCCAGTGCTAGACCCACTGCCTAGATCGAATGTGACGACTTCAATCCAGTTCACGTTTTGGCTTAGTGCGTGGAAGTGAACCGGTGCGAATGAGGCAGGGAAAAAGAGAACGGAGAGAAAGAGAGACGTGATGCAGACAGCAGCCAAGCCGCAGCCTGAGACCCCACCGCAACCGGTTGTGGGAGAGGTTTCGCTGCCAGAAGTGCCACTCGAGGATTCGCGCGAGTGGCAGGCCGAACGGTTACGTTTGCTTTGGGAACGTCGCCGGTTCTTTTTTAGAGCGGGAGCAATCGGTCTTCTCGTCTCGACTCTCGTCGCGTTTTTGATTCCGAAGTCCTACACCTCGACTACGCAGCTCATGCCACCAGACACGCAATCTTCCTCAGGGATAGCGATGATGGCCGCTATGGCTGCAAAAGTTGGTGGCGGCCTGGGATCCATGGCCGGTGATTTGCTCGGAGTGAAAAGCTCCGGCGCGCTGTTTATCGGAGTTTTGAGGAGCCAGACCGCGCAAGATCGCCTCATACAGCAATTCGATTTGAAAAAAATTTACGGCAAGCGGCTGATCGCAGACGCGCGGACGATGCTCGACGAAAACACGTCGATTTCGGAAGACCGCAAGAGCGGCATCATCACCATCAGCGTGACCGATCACAGTCCACAGCGTGCCGCAGCCCTTGCGAACGCCTACGTCGACGAGCTGAACACGCTTGTTTCCGAGCTGTCGACTTCTTCTGCGCACCGCGAACGAGTGTTTCTCGAGGAGCGCCTCAAAGTCGCGAAGCGAGATCTTGACAGTGCCGTGAACGAGCTCGCGCAGTTTTCTAGTAAGAACAATACGCTCGATATCCAGCAGGAAGGCAAGGCTATGCTGGACGCGGCAGGAACAATCGCAGGCGAGATGATCGCTGCGCAATCCCAGCTCGAAGGACTCCGCCAGATTTATACTGACAACAACGCGCGCGTCCGCTCTCTTAATGCTCGGGTCGCGGAACTTCGCAAGCAACTCGAGAAGCTCGGTGGTACATCGGCGAATGGCGCGAATGGCACCAGCGCATCCACTGACCAGGCAGGCGATCCATCCGCCGCTAAAGCCGGTGGTGGTCTGCCTTATCCCACCATTAAGAGTTTGCCGCTGCTCGGAGCAAAGTACGCCGACTATTACCGCCGTGCAAAGATCCAGGAAACCGTCTACGAACTGCTGACCGAACAGTACGAACTGGCAAAAGTGCAAGAGGCAAAAGAAACACCCAGTGTCAAAGTGTTAGATCCGGCCAGGATTCCAGAGAAGAAATCGTTTCCTCCACGTTTGGTGATCATGTTCCTCGGCACATTTCTGGCTTTCGCCATGTCCATGGTTTGGGTGTTGGGATCGGCGCGTTGGGAAGAAGTCGATCCACAAGATCCGCGCAAGGTTTTTGTGCAAGAAATCGTCGGTACGCTGAAAGCGCGGACGCCCTGGGGGTCACGAAACGGAGACGCTCCGAGGTTGGGCGCGCAAGAAATTGAGGATGGTCTTAGCAGTCGACGCCCGCCAGCAGACGGGCTGTCTGATCGCTAGAGCGCCTCTAGGCAGCTCGAATAAAAAGGGTTAGGTCACATATTGCCCTGTAAGTGACGGGGCGAAGCTGTATTTGGAGTTCGACATGGCATCTTCAACAGCGACAATGGCAGCCAATGAGCTGGCAACGCACTGCGGAGCGGTTGCGCTGCCTAAGTCATTAGTCGAGCCACACTGGTATGCTGCATACACCTGCCCGAACCATGAGAAGCGCGTCGCAGTGGAACTGGGGGCGCGCGATGTCGAGAACTTTCTTCCGATCTACAGTTCCGTGCGCCGCTGGAAAGATCGCCGTGTGCGATTGGAGCTTCCTTTGTTCCCAGGTTATGTTTTCGTCCGACTTGCGCTGCGCGACCGGCTGCGCGTGGTGCAGATTCCAAGCGTCGTTCGCCTGGTGGGTTTCAACGGTCATCCTGCGCCTCTGCCCGACGACGAAATGGAAGCGCTACGCAACGGTCTGGCCCGGGGGCTGCGCGTCGAGCCTCACCCATATCTCACCGTCGGCCGCCGCGTGCGCATTGTCAGCGGCCCCCTTAAGGGTATCGAAGGGATGTTGGTTCGGAAGAAAGGAGCGTTGCGCCTGATTCTTTCCATCAATGCCATCATGTGCGCGGCCGCTGTCGAGGTGGACGTGGCGGATGTGGCAAACAACGGATGAAATCGTGAAAGAGACCGAAGTTCGGCTGAACCGTTCAAAAGAACCCCAACGAATGGCGCAGGTTCGTAGTCTGTACGGAGATGGTCGCACTTCCGAGCGCATCATCGATGTACTGCTTTCTTGTATATGCGAACCACGCATGTTAACCGGAACACCAAAGCAACATCAGGAATGAAACCTTAGGAGGAGATGATGGCGAAAATACTGGTTACAGGTAGCAAAGGAACTTTAGGAAAACCGCTCGTGCGCGAGTTGGTGCGGAGGGGCCATGACGTGTGGGGCGTTGATCTCCAGCATGATGCTGCTCCGAAGTACATCCGTGCTGACGTTTCCTCGTATCGGCAGCTCGAGCGAGTTTTTCAACAGGACTACGACTACGTCTATCATCTCGCTGCAGAATTTGGCCGACTTAATGGTGAGGAGTACTACGACACGTTGTGGCAAACGAACGTGATTGGGACTCGAAACATTCTGGAGTGGCAGCGGAAGACGGGATTCAAACTCCTATTTGCCAGCTCCTCCGAAATCTATGGCGACAGGCATGCCGAGGTACTCGATGAGGAAATACCTCTGAATAAATCTATCATCCAGCATAACGACTACGCCACCACCAAGTGGGTGAACGAGATCCAGATCATGAACTTCGAAAAACGATACGGGAACCAATGCGTACGCTTGCGGTTTTTCAATGCATATGGTCCTGGCGAGCACTTCCACAACTATCGCAGTGTGGTTTGCTTATTCTGTTACCGAGCCCTGCACGGCCTACCTTACGAAGTATATGAGGGATACCATCGGGTATTCATGTACATCGACGACTTCATTCCGACGCTTGCGAACGTCGTGAACAACTTCGTTCCGGGCGAAGTGTACAACATCGGTGGAGAGGAGTTCCGCAGTGTTCGCGAACTTAGCAACTTAGTTCTCAACTATCTCAATGTGGGCGATTCCTTTGTCACGTACATGCCCGAGGATAAGCACAATGTGCTGAACAAGCGGCCCGACATCACAAAGGCGAAGCTCGCCTTCGGACACAGTCCCAAGATCGTACTCGAAGAAGGCGTACCCAGCACCATCGAGTGGATGCAAGAGGTGTATCGCGAGACCATTTTGCCCGAACTACTTAGCAGGTCCGCGTCAGCTCAGTTTCGGGCGCATGCATAGGTTCGTGCGTTTGGGGGAGAATGCGATGGTGCCTGTCATCTCTTTTATTGTGCCTGCCCTCAACGAGGAAAAGAACCTTCCGCCTCTCATCGACAGGTTGCTAACGATCGAGGGGGGCTCGGGCTACCCATGCGAAATTCTCATTGTAAACGACGCCAGTGTCGACAGTACCTATGCAGTGAGTAGCGAGCTGGCGAAACAACATACTCAGGTTCGAGTCTTACATAAAGACCCCCCTCGAGGTATTGGCAACAGCATTCGTACGGCACTTCCGCAGGTACGGGGCCGGGTGGCCATTGTCGTTATGGCGGATGGGGTGGATCCCCTCGAATCTGCGGTGCCGCAGTTTTGCCACAAGGTCTTGGGGGAAGGCTGTCAGTTGGTCCTTCTTTCACGTCACGCCACGCCAAGCGATTCCAAGTCCATTCCTCTTTCTTACAAATTTTTCCATTGGGGATTTCGTTTGTTGACGCGCTACGCGCTGGGTATCGAGTTTCGCGACACAACTTATGCCTTCCGCGCGTTCGACCCTAATTTTGTTCGCAGTCTCCCGTTGAATTCACGCGGGTTTGAAATATCTCCGGAGATCACGTTTAAGACGGTCTTCACGGGGGGCAAGGTTGGCGAGGTCACGGGGCGACAAACAAGGCGGGTGCACGGCAAATCCAAGTTTCGATTTTCTAAGGCGTTCCGAGGGTACAGCCGCGTCCTCCTCGAAGCAGCTTGGCTTCGAATCAAGGGAAAGAACCCAGCATCTGTTCGGCCGACCATTCCTTCCTTCTGAGAGGCCAGGAATTGAGTGATGTTGCCGCGGGTCATATCCCCGGATTTTGTCCGTCGTTAGCCGCTGAGGGATGGCGAAGGTGATTGTGTATGCTGGTCGGAGCGCAAAGTAAGGATGAGGATACCAAAGTGCTGGGCCAGGCCGAGATGATAGCGACCAGAATGTGGGAGAGCCGCATCGCCCGTGATACGCTGACTACCACTGGCCTCGGGGTGATTGGGCGGAGCGCCAACCTACTTATTCCATTCGTTGTGGGCGGGCTCTTCGGCGTTTCAGCGGATACCGACGCAGTATTTTTAGCCTTGGGGATTCTGGTGCTGTTTACCGGCGTGTTCGCCTGGGCCGTGGAAGCAGTTGTCGTCCCGTTTATCGCGAAGCTGCGAGCAAAAGGCGAGGCGAAGGTCGCTGCTTTCGTCGGGGCCGTTTTATTGTGGTCGGCACTCGGGGTACTTGCGAGTTGCATCGTTTTGCTCGTCCTTGCGAGGCCGCTGCTAGCCTTGCTAACAAGTCTGTCGGTGGACACAATCAACTTGACCTACGTTCTGTTATTGGAACTGAGTCCGGTCCTGCTTCTTGTAATGTTCTCTAGTGTCCTGAGTGGAACGCTCAACGCCTATCGGATTTTCTGGGCTCCGGCAGTTTCATCCACGCTGGCCGTGGTTGTGGTGATCGGCGCGATTTGCCTAGGCAAGGGAGGGATCGGAATTCACGCGGTCGCGCTAGGCTACGTTATAGGTGAGGTCTGTCGTCTTCTCTTCCTCTGGAGTGTACTACGCAAAACAGGAATGGGCTCCATCCGCCTGGCACCGGAAGGCAGACAAACACAGCTCGAATTCCTGAAACTCTGCTCTTACACAATCGTGAGCATGGTTGTGGCAGGACTCCCGCCGCTTATCAACAGAATGATCGCTTCCTATGGGGGGCCGGGCAGCGTGTCTATCGTGGAATATGCCGAGAAGATGTTCTATGTCCCCGCAGGCCTCCTCGGCAGTGGGTTTCTTACGGTTGTGCTAGCTCACTGGTCTCTGAATTTTCAAGAAGCGGGCGTGGAAAAATTGCGCGACGACGTGTACTTGACTGCCCGTGTGTTAGCTAGCGGGGCGCTGATGGCATCGGTTGTTCTATATGCTCTGCGGTATCCCCTGGTTTCCCTCGCCCTCGGCTGGGGAAGTATTCCCAAAGAGAGCTTGGTGCAAGTGGCGCGCCTTTACGGAGTGTATCTTCTGGGGCTTCTGCCCAATGCAATCGGCCTTGTGTTTGGAAGGGCACACCTGGTTCTCAGGAACACCCGGGTTCTGTTGGAAACGGCGCTAGTGGGAGTCGGTGTGCTTTTGCTTTTGAACGCCTGGCTCGCTCCCCGCTTCGGCCTGACCGGGATTGCTTTGGCGACCGCTGGGTGTCATACCGCCTACGCCGTCTACCTTTTCTGGATGCTGGAAAAAGCGTTGAGGCCCCGGTTGGTCACACAGCATTGTGGAACGAACACCAAGTAGAGAAGCATGAGTGGCTCGCATACGCAGGCGCGCCATCCAAGTGGACCGAAACGCGATGGAGGTTGTGGGTGTTAAGAGGTTCGAGCTGGCAAGCTGGCTTCCTTCTGGTCGGTGCTATTTTTGCCGTGTTTTTTTATTTGCCGCTGGTGGTCGTCCTTTTGTGCGTGTTGCTATTCACCTGGGCCAGCAAACATGAGCTTGCGATTCCTTTCGTAATACTACTTATTCCTGTTCGCCAGGTGTCCCTCGGAAACATCGGGGAGGCGCACTTGCGAATCGGTGACGTGGTTCTCGCTGCCGTGGGTCTAATGTGGCTTGCGCGCAAGGCCGTAGAAGGCCGGGGGCCGGCTCGCCCGTTCACCAGCTTGGAACTCATCGCCATCGTCCTTGTATTGCTACACGTCCTGTCTGTGCTCTGGGCCGAAGATAAAGCATTTGCAATTCTGCGGGCTGGCAAACTTCTCCGCAACTACGCTTTGTACTTTCTTGTTGTGGACTATTTGGCGCGCGGCTTTGACAAGAACTTGCAGCGGATCGGCGCAGCACTAGTGCTTGCTGGGTGGGCCGTCCTGGGCGGATTTGCCTATTCGTTTTGGACACAAGGCGGCCTGGATGCGTTCCGGGCACTACTCACCGTTCGAGAGCTAGGGTCCCAGGGTCCGGAATTGACCTTCCTTCGCCTGGACCAAGGCGCAACCGTCTTCTTCGTGGGCATCGAAATTTGGACCATGGTGACCGTTTTTCTGGCGGCCGGTCTATTGCCGCGATTGCAGAATCGGAGTGCGGCTTTTAGACGCATGGTCACCTACTATACGATTGCGGGAACATGTGCTGTGTTTCTTTCACTCACCAGGGGCGCGATCGTGGCTATGCTAGTTGGGATGTTTATCCTGGGACTATCTACACTGAAGACCTTGGGCCGCAGGCATAGGGCTCTCATCGTCGTCGCTCTGGCGGTTGCCATCGGTCTTGTTGGCATAGGGTTTGTGAGGGTGGTCGCCGTGCATTTCGCGGCGATTGCGACGGATCTCTCGCTACTGGAACGGCTCGACTTCTGGCGCCGCGCACTGGAGGCATTCATCTCAGCACCCTGGCTCGGCGTGGGTGCCGGAAACGTCATACTGGACAGGTATGTCGCGGTTCACAACCTCTACTTACAGGTTCTCGGGGAACTTGGACTGCTTGGAGCCGCAGTTTTCTCCGGACTTCTTTTTTACTGGCTGAGGGCTTTGATCCGGATCGCGCGGCAACCCTCACAACCTCCAAAGAATTTCGTGCTTGTTCGCTCCGTGCTGGCTGCAAGCGTAGCTTACTTGGTTTATAGTTTGGTCGGTGGGGAGGCAATGGAAGGCATGGAACCATGGATCCTGTTGGCCGTCACCACCGCGTTGCTCCATGAGAATCAGCCTTCGCTGCAGTCCCTGGAAGGCGAAAGAAATGCGTCGCGGGCAGCCGCGCACTGTCCAAGCTCAACAGCTCTCGCCTGAAAGTCATTAATAGGAGCACAGTGCGCGCTGCGAGCAACATCATCCACGGTGAAACTGCAGCCGCCGCACTGCGAAGTCCATCTCGATCACGAGCCATGGCGCTTACGTTCTGGCATGATGCTCAACCACTCAACCGACGAGCTGAGTCCATTAATCGATTTTAGGAATACCTTGACGCTGACTGAAATACTAGATGCGCGTTTCTATCCACGACATTGTTCGGGATGGGACGATAGCTTATTTCGCCATCTCATTCTTTCGCACATTCGGCAGGAGGACACTATCTTGGACCTCGGGGCGGGACGCGGGCGCCTAGAGCAGATGAATTTTCGCGGTTTGGTCAAGCGTGTATGCGGATTGGATCCCGGGGAAACGGTGTTGACAAACCCTCATCTGGACGAAGCCAAGGTCGGTTTCGCTGAAAACATACCATGGCCAAACGATGTTTTCGACATGGTCTTTAGCGATAACGTGATCGAACACCTACTGGATCCCATTGACTCATTCCGCGAAGTGCATCGAGTCCTCAGACCCGGCGGGCTTTTTCTGGTCAAAACACCAAATCGCTATCACTACGTTGCTGCCACCGCTTCCCTGACACCTTACTGGTTTCACCAGTGGTTTAACGCCCGACGAGGGAACGAACGCCACGATACTTTTCCCACGGTATACCGAGCAAATACGAGAGGTCGATTGCGCAAAGTTGCCGAAAGTGCTGGACTGCCGGTAGTTGACATTATCGCGATCGAGGGTCGTCCTGAATACATGCGCTGGACCCCGCTGACCTACGCCTTTGGACTATTGTACGAACGCATCGTCAATTCCACCGACCTCTTGACACCATTTCGCGTAGTGCTGCTTGCTACATTCCGTAAGCCTAAGTAGCTTCGAGCAGCGCTTAGCGTCTTGTTTGAATTCTGTAAGCGAAAAGAGGTTGCTGGACTGCGGAGTTCATGGCCCAGTCATGAAGAATGGACATAAAGAAGCGCATGAACTACTACCGCTGCATTGCTACCGCCTACTTAGGGCGTGGCGCGAGCCACCTTAGGATTTGGCACGACACTCCTGACTTCAATGATTAACCAAGATTGGTATCGCGGGATTATGCCTCAGCAAAAAATTCGCATCCTCCAGATTATTCCAGCTTTGCTGATGGGAGGTCCCGGTTATGCCGTGTCTGGCTTGATCGAGAACCTTGATCGCGCTCGGTACGATTTGACACTTTGCACCATGTACGAGCTTCCGACATCTATGGAAATTCCCCTTCCCGCATTGGAGCAAGGAATTCCTTGGGTTCGTCTGCGAATGAAACGGTTCCTCGAAGTGAGAGCGTGGCGTTGTTTGAATCGCCTTATCCACGGCGGAAAGTTCGACATCGTCCATACTCATCTGACGCGGGCAGATTGGTACGGCCGCACCGCAGCACGCTTGCGCTCATATCCCAAAATAGTCTCGACCATTCAAAACCAGGATCGCTTCGTTTACGTTGCGGAGCTTGGAGCCCTTCGGGGACGCGTAGTTGCCACTTTGAACCGTCTTAGCATGCCCTTAGCTGACAAATTGGTTGCTGTCTCAGAAGGGGTCAGGGAGTATCTCTTGGGGGTCGAAGGCATTCCGCCAAAAAAAGTGGCTATGGTGCGAAATGCAATTCAACTTGAGCAGTTTGACCCTTCTGTCGACGACGCCAGGCGCACACAGCAGCGCCTCGGAATTCCAGAAAACGCATTTGTGATTGGGACGGTTGCCGTTCTGAACACACGAAAGGGGCTGGTGCATCTAGTGAGGGCTGCGCGAACGGTTGTCTCTCAAGTTCCCCAGTCTTATTTCCTCCTGGTGGGGGGGGGGCCGCAGGAGGCAGAACTCCGCCAGTTGGTTGCAAGTCTAGGCTTGGAAGGCAGGGTCTTGCTGTGTGGACAAGTAAATCATACGGAAGTTCTGTCATTCGTCCGAGCCATGGACGTATTCGTTCTCCCTTCGTTGATTGAAGGATTCCCCTTAGCCATATTGGAAGCTCAAGCGCTAGAAAAGCCTTGCGTGGTCACAAACATTCCAGGGTCGAGGGAAGCGGTTGCGCCCGGTCAGACGGCTATCGTCGTTCCGCCGGGGGAGGAATATCCTCTCGCGGATGCCATACTCTCTCTGTTTGCGGATGAGCAGAAACGCAAGGCCATGGGCAAGGCAGCTCGGCGCTTTGTCGAGGAGCACTATGCCGCCAGTCGAATGGCGGGCAAATACGAAGAAGTGTACGAAGAGGTTCTTAGAGTCAGGCGGTCGCCGACGCATAGCGAGGCCGAGTGAAGGGGAGCAAGGACAATCAGTCAGCACTGAGGTTGCCCGTGGAGCAAGATGAGGGATACGCGGGAGAAATCCCGGCTTTCATGTCTTTCAACTCCTGGAAGTCTGTGGTCTTATGCCTCGTCATCATAGTGCTTGTGGGCAGCTTCTTACGCGGGTTTGATCTAGGTGCAAAGAGCTTTTGGATCGATGAGCTTCTTAGCCTGAATCATGCCGGGGAAATCACTGGATGGCACTCCTTTGTCGCACCTAGCTCGGGCGATTGGCACCCGCCTCTGTATTTCCTCCTGCTCAAGGGGTGGCTTCTTTTTGGCAAGGGCGAATCGTGGGCGCGCCTGCTTTCAGTGCTCTTGGGAATTGCCGTGATTCCCGCAACCTTTGCGCTCGCCCGTCAGTTCTTCACCATCCCGGTCAGCCTCCTCTCATCTTTCTTGGTCGCCGCCTCTCCGTTGTTCCTTCTCTACGACCGGGAGGTTCGAAACTATCCGCTTTTCACTTTGATGTCGGTAATGTCGCTCTATTTTCTTGTCCGTGGCCTCCGAAAAAGACAAATGCGATATTGGTTGGGCTACACGGCGTTCACCGCGCTGGCCATGTACACGCACTATCACGGATTTTTGTTGGTTTTAGGTGAACTGGTTTTCGTATGTCTCAGCTTCAGCAGATTTCGGCCGCATTGGAAAGTGTTCGTGCTTTCGCTGGCCACCGTGGGTCTTCTTTGTTTGCCCATGCTGCCCACCTTCCTTCGACACCTCCAAGAGGCTAACCAATCGCTCAGCCAAGGCGGGAAATTCCCCATTTTTCTCGGGTATCCCGTCAAACCTATCTATATCGCTTACGGGTTTGCGCTAGGCCAGACGATCCTTCCTTGGAATCCTGTGGCAATTGTTGGCGGCCTTGTCGTGCTCACCAGTTTGGCTTTCACCCACAAGGGAATGCGCGAGCAACGGGAAATACCGACCTTTTTTGTTTCTTGTCTGGTTCTTCCCGTTATTTTAGGACCGTTGCTCTCTGAGTCCATGCCTCGCTACTACCTCTTCACGGGCCCCCTTTTCTATATGCTTTTGGCTATGGGGATGGAGGCAGTCCGGCCTGTGCCTCTGCGATTTTCCCTGGGTATGGCCCTGACTCTCGTTTGGGGGATTGGGATCAGCAACTACTACTCCGACCGGCAATTCCACGTGCTCGCGCACGTTACTCCTTGGCGCGAGGTAGGGCAGTTTCTCGGAGCTAACGTCATGCAAGGAGACACAATCATCCATGTTGCCTTGAAGCCGAAAATCGGAACCGAGCCGCTCTCTTATTACGCACAGAAGCACATCCCGCTCTACGGTCAGGAAGTCCTCGCTGCTCTCCCGGAACTGACAAAGGGAGGCTCAGTACCCAGGGTTTGGTTGATCCTGTCGGAACCTGCGCTGCAGGAAGCTGGCCGACCAGCTCTCGCTTGGTTGGCTAACAATTATTCGCAATGCAAGGCTTGGCGATACTTCCGCGATCCTGATTTCCGGTTGAAGAAGCGCATGTTCCGAAAAGACTTCGCCGAGTACCGCATTCAAATTTTTCGCTTTGAGAAGCCCCGAGTGAATGAGGTACGACGGGCAGTGTGTCAACCGAACTCGGAAAGCGACCGTGACTTCTAGGGTTTGAAAATGTTAATCAACTGCCGCAACCAACAAGAAGTTATCCGCCTTCTAGTCAACCAAATGTAAAGGGGGAAGACAATGACGCGAGTGCTGGTGGTTGGAGGTGCGGGTTACATCGGTGGGGCGGTCACGGAGCAGCTGATCGAAGGTGGATTCCCGTTCACCGTGTATGACAGCCTGATCTACGAACCGCACTATCTGAAGCAGGTGGACTTCGTCCGTGGCGATGTGCGCGACACCGAAAAGCTGAAACCGCTGCTAGATCGCAGCAGCCATGTCATCTGGCTCGCCGCAATTGTGGGCGACGGCGCCTGCGAGGTGAATCCCGCGCTCACGGTCGAGGTCAATCAGAAGGCAGTCGAGTGGCCGGCCGCGAACTTTCGCGGGCGGATCGTCTTCACCTCCACCTGCTCGGTCTATGGCCAGCACGACGCCGAAGTGACAGAAGAGTCTCCGGTGCAACCGCTTTCGCTCTACGCGAAGACCAAGCTCCAAGCGGAAGGCTATCTGCAAGCAGAGAATAGTCTGATCTTACGGCTTGGCACAGCCTTCGGCGTCTCCGACACGTACTCGCGGCCGCGGATGGACTTGGTGGTGAACTACATGACCGCTAATGCGCTCACCAAAGGCGAACTGTGCGTATACGGCGGGACCCAGTGGAGGCCGCTGATCCACGTGAAGGATATCGCCCAGGCGATCGTCCACAACCTGGAGCGGCCCGTGCGTGGGGTGTACAACCTGGCGTCGCTGAATTTGCAGATCAAGGACCTTGCCTCGATTGTTGCGCGGCTGACGAACTGCCGGGTCCACCATGCCGAGCAGAAATTCCAAGACCCGCGAAACTATCACGTGAGCACCACCAAGGCATTGCGGGACGCCATCTTCAATCCCTATACCGTGCGCACGGTCGAAGACGGCGTCCGGGAAATCACCGAGTTGGTCAACCTGGGCCGGATCAAGCAGACCGAGAACGACGTCTACTTCAACGTGCGTCACGTTGGGAACCTCAAAGCCTATGGACAACTCGCCTGAGGAACCCAGTATCATCCAAGGCGGTCTGGCCGTGGACGATCGCGGCCAGGTTTCGTTCATTAACGTTTTTTCGTTTGCGAATATCCGGCGGTTCTACATGGTGGAAAACTTCTCCACGAATGTGGTCCGCGCGTTTCATGGGCATCTGAAAGAGGAAAAATTCGTCTTCGTCGTCAGCGGTTCCGCCATCGTGGCTGTAGTTCCGATCGATGATCCTCGCAATCCGAATCGAGACGCCAAGCCACATCGGTTTGTCCTGTCGGACCGACAGCCCCAGATTCTTCACATTCCGGCGGGGCATGCCAACGGATTCCGCCCGCTCGAGCCTAAAACGAAGATCACGTTTTTCTCAACTTCCACTCTGGAAGACTCGTCCAAAGACGATTACCGCTTTCCGTATGACTACTGGGGAAAAGACGTATGGGAAGTAGAGTTCCGCTGAAAGTGCACCAACATGAAGGTATAGCCCGATGAAAAGAGTCATGCTCCTTGGCGCCACTGGCATGCTGGGAAGCGCCATTTATAGCGTACTCCATAAGAAGTACGACCTCATTCTCGCCGTCAGAAACCTCGACAAAGTCAGGCTACTCGAGAAGGCGTATGGAGGAACTGAGAGACACACAGTTATCCCATTCAATGCGGCCCTAATCTATGAGGATTACGTTGCAAAAAAGGGGTTCCCTGGCCCCTACATGGCAGAGTTTCTTCGCCGGGCAGGCGAGGTGGATCATGTTATCAATGCTATCGGTGTGACCATCCCATTTTCCCTGCGCGAGCCGGCGCTGACATTCTTCATAAATGGAGCACTCCCCCACATCTTAGCGCGGACATTCGGAGAGAAGCTTATCCATATCACGACCGATTGCGTTTACAGCGGGAAGGAAGGCTTTCCCTATCAGGAGAATTCCCCGAAATCGCCTGTTGATCTTTACGGACTTTCGAAGAGCCTTGGCGAGCCTACCGACTGTTTGACCATTCGCACGTCGATCATTGGTCGGGAGCTCGATGGTTTCACAGGGCTACTCGAGTGGTTTTTGCAGCAAAGCGGGAAAACAATTACTGGTTTTTCGGAGCACTATTGGAATGGAATCACCGCCAAGCAGTTTGGAATACTGTGTGACCAGATCATGCAGTCTCTAGATGTATTTCCGCGACGGGGCGTTTACCACGTCTTCTCTACTGTCGTGTCCAAGTACGAGATGCTCTTGGCCTTTCAACGTAAGTACGGGGTCTCGTGCACAATCAAAGCGGACAAAGAAAACAGGCTGAACCGTACGATCACCTCGGCAAAGGAACTAAACAAAATGCTGAACATTCCCTCTTTCACGGAATTGGTAGAAGCACTTGAAAACTGAAGCCAGATGAAGAAAAACTTCAAGCTCTTAACATTGCTGGGAATCCGGCCCGACATCGTTCGGATGCACAAGCTCTTGGCCTTACTCGACCGAGGTCAGGCCCAGTACGGTTATCATCACATTTACGCGCACTCAGGTCAACATTTTGACTATCAACTGGATGGTGTCTTCCATCGCCAGCTGAACGTTAGGTCCCCAAAACCGAATCTGAGAACCGGACGGACTCTAAAGAGAACAGGCGAGACGAGCCATGTACATCAATCTGCTCTACTTTTTCAAAAGACCGCTCAAATGCTCGAGCGTCTCCGTCCCGACGCCGTTCTCTACTTGGGTGACACAAACACAGTTCTCTCGGCGATCATCGTCGCCAAGTACAACATCCCGGTGATCCACATTGAGGGTGGTGGCCGAAGTTTCGACTGGCGCATGCCCGAGGAGAAAAACAGGATCATCGTTGACCATATGTCGGACCTCATCTACTGCTACTTGGACCGATACAAACAGATTCTGGTAAGCGAAGGCATTCCTGAGTTTCGTATCGTCACAGTGGGCAATATCATCGTGGATGCGATTTCGAGTTTTCTTAACACCGCGGACAAGAGCCAGGTGATCGATCGCTTGGGTCTGACCCAGAAAGAGTACGTACTTTGCACTCTGCATCGGGAAGAGAACATAGATGACCGCGAGGTCCTCATTGACAAGCTGAAAGGACTTCGACAACTGTCGCAAACTCTCCCCGTCGTACTTCCGATGATGCCGCGGCTGAAGGCGCGCATTCGGAAAAACAGATTTGAATGGATTCTAGAGGATTCGAAGGTCAAAATTACAGAACCGCTGGGGTTTATCGATTTCCTCAAGCTCGAAAAAGAAGCGCGCATAATCGTTACAGACAGTGGCACGGTGCAAGAGGAGGCGTTGATTCTTGGCGTGCCGTGTCTTGTCACCCGCCGCTCAACTGAACGACCGGAAACGATCGCAGCTGGCGCAACCGTTCTCGCAGATGAGGATTTGTGCGCCAACGCTCATCGAGCGTTGCGGATGGCCTCACAATGGGATCGTACTATTCTGAACCCCAATGGCGGGAGCCCGAGCGAGAGAATCTACCAAGATCTCGTGAGCCGAGTTCGTTCCGGTTATTTTGCAGAATCTAGGCACCTCAAGATGCTCCATGGAAGTCGATTTGTACGTGAGGCTTATGGTCTTGAGTGGTGCAATGTCAAATTCAGTCTGAACAACGGATCAGATTCTCGCTCTGAAATAATGTTAGGACCCCTAAATGCGAATCTTGCTGCTCGTTGATTGCTATTTTCCTCATTCAAAATCAAGCGCCACGCAAATGCACGATATGGCGCTGGAATTCCGTCGTCGGGACCATGATGTAGTCGTTCTCACCCCCAGTGAGAGGATTTCGGAGAACGTGGAAGTCGCCTGGGAAGACGGCGTGCAAGTGATTCGCGTGAAAACACGGAAGATCAAAGGGGCCTTGAAGGTATTCCGGGCTCTGGAAGAGGCTAGGCTTTCGAGCGTAGTCTGGCGACGAGCAAAGCAATTCTTGCTAGGAAATCCCGTGGATTTGATTGTGTTCTACTCTCCTACCATCTTTTGGGGCGATTTGGTAAAACGACTGAAGTCCCTTTGGGGGTGTCCTTCCTACCTGATCTTAAGGGATATTTTCCCCGCGTGGGCAGTCGATGCAGGCCTTCTTCGGAAAGGGCTGATTTACTGGTTCTTCCGAAGACAAGAAATTAACCAGTACGACGCTGCTGATCGAATCGCCGTGCAGTCACCGGCCAATCTCGAATACTTTACTACGGAGTTCCCGGACCGCTGCTTCCCGCTAGAAGTGCTCTACAACTGGATGAGCCTTCACGTAGAGGACTTACCGCGGACGAGCTATCGGACAGAGCTTGGTTTGCAAGGCAAGGTTGTCTTCCTCTATGGTGGCAACCTTGGTGTAGCACAAGACGTTGACAACATGGTACGCCTCGCCGTGCGTCTCTCTGGCCAGAATCACATTCGATTTCTGTTGGTGGGTGAAGGCAGCGAGGTGCCTCGCCTGAAGACACTGCTGGCAGAGAAGCGCTTGGACAATATTCAGATTCTCCCAACGGTTAACCCTCGAGAATATCTCGCAATGCTCTCGGAGTTTGATGTGGGCTTACTTTCCTTAGATCGGCGGCTGAAAACGCATAATCTGCCGGGAAAACTGCTAGGATACATGTACTGGGGTAGACCGACGCTGGCGAGCATTAATCCTGGCAATGATCTTTTCGAGATACTCCACAACTACCAAGCCGGCTTCTGTTTCTTGAACGGTGACGACGATAGTTTCTGTGCCGCAGCGCTTAAGCTCGCGAATAGTCCCGAGCTCCGGGCCAGAATGGGTAGCAATTCCCGGAAGCTTTTGGAACAGTTGTTCTCTGTCGACGCAGCCGTAGGCCAGATTACAAAGCAACTTCCTCGACAGGCAGCTGTTGTTGAACAGGCAGTAGCGATTGAGCCTGCTGGCTCCCTGCCGTTGACAGGTGGATTGTGAGTCCACGGGCGGTATCGGGCTCTCGTTACGCGCACATCGTATGCTTCGAGCCAAGTTTTCGAGGGTAGCCAACTTCTCGACATCTCCATTTCGAGAAGTGCGCAAAGTGTGTCCGGCTTCAGCTTCGTAGTTCGCAGGCATTGGGCGGGCACTCCGAAGTGACTTTGTTGGTTTCCACCTCTTCGTAGAGCCTTAATGGAATCTCTCATCGTGCCGAAGAGCTAACAAGGGAAAGGTCTCGTGTTCATAAGCTACCTTTTGATTTTCTCATTTAGTCTTCTCCTCTCGCTTGTCTTGACGCGGTACATGCGTGAATTGGCGCACGCCCACGGCTGGCTGGAACCACCGCAGCTAGATCGGCATGTACACACTATCCCTTTGCCGAGACTCGGTGGGGTAGCCATTTATACCTCCTTCATGATTGCCGTTGGCGCAACGATCTTTGTCCTGGGCCGCGTAGATACTTCCGTCGCGCTACCTCTCAAATCGACCCTTACCCTCCTGGGCCCTGCGCTAATCATATTTCTCCTAGGCCTCTATGACGATCTGTACGGTATCGGCCCGTATGGGAAATTCGGGGTACAGGCGGCGTCGGCAACGTTACTTTACTTTTGTCTCGTCCGGCCGCGAACTTGATTCTTTCGTTGGTCTGCCCCTCACGATACTCTGGGTCCTGCTGATCACGAACGCGTTCAATCTTATCGATGGTCTAGATGGGTTGGCGGCTGGTTCGGCGCTGTTCTCTACAATTGTCGTGCTTATCTTGTCGCTGGTCTTCTCGAATTCCATGGTGACGTGTTTTGCGATTGCCTTGGCTGGTGCCACTCTTGGATTCTTGCGCTTCAACTTCCACCCGGCGTCTATTTTTCTTGGCGACTCCGGGAGTTTGTTTATCGGATTCATGCTCAGCGCGATGGCGTTGGCAGGATCCCAGAAGGCGCCGACGATGGTTGCGGTAGCGATCCCGGTCGTCTCGCTCGGATTGCCAATACTGGATGTCGCACTTGCAGTTGTGCGCCGGTTTCTCGTCGGAAAGCCTTTGTTCAGCGGCGACAATCATCACATCCATCATAAACTGCTCCGGCGTGGATTGTCCCAGCGCGAAGCAGTGCTCATCCTCTACGTCGTTACGGCCGGATTTGGATTCTTGAGCCTCGTAATGCTCCATCAAAGGGGGACAATCGCTCTGGTACTAGCCGTGACAGGTATCGGAATCCTGATCGGAGTTCAACAACTTCGCTACCACGAATTCGCCGAATTGATGTCGATCTTCCAGCGCGTAACCCGTCGCCGAGAGATCTTGGCAAATCATGTGGCAGTCCGGCACGCTGCGGAGTCATTCAACGTGTGCGACAGCTTCGCGGGCATTTGCCAAGTACTCCAACACACTCTTCAACCGATTGGGTTCGACGGAATCTGCTTGCAAATGCTGAAGCCAAATGGTTTTCCGACTTCCTCATTCTATCCTTTCCGCTGCGCGCCCAATGGCAATCTGTTTTTCTCATGGATCGGCCGTGAAGTAGTGGAACCTTCGTGGGAATTACGCCTAGAGCTGGTCACGAGCGCTGAACAACGGTGGGGATATGTTTCCTTAATTCGCATGTCCGATAGCGAGGCGCTAGCCTTGGATGTTAATCTTCTTACCCAGGAATTTCGAACCGCCCTTTCGAATGCCGTGGACCGAGCCTGCGTGCGATTGGAGGCCTCTGTTCACGACGACGGGGACATCCACGAGAGTCGAACCCGCAAAACGGCAGCCGGTTCACTGACGGATTAAACTTAGCAGGGAGCATGCGCACCGTCGCGCACTACAACTGTGCTCTTACGACCCCAGCCGAGCCAGGCAGGATCGGGTTTTGTTCTCAGCAATCTACAAAGAATCTACAGGTTCAGGCATAGCAAGATGGAGTGAACCTTTGAACTGACTCACAGAAATGGGCACAGTTTCCGGGAAAGGAACCACAGTGAAGAGAAAGCGATACTCCCGGAAATTTCAGCGGATGGCCGTCGAGCGCATGCTGACCGGCGACGATGTGGGGGAATTGGTTCGGGAGCTGACAGTGACCCGGCGATGCCTCTACAAGTGGCGGACAAAACTCGAGGTGGTTGAACCTGGGGAAGAGGCATCGCGTCCGAGCACGCATACGGCTTGCTACCGGAAAGAAATTCAACAGCTAAAGCGATTGCTGGCCGAGAAGATCATGGGAGTGGATTTTTTCAAAGGTGCCTTGCAAAAAGTCGAGGCTCGATACCAGAAGCGCGGCGACTCTGGCGAGATGGCATCTACGAGCAAATCCGGGAAGTGATCTCGTTGCAAGGCAGCCTGAGTATCGAGCGCATGTGTCAGTTAGTGGCGGTAAGCCGTAGGTTTTTTTCCGAATTGTTACGTGATGCCTTGGGCGCTTTTTCTGCATGGTACGGTACGCAAGAGAATCTCAACGATGCGTTCAGCAGCATGGCCATCCCATAAAGGGGGGATGCGGCCCGCCTTCCTCATTCCGGAGAGGACATCTTGAGCCGCCCCGACGATTCTTGCGGGGTCTGTTCCTACGAGTACATTTGTGCCCTGGGAGACGGTGACCGGGCGCTCGGTATTCTCGCGCAGGGTCAAGCAAGGGACACCGAGCGCCGTGGTTTCTTCCTGGATGCCCCCCGAGTCGGTCAAAGCCAGGGTTGCCTTGCTGAGTAG
>WNGM01003432.1_pt1 | contig 21497 bp, 18 predicted proteins | sample 5400571 | NCBI WGS metagenome assembly WNGM01 (sample SAMN13153378, study PRJNA577476) | soil metagenome | isolation source: 100 cm soil or saprolite under Garry oak tree replicate 2 | place: USA:California | collected 2016-06-15 | reverse complement strand
CGCGGCGTGGAGATGATTCATGCGGGGCAGCCTTTTGCGGTGGGCGACATCGAGGTGCACGCTTTTGCCATCCCGCACGATGCGGCCGACCCGGTTGGTTTCACGTTTCGGACCAACGGGACGAAAGTGGCGCTGGTGACGGACCTTGGCTACATGCCGGAACTGGTGAAAGTGCATCTGCGCGGCGCCGAGTGCCTGATCCTGGAATCGAATCACGATCTCGAGATGCTGAAAGTCGGTCCGTATCCGTGGGTGGTGAAGCAGCGCATCCTGAGCCGCACTGGGCATCTTTCGAATCACGCGGTGAGCGAGTATCTTTCCGACCCCGATGGCTTCGATGCCGCGGCGCGCTACCTGGTACTCGCGCATCTCTCCGAAGAGAATAACAACCCGTTCACCGCGGAAATCTGCGCCCAGGAAGCGCTCGACCGCCGTCCCGCGGAAGCCGCGTTTGCCGGGGAGCTTCTGGTTGCCTCACAGCACGTTCCGCTCAAGCCGCTGGAACTCTGACGCCCACAACAACCGTTCTTGAAACGTGAAAGGGCGCGGCAAAGCCGCCGAGCTGCAAGAACTTCTGCCCGGAGACTTGCCAATGGAGTTCATCAACAAGGGTATCCGCCCGATTCTTAAATTCGGGGAAAAGAAATTTCGTTGGCTTTTGCCGGTCGAATGCTCTAGACTGGGTCTTTCTTGGTAGAGGTGCGGAGGCCATGAGTAGCCGGGCGCGCGGTTCCGATCCGCTTCGGACGCCTGAGCGAAAGGGGCTTCTCGACCGATGAGGCCGAGGCAACTTTTTCCAGTTGGTTGTCCGCCGAAACCGAAAAAGACGACAAAAGAAAAACAGGGCAGAAGAGACCGCGGATGCACCTTTTCGAATTGACGCGCGCACTTGTGGACATCGAGTCCACTACGAACCATGAGAAAAACGTGACGGACTACCTTTTTGCGCGTTTGTCCGAGCTGGCGGGGAAGAGCAACGGGCAGATTCAGCGGATCTCGGCCGAGCCCGGCCGCGACAATCTTTTTGCGTCGTGGGGCGAGCCGGTCGTCACGCTTTCGACGCACATGGACACGGTTCCGCCGTATTTTGCCTCAGGCGAAGATGAGCAATTCATTTTTGGTCGCGGGGCATGCGACGCCAAAGGCATCATCGCGGCAATGGTGACGGCCACGGAGAGACTGCTCGCTGCCGGCACGCGCAATTTCGGTTTGCTGCTGGTGGTTGGCGAAGAGCGCAACAGTGCAGGCGCGAAGGCCGCCGCGGCTTCGCCGCGCGGGGCGCGGTTTCTGATCAACGGCGAGCCGACGGAGAATCAGTTGGCCCTGGGATCGAAGGGCGCCCTGCGCTACGAAATTACAGCCAAGGGCAGACTGGCGCATTCCGCATACCCCGAGCTGGGCCACTCGGCGATTCATACCCTGCTAGACGTTCTCGAGGAGATTCGAGGCATTGCGCTGCCCGAAGATCCCTTGCTGGGCCGCAGCACGCTGAACATTGGCACGATCAGCGGCGGGCGCGCACCCAATGTTGTGGCGGATCAGGCGGAGGCAGAGGTGATGTTCCGGACCGTGGGCGATCCATCGGCTTTGCGGCAAGCCGTGGCTTCCGCGGTGGCAGGCCGCGCCGAGGCGAGCGAAGTTCTTTATACGCCCGCGATTCGCTTGAACAAGCTTGACGGGCTGCCGACGACGGTGGTCGCGTTTACGACGGACATCCCGACGTTCAGGGGGGCGTGGGGTGAGCCATTCCTGATCGGGCCGGGAAGCATTCACGTGGCGCACACCGCCGAAGAACGCGTGGCGAAAAAAGAGCTGTGCGACGCGGTGGAGATTTACACGCGCATGACCACGCAATTGCTGACTACGGGGAGGAGCGCGGCATGAGCCTTGGGCTCGCCATCGTAGGCAACGGAAAGATGGGGCGACTGATTGCCGAGCTTGCGCCCCAATATGGCTTTGATGTGCGCGCCAAATTCACGCGCGGAAACAACCTCCATGATGCGGCGATCGTTCCGGAATTCCTGCAAGGCGTCGATGCGGCCGTGGAATTCACCACTCCCGATGCCGCGCCGGCTAATTTGCGCCGTCTGGTTTCCCTGGGCATCAACGCGGTTTGCGGCACGACGGGTTGGTACGAGCATCTGCCGGCGATTCACGAAGCGGTGCTCGCGGCGGGAACCGGACTGGTGTACAGCCCGAATTTTTCTGTTGGCGTGAACGTATTTATGCGGGCGGTGGCGCACGCGGCATGCTTCTTTGCGAAATATCCGGAATACGAAGCGTGGGGCTGGGAGATTCACCATTCGGCGAAAAAAGATGCGCCTTCCGGAACGCTGAAGAAACTTGCCCAGGAAATCCGCGCTTCCGGCTATAACCGAGCGCTCACGCTGACGGCAAATCGCGCCGGGGCACATCCCGGAACGCATGAAATCGGTTTCGATTCGGCGGACGATACCATCACGCTGCGGCACACGGCGCGGAGCCGTGAAGGCTTTGCGCGCGGCGCCTTGCGCGCGGCGCGGTGGCTTGCCGGCAAGCAGGGGGTTTTCGAGTTTCGAGAGATCCTCGGCGAATTGAGCTGAGGTCTTTCCGAAACGGAATCGCGAGCCATGAAAAGAAACCAGCCCGTAGTAGTGAAATCTAGGGAATCCAGGGGGAGGAACAACATGCTGAAAGGAACTCGTTTTACTGGCACGGGGACAGCGCTGGTCACACCCTTCCGGAACGATGGTGCGCTGGATGAGTTGGCGCTAGAGGAACTGATCCAACGCCAGATCGATCGAGGAATCGACTTTCTGGTTCCTTGCGGAACAACCGGAGAAAGCCCGACGCTTACACACGAAGAACATCTGCGCGTCGTCGAGATAACGGTCAACGTTGTGAAGGGGAAAGTTCCCGTCCTTGCCGGTGCTGGCGGCTACAATACGAGGGAGGTCATCGTTCGCGCTCGAGAGCTTGCGGAGATCGGCGTGGATGGGATTCTTTCTGTAACGCCTTACTACAACAAGCCCACGCAAGAGGGCCTGTATCAGCACTTTCGCCTAATCGCCGATGCGGTGCCGCTGCCCGTCATTCTTTACAGCGTGCAAGGCCGCACGGGCGTGAACATCGAGCCTGCCACGGTGAAGCGCCTCGCGGAAATCGAAAATATTGTGGGCATCAAGGAAGCCTCCGGCAACATTTCGCAGATGGCCGCGATTCTGAATTTGGTGCCCGAAGATTTCATCGTGCTATCCGGCGGTGACTGCGCCGGGGCGCGCGCGATTCACCGGCGCTATCAGCCGCTGATGGAGGTCAACTTCGTCGAATCGAATCCCATTCCGGTGAAAGCGGCGCTGGCGGAAATGGGGTTGCTCGAGCCGGTGTGGCGCCTGCCCCTGGTGCCGCCAAAAGCGGAAAATCGCGCGCGCATCCGCGCGGTACTGGAGTCGCTGGGGCTGGTCCAACGCGCGACCGCGGCGCCTGCCCGCGAGAGATCGCATGCAGCCATCGCTCATTGAAAGACTTTTCGACGAGGCGCCGCAGCACTACGAAGAGGAACATCACCGGCTGTTCCGTGATTTCAAGGCGGCACTGAACCGCGGCGAAATTCGCGCGGCGGAGCCCGACGCCTCGGCGAAAGCCGGTTGGCGCGTCAACGCCTGGGTGAAGAAGGGAATCCTTCTTGGCTTTCGCATGGGTGCCATCGCGGACATGTCCATTGACGCCGCCAAACAGCCGTTCTTCGACAAATCCACTTATCCTGTTCGGACTTTCACGGCTTCCGATGAAGTGCGCATCGTTCCTGGGGGCTCGAGCATTCGCGACGGAACCTACATTGGCCGCGGCGTGATTTGCATGCCGCCGATGTTCGTGAACGTGGGGGCGTATGTGGGCGAAGGCACGATGATTGATTCGCACGCGCTCGTTGGCAGTTGCGCGCAGGTGGGGAAGAGCTGCCACATTTCGGCGGGGGCGCAAATTGGCGGTGTCCTGGAGCCCGCCGGAGCGCTGCCCGTGATTGTTGAAGATGAGGTGCTGGTCGGCGGGAATTGCGGGGTATACGAAGGAACCGTGGTACGGCGCCGGGCCGTGCTTGGCACAGGTACGATTCTCAATCGTTCGATTCCGGTCTACGACCTGGTCCGTGAAGCGGTTTACTCGGCGACGGACACCGAGCCGCTCGCCATTCCCGAAGAAGCCATCGTTGTTCCAGGTTCGCGCGCGGTGTCGCATCCTGTGGGTGCGAAATGGGGCCTGTCGCTACAGGCTGCTGTCATCGTGAAATATCGCGATGCCAAGACGGATGCACGGGTCCAGCTGGAGGATCTTCTTCGCTAGCCTGAAATACCGCGGCGGTCATTCCTCTCCGAGACGTTGCTTCAACTCCTTGAGGCCCCTGATTTCTTTCAACGCTTTTACATCTTTGTCGCGTCCGGCTGCGGATTTGGCTCGGTAAAGTCCGTCGAGAGACAGGACTCGGCATACAATATTCTCAACTTTAAAATCGACGGGTTTTTACGAGGAGCTACCTCACTTCAGAAGTATCTGTTCGAAGAATTGGAGAGCGCGGGGATCGTTGGATTGGCCGAGCCAGAACATGGCCTGCTTGCGCACTTCGGGATTTCGGTTGGTTTGTGCGACTTCAATCAGCTTGGGAACGCCTTCGTCTTTCGGCAACTGGCTCAGCGCGAAGACCGCTTTCTTCTTTACCTCCGTGTCGGGATCGTTTTCAATCGCCCCGGTGATCGTGCTTACCGCCTTCTTTCCGGCTTTTTGCGCCAGCCAGAAAAGGGCCTGCCCGCGCACCCGGGAGCTGCTGTCGTCGTGCGCCATGCGAATCATCTCCTGGATGGCACCGGGCTCGTGGCTGACCGACAAAGCAAACGTTACGTGGGCGCGAACGTCGGAGCTGGGATCGTTCTTCGCCATGCGCTCAAGCGTGTTCAAACCCTCTTTCCCGCGCGCCGCGCCGAGCCAGAACGCGGCTTGCTTGCGCAACTCTTCGCGCTGCTCCGGCAAAACGAAGGATTCCATCGCCCGGTCGGCGGAGGCGTCGGCATGCAAGGCAATCGCCGTCAGCGCCCCGCTAGCGATGTGATGATGCTCGTGCCGGTCGAATTCCGCTCCTTGCACATAGGTGGAGAGCAGCGCGACACTTTCCTCAGGCTTCACACCGCTCAGCCAAAGAAACGGGAGCCCCCCTGCATCCAGCGTGCAATCTTCCGATGCGACGCGAATGCGTGCGACTAGCTTGGCTTCCAATCGAAGGAGCACAACGAGCCGTCGCGCGCCTTCCAGCTTGATGCTCGAGTCGGCGTGCCCAGCGCCACCAGTTGCGTCATGGTCCTTTTCCAGGCGGCAAGTTCCACAGCCTTCTCCGTCATTCCAATTGCCACAGCACACATTTCTCTCGCCGGGAATTTCATCGACGCTGTAGCCAACCCATTGCGGCTTTTCCGCCTGCGCGAGGATGCTGTGGAAAGTGGATTCCAGGGTTCCCGAGACGGCCCTTGTTTCGGCGCGAGCGCTCTCGATTCGCGGCATCTCGGTTCCTGCTTGCGGAGCTGCCGCATAGGCCAAGCTCTCGACAAAATCCGTCCGAAGCGTGTAGCCCTTAGCGAGCTGTGCCACTGTGCCAAAGATGCCCATGAGAATCATCGCCAGGCCAAGAATTCGGCGCCCCATTGTCAGAATGTCGTTCACGTGCATCGGCCACCTCATTTTTGCAAAAGTTCCATCAAGTAATCGGTTGCTTCCTTGGAATGCATCAACGAAAGCTTGGAGACCGCGGCTTTCTTGAGCTCCGGGTCCTTTTCGCCGCGGGCAATGGCCACAAGGGCCACGGCGTTCCCTTGCAGGAAAAAGGCGTTCAGCACCTCTTCCTTCAAACTGCGGTCGGTCTCGCGGCTGTAAATGGTCTGAAGCGCCTTGGACGATCCATCGGAATGGATAAGGCCCAGGTTCCGAATGGCCGCCCGCCGCAGCTCGGGATCCTTTTCCGATTGCGCTGCCTGGACGAGTTTTTCAGATTCGCCCGCAAGAAAGAACGCCTGCAAAATCTCGCGGCGAACGTCCGTTGAAGTTTCTGTCTGATAGAGCTGCTCGAGTTCGTCGACTCCGTGAACCAGGCCAAGCTGGCGAATGGCTTCGCGGCGGAGCGATTCGTCCTTTTCGCTTTTGGCAGCGGCAAACAGGTGTTCGCGATCGCCTCCCAGCATGTAAGCGCGCAAGATGGCGCGCTTCACGGAAGGGTCGGGATTCGTGGCATATACTTCCGCCATGATTTGCCGGGACTGCGCTCCGCCGAAAAGACCGAGGTATTTGATCGCCTCACGCTGTAGTTCCGGATTGCTTTGGCCCTTGGCGATTCTTCCAATGATCTCCCGGCCCTGCGCCGAGCCGCTTTGCGCCAAGACGAACAGCGCGCGCGACTTTTCGCGAGGCGTGCCTGTGCCATTAATCACCTTCTCGAGCAGGGGCATGGCGCGCTCCGGGTCGCTGTTCATGAGTCCCTGAATCGCGAGCATCTTCAGTTCTTCGTTGCTCTGGTCTGCGGGCTTGACCTGTTGCCCGGTCGATTGTTTGACTTCCAGTTCCAGGACGTTTGCGTCCTTCAGCCAGCGGCTTTGTGCAAACCGTTTCTTCATGTCCGCCAGTGTGGCCAAGGCTGCATCGCGCTTTCCGAGTTTGTTGGCCGCATAGGCCTTCCAGTAGAGCGCCGCGTCGGTCTGCGGGCCCTTCAGCTGGGCGAGTTGATCGAATTTCGCCTCCGCTTTGTCGTAGCGGTCTTCATCGAGTGCCTCTCGGCCGTCCTCGTAGAGCTCTTCCAGCCGATCGGCCTTTTCCTGCGCGCGGTCGTGGGCTTCCTGTTCCCGATCGCGTTTTTCCTGCTCCCTGTCGCGAGCCTCTTGCTCGCGATCGCGCCGCTCCTGTTCTTTGTCCTGAGCATCCTGGCTGTCTTGGAGGAAATTGTCGGCGGATAAACTGGCTGTGGCGAGCCGTGCCGCCCACGTGCGTGCCGGTGACAGCAATAACGCCGCCACTGCAATCCACACGGTGCTCGTTCTGCACACTGCGTTCCGAAGGGTCATGCTTTGTTCCTTTCGCTCTCTCGAGAGCTGTTGTGCTCGGTCGGAGGCGTGGTAGCCTTTTGCCGTTCCTGGAGCTCCCTGCCAACCACGCGAACTTTGAACAGAATTCCCTGTGCCTCAATCTTCTGGCGAATCTTGTCGAGCTGCGCCGGCGTGACCTCTTCGGGACTGTGTGCAACATCCAGAAGCACGCGCTCCAACTCATCCAGGACACTGGCAAGTGCGGCGTCGCCTTCCTGCAGAGCGGTTTGGCGGTACAGGCGGTTTTCATCGAGCAGATCTTCGGCACGGCGCTGCTCAGTGGAGATGTTCACGTGCTTTTGCGCGGGATCGCGAGGCGCGGCATTCGAAAGCTCGACGAGCATCATCTCTGAGCGGCCGAGATGCTCGCCAACAGCCACAACCAGGACGCGTTCGCGGATTTGCTCTTTATTGGCAACAACATCATTGCCTGGGCGATCGTGTCTGCTAATGCGACCTGCAAGGAAAGCTATGACCAGCATCGCGGCCACGGCTGCCAATGCTCCCAGCCTCTTGGGTTCGAACCAAGACTGCCACCACTCGGCAGGTTTCTCCGGCAAGCGCGGGGCAATCTGCTGCCATACGCGTTGTCCATAGTCATCACCCGGGTGTGGCACGGGCAACGTATCGAGTGCCGCGAGTACAGCTTCGATTCGTTCCAATTCCGCGCGGCACTCTTCGCAAACCGACAGGTGCCGCGCCATTCCAGCCCGCTCGGCGGTCACTCCTTCGCGGTAGGCAATCAACTCTTCTTCCGTCATGTGTTTCATGATTCCGTTCCTATCGCTCTGGCTTGCGTCCCTCTCCCCACGAAGGGCTGCAAAGCCAGGCGCAATTTCTGCACCGCGCGAAAAACGGTGTTCTTCGCTGCGCCTGAGCTCGATTTCAGGACTTGCGCAATCTCCTCGATGGCGCATCCTTCCCAATGCCGCATCACAAAGGCGGTCCTTTCGGAATGAGAGAGCGCGGCAAGGGCCATCTCCATGTGCTCTCGGAGCTCGATGTTGTGAGCCAGGCGTTCCGGGGTCGGTGCCGCGTCGTGCACCAGCGTCACAGGATCGTTTTCCGTTCCTTCTTCATGGACAGCAGGCTCGACTTTTCGCGTGTCTTCTTTTTTGCGCTGCCGCATGCGGTCGATCGCATAATTCGCGGCAATGCGATAAACCCAGGTCCCAAAATTGGCTCGCGCGGCAAACTGTCCAAGCTTTTGGTACGCGCGCAAAAACGCCTCCTGAACCACCTCTTCCGCATCCTGCCTGTTCCCCGTCATGCGATAAGCCAGCCGGAAAACATTGTGGCTGTGGCGCTCGACGAGAACGCGAAAGGCATCCCGGTCGCCCGCCAGCGTGCGCTCCACGGCGACGGCGTCGCTTTCCGCGATGGCCCGGGTGTTCTCATCGCTCGGCTGCATTCGAATCATTAGACAGGAATCTGCCCTTGCGGTTAGGTTGACCGTAGCACCTTATGCCTCAATCAGATAGCCTCAAATTGGCGGGCCTGGAAGCGTTCAAATGAGGATCTGAATTACCCCTGTTTCCTTGTGTTATTCATACCGCAGCGCGGCCAGGGGAGCCGGGCGCATCGCCCGGTGCGCGGGAAGGTAGCAAGCGAACAAGGCCACGGCTGTGAGCAGAGCGGAGACCGCAGAAAACGTTACGGGATCAGTGGCGGTTACACCAGATAGTTCCTTGGCGAGCAGTCTGCCGACAGCCTCTTGATCGCGCGCCGTTTTGCTTTGCCAGTTCGACGTTTCCGAACGCGCGCCGTGCTCTCCGCGTTTCTCCGGCTCGCACCGCGCTCCACATGCGCCTCCGTGACCATATCCAAAGGAGTACCCATTTCTTCGTCAAGTTCCGCATTGCGCGTTAGCACGCCGCCAAACCCAGAGCTTCATTCATTCACCTCACCAACACCAGTCTTTTCCCTTGCAGCTTTCTAGCGTTTTTTCTCACTCCTATGAAAATAGCCGCGTATCTCCTATGAAAATAGCCGCGTATCTCATTGAAAAGATTGGCTCAACAGTGAGCGGCTATTTTCATCCTTCGTTGTGGCTCTCCGAGAGCCATGGGTTACTCGTATCTCAGGGCCACCATCGGATCGATCCGCGAAGCGCGGCGTGCTGGCAAAACGGCGGCTAGAACCGACACTCCTAGAATCACGCTACAGGCCGCGGCGAGAGTAATCGGGTCTGTCGGCGTAATCTCGAAGAGCAGCGTTTTGAGGACGCGAGTTAGCGCCAGAGAACCGGCCAGGCCAACAGCCAGAGCGATCGCCCCGAGGGCAAGCGCCTCCCGGAGAACCAAGCGAACAACGTCCGCGGAAAGAGCACCTAGGGCAACCCGGATCCCCATTTCGTTAGTCCGCTCGCTCACGGAGTACGAAACGACTCCGTAGACACCAGTCAAGGAGAGTGCGAGAGCGAGCCCCGCGAACGCCAGCAATAAAATCGACTGAAAACGCGGACTCGCTACAGAATCGGAAAATACTGTCTCCATCGTTCTTATATCGGAGACTGCCTGGTCAGGATCCGCGCGGTGAACAGCGGCTTGGACGGAGTTCGCGATCTGACGCGGGTCGCCAACGGCGCGGACGACCAGCGTGGCGAAATACATGGGGGCCTGAGAGTTGGACAAGAAGATGGTGGGCTCAGGAGCCCCACGCGAGTCTGCCTGGCGGGCATCGGCGACGATGCCAACGATTTCTACCGGCGTTTCAATCGTCCAGCAAACACGGAGCCGCTTTCCGAGAATGTCTTGTCCGGGGAAAAAACGACTAACAAAGGCGTGGTTGACGATGGCAGCGGGAGGAGAATGGAAAGTGTCGTGATCTTCAAAATCACGGCCGGACAGGATGGGTATCCCCATGGCCTGAAAGTAGCCGGCGCTGATGATGAGGAATTGGGCAGAAGGGGCCTCCGCGGGCGTCGGGGCAGGCTGGTCGGCTGGCCAGAAGCAGGAGCCGGAGGTACTGTTTGTCAGGGGCAGGATGTGAGTCGAGCCGGCTGCGTGAACTCCGGGTGAGTGACGAATTTCCGCGAGAATACGGGCGAAATACTGCGACCGCGCGAGATCGTCGTGATAGCGCGCAGGGGAAGTCCAAATGTGCATCGTGAGCAGGTGTTCGCGGCTAAAGCCAGGATCAACCGAGACGAGTCGGGCGAAGCTGCGAAGCATTAGACCTGCACCGACGGAGAGGACGAGAGCGAGGGAGACTTCGGCTACGACAAAAGAGCGACGCAGAGTCTGATGTCCACCCGCGCCGCCGCGGAGGCCGCCTTGTTTCAGCGCCTTCTGGAGGTCCACGCGAGAAAGACGCATTGCGGGAACAAGACCGAAAACTATCGCGGTGAAGAGAGAAGCTAAGAAAGTGAGCACCAGCACGGGTTCGTCAATGGAGATGGGCTCGCTGCGAGGCAGCGGGGCGCCCTGGGGGAGGAGCGCGAGGAGGCTGCCTAGACCTGCGTGAGCCAAAGGCAACCCTAGGATCATGCCGGCAAGCGAAAAGAGCACGCTCTCAACAAGCAATTGCTGAATGATGCGCGAGCGTGCGGCGCCGAGCGCGGAACGCACGGCGATTTCACGCACGCGACCGGCGCCGCGCATCAAAAGAAGGTTTGCTACGTTGGCGCAGGCGATCAGGAGAAGAAAGCCGACGGCGGCGAGCAACACCCAAAGAGGACGCCGAACCCCTTCTGTCGTGTCTTCAAGCATGGGGAAAACGCTGGCGCTCCAATCCTTGTTGCCCTCGGGACGCGCCTGCGCCGTGAAGTTCGCGACACGGAGCATGTCCTGGCGCGCTTGCTCGAGCGTGATGCCGGCTTTGAGCCGCGCAACCGCGGTCAGAAAACGCCCTCCTTCTCTCCATTCTGGCGCTGTTAGCGCCAGCGGCGTCCATACCTCCGCCTTGATTCCAGGAAAGGAAAACCCTTTAGGCATGACGCCGATAACGTCGCCGGGTCCGCCATTGACGTCTATCTTTTCGCCGACGATCCCCGGATCCGCGCCGAACTGACTTTGCCAAAGTTCGTAGCTGAGGATGACACCATGGTCGTGCCCCGGAATTCCGTCGGCGGCATTGAACGTGCGGCCGAGAAGCGGTTGAACCCGCAGAACGGAGAAGAACTCCGGCGTAACCAGCATTCCCGGAACGGCAATCGGCTGACCATGGATGCTGAGGTTAGTCATCAGGGAGGCAATAGCAGCCATGGATTCAAAGGAGTCCGCGTGGTCATGCCAGTCCAGAAAATTGCGAGGGTTCACCGAGTTCCGCACAACGTCGCGCTTCGGGGACGATTCCCAGATGCGCACGAGCCGATCAGGCTCCCGGTAAGGCAAGGGACGCAGAAGAATAGCGTCAACCACACTGAAGATGGCCGTGTTTGCGCCTATGCCCAGCGCCAGAGTCAAAATGGCGGTGGCCGCAAAACCCGGATTCTTGCGCAGCATGCGCAGCCCATACAGCACGTCCTCAACTACATCTTCTAGCCACCTCCATCCCCAAACGTCGCGCGTCACCTCTTTCATCAAACCCATATTTCCAAACTCCCGCCGCGCCGCGCGTTCCGCTTCTTTCTGAGCTGCACCCCTCTCGATGGCTGTCTGCGCGGCCATGTCCAAATGGGCCCGCACTTCCTCGTCGAGTTCTGCTTCGCGTGCTTTCCGGCGCCAAAACCACGGCCTCATTCCGTCACCTCAGCAGGAGCATGCTCTTTCCTCGTGACTTTCTTGGCATTTCTCCTCACTCCTATGAAAATAGCTGCCTATCGCGTTGAAAACAAAGCATAGGTGCCTGGGTCCATTTTCATCCTTCGTTGTGGCTCTCCGAGAGCCATGGGTTACTCGTATCTCAGCGCGACCATGGGATCGACACTCATCGCCCGCCGCGCGGGGATGAACGAGGCGAGGAATCCTGCGCCGAGCAAAATCAAGACGGTGACAAAATGAATTCGCGGATCGAGGGGCGAGATCTCATATAACAAGGCGCCAATGAAATGCGATGCCGCAAAGGTTAGCGCCAGGCCGATGGGCACGCCGATGGCGAAAACCACGCCGGCTTCACGCAGAATGAACCAAAGCATGTCTTTCCCCTGCGCCCCTAGAGCCATGCGCAGCCCAATCTCCGCGGTGCGCTGTGCCACACGTTGGCTTTCCAGCCCGTAAAGCCCTATCGAAGTCAGCAACAAAGCTAAACCTCCGAAGAAGAGGGACAATGCCGCGGTCAGCCGCTCTTTACCGATCGAATCTTCCAGCTGACGTTGCATGGTGATGGGCGGCAACAGCGGCGTGTCCGGAGCTAAGCGGCTCAATGCATTCTTGAAGGCAGCGACGGCGGCGGAAGTATCGTGGCTACGGGTTATGAATCCTACCCAATTAAAGCTCGGAAGTTGCTCGTAGGGGTAGTAAATCGTCGGGGGCGCGGGCTCGCGAAGAGATAGATATTTGGCATCGGCCACAACAGCAATGACTTCGCAAGTAGCTCGTGCCGCGTTGGGCTCGGTAGAACGAACGTGTTTGCCGAGCGCGCTTTGCCGCGGGAAGAAAAAGCTCGCCGCGGCCTCATTCAAGATACACACCGGAGTTGCGCCGAGGCGGTCGAACTGCGAGAATTCCCGGCCTGCGAGAACCTGTGTCCCTGCCGTTTGAAAGTACCCCGGTCCCACGACATTCTCGAACAAATGCCTGGTTTCCGGCCCGTTTCCTTCAACCGGGGCGGCACTTTCATCCATCCCGCCGTCTCCCAAGGGACGAGCCGCAATCACGCTCGCGGCTTCTACGCCAGGGGCTTGCCGGAGCGCCTCAAGCATCCGGCGATGCAAGTCGAGCCGCGCTTCGCTTTTTTCGGGACGACGCTCGAAATCGACGCCGAATAGGGTTATACCCTTGACCCGAAAGCCGGGGTCCATGCGGAGAAGCTTTCCCGTGCTGATGGCGAAAAGCAGCGCAAGCGACGCGAGCAGGAGCGAAAGCGCAACCTGAACGGGCAGCAGGCTTGCGGCAAAGGGATGCCTTTTGCGCGCAACGGTTCGCTGTGCTCCCGAACGCAACATCTCTTCCGTGTGCACGCGCGTCAGGGTGAGCGCCGGCAAGGCTCCCGTAAGAATCACGGTGAGCGTGGCAAGAGCAATGGTTGCGGCAAGAGTGGCCGTATCGGGGCGCAAATCGAGGAACACGGGAAAGTCCGACTGCTCGATATAACCGACGAGCAGCGCGCTCATCCACTGCGACAGCACGATCCCGGCTGTTGCACCAGCAAAGGCGAGGATGGCGCTCTCGGCAACGAGCTGTCGCACCAGCCGCAACCGCCCAGCGCCGAGCGCGCTCCGTACAACAAGTTCGTGCTGCCGGTTCAGCGTGCGTGACAGCTCGAGGCTCGCCAAATTGGCGCAACAAATGATCATCAGCAAACCGACCAGTGCCTGCAGCGTCCAGAGTTCTCGGCCGTAAACTTCTCCCAAAGGAGAATTGCCGGTACGGCCCGGGGTAAGGGACAGTATTCCTTTGCGCAAATAGTCCACGCGCTCGTAATTCGACGGGAGGGATTCCTTCAGTACGTCGCCGGCAATGGTCGAGAGGTTCGCTCTGGCTTGCGCAAAGCTGAGGCCGGGTTTGAGGCGCCCCATGGCATGAAACCAGCAGCTGGCTCGAAAACGACACGAAGATTTTCCGCGGAGCGCTACATCAAAGGCGAAAGGCAGCACCACTTGCGGGGCATAATCGACGGTAATGCCGTTGAACGAGCGTGGCATGACGCCAACGATGGTGGCCGTTCCTCCGTCAACAGTGATCGGTTGCCCCAGCACGCGGGGGTCTCCGCCAAAATGTTCGATCCAGAAGGCTTCGCTGATCACTGCAGCAATTCCGTTCGAGCTGGTGTCGGGCTCATCGTCCTGCCAATTCAGCAAGCGGCCAAGGCGCGGCTTGAGTTTCAAAGTAGGGAACGCTGAGCCGGTTGCGTACGCGCCTGTAATGGGACGCGCAGCATCTTTCTCTGTCAGAACCATGGGGCCATTCTTCCAGGCGAAAAGGTCAGTGAACGCGCTTTGCCGTTCGCGGAGGCGGTCGAACATCGGACCAGAGAGAGGTCCTTTCGTCCCGGGGGGACCGAAGGAGATGTGCACGAGCTCCCGAGGCGCCGGAACCGCAAGGCTGCGCAGCAGCAAAGCGTCAATCAAAGAGAAGACTGCCGTGTTGGAGCCAATCCCCAGCGCCAGAGTCAGCATGGCCACGGCGGTAAATCCCGGATTCTTCCCTAGCATCCGCAAGCCGTACCGCGTGTCGTCGAGTAAGTCCCCGAGCCATCTCCCTCCCCATGCGTCGCGCGTCGCTTCTTTCACCAAACCCACGTTTCCGAACTCCCCCCGTGCCGCGCGTTCCGCCTCTTCCGGGTCTACGCCGCGCTCCATGCGAGTCTGTGCGGCCATGCTCAAGTGCGTCCGCAGTTCCTCGTCGAGCTCCGTCTCGTGGGTTTTCCTGCGCCAGAAGATCATCGAGTTCTCACCAAATCGTTTCTTTTGCCAATGGCTAATCGGCTTAAGTCTCGTCCGGGTTTAGCACGCCGGCCATGGCATCCGAGAGCTGCGACCACTTCGAAAGTTCCCGGCTCAACTGCTTCTTTCCGGCTGCGGTGAGCCGGTAGTATTTCGCCCGCTGCTTGTTCTCCGAAACCTTCCATTCCGCCTTGATCCACCTCTGTTTCTCCAGCCGGTGCAGGGCCGGATAGAGTGAGCCCGTGTCCACCTGCAGAATCTCGCCGGAGCGGTTGCGAATGGCCACGCTAATGCCGTAGCCGTGCTGCGGCCCCCATTGCAGTGTCTGCAAAATCAAAAGGTCCAGTGTGCCCTGCAGCAGTTCAATCCGGTTCTGATACCGTTCCTTTTTCTCTGGCATCCTCGATTCACCTCGATTCATTCGCGAGCGACCCGTCCCGAGGGTCTTATGTTTCTTTCAGACGCGGCCATCCCTTTTTCGTCACCTTCAGGCCGTCGACATTCTACCCCCATGCCCTGTAGACATCCTACATCCTTGTTTCGGAGCAGCCGGCGTGCCCCTTGCCAACGACCTGCAACCCCTTTGTCTTCATGGGCCTGGCTTGTTTTGCGTCCCGGCACAGGTTCCCCGATGCCCGCTTGCACGATTCTTTCATCCCAAATTCGGACAGCCCTTTTAACCCTCGGGCGCGGCCCCCGGGGCCATCTGAGGTATCATGGAGTATTGGGAAATTCTGTCAGGCATCCACATTCTCTTGTTTTCCGTTTAGGAGAGGGACTTGCTACCACGCTACACGCGCCCGGAGATGGGCCATGTCTGGAGTGACGCGAACCGCTTCGCCGGGTGGCTTGAGGTAGAAATCGCCGCTGCCGAAACTCTCGCGGAAACGGGCCAGGTGCCAAAAGAAGCGGCCGCAGCGATCCGCACGCGGGCCAAGATAGATGTCGCGCGCATCCATGAACTTGAAGCGCGTGTGAAGCACGACGTCATCGCCTTCACCATGGCTGTGGGTGAATCGATCGGCGATCCTGCCGTGGCCCGCTGGCTGCACTACGGCATGACCTCGAACGACGTGGTGGACACCGCGCAGGCGCTGCAGGTAAATCGGCCGCACGCACGGCATCCACGCGGAACCCATCACCTTTGGCTTGAAGATCGCTAACTGGTTCTCTGAAAACCAGCGTAACATCGAGCGTTTCCGCAATGCCGCGGCACAGATGGCCGTGGGAAAAATCTCCGGTGCCGTGGGCACAGCTTCGCATCTCGGCCCGGAAATCGAAGAGCGAATCTGCAAGCGGCTGGGCCTCGGCGTCGCCCCCGTGGCATCACAGGTGATTCAGCGCGACCGCCATGCGCAATATCTCAGCGCGCTGGCGCACGTCGGCGCAGCCCTCGAACGAATCGCGCTTGAAATCCGGCATTTGCAGCGCACGGAAGTCCGCGAAGCGGAAGAGCCTTTCAGCGAAGGGCAGCGCGGCAGCTCCGCCATGCCCCACAAGCGCAATCCCGTGAGTTGCGAGCAAATCTGCGGTTTGGCGAGGCTGGTGCGTTCGAACATGCTCGCCGCGTTCGAAAACGTGGCGTTGTGGCACGAGCGCGACATTTCGCACAGCTCCGTCGAGCGCGTGATTCTTCCCGACTCCACGATCCTCGTGGATTACATGCTTTCGAAGATGATCACCATCGTGGGCCAGATGCGCGTGTTCCCCGAGCGCATGTTGCGAAACCTGGAATCCACGCACGGCCTCGTTTTTTCGGGCCAGTTGCTGCAAGACCTCGTGGAAGGCGGCATGCCGCGCGACGATGCCTATAAGGCCGTGCAGGAAAACGCCATGGCGGCTTGGGAAACAGACACGAGCTTTCGCGAGCGCGTTGCCGCCGATAAGCGAATTGCAAAATACCTCGATGCGAAAGCTCTGGCGCACACATTCGATCTCCATCGCCAGCTTCGTTACGTGGACGCCATCTTCGACCGTGTATTCGGTCCGCATCCTCCCGGCGAAAAGTCGGCTGCGGGATCTGGCAACTAGACTTGAGGCGCGTCAAGAGCTTGCCCGCCGGGAGAGACCAAGATTCCACAAAGTTTCGAGGCAAAAAAAAGGGCGCCCCGGTTTTCACCGGGGCGCCTTCAGCCTCATCTAATTCCCGCTTACGCCGAAATTAGCTGCGGAGGCGGAAAGGTTCAAAAGCGTCAGTTCTTGGTCTTCCGTTTAAGGAACGGAAAAATTCATGACTCCACGCGCTGCACGTAGCGAGCTTCCGAAGTATCCACTTTGATCTTGTCGCCTTCATTCACGAACGGCGGAACTTGCACGACCAGGCCGGTTTCGAGTGTCGCAGGCTTCATCACTGCGCTGGCGGTGGCCTTTTGCAACGTTGGCTCAGTCTGTGTGACCTTTAGGTCCATGGTGTCCGGCAGGGCCACACCGATGGGTTTGTTGTCGAAGAATTCGACGCTAACAACCGTGTTGGGAATCAGATAGTAGACCGTTTCGCCGAGCTGCTCGCGCGTGAGGTGCATCTGCTCGTACGTCTGCGTGTTCATGAAGTGAAAGTTGTCACCATCGTTGTAGAGATACTCAAACTCAATTTCATCGAGAATGGCGCGTTCGATAAATTCTTCGGCGCGGAAGCGGTAATCGATAATCGCCCCGGTTTTGAGATTCTTCATGCGCGTCTGCATGGACCCGCGCTTGTTTCCGGGCGTGCGGTGCTCCGTGCTGAACACGGTGAAAAGCTGGCCCTCGTGCTGGATGACCATGCCGGGGCGAAGTTGTGTGGCCTTGACGCTGCTCATAGGCTCCCTGAGAAGTTTCGGTTTCGGAAATTCAGGCGGGCCAGGATGGTGGCCTCATCCGGAATGACCTGCCTGCCGCAGCTTCCCTGCTCGAAGCAGGGCAGGCGCGAGGCACGCCGGCGCCTTGTAAGCTCCAGCGCGAAGCAACAGTATAAATGGCTCGATTCCGCGCGGTCAATCACCGCCTTCTTCGCTTTGTCGCGCTTTCGTCGCTGGCTTCGGCACCGTATTGCTTTCGACTGCTTTGGCCCGGTATGGCGGCCATCGCCGATTCCCCAGATTTCCTATATCTATTGCGAGGTTGGCTTTTCCTGAAGCCCAGGCGCAAACCTTCCTGATTTTCGTCCCCGCAACGAGCCCCCAGACCACCCTCCCCTTTTATAATAGCAGATGCGCCGTAAGGCTCCGTTCTTGAGAATGGGGATATAAGGCGCAGGTTTTGGTGTATCGTTCTTTTGTCGCAAGACCTAGGGCCGGGCAGGCCCGATGTGAAGCCTGCGGAGATGCGGCGCAGCAAGGCCCATCGATGAAACAGGAACCCGCCGAAAGTGCTCTGGTTGAAACCAAACCAGGCTTCGTAGGAATCCTCGCCCTTTTTTAAGGGCGGGGAGAATGTCAAAAGCCGCGGTCCTCAGTGACGGGCATTCCCGAATAATGCACGTGGACGAGCCGCCAGCCGTCAGGCATTTTTCGATATACCTGCGTTTCCCGGCCGCGCGTCGTTACCGGAGAACCATCCTTGCGAAGCTTGGCGGTGAAATCCCAATAGAACTCCGCCACGGCAGCGTCGCCGAGCATCTGCACCGCGACGTCGTGAACGCTGAGCTTCCGCTCGGAGAACATCCCGCCCATCAGCCGCGTGTACACATTTTGTTTGATCTGCTCGAATCCCTGTTCATGCCCCAAAGGATGAATGAACGACGCCTCAGGGGAATTCCACCAAATCTGGGAGGCCAGGGCGGCATCGGCGTCGCTAACCGATGTCGCATATTTCGCAATGAGGTTCTTGATTTCCTCAGCCGTCTCGGTGCCCTCAGAAGCGTTTAAATCGCAGCCGGCAGAAGCGTGCTCTCCGGTGGCATGGGGCTTCGCCCCTTCCGCCATGATTCTTTCGATTTCGTCTGGATCGCGTGGCAGTCGCTCGCTGAGCAGCTGGTAGCCGGAGTCGGTGACGAGCACGTCGTCTTCAATGCGCACGCCCAGATTCTCTTCGGGAATGTAGATGCCCGGTTCGACGGTGACCACCATTCCCGGCTGCAGCGGGCTGCAATGGTCGCCCGGATCGTGTACGTTGAGGCCGATATGGTGGCCCAGGCCATGAATGAAATATTGGCCGAGCGGCCTGCCCTCGCGGTCTTTCCCGTGCGAGTTGATATAGTCGTAGGCGATGTTCATCAGCCCATCTTTCTTGCCGCTGCAAGAAAAATGCGCGCCGGGCTTGAGAGCTGCGAGCGCCGCGTTTTGCGCGCCAAGAACGATTTCGTAGATTTCACGCTGGCGCGCTGTGAACCTGCCGCCCGCGGGAAGCGTGCGGGTGATGTCCGCGGAATAGCCGGAATATTGCGCTCCGACATCGAGGACGACGATCTCGCCATTTTCAATCTTGCGCGAAAGATTGTCGTAGTGCAGCGCGGTCGAATTCGGCCCCGCGCCGACAATCGGTGCGTATCCTTCTCTTTCCGATCCGCCCATGGCGTGTACTTCCACCATTTTTGCCGACACCTGATATTCGTACAGGCCCGGGCGCATCATTTTCATGGCTTCGAGCTGCGCATCCAGCGACAAATCGATGGCCCGCTTCAGGAACGCAATTTCTCCGGGAGACTTGATCGGGCGCATCGCTGCGATCTGCCCGCGAACGTCTTTGAGCTTGGCCTGCGGCGCGGCAAGCTGAAGCCAATCGACGACCGCCTTTTCATGTGGATATCCACCGAGTTCTGTGTTGTAAGGAAGAATGGTGTAGAGGGTCGGATAGAGCTTGGCGAGGTTTTCTACCGTGGCGCGCATCTCGGGGAACGACTTTACGCTCGGGAACCCTGTGCGCGCCTCGATGCCGGGATCCGAAGACGACATACGGACGCCGTTCCATTTTTCTTTATCGGGGCTCTTCGGCGGAAGAAAAAGGATTCCCCGCTGCCCGTTCAAGGACGCGTCTGCCGGTGCCGCGTGGTTGCCCTGAGCCGGCGGGAGCAAGATGAGGCCCGCGCCTTCTTCGTTGTGCCCGGTCAAGTAATAGAAATTCTCTTCCTGCGCAAAAACGTAATCCTGAGAGATTTCTTCTCGGCCCGTGAAGCCCCAGAGGATGATGGGCGCGTCAACCTGGGAAGCCAGCTTCGCGCGGCGCTCGGCGTAGACGCTGTTCGGTTCGCGTTCGCGGCGCTGCTGTGCTTCGACCCGTTGTGCGCTCAAGCTCAAAAAAACAACCGCTGCGACTACCCACGGTCGACCACTCATACTTTCACCTCGACCCAGCCCGGATTCTTCCTCCCCCGGGGCAAAGGGAGTTGCCAGTCGGCTGGCGCGGCCGGCGGCGAGCCACTCGCAGCACGCGATTTTATCCGAAGTTAGCGGGATGACACAGCCGCACGTAGCGATCAAGCAACCATTTCCTCCCCTGGTCATGCTTGGAAGCTATGCAAACCGCTCCCTGAGAGGGTTTGCTGTACCTCCGAATTTCCATGCCTACTTCGGTTCCTTACTCTTCTTCACGCTTCGTCGCCTGCACTTGTGGCATCCCCTTTTCGCATCTATAATGTTTATTTGAGCGGAGTCTGGGGCACCATCCGTGCTGTCTGGACTCCGCCGTCTTTTTCAAGGGTCCCATCGGCCGCAGGGATTTGTGCGCGGCAAGCAAATGACCATGTCCGATCCACTGGCAAAAATTAAGAAAAAACTCCTGGAAGAAATCGACCAGCTCTCCCACGAGCTCAACGTCGAGCTTCCCAAGGAAATCGCCGTCGCTCGCGCGCACGGCGACCTATCGGAAAACGCAGAGTACAAATTCGCCAAGGAGCGCCAGACGTACGTCAACGCCAAAATCGCACAACTCAAGAAGCGTATGGGCGACCTCGGCATGCTCAACTTCAACAATATTCCCAAAGACCGCTCCGGATACGGCTCGCGCGTCGTGGTTCTCGACCTCGCTCGTGACGTGAAGGTTGAATATAAGCTGGTCAGCAGCGAAGAGGCCGACGCCGAAAAAGGTCTCATCTCCACGACCTCGCCGATCGGCCGTGCCCTGCTCAACCGCAGGGTCGGCGATGAGATCGAAGTTGCCACGCCTGCGGGCAAGAAGGAATTTGAGATCGTTGAGCTTGTAACCATTCACGACGGCGAGTAACCTTCTTTCTGTTCCTGCGTTTTATTTCTCGTCCCGCCAGCCACTGGGGGCCTTATGTTCTGGGGAGCCGGCCCGACTCTCGGGCTTCTTACTTTTTGCGGTTATTTGCTTTTTCTCTTAGGCGCCGTCCTTGTGTGGCGCAACCGGAACAACTTCTTGGTTTGGATCCAGGATGAGGTTTCCTTTTTCCAGCGCAGCTTTTCCCGTTATACTCCCGCCGGCCCTTTCTATATCCCCCGCTCGGATTCCCGCTTCAAATCTGTTCCGCATTACCTCTTGAATTCGATTTCGCGGCTTTCGCAGACCCGCATCAATGGCGGCGCTGCCCTTCTCCTGGTCGGCCTGCTGCTTTTTCTGCTGGATTTTTACATCTGATTTTTTCCGTTGTTCCTTATTCACCCGTTTACGCTCTGCTTTTCCGTGCTCTCCGCGCTCTCAAGATGTTCTCTCCTGTCAGGTATGTCCTTCTTTCGAGACTCGATTCCCGCGCCTCAGTGGACAAAACGAACCAGCTTTGCGATTCTCGTTTCGATGAAACCTGCTCTGATCGTTCACGGCGGCGCCTGGGACATTCCTGACGAGGCCGTCGATGCCTGTAAGTCCGGCTGTCAGCGCGCTCTTGCCGCCGGTTGGTCCATCCTTTCGAAAGGTGGCAATGCTCTCGACGCCATCGAAGCCGCCGTCATGGTACTGGAAGACGATCCTGTTTTCGACGCCGGCTACGGTTCGCATCTGAATCTGGACGGCCGCTTGGAGTGCGACGCCATTGTCATGGATGG
>WNGM01002018.1_pt1 | contig 21500 bp, 17 predicted proteins | sample 5400571 | NCBI WGS metagenome assembly WNGM01 (sample SAMN13153378, study PRJNA577476) | soil metagenome | isolation source: 100 cm soil or saprolite under Garry oak tree replicate 2 | place: USA:California | collected 2016-06-15 | reverse complement strand
CACCCGTTTTTGCATATATTGCAATAACGTCATTCATCATTTATACTTATGAGCGGTACAACTACATTAAGATATTGTTGGTGAATTCAAAAAAACGGCTTGTTTTGAGCTCAAATTTGTAGGATGCCAAGCAAAAACATCGAATTCGCCAACAATATCTTCTGAAAACGAGTTTTCATGCGGAGTGGTGCGCCTGCGGCGCATGACGTTTCATTAAGTGGTTGAGGCCTGATGAACTGAGCATAATTTTCCATGGTTTTTCACTCTTGACCACCGTTTAATGTGGTTCTACCGGTAATTTTCGCCTGAGTTGACTTCACCTGGCGAAGGAGTGTTCGATCTAAGGGTATATTGCATTTGGCTGTATAGAGGCTATTTGAGGACAAATGTAATGCCATCAACTGCAGACGATCAACCAAAACGAAATACGCGGAAATTAAATGCAAGTATACCAGTTTTTGATCTTGATGAGTGCCTTCATAACCCGGCTTTGTTGAAGAGGTTAGATGAAGAGAGAAAAGCTGCTCATGTAAGGGGTAATGCTTTAGAAAACCAACTAAAAAAATTGAAAGATCAATTGAAAAAAACGGAAAACCAATTGAGAACGAAAGATTTAGCTGCCTGGAAAGCAGAGTTAGAGTTAAAGCTAGTAAATGAGAAACTTGATCACAAGGAAAGCGAGACACTCCCGAAAGCAATAATTCAATCTGTACTGTTGCTCATAATAACGTTATTATTTGGTTTTGGAGTAAATATAGCTACTTCTACAACATATGGTTGGACGGGATGGGTTATGATTGCAGTTGCTAGCATACTGCATCTCGTTACCTTTTTTAATACCTTGTCGCTAAAGGCAGGAAAGAAGGATTGATGAGTAAAACAGTACAACTCTTCCAACAGCTTGAAAAAGCACGCCAGGAGAACAATCAAGAGGCCGAATGCACTCTTCTGTACGAACTGGGGAATGAATTTTTCACATTGGGCGACTTCCATAGCGCCAGTGAGTTCTATGAGCAATCCCTAACCCTTGCCCGAGCTATGAAGAATCGACATCATGAAGGGACTGTATCGAACAGTCTTGGAAATGCTTACATGTCATTGGGAGAGGTCCATCGCGCTATTGAGTATTATCAGCGGGCATTGGATATTGCTCACCAAGAAGAAGATTACAGGGCAGAAAGTGCTGCCCTTGGTAACCTGGGTAGCGCATACGCGGCACGGGATGAAACATCCCGTGCCATTGAGTTCTATGAGCAGGCGTTGATTGCCGCCGATAAAGAGACCCAGCAATATGAGACTAACTCAAGTGAGAGAGCCAATTTGACGGGAACCTTGCTTCCACCAGAAGCTACAACTGCTTCTAATTTGCAGGCGAGTAGATTGCAACGTTCCAGGAAGGCAAAGTTCAACCTCCTCTACGTAGCTTTGGCATCTTTGCTGTTTGCACTGATTATCTTTGCGAGTGCCGCCTATATTATCTATGTTTTACCCAATCTTAATAACAACAAATGCGATCCCACTAGTAGCATTCCTACTAACGGGCTCTGCGTTGTTCAAGCATCAAATAATGAATACATCGGGGTAAGTAATGGTATATTCGCTTTTGACACTAAGCGCTCTGATGGTGCTCTTAAGCAACAAGCTGCCGACGACTTCAAAGCAGGTAATATAAATGCTGCTAAGTTGCATTGGCAAGGAGCAGCCAATATAGAGACGAATGATGCTGAGGCGCTTATCCAACTAGAAAACCTACGAGTACTTGCCTCTGGACATCCCTATATTACCTTTATTGTTGTCACTACCCTCTCAGGAGATGATACTTCCATTACAACCGGACGTAGTAACTTGCAGGGAGCCTACCTCGCTCAAAAAGAGTACAATTATGCCTCTAAGCTACCAGGTGGCGTACAAGTTCGTCTCCTCATCGCAAATATCGGTGGTCAATCAACATTCGCGACCTTTGTAGAAGAGCAGATCGTACAGATAGCTCGAGCTGACCATACCGTGGTCGGTGTGATGGGATGGCCTTCAAACTCAGGCTCGACCATCGACGCAATCAACAAATTGAGCAAAGCCCGCATCCCAATGGTTTCACCAAGTGCATCGAGCAACTTGTTGACAGGAATATCGCCATATTTCTTCCGTGTAGTTCCTTCTCTTGAGAGTCAAGCGATTGATGCAGCAAAATATGCAGAACAAACACTACATACCAAGCAAGCGGCAATCTTTTATGATCCTTCCAGCCCATACAGTGAAAGCCTGGCAGCCAGCTTTAAGGAACAATTTAGCGCTGATGGCAACAGCATTGTAGCACAAGAAACATACACCAGTGGGCATCCAGAAACAATTCTCGACCTTTTACATGCTTCGCTCCTTGTTCATCCCGACGTAATCTACTTCTCAGGTTCTGTTAATGACATCGCTGTAGTACTGAACAATTTACCCACACCCGGTCCAAAAGTTATGGGTGGTGATATCCTCTCTCGGATGATCTATTTTCCAAATAATCTACAGGTTAATCTTAATCGCTTATACTTTACAACCTTTGCTTACTCTGATACGTGGAACTTCTTAAAACTTCCCAAACCTACATTCTTCAAGAGCTATTCACAGACGTTCGATCCTAGCAGACAACATGTGGGGTTATTGACTGGAAGCAAGAACGTTCTTGCTAAAGGCAAAACAAGTTTCACACCAATTGATCTGCGGCAGGCTCTAGAAAAGATTACTGGCTCACAAGCGGTTGATGGTGTCAGTGGATTAATCTCATTCGGAACTGATGGTAATCCAGCACATAAGGCGATTGTTGTTTTGTCAGCAAAACCGAACGGTCATTTTCAAGTGATTTCAGTACTAGGTCAATTTTCAGTAAACGGGTAGAACCACATTAAACGGTGGTCAGGGGTTTTTCATCCCTGAAAATTACGCTCAGTTCACTGGGCCTCCGCCACTTAATGTGGTTGTATCCAGTAAACGTTCGCCAAAAATAAAGGGAGCCTTTTATATGATTGCTGAACAGCGTGAAGCTCTTGATGAAATTGTCGTCAAAATGCGTGCAGGGCGTATATCACGGCGTAGGTTTCTCGAACGAGCGATTTCTATCGGACTAACAAGTAGTGTTGCAACATCGCTTCTGGAAGCCTGTGGTGGTACTAATAACCAATCTAGTCCCAAAAATGCCATGATTACATGGGAAAGTGATCACGAACCTGCTGGCGTTTACGATGAACTAGTAGAGACATTCAACAAGACAAACAAGAACGGTATTCACGTTGTCTACATCAATGGGCCAGTTGATAGTGGGCAGTTACGTAACGTGTTTGTAGAAATGCTTCAGGCCCACAGTGGTCATATTGATGTTATGTCTATGGATATTATCTGGCCTGCCGAGTTCGCTAGCAACCAATGGACACTACCTATTGACGACAAATGGTCTCAGAATGAGCGTACAAAATATCTTCCCGGACCAATTAAGGGCTGTACCTTTAATGGCCGCATCTGGGCTGCTCCACACCATATTGACGTGGGTCTCATTTACTATCGTAAAGACTTTATTTCAACTCCCCCAGATACGTGGGATGAACTATCTGATGTAGCTAGAAAGGCGCAAGAGAAGGTTCCGTATGGGTATGTCTGGCAAGGAGCAAAATACGAAGGACTGGTATGTAATTTCGTTGAGGTCTTGTACGGTTATGGTGGTGCTATATTAGCCCCGAATGATCCCAAGAAAGTTATCGTCAACAGTCCGGAGGCACAGCAGGCACTCTCCAAAATGGTCGGATGGGTCGGAACAATTTCGCCAATTGACATCACGACATATAAAGAGGAAGAAGCACGTACCACCTGGCAAAATGGCCGTGCGGCTTTTATGCGGAATTGGCCTTATGCATACGTGCCAGGCAATGATCCGAGTGTATCACAGATTGCAGGAAAGCTCGATGTGCATTCTTTGCTCTCTGGTGGGAACAATGCTATTGGCCACTCCTGCATTGGCGGGTGGCAGTTGGGCATTAATGCTTATTCAAAGTATTCTGATGCTGCGTGGAGTTTTATCGAGTATATGATTAGTCCATATGCACAGAAATATATCGCACTCAAAACGTCACTCATTGCTACGCTGACATCTATTTATGATGACCCTGCAGTGCTGATAAAAAATCCATTCTTTAGAAACTTCAAACCCATTTTACACAATGCCCAACCGCGCCCTGTCTCACCAAAGTACCCAGATATCTCAAGTTCTATTCAGCTGCATATCTATCAAGCACTCAAGAAGCAACTCAGCCCCGCTGGTGCGCTAAGTTCTTTACAAGCTGACCTAGAGTCCATTGTAGCCAGTTAGGCTTGTTAAACACATTTAGACAAAATATACCCCCACAAACTCATTTGAGTAACGAAAGTAGAATAGACCATATACTTTCTGATGACACTGCCAAGTCGAAGACAGTTGGAGATGGTGGGGAAGTGGCTTTGTTCTCGAAGAGCTATTGACACAAACCGGTTTAGTCTCATTCTTACTGCACCGATGCTCAAGCAGGTAGGAATGAGGATATAATCTTGCCCGTGCAAGGAGCAGGCTCAAAAGTGAGCCTCATTGAGCTTTCCTGCCCCAAGCAGTAAGATAGTACCAGATTGCACAGAAGTTATCCATCATCATTTCAGCGAGTGCCTGCCGATACAGTTCCTCTGCCTCCGCCCAGGTGACCAATCCGAGTTTGACAAGTAAAGGCCGGGCTAATTCCAATATGACCATGAAATCCTGGTAGTAGCCATAGTGTACATCCGTTCCCGTTGAGAAATCGATGGCATGCGCCTTGATCTTCGTCTTTTGATAACCCACGTCCCGCAGGAGAGGACGTAACATTGGGGTGATGCCAAAATTGCGCCCATCAGGAGAAAAACTTCGCCCAGCTAACTTCATAGCAAGTATGCCCATACCATTGAGTTTCTCCAAAGCTGGACTGTTCGTGATGCTTCCCTCGCACTCCGTCAGGCAGATGCTTCCTCCCGGACGTGTGATCCGCAAGCATTCTTGCAGGAAAGTGGACCACGTTGCCGGGAACATGAAGCCTAAGAGGAGACGAGCATTTACTACATCAAAGGCGTTGTCAGGAAAATTGAGCGGCTTAGTGGCATCCATGATGAGAAATTGAGCATTGTTGTCTATCCCCTGTGTGCGCGCTCTGGCGCGTGCGTATTCAACAACTATTTCACTGATGTCAATGCCCACCACATTGATTTTAGGATAGGCATACGCTATATTCATTGCCCAGCTGCCAGGACCACAAGCAATATCCAGGAGATCATGCGCATGAGAAAGATCGAGATCTTCAGGAAGCAGCCCACCAAGAGATTGTTCAAGAAGACGATCTTGATTGACGAGGCGCGCTAGCTCCGTACCGCTTTCAGGATCGAAAACGTATCCTCCTTCAGATTGCGATGGGTCGATGCATGCAGGCATTTTGGAGCCCTCTTCTCTCTATTACTCATCAACAGGTGCCTGTCTATTATACATCTTTGCATGTGCTTGTGCAACTAATGGGTATTTCGATAAATGTAGCAGAGCAACGGTATTGACAGGATCTCGCGCCAGTAAAATAACCATAGCTTGCCATCAGCAAGAGGGGGAACAGAAGCCAAAAGCTGACAGCAAAACTGACAGCAAAGCCGAGAGAAAAACGCGAACAATAGTAGACATCAGTAGACAAACCAGCACAGAGCAAAAGTCGCCGAGCCCCTCAGGAAGCCACTTGACGAGGACGAAGTAACCCCCAACCTGGCAGGCACATACCTGTAGAGATATGCAGGCACCCATAGGAATAAGGAACGCTGAGGTTGCTTTACCTGAGCAAAGCATCTATACTGTACATAGGTGAATTCCAAGTTATACTGTTTATTGACCCATATTCATACATCAATTATGCTCTTGTGTCCTACAACTGAGGTGAAGCATGGCATTAGAAGGATTGCAGCTCGGCCAATATCGTCTCATGCGGCTCCTGGGAAGCGGCGGTATGGGAGAAGTTTATCTGGCAGAAGATGCTCGCATTGGTCAGCAGGTAGCAATCAAAGTTAGCCGAACTGAAGCTACCTCCTATCCCAATAGTGATGTCACCAAAGACGCGCTACGCCTCTTCCAACGTGAGGCGAAAGCGATTGCCAAACTCGATCATCCCCACATTTTACCCCTCTTCGGTTATGGTGAGGAAAACATCAACGGCATGAACCATACCTACATTGTGATGCCGTACCGCCGGGAAGGCTCATTCGCTAATTGGCTGCAAGAGCGCGGCGAAGCTGGCCTCCTTTCACCGCAAGATGTTGCTCATTTTATTAGCAATGCTGCGAGCGCACTTCAGTATGCACACAACAACTCTATTGTGCATCAGGACGTCAAACCCTCCAACTTCTTGATCCGTACTAACCTGGAAGATGTTAATCATCCAGACTTGCTCCTTGCCGACTTTGGTATAGCCAAGCTCAGTAGTGCAACCGCCAGCGTAAGCCACTCCATTAGGGGCACCCCCACCTACATGGCACCAGAGCAATGGGATGGCGAACCCGTTTACGCTACCGACCAATACGCCCTTGCCGTAGTCGCCTATGAGCTGCTCACAGGACGCGCTCCCTTTGTGGGGCGGCAACAGCAAGTGATGTACCAGCATTTGACTGTTCAACCACAGCCGCCCAGCACCCTCAATCCAGTACTTTCTAAGGATGTGGATGCGGTTCTTCTCAAAGCTTTAAAGAAAAAGCCAGAAGAGCGTTTCATGTCAATTTCGGCTTTTGCCAACGCCTTCCGAGAGGCATTACAAAGCACCGATGCCTCCACGATAGTGAGAACTCCTGATTTACCTGAGAGAGGGAATCTGCACGCTACTCTGGCTATCAGCAAGGCTGAGGCACAGACAGGTACACGACGCATATTAACCCTCCCTGATGGTCGACAAGTCGTTGTAACAGTGCCAGCAAGTGCCTATGATGGTCAAGTTCTTTATCTGTCAGGGATGGATAACCCAGGCTCTGCTGGTAGGTCAGCAGGCGGCCTGATTATTACACTGTTTGTTCAAGACATATCACTTCCAACAACAATCACTAACCTCGAACAAACAGTTCCCGCGTCAAATTCTAACCTCGTAGAAGCAGCCACTTCTCCGTTAAATAGTGGCACAATGGTTGCGGCTGCACAACCTTCTCCCGTTACCCCAAACATTAGTGGAGCTTCCCAAAAGACTTTCCAAAGATCGGGTTTCTTCAATGCGAAGGCCCTCGGGCTGGTCGCGTTAGTATTACTCGTTCTGCTGGCAAGCGTTAGTTTTTTCTACCTTCGGGGAGTCAATCAGCCAGGCAATAGTAATATCGATGTTGCCGCTACAACTCATGCCAATGATGCGACTGCATTTGCCAGCAATGCCAATGCGACTGCTCAAGCTAATAGCGCTACTTCCACTGCTCAAGCTAATAATGCTGTTGCCACTGCTCAGACCACTAATGCGACCGCGACTGCTGTCACCTCTAACTCCAACACAAACGCGTATCCGCCTCGCGGGGCAACGCTGGTGCTCAACGATCCATTAAGTGGTCAGGATGCAAACCAATGGAGTGTTGATACAGAATGTGTCTTCACCGGTGGAAGTTTTCATGCCAGTGTTCATCGCACAGATTATTTTGGTTATTGTGGCACTTCTGCCATCACGGTTAGCAACTTTGCTTATGAGGTGCAAATGAGTATCGTAAGAGGTGACTACGGAGGGATAGTTTTCTACATTAACTCTGCAAGTTCAACCAGTGAAAGTTTTTACTACTTCCGCATTGGCACAGATAGTTCATATGGCCTATTCATAAATAAGGGCACTGGAGATTTCGGCCAGGAATTACAAGGCGGAACTTCTTCGACCATCAATACAGGTTTGAATCAATCTAACCTTATAGCGGTCGTTGCAAGTAATCACAACTTTGATCTGTATGTGAATAAGCAATTCATTACAACTGTAAAAGATAGCACTTATAATTCTGGCTATATTGGCGTTATTGCCGTGCCAAGAAATAGTCTGACCGAGGTGGCGTTTAGTAATGCGAAGGTGTGGAGGTTTTGAGTGAAGCTAGCAAATTTTAACTATTCCACTTACTACGAGAATAGCGTATAGTATACGCAAATATATGCTGCATAAACTTAGCATTGTAGGGGCGACGGCTTGTCCTCGCTCTGTGGGCTATACCAAACTATGATACATACGCATGGCAAGGAATAACACTAGTATGCCATCTACGCCTCCACCAAAATCGTTTGCCTCCCTCTTGTGGGATGTCCTGCGCCTGGGTCTGAGAGCCCTTTGGCAAAATAATGGCAATCCTGCACGTCCCATTTTGGAACGGCAGCAGGCCTTAAGGGTGCTGGGTCTGCCGCCAAATGCAACTCAACAACAGATAAAACGTCGCTATCGCTCACTTGCCAAGCGCTATCATCCTGATCGAGGAGGGGACCAGAAGGAGATGCAGCGTATTATCGCTGCTTATGAGTGCTTGAAGAAAGATTTTGTAAAGTAGTGGGCTACGGCAGCTGGGCTCCACAGTTGTTGCAGAAGCGTTTGCCTGGCCGCACTCGTGCACCACATTGATCGCAGAACAATGTTTCCTGGTCTCTCTGAGTAGGAGGCGTAGGAGTATTTTGCACAGGCTGAGCAGCTGTTGTGTACGCAGGTGGTGGCGATTGCACTTGCTGGGCGGGAGCAGGAGATGGTTGCGCCGGTTGCGCCGGTAGTGCTGACTGCACTGGTTGGGCGGGAGGGGAGGATTGTGCTGGCCCGATGCCAGGCTCCTGTGTAGATTGCATAGTATTATGAATGGTCTTTGCTGCTTTAACTGCCATACCGCCAATAGTACTGGCAATTTTTAGTCCCTTGGCAATATCATCCATGTCCTTCTTCAAGCGATGCGTCGGAGGCAGTAGCGTCGAGTCAGAGACCTTGTTAAAAAAGTTTGGCCCGAACTGTATGCCTCCGCCGTTCCAGGCAAGCTGCCCTTGATCTTGTGTTCCATCGTCAAAGTGAAATGTGATGACATTCCCCTGGGTAGTATAACTTCCTTCTCGTCGAATCTCTGGAGCGTTTGTAGCAACCTGCTGCCCACTCATAAGCGATTGGGCAGCGTTGGCGAGACGACTGCGCTCCTGAACAATGTAGACGAATTGTCCATTGGCTTGTAAGATGATGCGGTCAACACGGGAAGTAAAGTAATCGAGTCCCACGCCAGAACTATGGGTGTATTCATACTGGCCAGTAATAGGTTTCGTCATAACTGATATCCTTCTCTGGGGCGTGTCGTCTCTCTTCTTTATGCCTGGGTTATATCCCATTATAGCATCTCAAAGCGGCATAAGCATACTAATTCAGCTTAGAAGCCTCGTCATTTTCATTGTTGGCAGAAATGGCAGAGCTACTGAATAGCGGCGCTTGATGAGATAGACGACGAGCTTTGTCTAACTCTTCATCTCCGGCCCGCGTGTTCCCTTTTTTAAGCAGATGCCGGCCGAGCAATTCGTGCGCTCGTATCCTGGCCGCAATGCGTTGAGTGTCAGCCAGCTCATTTATAGCAGCGCGGAATGCTTCTTCTGCTGCCGTCTCCTGTATATTCCTGGCTTCGAGGATTCGCCCCACTATCATCTCAGCCTCAGCGCGCCTGATTTTATAGCTGAATTGACCTGCATACCGGGCCTGATACGCGTATGGCAGAGCCTCCTCGTAGTTGTGAACCTCAAGTTCAATACCGGCCAATGAACACGCAACAGCAGAAATCACATTGGTCACTTCCTGGACCCGCCGCGAGTTGCCCTTAGATGGGGAAACTCCCTGCACAAGCTTGTCCAGTTGCGGCGTCCATTTTTGCAGGACCTCAAGGAGATGCTTACGTGCATCATCCAGCTTGCCTAATGACTGCTCAATCAGTCCAATCTGGCAGGTAAGTAATGCATCGCGTATGTTTTCTCCAATAGAACGATAGAGGATGCATGCATTTTCAGCGTGCTTAATCGCAATATACAATTGCTCCTCTCTCCCATCGAGGCATTCTGCTAAGTTGGCCCGTTCAAAGGCGACGAGAGACATGCCCCAGTGGGCTTCAGCGACATAATTCAGAGCCGTGTTGGGATCCATCAGGTTCAGGGCAACCTGGTACTCATCAAAGGCGGCGTCGAATTGTTGCAGTTCACGCAGTGCAGCGGCCAGGTGCAGGTGCAAGGTCATGGCTTCCAACTGTTGGTCTGCTGGTACGGACTGTGGTAGTTCAGTCACTGCATACATGAAGTCTCTCTGTGCAGCAAGGAATTCTCGCAGGGTAAAGTAACATTGACCGCGCAAGGCAGCTAAACGCCAGCGCAGAGGCGCAGGGATCTGAGCCAGGTTCAGGTTCTTCAACAGGTCCCGTGCCTGGTATGGATGTTTAGCGGAGAGAGCTTGTAATGCCTCTGTTCTTAATTCTTGATAGAACTTATATTGATGCGCTTCGACCTCAGACTCCCTTTGTTGTTGTGCCAGTACTTTGAGTTCTTCAAGCGGCAATTGTAGCCGCTCTGCTAAAAATTGAAGGCTCTCTCGTGATGGTTCAACACGATTCCGCTCGATTTGAGAAATCAAACTTGTACTATAGCGGTCGCCAGCAACATGCGCAAGCGAGAGATGTAAACTCTCTCGGGCAGCACGAATGCGGCCTCCCAGGGTGTCTGGAGGAACATGCTTAGGGGGACGTGGCATACCTCCAATTTATCCTTCCTATTATATTTATAATGAAAAAGTTTATGAAAAATGAAAAACTGAATAATAACCATTGGAATGTTAAAAACATCCTGACATGACTACGAATGAGAAGCTCAAATGTTCCAGAAGGCCTGAATAATTATTTTTTCCTCTAATAATATTGTAAAACTGGCAGCAATATCTCAGTGATAGTCTACCTCAACCATAGCAAATTGTGAATTTAAAACGATGCTATTAATGACGTTCAGATCGCTGTTTTTGGTCTGTCTTTTTCCCATATGTAACTATTCAGGACTTCTTGCCACCGTCGGCGACTCAGCCATTACTTTCCATCTTTAATAGGGAAAATGGGAATACTTTACTAGCATCGGTCCGTTATCATATTAGAACTTTTGGTCGATGTAAGCCTTGACTTTCGTCGTTCAAGGCTGTATGCTGGAATAGCAATAAATGCTTTTGAAGAGAGGTATCATCATACATGTCCCATTCCTCCAAATTAGTTTCTGCCCGGCGCGATGAGTTAGACACAACACATGAACAGCTCTCCCTCTTTGCTCCAAAGAAAACAGGCGAGCAAAGAGAAACTACCAGTATTGAAAACGGGACGGAAAAGAAACAGAACAGCAAAATAGCGCAGGCTCCTCATAATCCTCAGCCTCCACAGGGTCCAGCGGAATCTCATCGAACAGCCGCGCGTACAAAGAAGAGTGCAGCCTATTCAGCTGCAGATATACAGGTTTTGGAAGGCATTGCAGCTATCCGCCACCGTCCTGGAATGTATATAGGATCAACTTCCACCTCCGGCCTGCTCCACCTCATTTGGGAGGCGCTCGACAATGCAGTTGATGAAGCGGTGGCCGGTTTTGGCAAGCATATCTGGATGAGCATTGATCGCGAAGGTTGGGTCACTGTCCGTGACGAAGCTCGTGGGATGCCCTTCGACCCCATGCTCTACCAGGGTAAATACTTGCCTGCTGCAACCGTCATTCTCACCGTGCCACATTCAGGTGGGAAGTTCGAAGAAGGAGTGTATAAGACGGCAGGCGGACTGCATGGCGTAGGGGCGACCATTATTAATGCTCTCTCAGAAAAATTAACATTGACTATTTGGAAGGATGGCCGGCAATTTACTCAAGTCTTCAACCGGGGGGCAGCTCTGCCTCACCAGGTTACTACATGCGATCCCAAACTCCATGGCACCCAGTTACACTGGTTATATGATCGTTCGATCTTTGACGCCGATGCCTATTACTCGCTTGAGGCTATTGAAAGCCGCCTGAAAGCTGGCGCCTATCTCAATGGCGGTGTGACTTTTCACCTGGATGCCTGGGATGATGCCACCAATGAGCAGATTCGGCGCGTTTTCTATTCTCGTGAAGGCCTGCCCGATTATGTACGCGATCTCGCCACAGGTACCAGTGCTCCACTGTTCAAGCACGTCATTGGCATTGCCAAGGAGAAGGACAGCGTACAGGTGGAGGTGGCATTGCAACCAACGACTGGCTACAAGACTACCATGTACAGCTTTGCCAACGCCGTGCGCACGCGTGATGGCGGTGTGCATGAAACTGGCTTTAAGGCTGCACTGACCAAAGTTGTGCATGATTATGCCCTCAAATGGAAGATTATCAAAAGCCGCGAGGAAGATGGCTTCCGGCCAGAAGTGATCCAGCAGGGGCTCAACACTGTCATTTCCGTCAAGCTTACCAATCCCCAGTTCCAGGGGCAGACCAAAGACCGTCTGAATAACGCACCGGTGGAAGGTATTGTGCGCTCGATTGTGGATGAGGGCTTGAAAGACTGGTTTGAGAAAAATCCGGCCTCGGGCAAAGAGTGGCTGAAGAAGATCCTGCAGATGCAGAAAGCGCGTAACGAAGCGCAGCTGGTCGAGGAACTGGCACGAACCGGCAACAAGAAAAACGGTGAGCTCATCGATACGACGCTCTCTAAAAAGTTCTTGAAATGCAACTCCAACGATCCTGAGCGCGCCGAACTGTTCATTGTCGAAGGTGACTCGGCCGGTGGCAGCGCTGGCCAGGGACGGTTCTCGGAGTTTCAAGCGGTGCTCAAGCTCAAAGGGAAACCCTTGAATGTTGCAAAGGCCGATCTGCGGCGTATCGTCGAAAATGAAGAGATACGGACCATTATCAATGTGCTGGGAACAGGAACTCGCGATACCTTTGATATCGGCCGTTTAAAATTTCATCGCGTCATCATTGCAACTGACGCGGACGTGGACGGATTACATATTCAATGCTTGCTGCTCACCCTCTTTTACCAGGAATTTAGCGATCTCATTGAACAGGGCCATGTCTATATTGCTTGCCCGCCGCTCTACTCCGTCAAATATAAGGGTAAGGTTGTCTGGTTGCTGGATGACGAGGCGCGCATTCAATTTATTAAAACACACCCCGATGCTCAGAATCTGGAGTTCAAGCGTTTCAAAGGCCTGGGTGAAATGAACCCCAAAGAACTGCGTGACACAACCTTTGACCCGGCCCGGCGTACGCTCAAACGCGTCTCGATGGAAGATGGTGTGCTGGCGGCTCGCCTGGTCAAGGAATTGATGGAAGATGAAAATGCCGAGGCCCGTCGCGTCTTCCTGGCCGAACACTCGCGCAAGATTAAGGAATTGGATGTCTAGTATATGGCTCGTGTAACAGAAAATAATACAGCAGAAACAGGAATTGTCCGCGAAGAGGATTTTTCCGTCATTATGGCACAGGCCTTTGCCACCTATGGCCTCTCGGTCGTAACAGACCGGGCATTGCCTGATGCACGGGATGGCTTGAAACCGGTGCAGCGGCGAATCGTGGCAGGAATGCGTGAGGCCCGTTACCTTTCCAGTCGTCCAACGGTTAAAAGCGCGGAGGTGGTTGGCCTTATCCTGGGAAACTATCATCCCCACGGAGATACGTCAGTCTATGATGCCGCCGTGCGTATGGCCCAGCCTTTCACCTTGCGTTACCCCCTCATTGAGGGGCAGGGCAACATGGGCAGTGAAGATGGTGATGCTCCGGCAGCTTATCGCTATACAGAGATGCGCCTCTCTCCGCTGGCTGAAGCGCTGATGGCCGACATGGAACGCGATACCGTTCCGCTGCATCCGACCTACAAGCAGGACCCGAAAGTTGTCGAGCCTGACTATCTGCCCGGACGTATTCCGCCTATCGTTAATCCATCCAGTGGCATCGCGGTTGGTCTCTCCACCAATATCCCACCGCATAACCTGAGCGAGGTGCTGCGAGCCTGTATTGCCTTGCTTGATCGCCCAAACATGGATGTCGAACAATTGATGACATATATCCAGGGACCCGATTTTTGCCAGGGTGGACGTATCATCGGCATCGATGGCATCAGAGACTACTTTAGTACCGGTAAAGGGCGTATCATTGTGCGCGCAGAGGTGCGCCTGGAAGAAACACCGCGCAATCGTTCGCTGATCGTCACTGAAATTCCTCCAATTGGCCGCGACAAGGTGAAAGCCTCTATTGTTAAGGCCATCAATGCACGCAAGCTGGAAGGGCTGCTGCCTGACGTGCGCGATGAGAGCGATACGGAGAAAGGCATGCGCATTGTCCTGGAACTGCGTAAGGATGCCGATGCAGCCCAGGTCCTTTCGCAGCTCTTCAATGAAACGGATTTACAGATTGCCCTTTCATTCCAGATAGTCTTTCTCTTCGGTGAGCCAATGCAGATGGCCCGCCAGCCCAAACAGGTGGGTTTGATTGAACTGCTCAACTACTGGAATGCTCACCAGGTAGACGTGCTAACGCGCCGCGCGCAGTTTGATCTGCGCAAAGCCCAGGAACGCCTGCATGTCGTCGAGGGACTGATTGTCGGTGCCGCCCACGCGGATAAGATCGTCAAGATCTTCCAGCAGGCCGAGGACCGCGCAGTCGCCCGCCACATCATTGAGACTACCTATAAGCTTACTCCTATTCAATCGGAGGTCATCGCTTCGATGACTCTGGCGCAGGTGACGCGCCTGGATGCAAATAAATATGCTAAAGAGAAAGAAGAGTTGCAGGTACTTATCAGTGAATTAGAGCGCTTGTTGTCTGACCGCAAGGCGCTGATTGCCTTGTTAAAGAAAGAAATGCAGCAGCTCATCAAACAGTTTGGCGACGAGCGGCGTACAGCCATTGACGTAGAGGGGCAAATTCACGAACCCATCAAAGAGGTTGCCAGCCTGTATGAACGCGAGCCGCTCGTTCTTGCCTTTACCCGTGCAGGCGCACTCAAAGCTTTGCCGGTTGATACTTTTGTTCCCAGGGGAAAAAATGGTACAGCCGCATACACTCCGGTACGTGGTGATGAACAATTGCGCCAGGTCGTTGCCGCAACCTCGCAAGACTATGTGTTGTGTGTCTGTTCTAGCGGGCGAGTGTTTCAGATCGCTGCTCATCGCATTCCGTCTGCTACGCGCTCTGCGAAAGGAGAATCTACACACAAGCTGTTGGATTTAGCTCCCGGCGAAGAAGTGGTGACGGTGCTCCCGGTCGAAGCCTATGATGAGGATCGCTACCTCGTTACCTTTACGAAACTTGGAAAAGTGAAGAAGTCTCCGCTAAGCGACTACAGGACGGCAGACGTGGATGGCCTGCAGGATATGAAACTGGCCGAGGCTGATGCCGTGGTTGGCGCACTTCTATCGCGTGGGCAGGGTGAGTACTTTGTGACCACAAGCAATGCCCAGACCCTGCGTTTCAGCGACGAGGTTCTCCGTGCACAGGGACGCGTTGGTCAGGGTGTGGCAGCAATTGCCCTGGGACAAAATGCACAGGTGGTGAGTGTCTCCTACCTCGATAGTGAGCAAACTGCCAGTACAACCAATTTCTTGAGCCTTCTCGTGGTTACGGAGAATGGCCTGGGCAAAAAAGTGCCTTTGGGCCAGTATCCTCAGAAGGGACGTGCTACAGCCGGTGTCGTGACTACCGAATTGGCCGGCAATGACCGTGTCTTGCTAACAATGATTATCAACGAAGAAGATACTTTGCTGCTGGCCTGGAGCGGTGAAGGCGGTGAGGAGGTAAGAGTTGAGAAGGCGAATGGGGTGAAGGCTTTCCCGCGAGCAAGAAAAGGTGTGCCGCTGGTCAATGGGCGCGTGTTGGGCGTGCTCAAGTTGTGAAGGTTTTTGGGGTTCATGCAAAATGTGCATGAACCCCAAAAAAGAATCCCGGCAGAGGGGACACAGTCCCCTCTGCCGGGGTAAAGAATTGTGCTTTACGCGAAATGTCCTATTAAAGGGCAGGTGGTTCCTTGTTCAAAATCTCATCCACCTTGTCCTGCACTGCTTCCCCCGGTCGTTCTGAGCGCACAACTTCAATCGAACACTGGGAAAGCAGGGCGCCGATGGCTCCAATAGCCACAAGGGCTGGAGCCATAATAGCGCCTACCACACCAAAGGTCAGGGGAATTTCCATAATGGTGTGTCCTTCTTGCTTGATGATGATGCGACGGACATTGCCTTCATGAACCAGCTCTTTTACCCTGGAGAGCAATTGCTCACCCATCACCTGTAGTTCTTCCTGGTACCGCTGTCCTGGCTGAGAATTTGGATCTGCCTGTGTCATACTGATTTTCCTCCTTCGTATTTCTCTGTTTTCCAATTGTATGAGCCACGATCCAGGCTAACAATCGTTATTCTTCCGTTCAAAAGACGTTCTTGCTTGTTATATCCTGGATATAACCTCGTCTGTTATGATTGCGGCTACATATAGTATACGGTGATAAGGCCTGATAAGTTGGAGACATAAGCTAGTAAGCCATTGTGGTCCTTGAATGGATGCGCTATAATTGCCCCAAATAGATAGCTACGTTGCTGGTAGGTCTAAGCCTGCGACAATCCCTGAATAGTGAGGTGAAAAGTTACTATGTCCACAGATCCACGCGCTGAGTACGATGCAGTTGCCGGTGAGGTGACCGCTACATCGTCCTCGATCACCGGAAAGATGTTTGGCATGCCCTGTCTCAAGAACAATGGTAAGGCGTTTGCCGGGTTCTACCAGGACGCCATGGTCTTCAAGCTGAAAGCCCCCAGGCACGGCGAGGCGCTCGCGCTCTCTGGTGCCCGTTTGTTTGATCCGTCCGGTCTTGGTCGCCCCATGAAGGAATGGGTCGAGGTACCGTTCGAGCATGCCTCCAGCTGGCTCGAGCTGGCACAGGAGGCCCTCCATTATGTAGATGAGGCACGCTGATATGGCCTATTTTCTTGCCAAAACTGACCCCGGAACTTACTCCATCGACGATTTGGAGCGTGACAGGACAACAACCTGGGATGGAGTACGCAATGCTGCGGCGTTACAAGCTATCCGGGCCATGCGCTCAGGCGATGAGGTCCTGATCTACCACAGCCAGGGTGAGGCGGCTATTGTTGGCCTGGCGCGTGTCATTTCCGAACCGCGTCCAGACCCGAAGGACAGTAAGAGCTGGGTGGTGGACGTGGCCTTTGTACGCCGCCTGGAGCAGCCGGTGACACTGCGCGAAATCAAAGAAAGTCACCTGTTCGACGACTGGAGTTTAGTGCGGCAGGGCCGCCTCTCGACCATGGGCGTCCCGGATAATGTCATAGCATGGCTTAAAGAGAAAAAAGTGTTGTAAGAAGTTTCAGGAAAGCCCATCGCTCCCCGCTCCACAGATTAGCGCACAGACCCTTTGCGATGCTGCGACATCCACCTTGCCTGCTAATAGGGCCGCGACTGCTGCGGCCCCGCTTAGTTCGGCCGCCACGCCCATTTCAAACCAGAGCCAGCGCGCGGCTTCATGCATTTCCTCGTCTGTCACCAGTACGATTTCTTCTACGTTGCGTCGAATTATCTCCAGGTTGAATGCCCGGTTCATCCTCCAGAATTTCGAGACCAACTGTTCCCTGCCCGGCAATGATGGCAGGGTCGGCGAAGGGATGAAAATAGGGCAGTCCTTCGCGTTCGGCAACTTCCAAGGCTGCCTGGTTCGCGTTATCCCATACGGCCCCTTCAAAGATCACCTTTGCTCCCCAGCTTTCTAGCTTCTGGGCTTTAGACAGCGGCGTGTTGTGAGGCAGGTAGATGGTGGTTGCTACCTTTGCTAACCAGCCCGCGTAGGCTACTCCCAGGCCGTGATTACCACCTGAAGCGGTGACAATACCCCGTGCCACCTGCTCTGGTGAAAGACTGAAAAGTTTGTTTACCGCTCCACGCGCTTTAAATGAGCCTGTTATCTGTAAATTCTCAAGCTTGAGGTAGAGGTTTCGAACTCCACCAATGCTTTGCTTGACAGGATTGGCTTCGATCAAAGGAGTACGGCGAACGTAACCTGCTAGCCTTTGTTGAGCAGCTTGTATATCTTTTAGTTCAACCAAGTGTTTTCCCTTTTTTTCTCATTTAGGAACTATCAACAGCCTTACTGTAAATTATCCTGTATACCCGCACATGCCTACACGTGGTGAGTTAACTACCGGCAGGAACATCTCTTCGCCGCATTCATGGTCTTCAGCGCACTCCTCGCACAGCCATCCTTCACCATCATAGACACATTGAGAACACACCTGGGAAGCTGGTTTCCCACACGACTGGCAGACTATCAGAGGAGCCTCATTCCTTGCCAAAATGCGGATCGACTTCCCTTTTACTTCACTTTCTCGTTCTGATAAAACCTTCAGACTAAGCTCCGTGGTGGTGCCGAAATCATATTCGTGTGAAAACTTCATTCCCGGTTCGAGGGCTTTGTCCAGCTTAATTTTCATACTTTTATCACCAGAACCCCAACCTGAGGCCATCTCAGCATCAGATGAGTATGACACTCCTGCAATTTCAAATGCACTCAGGTGTCCACAGCACTCGAGCCAGGTATTCCTCAACAACTTATCCAGGTCTCCCAGCGTTGCCTGTGCTGGCGCTTCAAGATACATCCAGTACTCAGGCATGCGATAACCCTCAACCAGGAGTAGGAGCCCTTTACCTTTCTGTGACTTCTGTGACTTCTGTGACTTCTGTGAACTTGTTGGACTTGTGGTGGCAGCAGGAACCACCTCGCTTCTCCTATTGGTAAGTATAACGAAAAACGCGATATGATTACTGGGTAAACATCCATATTTATGAAAATGCACAAAAGGAGTATAGCATTATGGACAATACCCCCTTATGGTATATCAACGGGCGTTGGCTACACCCTCATGAAGCCACCATATCGATCAATGACGTCGCCGTTCTACGCGGCTACAGCGCATTTGAGTCCCTGCGTACGTATAATCGGCGTCCCTTCCACCTGGATGAGCATCTAAACCGGCTCTACCGCTCGGCTGAACTTATCGAACTCGAGATCCCCTGGTCGCGTGAACATATAACTGCCATTGTACAGGAGATCATTGCGCGCAATTTCTACAAGCATGCTACCATCCGCTTGCTCGTCACTGGCGGGGAGACCGAAGATAGTATTCTACCCGTAGGGAAACCAACGCTTATTGTGCTCATCTCCCCGCTCGGGGAGCGAGACATGGAGCGTTTTGCCCAGGGTATTAAACTGATCACAACCAGTTTACAACGTACTGCGCCCGAAGCCAAGACTACCAGCTATGTCTCCGCCATTCGCGCCTTGAAAGAGGCAAAACGGCACCAGGCCACCGATGCACTCTTCGTTAACGAGCAAGGCCATGTCTTAGAGGCCACACGCAGCAACTTCTATATTTTTCGCGGCGATACCCTGGTAACGCCCCGTGCAGGCATATTAATCGGCATCACCCGCAACGTCGTCCTCGACCTCGCCCGTGGCCGCTTCCCAATTGAGGAACGCCCAATCCTCCTCGACGAATTACCCCAGGCCGACGAAGCCTTTATCACCTCATCCTCCAGGGAGATTGTCCCCGTCGTGCAGATTGACGATCTTGTCATCGGCAATGGTAAGCCTGGGAGACGAACGTATGAGCTGGAACAACGATTTATCGAGATGGTTGAACGTGGTGAGTTTTAGCTCTATGTGCAAATGCGATAATTCGTGGCAGATGCCCAATTTGGGGCTTACTGCCTGCTTGTCTAGAGATATATTCATTAGGACGGCAGGCCACTCTTCCCGCAATTGGGCTGCGCACATGCTAAATATCTGGAGCGGTGAGGCCGTGCATGCCGAGGGAGTAGGCAATCTCGCCGCCGTGGTGGATATCATGCTCGATGACGTGCCAGATCACCCATCCGCGAGTGTAAGTATATATCTGGCCTTCCCACTCATCCTGGACAGTAGACTGCAAATCTGAGAGCGTATAGCGTCCCAACACCTCCTGCATGACCTGCCAGGTCTTCTCCAATCCGCTTACCAGTTCACTTGCGGAGCGTGGTGGGCTACCAGGTTCATTCCACTCGTGAAAAGCGCCGAAGTCCTCATCGCCCTCTTCCAGGTTATAATGGAACCATCCCGCTCGCACCGCGATCACGTGTCGCACCAGCTCATCGATTGAGCGCAGGTTGGGCGCGGCGCGGAGAGCAAGCTGTTCCGGTGAGAGCCGGGCGAGAGCTATGCTCAATTGGTTCTGGTAGTTTTGCCAGCCCTGGGTAAAGAATGCCAGAGTTTCACTTGTTTCGCTCATTTTTTCACTCCTCGTAACTAAAATAACGCGATGTTACAGGTTCGCTGGGGATCTGTTGCTCGTGCAACAGAAATATCCAGGCGATACGCTCACGAGCTGGGGGCTCCCAGGTGGACTGGTTGAGTCAGGGGAAGAGCTTCTCCAGATCAGTTCGCCGAGATCTGCGGTTCTTGTTTATCCGCTCCCGCTGGAGGAGCCTGTGACTCTGACGCTGACCCTCCCGCTGGTTCCAGTTGCTTTCCCGCAATCAACAACCAGGCACTCAGAGCACTCAACAGAGCCAATGCTGCGCCAAGCAGCGAGACCAGTCGAAAAGCGCTCACGAATGATTCATCGATCGCTCGCTTGAGCGCCGCCTGCGTCTCACCGCTCACATTGGAGGGGATGGTGATGCCAGCCAGCCTGGTGCGCTGCTCATCTATCAGATGGGACACACCGGGGGCCAGATGCAGACTTGCCAGGTGGCTCTCCAGGCTGTTCGTGAAGACCGCCAGGGCTACAATCCCGAAGACGGCAATGGCAAGCAGACCCGCTGTGCGCGAGACCGCATTGTTGATCCCAGAAGCAATGCCGGCATGGCGTTGGTCCACCGCCCCCATCACCGCTGTGGTGAGCGGAGCGACGGTGATGGTCATGCCCAACCCCATGACGAGTACCGCCGGGAAAAAGGTGGTCCAGTAACTGCCTGGGCCACTTGTGATTCCGGGCAGCGCAAAGAGCGCAAAGCCGACGGCCGTGATCACGGGTCCGATCACAAGCGGGAGCTTCGCCCCATAGCGGTGGACCAGACCACCTGCCCAGCGCGAAAGCAGAAACATCAGCAGAATGAAGGGGACGAAGGCCGCACCCGCAAAGGTGGGAGCATAACCCTGCACTTGAATGAGATCGAACGGCAAGAAGAACGTGACGCCACTGAGCGCCCCGTACAGCAAGAGGGTGAGGAGATTCGCTCCGCTAAAGGTAGGCGAACGGAACAACGTCAGCGGGACCATCGGTGCCGGGCTACGCGCTTCTACCAGGAGGAAGGCGAACAGGGCGACGACACCAATAACCAGCGAGCCCAGCACCAGTGGAGTGCCAAAGCCCAGGGAGCCCGCCTCAATCAGCCCGAACACGAGCGCTCCTAATCCAAGCGTCACCAGCAGCGTCCCCCACCAATCCAGTCCTCCCGATGCCTCGGGATCACGGCT
>WNGM01001132.1_pt1 | contig 21506 bp, 24 predicted proteins | sample 5400571 | NCBI WGS metagenome assembly WNGM01 (sample SAMN13153378, study PRJNA577476) | soil metagenome | isolation source: 100 cm soil or saprolite under Garry oak tree replicate 2 | place: USA:California | collected 2016-06-15 | reverse complement strand
TCAAGGTGAGTGCCGTCGCCGCCTTTCCATTAGTGCTTCTGAACATGTCTAGTCACCTGGCAGTCCTCATCTCCAGGCTGGAGGCCATGGATCATTGCTCCATACCTCCTCCGCCGTCGCCCTCTGACGACCTTAGGCCGCCCCTCTCCTACCGCCTTCGCGGAGTCGCAGTGGGGTGAGCCGCGTTCGGATGCCTTTGGCACCGGCGCGCGCGTTGCTGGGTCGCTATCTCAGTGGCTGGTTCTGCTGCCCCTAGTGGGCAACCGTTAGTACTCGCCGTCTGTAGGCGGTCAATCCTGACTTGGCACCACTGCGGATGTCAGGTCGGAGAAGAGGAAGGCGGGGCAGTGCGGGAGTCGTAAGCTACGACCCCTCGTAGGTCCACTGTTACGAGTGGGCAGTCCGTGACGTGTAAGTATTACATATATTTCTCTAACGATCCTAGTTCTCACGAGTGCGTCAGAAGGAACTGAGGGAGTGCGGAATGCGATGCGCAAGTTATCAAAGAGCCATGTCTATTACTTTGGGCCCACATAATGTTTTCGGGGCCGCTTTCGGTATTCGCAGTTTGGATCTACATTTGATTCAAAAATCTACTGGTACACGAAGGCATTTTTGTGCTTAACCCTTAATACGCTTTTTCTTAGAAATACATCCGAGACCATCAAATGTTCTTGACCGCAGTGTTGCGAGTCAAACATGGTAGGATGCGCCATATGCGTTTTGTGAGTGCGTCCTTGTCTCTTACGTTGCATCTAAGCTGATGTACGCAAGGCTCAGATATTTTGGGCCAGAGGCACAACCCTCGGCCATGAGGTTGGCTATCGCCCAACTGAGATGATTTAGATCCTCAAAGACCCTGGCATCGCATCATGCGCTTACGACTTGCAGGTTGGTCCTCATTGATTAACGGAGTGTGTCATGAACTAAACACTATTAACCGAACAATGCGGACGTCATGCAGTCGTGACTCGGGGCGGCCAACGTCATTGGAGATGGTTATCGTGATCATGAGCATCGCAATTTATTGTTCACGTAACGTAAGGCAAGCCGAAAATAGTATTACAATGGACTCTGACCTAGGAGCAGGTAACAATGGTGATGCGATGTCGTGATATGCGCGAACCCAAAATTGTATCACAATGAAGTATGATCTCTAACGGGTAGCAGTGGTGATGCGCCGTTGTGATATCTGCTTGGGTGGCACGAAAGCACAAAAGCCTTAGCTGACCTAGAAATACGTAACAATGCAATCTAGAATCCTCTTTGTTCAATGCTTATTCACTCCGTGATGTTGTTGGGCTCTGATGGACGTCCCGCCCGCTATAGTCCGGTTCGACCTTTAATCGTGTCAGACTTGTTGGGCCCGGTATTTAAGGCAAATCTCTGAACTGTCTGCGCTTTCGCAGTTGTCAGTGTAACGAGTAGATCATTACTCCAGGTCCCAAGCGGTTCAGTGCCTATCAGTCCGACCTTCCTCTCTGGTCTAGTGGGTGGTACTTGTCCATTTCTTTCACTTGCTCATGAATCATCCAGTGTCCGAATCTAGTCGCTACCACCGACGTTTCCAACGTCGTCGCCCCACAAGTACACGTGACCAAAATGCATCGGAGGCTGATGACGAACAGGAAAACATCACCGGTGACGGTGAGTCTGCAAACTGCAAACCGTTTTTGTCAATTTCTCAGGTGTACACGCAGAATCTTCCAACATCACAATATCTCCGAGGTGTTCAAAGCGACGCGGTTCCAGGTCTAGCGATGGTAAAACCCCGCACTCGTTGCTAAATTAAGTGTTTTTTTTTGGTGATGTACCTACTTTTTCCGCAGACTCGAGGTCAAGTTCAGAACATGACAGAACACGTAAGTGCACCCTTTCCCCGTTGTTGGGCACGATCTTTACATGCTCCAAGCCCGAATGAAGAAGCGGCCTTGCTTGGATACTTCTGGAAGAACCAGTCCCTTGAGTCAAAACCAGACAAATGTGCGCCGCATTGATATTTTTTCTGTTGCGATAGCTCTTTTGAAGTAACTACTTTTAACTAGCCATTTGACGAGACCTTGACGACTCCACGAGCGGCAGTAATTGGAAGGCGTACACCTCACAGTTCCCGTGCAAGTCCAACCACCCAATGCGAATGGTCCTCTCAAGAAGAAAGGGTAAGAACTACCTTACACACGGTATCAGGTAATCGTTGGCTTTCCTTTCATGCAGGCAACTGTTCGGACGGCATCCAAAGGAAAGCAGAGGGAGGTTCACGACCGAAGCTCGATCGAAGTAGAGCAGCTCTTGCCACCAATTGAGCCTGTTCATGACCCTCGAAACCTTTATGCGTCTGACTCCCCGGTGATCGAAGACCCCGACTCGGATGAGGAACTATACAAATCAGCCGAAGAAGTCGCGGAAAATATTGATCCAGACGGTCAGGGTGATGGCGCAACTAGTGGAAGTAATTTGGGGCCGAATGTGTGTTCCTTTTATTTGACTTGCGCTTGCTAGTGCTGACGGGCCCAAAGCAGCCTCGACCACCCCAGGAGCTATTTTCGCAGTCAACTGCTCCCGTTTCACACCCTTCTTGGTCGTCGCTTTCACGGGTGTCACGTTTGCCGCTCCAGGTTTCCTCGGCACTTCCTCGAAATCCAGATAGAGCAGACCGTGCACTGGGCAACTCCTTGGCATGTGGCCCACTTTGTGGGGTTGTGCAACTCATGACTTCGTTCTCAGAACTCCTATGATGTCCAACAGGGAAGCCAAACACGCATCATCGATCTACTCGAACGGATTGTAAGGAATATGAATACGGACCTCACTCATGGAACGGGGTGCCGCAGTGGTCAGAACGTGCGCGGGAGACGTGGGAGGAGCCCAGTGCGCCGTAAGGCTGAAGACAACGCACTGGCTGTCAGTTCCTAGATTCTGATCTCGACTGTTCGGTGCACTGATCTGATTGGGCCTATACTAGAAATCGGTTCGGATCGAACTCTCCTTGTTGTTAAGTGGAAAGCCACCTTATGGTCATACACCCCCACCTTCTCGGCTTTCTATGTTCACATCTGAGTGGGAGAGCAGCGGCCATGGAGCGAAGGCCTGCCAAAGTACAGTTGCAGACTTCATGGTTGACATAGTGGGGGGTCCGAAGTCGCCGTGGAATGTTTCTGCAGGCCGAGTTTTCACTGATTATTTTATTGAGAAGACAGGGAATGACGACACGCCAGAAATGCGGAAGGCAGTAGAGAAGGCCTTTACTAACAGGGTTAAGAGCTTGAAATCACACTGGAAAAAGGATGCACTCTCACAGACAGCGAAAGCCACAGAGCGATCTAAACATAGCCGGAAGCAGCGCAAATACCAGGTAAGTTTTCAGCACTTCCACCCTAGGAATGCCACAATTGCTCATCTATGGTCAGTTATTCCAACATCGCCGTGAGACTGCGAAGCTTTATAATCCACTGAGAAAACACATCGATGTCTTGGATGCACTCGGAGTGGATGGGATGTCATCGGACGAGTCATCCTTTGATCCTCATACAAGTCAACCAACATACACTATTGTAAAGCCAAGCTGGCGACATCCTGACCTGCATGATTGGCTCAGAGTTTTCGACCAATTGCATCACCGAAATCATGTCAATAGCTGGTCTCTTGACAAACGTGGCGCGTTCACTCACATACGTGCTGGCTCTCACAAGATTCATCAGACAGTACACGCCCCACCATGTCTCCCAGTCAATGCATATGACCCCAAGTGGCTCGAAAGCAGAGAGACCCTTTATGTAAGACACGTGTTGTGCCCCAAAGAAGGCCCTTATGTTTTTGATCATCCTCCTGATGTCATTGCGTATGTTTTCCCGTATCATTTGAACAAGGCTTTTGTCTGATCTTGATCACATGTATAGACTCTTGACTATTTAGATTAGCAATCAAGATAGCTGACAATCTGTCCCTGTTGTCACAGCAGCCTAGTTGTTATGTGTGTACTCACTCGTATTTTAGTTTAAGATATGTTTCGCTACACGTTCTCGTTGCTCATTGCCACATTTTCTATCATTGCCTTGTCGCATTCCCTATGTCACTCCACTTTACTTACTCCCTATAGAAAATGAGGTGGTAAGGCGCAGCGGGATACTAATACATTCGGGCACGTGTGATATTACGATTATCCAATTGCCGAGTCTACACTCGGTTTGCCGGACATTACCCATCCTGGGCTGGATCCCAAGCTGGATCCCAACACCCTCACTACACAGCTTTCCGAGTTCTGTGTCCAACCTGTACCCCCTTATCTTTCGGGCAGTCATGCTTGTTGGTTGGTTGGTCTCATTTCGTATCACTTGGCGGCCAAGTTGATACGGGATGAGACCAACCGACTTGCCAACTGACTTCTAAACTCTAATACGACTTACCCCCAACAGAGGCGGACGACTATGAGAAGTCTTGTGACATGCGGAGACTAGTGATGTCAACGAGTTACGGTCACTCGAGTTACTCGCGAGTGTGACGAGTACTCGCGCCTGCATACTCGAGCGAGTACTTGTTCTCATCTTCCAGAGCGCGAGTACTCGTAGTACTCGCAGCAATATATCACTTTTCAGCGCAATGTCATGAGGTTCCATTTTCCGCCCTCCATTCTGGCCACTTCATCATGGCCTCCCTGACCCCTGCCACTGACTTGAGTCACCCGACTGTCAATGGCCTGGCAGTCACTGGACTCCCGTCCACCCCATGCGCGAAGCTGAGCTCAATATCTCCCAGCGACAGTGTCTCACAGGTCCGAGCCCGCCAACGGAATCTACGTCAAAAGTCCAGCCAATCCGCGGTCTACGACGATGACGACCTCACTGATCCGGGGCTTTCAGAGGACGAAAATATACTTCGTAAGTTTTTCTCATACTACATACTGTGCTACTAATAATATCTGTTTATTTACTATCTAGGTCGCACGCGTCGTAACTGGGTTTCACCATGCTACCAGTCGTTTGAGAAGGCGAAACTACAGCGGGATGACGATGGCAAGGTCGTTATGATCAGGATAGACAATGAACGGATGACTACGGTCTATCTGTTCAAGTGCAAAGGGTGCGTATTTCATTCGACTATTGCATCATGATAATTCGATTTCTTCACAGGTGTAGGAAGACTGTATCTCGCCACTCCGGATCCAACACCACCAGCAACCTCGTCAAACACGTGAAGATGTGCAGCCCAAGAGACAACGTTCAACCTCAACGGCAGCAGCTCATGAACGCCTTTGCCTCCGGTTCTATGTACAAATGCGAGAGACTGTGCACACTCGCTGTCTGCTGGGTTACAAGCTGTCGTCGGCCTATGTCCATCGTTAGCGACCCCGAGTTCCTTGACATTATCAAGATGCTGAACCCACAAGCCGAGGTTCCTTCACGAAATACCGTTACCCAAGACATCAAGACCATGTACTCGATGGCCAAGGCTAATTTAAAGATTATCCTTCGGGTGAGTTAATCAAATCTATTGCTCGCTGATTACCATACTAACGTGACTTATTGAAGAAATCAAAAGGAGCGGTGCACATTGCACTCGATGTCCGGACGGACATCAACATGACCGCGTGGCTTGATGTCATGCTCTATACAGTGCAGGAAGACGGCTACAGGAAAATCCCTCTGGACTTCATTCGGTGAGTTTCTCCCCTTTGGCATCTAAATTCTAGGATTGACTCGAAGCTCCTTAGACTTTCGGGTAGTCACACGGGGTATAATCTTGCGTGTGAGATAGAGAAATATCTCGCCGAGTTCGAAATCGCAAAGCGTGTAAGTTTTATTATCCGTCCAGCCTCTATGCCACAAACTAATGGTTACTACAGCTACTGATGTTCGTGTCCGATAACGCCAGCAACAACGACACACTGGCAACGTCTCTCGAAATCCGACTGAAGGGAGAGGGTCTATTCAAGGATCGCCAACATCGTGTACGGTGTTTTGCTCACATATTGAACTTGGTGATGCAGGCAAGTAGTCTCTCTTTCCTACTGCTGCCCTGCTTAACGCGATTTATAAGGCGTTTCTGCGTGTGTTTCTCCGAAAGAAGAAAGGGGGAAACAGCACGAGAGGCGACAGCGATGAGGAGTGGAAGGAACTTGCCGATGAGGTCAACAAGTATGACGCAATGGCGAGCAATGACTGCGACGACTCATGTGGCTCGGGTGAGGAGGACATAAACGACGACGACCTAGAAGGGTGCGAAGATAACGAGCGGATCGATACGGACATAGACAAAGAGCGAGAACAATCTGATGAGCTCATGATTGACGAATGTGAGGAATCAGCCAAGAAAGGAGAGCTCGATGCGAGTGATCTGGTTCTGGAGCCTCTCCGTCGGTGAGCGTCGAGAAGCATGTGTTTTGCTTTCAAAGGTGCGTAATATCATTCTCTTGCAGGGCCCTTAGTAACAGACATGTAGGCTACCTCGCTTTCTAAAAAAGTTCAAAACAGCGGAAGATATCGCGATGCTCTGAAGAAGAAAGCCAACGAAGAAGGCGCTACGCCCGTTGCCCTCGTCAAAGTCATCGTGACGCGCTGGAATTCACATGCGATGTGCCTTCTCCGCGTGTTTGACTAGCAAAAGATCGTGGATCGTCTTTGGTCAGATCGGAATCTCGGTATCCGGAGCTTTATGTTTACAGAGGTTGAGTGGGCGATTCTGGACCAACTAGAGGATATATTGGAGGTGAGTCAATACACAGTGGTTTCCGTTTACTAACTTGGCCTAGACTTTCGTTGCGGCCACACGCAAGGTGTCGAAGGCCGAAGTAGCCCTAATATATGAAGTCATTCCACTCATCGACAAGCTCACGGAGAAATTCGAACAGATGATTATTGGCGCTTCGCTGCATGCCGAAGGGAGGCATGCAGCGAAGATTGCTTTACAGGTCCTCAATAAGTACTACTCGTATACCGATCAATGCGACGTCTATCGGCTATCTATATGTACGTTTCCCCATTCCTTGCTCATTCGTGGCTAATATCTTCTTTGAAGTGCTCCACCCTCGATTCAAGACATTTTATTTTTCCCACCACAATTGACCTAAAGGATGGATCGACGAGGCGTTGAGTCTCCGAGCGGTATGGACGGCGAGGTACAAGTCTGCACCCGCCAAAGAGCCATATTGACCAGCACCCGTTTCAGCTCCAGTAACTGCCGGCTCACGTACAAAGAGTCGGGTTGATTTCGACATCGTATTAAATTATGGGCATCAAGTGGGACAAGGGTCAGATGTAGAAGAATACCTCAACGCCCCGCCACTGCCCCGAGAAATGGACCCCATTGGTTATTGGCTGAGGCAACGGAAAGCAGGGGAGGCCATAGCAAACCCGAATGCTATCGCGCTTGCACAAATGGCCCTTGACTATCTCTCGGTCCCAGGTTTGTTCTTCGTAATTTAATTTCGTTCACGCATAACTAATTTTTATTTATAGCCACATCTGACCCCGAACGCGTGTTCTCGTTTTCTGGAGGTACAATAACTAAGATACGAAATCAGCTTTCGGACGACTCAGCAAGAGCAATCGTCATGGTAGGGCAGTGGAGTAAACTTGATGGGCTTCTCCCTGAGCAAGAATTTGAGACAAAGATCAAAAAATGGTGGACACGGAGCAGAAAACGGAAAGCGAGTGTCATTTAATTAGACGGACCACCAAGCAAGATCCCAGCTGTGCACGTAGATAGTTCTTCGGGAATGTGAATGTGAATGTGCACGCGTAGTGAATAGCACAGGTTTTGATAATCTACAGAGTACAGACATACAGCCTAATTACCATTTATCGTTTTGTGTAGCACCCTGAACCGGGGTGTTTGTGCCATCCCTCGAAGTCAGCCCCGCAAGCGCAGTCAGTCTCGATCGTGATATCGATTGGTCGAGGCAGAGTCAGGGGCGTGAGTGGCGAGTAGAGGGAGTTTGGGTTTCAGGGCGTTGGCATCGGGCAGTGCGAACGAGGAGATCTAGAGGCTGTTGATACTATAGTATCATTGCGTACTACTCAAGGTACTACTAGTACACGCGGCCAGGTCTGACTCATGTGGCAAGAGTGATTTGAATGCCAATGGACCGTACCAACCACCCAACTATCGTGGGCTCATACGAAACTTCCAGTCATCAACCACCAAAACCAAATGTTTCACCCGAAATCGGTCAGAACGGGCCGGCGATGGAGCGTGACATTCCTTGCAGCTGCTGTGACCCGTCTCTCCCTGGCTGGCTGGCCATGCCTGTTGTACAGTACTGTAGCGAAGGGCATGATTTTACTTTCGGTGAAATCACTGCCATGGTCCTTGGCAAGATGATGGAGACCACTGAAGCCAACCTCAGCAAGGAGGCTATGCGTCTGTCACGGTTGTACTTCTTCAAAGTTGAGCGTCAGGCGACCAAAGACAAAGACACCAGGACTATTGCTATTGCCGGCCTTCAGATCCTCCGCATTATCAACGAGCCTACAGCAACTACCATTGCCTCTGGACTTGACAAGAAGTCCAAGTCTGAGTCTCGGATCATTGTTGTCACATAGTACACCCCTACTCATATTACTCACTGCTCGCCTCCCCCATGACCTCACTCGGTCTCGTAACCTTGCGCCCCGGCATTATTGCTAGCCTTCAGATCCTCTGTGTTATCAATGAGCCTGCAGCAGCCACCATCGCCTATGGACTTGACAAGAAGTCCAAGTCTGAGTCTCGGATCATTGTTATCACATAGTACACCCCTACTCATATTACTCACAGCTCGCCTCCCCCACGAACTCACTCGGTCTCGTAACCTTGCGCCCCGGCATTATTTCTAGCCTTCAGATCCTCTGTGTTATCAACGAGCCTGCAGCAGCCACCATCGCCTATGGACTTGACAAGAAGTCCAAGTCTGAGTCTCGGATCATTGTTATCACATAGCACACCACTCATATTACTCACAGCTCGCCTCTCCCACGATCTCACTCGGTCTCGTAACCTTGCGCCCCGACATTATTGCTAGCGTTCAGATCCTCTGTGTTATCAACGAGCCTGCAGCAGCCACCATCGCCTATGGACTTGACAAGAAGTCCAAGTTTGAGTCTCGGATTATCCTCCCAACAACAAGGCCGAGAAAACTGAGAGTGAGGCGACAGGTGAGAAGGCTCTTATATACCGCTCATATCGGTTCCTCACCCCGCTGCCTCACCAGCGTCGCTGGTCTCGCCTCAAACCCTAACCCAATGACGAGGCCGAGAAACAGAGTGAGAGGGTTTTCTCTGCCTCTCACGTCGACGGCATCGCCTCATATGCCTCCTGTAGACGAGATCGAGAACCAGAGAAAAGTGACGGGTGAGATGGCCTTCTAACGCTCATTTTGGTGGTAGAGGGTGGCCATTGATTCACGTTCGTTTTTCTCGTATCGTTGCTGATATTCCCGGGCTAAAATAAACGAGCACAAACTTTATTTCTTTTACCTTGGCTGCTGCCTCGACAACCTTGCTCCCTTTCCGATTCATTCAACCCGATGGCCCTTTCGATCAACTTAAACGGGCTCTATAGCTCAAGGCAGCGTAGACGAGATCGGGAATTAGTAAAGAAACGGATATGGGTCCACATTGTGGGGTTGAGACTTGGGGAACGGGGGGTAGAGGTCGCAATTGCGAGGTACGTTCTTACGCGCCTCTTTAACGCGACCTCCGGCACGCACGACAACTCGCAGGCCAACTGGCTGGCACGGCGAGAGTGGGGCGGAAAGTTCAGGCGGTCACATAACCGTCGACTTCCAGACGCGAAACGGTCGCCGTGTAACGACGGACCACGTCTACCGTACAGACACGGCATACGGGGTAGGTGCATCAAATTATATACAAATATTTATACTGATATATGTTGTTCTATTACGAAGGACAGGTTGGGAGACGATAGCGCCGTCGCGTGACTCTCCTAGGTTGGCAAGCGTCCAACTTGCCTTATAGTCAATCTATGATTTTGCTTGATATATGGTTACTAGTATTCGCGTCTCTTTCATTGATTTAAATCTCATCTCAGTCTCGGGCAATCTAAAACCCAGCAACCTAATCCCCCGTCGTTGCCTCGCCGTCGCGTTACTGTCGCCGCTATGATTGGGGTCGCGCCACTCGCATTGGCGGAGTCCCCCGGTGGCGGCAGTGGCATCCTCGGGCGTCTTGGTTGGGATACCATGCGGAACGCCTCTGAGCGGAGGCGTCAGCAAACCCTACAAAAGGGGGTACCAAGCTAAGTTTTAGTCAATGTAACCCCGCAAAGTACTCGTTGATTGTAGGCCTACATGGATCCCCAACCACACCACCGTCATCAGAGAGAAACGACGGGTGAGAGGGCTTTCTCCACCTCTTATCTACTCACCTCGTCACTTTACCGGTACCGGCATTACCGCCTCAAACGATGGCTCGTCTACGCGTTGTCTCTCGACTCGAGCATGTTCAAGAGCTCTGTCATGTTCTGCCACCCCGTCTCGGCCGATCCCACTTCGCCATTCAACTCTCATTCCCCCACTCACTCTTCAACCACGCTGACGACGCCGATGACCCCATCCACCACTCGATCGGAGTCGATCCCCCTAACGATGGACTAGACAATTACCAGCTGCTGTGGGGTGCGTGTCGCCAGTGACGCGTGACGTCGGTCGTCTCGGACCCGGGCTCGGTTGGCTGTAGCCTGTAACTGTACATATAGTGTAGTAGTCGGAATATACACACGTTTCTATTCATTATGCATGTGTACTATGTGAGCCTCGAGTACGTGTGAGCAAGCACAAGCACTCATACTCGCGCAAACGAGTCGAGTATGAGTATCATTCGGAAAATTCCGACGAGTAACGAGTAGAGTACGAGTGTTTGTTCGGAGAATTCCGTCGAGTACTCGTACTCGCGAGTATAACTAGCAGCTCGTTCCCCCCGCGTCCTCCAGTCCTGCACAAGGTTCCGCACTCGCGCGCTCCGTTAGAATTTCGGGCATGACTTCTCCCATGGACGGCGGACCAGTATACGAATTTTCACGACGCGCGGAGACGTGCGCGACCCCTCTTTTTCAATTTGGAAGCAAGCTCATAGGGGCTCAGCGCAGCACATCTCCCCGCGTCCTCCAGCATCCCGCACTCGCATGCGCCCTTAGAAATTTAGGAAAGATTTACTCTCAATGGGGGAAGACCGGTTTATTAAGTTTAACGTCGCGCGGAGAAGTGCGCGACCCCTCGCGCTCTGGTTCAGTGCATCACATCTTCCCGTGCCCTCCAGCGTCTCTCACTCGCACGCACCCTTATAAAATCTGATAACACCTACCCCCAACTGAGGCGAACGACTGTGTGAAGTCCTGCGACGCGCGGAGACGCGCGTGACCGCTTGCGATGCAAATCACTTTCGAGCCCAAGTGGCCAACCTCTCGCACTCCCGAGTGTGCTGCACTTGCACGCAGCCTTAGAAACTCTGGATTTACACGTCTCCAATCCTGATAGACCTCCATGCGAGGTTTCACGGCATGCGGAGGCATGCATGACCAGTTGCGATGCCTCACACCACCCTGAACTCAACAAACCTGGTGCTATTGGGACATAATAATTTGGAAGTGGATTTGAAAGAGTGTGTCTGAACTGTGATCGAACCATTTGAAAGAGTTTTAGAACTGTGCTGTTGTGTCAGCATTGTATGACACGTACAATGCCATGGCCGTGCTGTATATATCACCTTGCTTCGCAAGGTCCTCTGCCAAGTGGGAATTACTAATCATTCTGACAAACGTGTGAGAAAGTTATGCCATATCCATCTGGAATGGGAATATCCACCTTCAATCCAAAATCCAGTAAACTTTTCCACCAAGCGAAGTCGACCCCTAGTTGTATATATTGTATTGATGTTTTATGCCATGTTTTATGCCACAAACATCGTTATTGGGCGTCGCGTCGCGTCGCAACAGTTTTATCTCCGACATCCCTTTCCTCTCCCACTCAAAAATCTCAACATTTACTTCCAGCTTTTCACCGTATCATTATCTCGCTCGATCGTGTGGTTTCAGTGTTCATTAATCTTTTTTTTTTTCGTGCACCAACTGACTCGTAGATGAGTAGGACCATGTCTGTTCCACCCCATCTCGTTTATACCTGTTGGGCCTCTGCAGACGAGTGGCGACATGGATTCGTAATGCTAGGTGCCAATGTCTACTCCATCCCCGCCCCCCCTCCCCAGTCCGACCCTGTCGTCTGCGTTGATGGTTTTTGGGGAGCTCACGAGTGGACGGTTTATCCACAACTGTATCGTCGTGAATTTCCCTACCTTGCCTGGATCCCACTGCGCCGACGAAGTCTCTCTAGATCTGTCCCATCTGATGTCCTCACTCGCCCTGTAGAGAAGATGATGTGGCGAGCTCATCCCCTCCGATCTGATTGCCATCTCGTCAATCCAGAGTTGTTCGAGGAGCTGACCATCAAATGGCAGTCGATCAAGGAGGCCTTGAAGCATCCATTCGATCTCGTCTCCTCCCAACCTTCGTTTTCCTCCATCGTGCGGCCGATGAAGGCGTACACTAGGGCTTTCGAAGCTCTCAACAAGCTCGAGAAGGATTTCAGAGCTTGGCGAGATTTTGTTGAGGTCCTCCGAAACCTGCAGCGATCTCTTCTGGAACTCAGCGCTTTTTTGGACTGGTGGAAGGATGTTTGTGCGGGCGATTCCTTTCAATCTCCTATTCGTACGCCAACTCGCGGCGCCGTCTTCAGAGACGAGCGGCTGTACGCTGATCATGCGCGTTGGTCCGTGGCCTCATATCTTCTTATCCCCAAGCCGGCCTTTGCGCTTGATCCCGCAAAGAAAGTCCCATTGTCCCCCCACGAGTCGTGCAGTACACGACCCATGACTTTGCAGCCCCTCGTTCACTCACTTCACCACTGGTACTACCCTCCGCTCGTGGATGATGTCGCGGCGAATCTGGAGACCGCTGCCCGCGGCTATCACGAACGCTTGGACACCTTCCGACCGACCAAGGAGCTCAAGCGTACGTTGGATAAAATGGAGAACAAGAAGAACGACGAAGGTAAGCATATGCTCGACTTTTCTTTGAATCATACTAACGTCTCGTGTACAGCCGGCCGCATGGCCAAAAAGGCGAGGATGGACGCAGCCTCTCATCTCTCACAGTCGAATCATCCTGAGCTCAGACGCCTCACCGATGCTGGGGCTGCGCCTGCTTGGTTCCCAGAAACACAAGAGGTCTGGATGGTCGCCGTGGGCCACGTCAGCCACCTCAAACTCGCTCCCTCAACCTCACCTCGACGGTTCTCGCTTCCCCCCATTAAGCTCTTTTGGGGTAGTAATGAAGAGAACCAGCGTATATTCTATTACCATTTCCTCCTCCTCCGCGGCGCACTCTTGGAACGGCGCACGAGCGACTTGCCGCCCCTCACCACAGGCGAATGGAAGACCATCTTGGGAAACACGTACTGGAAGACACAGTGGCCCAAACAAGACGATTCGCCTACAACGTTTGACCCCAATGTTTTCTGGAAACACGGGGGCCCTCTTTTCTTTGGCGATATACGGAGCGCGGATGTCGCTGCAGGGCGTCATGACCCCACGCGCTTGCTACCTTGTCACTGTGTCGTCCAGATGTCTACGGCTGATGATCCAGACGTTCGTCAGGTAATTTTATACTACCTGAACTCATTTCACATCTATGAGGAGATCAAGGCAATGGAGCGCATTCAGTTAAAGGACACCTTCGAGAAGCGGTGGATACACAAGGAGTGCTGGGTCTACCACATAGCGGAGATGTGGGACCCTGTCGGGGGCACTTCAGAGTCCCGCTTCTTCTGCAACAAGAAGGCGTGGCGAATTTGGCTTTTTTCAGTACGCGAAGTCGTTATGGACTGGGATGGCTTTGATAGCTGGGACTGGGATGGGATCTCAAATGTGAGGACTTTAAACGTTGATTCACTTCTTGGCCCGGTCTTTCGCAGGTTGACCGTCCGTCTCCTGGCGTTTTATATCCATTCTTTCGTCTCTCACTTAGGCTACTATCCATCATCCCTTCTCCATCCCCCCGTCCTCGCTGTTCCCTCCTGTCGAGAGCATAGCCGGAAGTTTGGTCTCGGGTACACAATATTTGTCATGGCGTAATACTTGCTTAAATATATAGAATGTACGCTGGATGGTGAATTGGCCTCGAAGACGGCGGACTTACAGAACCTCCCATCGATCACGTGCGCCCATTCGATCTCGGTTTGACGGAGCTACCGAATTAGGCGCGTGGGGGTACCTAGTCACCATAGACACATCCACTTCCTTGATCCTGGTCACAATTGAAACGCATGCATTTTCTCCCACAGGGAAGTCCCCTCAGCCACAGAAGTCACGCGAGTCGCGAGCGATTGAAAGTCACAATAAAATCACCACCACCACCCGCGCCTCCATGCTCACTCTCTTTGCTACCATCTCACTCTCACTCTCCTTCTGGGCGTCTTCGTACTGTCCAGATCCTTTGTCACCCTCTCCTCACGGCACCCTTCGCGGGCAACCTTGACGTGCCGTCTTGGTTGCCTCGGTGGGAGCGTTCGTTGCCCCTTCCCTTCCCTCTTTCCCGGTGCCCTCAATCATCAAGTTCTTCGAGCTCTTCCCGTCCTTCTTTCCGCACAACACCCTTCACGAGCGACACTGGCGTGCCGCCTGGTTGCCTCGTTGGGAGTGCTCGTGGTTTTCCTTCCCGCCCAGTGGTACATGTGATTCGTTTGACCCGCGTCGTAGACTTTCACTTTCGCAGGCTTGCCTCATTTCGTTTTCGGTGGCGGCGCTCTGCCTATCTTTCCGAGTGAGTATTCATTTTATTTTATTTTTCAATCTGGTCTATGCGGGTTGCCCTTCTTCCCAGATTAGGTTTCTTCGGACTCGCGACTCTCTAGGTCCTTGGAGCGCTACTCCGGGTCTCATCCTCCGCCGTCGCCCTCTGACGACCGTAGGCCGCCCCTCTCCTACCGCCGTCGCGGAGTCGCAGTGGGGTGAGCCGCGTTCGGATGCCTCTGGCACCAGCGCGCGCGTTGCTGGGTCGCTATCTCAGTGGCTGGTCCTGCTGCCCCCTAGTGGGCAACCGTTAGTACTCGCCGTCTGTGGGCAGTCAATCCTGACTTGGCACCATTGCGGATGTCAGGTCGGAGAAGAGGAAGGCGGGGCAGGGCGGGAGTGGCAATCCTGTCCTTCGTCGAGCCCTGGCCGTGGAGCGATGCTCCATACGTTTTCTGTCTGTTGTCGTTGAGGTGAGTGCCGTCACTTTTCCGTGCCATTTTAGTGAACATGTCTAGTCACTTCCACCCGGCAGTCCTCATCTCCAGGCTGGAGGCCGTAGAGCGTTGCTCCATACCTCCTCCTCCGCCGTCGCCCTCTGACGACCTTAGGCCGCCCCTCTCCTACCGCCTTCGCGGAGTCGCAGTGGGGTGAGCCGCGTTCGGATGCCTTTGGCACCGGCGCGCGCGTTGCCGGGTCGCTATCTCAGTGGCTGATCCTGCTGCCCCTAGTGGGCAACCGTCAGTACTCGCCGTATGTAGGCGGTCAATCCTGACTTGGCACCATTGCGGATGTCAGGTTGGAGAAGAGGAAGGTGGGGCAGGGCAGGAGTAGTAAGACACCGCCCCTCGTAGGTCTATTATTACGAGTGGGCGGTCCGTGGCATGTAAGTGTTAAGTGTATTTCTCTACCGATCCTAGTTCTCACGAGTGCGTCAGCAGGAAGGAAGCGAGGTCGCACAATGGAGTGCGGAATTGCAATGCGCGACTCACCAGAGTCATGTCTAGTACTTTGAGCTCACGCAATGATTGTTTGCAGGACCGCTTTCGATACTGGCACGTTAGGTCTACGGTTGATTCGAAAATCTACCGTACATCATGGTATTTTTGTGCTTCGAATCCTTAACTTTTCCTTAAAAACACGTCCGAGACCATCAAACGCCCTTACCCGTTGCGAATCAAAGATGGTAAGATGTGCCGCAGCGTTTGTGAGTGTGGGTCCTTGTCTCTCACGTCTAAGCTGATGTATGCAAGTCTCGGATCTTTTGTGCACGAGGCGCAACACCTCGGCCATGACGTCAACCATTGCCCGACTGAGATTACCAGGTTCTCCCCAAGCCTTTGGCAACAGGTAACGGTAATCGTGCCATGCGCTTCCGACTTGCAGTCATCGATTAACAGAGTCTGTGAGCTGAACACTACCAATTGAACAATGCGGACATACATGCAGTCGTTACTTGAGGCGGCCGACGTCACCTCTCGAGCACCGCCCAGATCGTTGCTTCGTATCGCGGTTGCTCAGTGAGTTTTGTTTCATATAATCTCCCAGAACGCTCATCTCTATCTCCATTCAGATACATGGGGTTTGGATCGTCCATGCGATGGCCGGATCATTTCCGTCTTACATGGAGAGGCCTGCCCTTCGTCTCATGCATTCGACCGACTCATCATTTATCCCTACTGACGAGCCTGGTCGAGGAGTAAGTGACCTCGCAAGGCGATGAGGCTCTGATCATACGGCGTTGTATTAGGATGTACGTTTATCATCGTTCGGAACTATTACTGCCACTATGGACGCCACATGTGTTAAGTCAAAGTGTTGATAGCTGGCCCTCGAGGCGAGCGAGTCAGCGCGACTGGTTCGAAATCTAGTGAGTGCGTGTTGTAACGCCAATTCGTTCGTTGTGCACGACGTCAAGATCTACATTTTTATTATTTCTTGCGTCTCTATCTTGAATCAGATCAATTTGCCAATGGACCCAGCTAGCTGTCGTGAATGGCACGCACCCATCTTCCTTTGATCTCGTCCCATCATTTGATCTCTATCAATTGCCGATTGTTGTCTCAGGGACAGGCGCAACTCTGGCTCTTGATAAGCTGTTGAAGGTGATGTAAGGAAGGATGACATCGCCATTGTTTGCCGGATATGGAGAAAGCTCCGTTGATAGTTCTGGTGATAACCGTATTGATGTCTATGGTTATGTGACAGAATTGGCATCGTTTTCATCAAACGGTGTCCAGAACGACCCGTTGACTCGCTTGTTCCCATATGATCAGACTTGGCCGATAAATGTGGACAATAGGACACCTGATCATGTGCTGCGGAAATGAGCGCGTTCGCGGTGAGTTATTCCTGACCCTATCCGCCCATTGTCTGATCACGTATACAGATAAATTGAACGTCCAGATGGACTGTCGCGATTCTATCCTTCCCAAAGTTTATTCCGAGGTACTAGAATTCGCAAGTTTCCATGGATCCCTCAGGTAGCGATGACGATGAGTGCTTCTCGGTTCAGCTTGATAGCAGTGACATGGCCCCAAACGCCACGAAGGTAATCTTTTTTCATCCGGCTTGACTTTAATATTCATTTCATCCCACACTAATTAGACGATCCTACGGCAGAGGTTTCCAATGAGGCGCTATCATATGGAACCTGACGGACGGCTATCGAATGTGGCGAAAGTAATGGAGTAAGCCGTGTGTACTTTATGTTCTGAGATCTGCTAAGCTGTTTCGTCGTTAGTCGGTCTGTTGACCAAACTGTTTCGAATTCTATGATGGCTCCGGCAACTAGGTCGCTTTCTCCTTTTTTTTCTGTAGTCTTAATTCATCTGACACGTTCGTGGGTATACCCTCCACAGTGATACCATGGACGCAATTGCTCAGTCAATCACGGCTTTCCTCCAACCACACACATCTTCTCCATCCATGCCCCTCATTTCCCGTGCCATGTGCTGTCTGATGACGGGTGATTTCAGCGGGGAGGACTTCAATCAGGTTTTGAATTCTCAGCTCGACTCCCTGGCTATCTCCCCCCAAGCTAAGCAAAGTATAATTCCCGCTCTTCTTGGCATTGCAAAGCTAGCCAAAGTGCAGTCGCAAGGGTATGTTCGTGCATCACTCAGTCCCACCATTGGTTCTCATGGTCTTGTTCATGTGCTAGCACACCGACGTCGACGTCACTATCACCATCTAGCGTGCCCATGCCCGGGCCCACGGACACTAACACTGGAGCCTCTTATCAGATGCGCCAGCGATCCTTTTCTTCTAATTCCGGAAGTGGTTACACGATCTGGTACTTTGGCAAGTCTAATTCGAGCATCCTAATGCCGCCTACCATCCCCCAGGCCAAGACTGGACATCTTTATGTTCATCTTGACACCTCTAGGAATGTGTTTTTATACTGGATGCACAGCATAGCCAATCAATGGGAGCGTGTCACATCAGGGGTGGAGTCCCCTCTCAATCACGATCGGGTTCTTGCTATCCGTGCTAATGGAGAACCAAGCTGGATTACCCGTGCATCGACCGTCACCACAAAAACGAGGAAAGAGAAAGAAATTCGAGAGAAATCGGTGCCAGGGTAATGACTGTAGGCCGTGCTTATGTTGGTCGGATGGCCTGTCTTTGTGTATGTAAATGCGGCATCCGTGAATCTACGACACATTCGATCATTTCACTCGGTCGACCTCTAAGTTTCTGACTTCTTTTAGGAAGGGAAAGGACGAAGGATAAGGAAAACTAAGGCGGGTTTGCTACCATTTGGGACTAACCTTATGTGACCGGTGAAATGAGATGTTCATGAGCACACGATATATAGCAACAATAACATCGGCCAACCCTCGTCACGACTGCATGATGTCACACTATTTAGTAATATTCAGCTCAACACACAATCTGTTAATCTATGAGAACTAACAAAGTCGCAAGCGCATGAGGCAATGTAAGGACTGTGTCCTCACTACGCTCGAAGCGATATATCACTAGTTACTCTTCGATTACTAAGCTCACTACATATACCTGATGCGTCTATGGAAAACGAAACGTTCCGTGTCCTTGTCTCCGTCTCCTCTTAATAATATATCTACACTTCCCCTTGGGTCGAACTCTATTACTCGCTCGCTACAGCAATTACCGTGGGCCATCTCAGTCAGGGCGAGACATCAGTTAGCGTCATCAATGCATTGAACGCATTGAAGCTGCTCGAGACGAGACACTGGCACGTGCTGGCTGGAGGCAATGATACTCGAGAGGGAAAGGGCAACGGTAAATCCACCCAAGACAGCTAGCTAGACAACACGTCGAGGCTGTTTGAGATGGTATATGTGCGGGGTTTAAATGTTGAGTGGAGGTAAGGAACGGGCAGGGATGAGAGCAATGGACATCGAAAAGGATTGTCGCGACTCCGAGTCGACTTGGAGACTACTGTCAAGTGACTAGTACTGTCGCGTCGCAGAATTCGAGACGGCCCGGTGGGTAGGCGGGCGGTAGTGCCCTGTTCCGTCTATAAGGTTTGTAAGGTTTGTAGGTTCCCTCACCACCACCACTGCCGCACCACTGACCGTCCTTACACACTCTGCCAACCTACCCCTCTCCCTCCCACTCTTCTGGGCCTCTCTTCGTACTGTTCGGATCTTCGTCACACTCTCCTCACGGCCCCCTCCTTCACGGGCAACCTTGACGTGCCGTCTTTGTTGCCTCGGTGGGATGTGTTCGTTGCCCCCCTCCTCTTGCCCGGTGTCTTCAATCTTCAAGTTCTCCAAGCTCTCCCCGTCTTCCCTCATTCTTTCCGCACGACGCCCTTCACGAGCAACATTGGCGTGCCGCCTGGTTGCCTCGGTGGGAGTGCTCGTGGCTTCCTCTCCCGCCTGGTGGCACTTATGATTCGTCTGAACCGTGTCGTAGACTTTCACTTTCCGCCTCGCTCTTTTTCGGTGGCAGCGCTCTGCATACCTTTCCAAGTGAGTATCCATGTTTTTTTCGATCTGGTCTCTGCGGTCCCCTTCTCTCCAGATCAGACAGACCTTGTCGGACTCACGACTCTCAAGGTTGGAGGTCCTTGGAGCGCTACTTCAGGCCCTCCCCTCCGCCGTCGCCCTCTGATGACCGTAGGCCGCCCCCCTCCTACCGCCGTCGTGGAGTCGTAGTGGGGTGAGCCGCGTTCGGATGCCTCTGGCACCAGCGCGCGCGCGTTTCCGGGTCTCTATCTCAGTGGCTGGTCCTGCTGCCCCTAGTGGGCAACCGTTAGTACTCGCCGTCTGTAGGCGGTCAATCCTGACTTGGCACCACTGCGGATGTCAGGTTACGTGATCTCCTCTGGGTTATTCACTGATGCACCCATGTGAGGACACCGGATGGCAACGCATTTGAAAGGTGCGTTGTTCGTCTGTATACTGTCCCAATCTTACACCTTGTTTTAGGACTACTGATACTGGCAGCTTAGGCTGTACATTCAAGCAGAACGAGCTGCACATGCACCCTCAAAGACAACGGGCATGCGGTACCTCTATCCGCTCTTCTGGTATGTCTTCTCAAGCCGACGCACACCCCTCTCACCTCCAACTTTATGCAGGCCTTGCTCATCACACGCCCTCGCTGACCCCGCACTCCTCCCGCCCACCTCCACGCTCTTTGCCGACCTCCGTGTGCAGGGAGCCGCTCTCGATGGGCCGGGCACTGCGTCGTGCAGGTAGTGGAGATTTGGAGAGGAGCTGTGAGATGTTGTCAATGGGTCGTAAAACACTGTAAACACTTTTTGTTTATTGACTGTAATGACATGCTGCTAGCAGTGTGGGTTTTCATACCCACAACACCCTCGAAAACCCGCACACTAACCCCTGAAAACCCCTAGTCAAGGGTAGGGGTTTTTCCGGGTACGGATGTCGCTGAATGTTGTGAGTTGTGTGTCAAGATTCCGATGTCTTGATGTCGCTGAATGTTGTGAGGTGTGTTGAGATTCCGATGTCTTGATGTCGCTGAATGTTGTGAGTTGAGAGTTGAGATTCCGGTGTCTTGAGTCTTAATGTCTTGAGTCATGGACTTGCGAAGTTCCGATGTCGGATGTCGGGCTAAATATCTTCTTGATGAAATGTGAGGAGATATAGGGGTTATATTGGGAATATGTACTGCTATGTCATCAGGATAAATGACTCGGTCTCATTGACAATGAATGTGCAAAAGACATTGAAATTTTATAGGTAATTATATTGAAATTATATTCACAATGTATTTGGTGGCATAACTGCTTCTTCATTAGAGAGTACATTATAAATAGGTTTACAATGTTTTACACAACAATATTTTAGACATTCTTGGAATGCCTTCCTTATAAAATTAACATAAAAATCTGTTTAACATTGGACAATGCCCACAGTGACACTTTCCCACGCCACGGATTAAGCCTCCGTCCGTTGTCAAAGTCTTGGTCACATGTGCCTGCACAAATTCGACGTAATACAGTACTAACTTAACACCGTCGCAGGTTCTCCCACTCCCACTGCTACAAAGCCACCGTGGCACCACACTCCACCGCATTCATACGCCGACTTCTGATGCCACCGCCCTAATCACCACATCGTGCGTTTTATTTTATTTTATTCTATTTCACCTTTACTTCTTTTAAAGTCGTTGAGGAGCCGTTACCATACCCGCTGCCGTTGCACGGGGACCACCGCCACGGCGTACGCAAGAGGGACGACCATACAACCCCGTTCGCGGCACGCAAGCCACCAC
>WNGM01004041.1_pt1 | contig 21551 bp, 29 predicted proteins | sample 5400571 | NCBI WGS metagenome assembly WNGM01 (sample SAMN13153378, study PRJNA577476) | soil metagenome | isolation source: 100 cm soil or saprolite under Garry oak tree replicate 2 | place: USA:California | collected 2016-06-15 | reverse complement strand
CGCAAACTCTCTCGCTGTGTCGGGGTGCTAGGTAGAAAGAGCCAGCCCTTGCGCCCCTTTGCCCAAGCTGCCGCGCTCCATCGCCCCTTCGCTTCAGATTCACTAGGTAAAAGCTGAAAGGCGGCTGCCGCTTGGTTGAGAGTGCCCTGGACTGCGGCCCGTTGGCCCCCGGCGCTCGTTGGGATCATGGCTTCAAGTTCCGTCCCCGCAATTCGCCGGTCTACCTCATCCATGTTTTTCATCCATGCAGTGAGGTCCTGCGGCGTGGGTCGATACCGAAGCAAGTGCGCGAAGATCTTTCTCGCCGACTCGGTAAAAAACGTATTCTCATGGGGCTTGTCAGGAAAAAGGGAACCTGCGAGAGCGAGCGCCTCAGCAGGATATTGCACCTCATCGCTCGGGGTCCAGAATGGCATGCGCTGGTCCGTGGGATTCAATACAACATCGGAGGCGGGATCGAAGAACTGCGGTGTGAATTCCAGAGCCGGGTCGTAGACAACTGCGGTTTCGCCGCGTGCCCGGACCTGAATGAGCATTTGGCGCATGAGAGAAGATTTGCCCGTACCGGAATCACCAGCCAAAACAAAGTGGCTGTTCTCCTCATGCCGAGGAATGCATACCATCTGTGATTTAGAACCTCGCAGGAATAGGCGTTCCAACCCTGTGGGCGGCTCTAGTGTCTCGAACCCGATGCCGTCTGAGTGTTTCCATCCATTGAACTGAGCCCGTGTAACCAGATGTGGGCCGCGAAGGATGCGCCCCTCCTTGGCCTCCCGCTTCGCCTTGAGGTCGCGACGGATGATCCAAGCTAGGAGCAGAGTTACAAAAACAACCCCAGTGAGGACCGGCCAGCGGACAAAGTCCCACGGACCTTTGTTGTCATAGATTCCCTGTCGTAGCCACTGACCGGCTGTTGCATTCTCCAGTTCAGGGAAGAACCTCCACTCAAGAGCATTTCCTCCTGTGCGACGGGATTCGTCAGAAAGCGAGAATAATCCAGTCCTTGCCGGATCTCGACCTACTGGCGCGTGGACAACATCTTTGTTCTGAGCCATACGCCAACCGTCCGGGTACCGTACAAAGAGCAGGGAATAACTTCCCTTTCCGCTGTATGCGATGCTAGAGATGTAGGCGGTAAAGTAGTGAGTCTGGAGAGGCGTCCAGTGCAGGCCCATGTCGAGCCCGATCCCGAACATGGAGAGGATCACCCCAAAGAAGAGCACAAGGAGCTTTCTGCCCACGGTTAGTGCGCCTCCTCACGCACTTTGAGTCTTTTTCTCAGTGTCTGGTTTCCTAACCCGGCTAATCTGGGAAAGTAGCTCAGTCGCCCGCTTCGACTTGGTACCGTCTGCACGCTCGATAAACGCACGCATCTGTTCGGCGGTGACCTTGCCTTCGCTGGTGAAGCGCTGGTGAAGGTGTAAATCAGATTGGCGACGATTGTACGAAGTGCGATCACTTCCGCGAGGATGGCTTGCTCTCCTGCAGTACCCTCGAAGGCGTTGGCTGCGGCCAGAAGGGTCTGGCGGCTCCATTCGCTGATCGATAGCTGCTTATCGGCGGCACAGGCTTCTAATCGTGCATACTCGTCTTGGCTAACCTTGGTTCCAACTGAGCGTGTTCGAGAAGGTGTCCTCATGCAGTGCCCCTCCCAAGAAGCCCAAATCCGACTGGCTGGACTTTCCTGACCGACCTTTCCTATCAGTAAGTTACGCTATGGTAACTCGAATTCTAGTGAGTCGCATCACTTGCTTGCGTAAGCCTCAGCGAACAAACAGGTTCGCGTACGGTAACCTCCGGTTACCGGACAGCACCCTTCCAGGGGTGACGTGTCAAAATCCTAAGCCGGTGCCGAAGGCACCGTCCTGCCATCTGCGCTCCCGAGATAGCCATTCGGTGGGCGGACTCGCGAGGCCCCGATGATGGAAAGCTGCGCGGCTCCCTAATCCACGTAGAACCGGGCCAGCGGAAGAAAAGTTGTTCGGAGCTTCCCCCGATGCCGCTAGCCTGCCTCCTCGTTAAGTGCTTCGGACGGCCGTCCGTCAGAGGCGCGGACGTTTTGCAGCTTATCTGCTTTGACGTGCCCGTGCTAGTTGCCCGACTCTATAACCGGATAACCGGAATCTGCTGCTCACGCAGTGGGCCAATACGGTGCGTGTCCAGACCCTCTAGCACCTTAAGCTGCGGGTAGGTTCTGAGGAGTCCCTGAGCCACGACGAGCCGCCAATGCTTGTTGCTTCGCCTCGCCCACGTGGCTGAGGCGCGATCAAACATGCGTTTCGCTTGTGCGTCTGTGATCTGATTCATCTGAGTCAGGTGCGCCAAAGCTGTAGGGAGGTCACCGCGCGCGTTGGCCCAGCCCATGTGGAGCACGCGGTTGCAGTCCTCGCACGCGATCCGGAAGGCCGTAAGCGTGGCGATGGCTTTCCGGTCGTCGTAGTGCCACTGCTCGTGGCAATACAGCCGAGGCGTGGTCGCTCTACAGGTCGCGCAGCGATAGCCCGCACGGTCGAGTTCGGCGTAGCGAATTGCCTTCCAGCGACGGTCGTTATGGAGCAATTTGCACGCGCTTACACCCCAAAGAGGCTCTGGCACCAGCACGGGTCGGAGCTTAAACTTCGCCTGTATTTTCCCTTGACGCTTTGATTCTCTCTGCATTCAGTGCCTCGCGCGACTCAGGCCAGAGCCGAAGACGGGAACGTAGAAAATCAATTTTATCTCTCTGGGCATCAGACCCGATTCAGATTCAGTCTTTTCGCATGCATGGCTTGTGTGCGCCAAAGGAATCGAACTACGACGATGTTTGGCGGGAAGGAGCTCGCGTGCCAGTCGGGTGCGCTCATCGAAAGTTCATTGGCTAGCATGAATACGGTTTCGATCCAACTAGAGACCAGTGCTTCGGTCTCGAAACACAGCGCAAATACGCCCCTCCCACCTCCGCGCAAAAAGGCAATCAGCCAAGAAAGATAACCCCGCAAGCGAATCTGTGTCGCCCGATTTCCAGGCGTTTCAGTATTCTTGGCGTCCGCGATGAAGAGAATGTTTCGATGCCGGTCTAGGCGTACAACATCAGGGCGTGATAAGTCTGGCAGACAATCGAAAGGGAGATGCTCATGGACGCCGCTAAGGATCGCGAGCGCGTCTAGGATTGCGACAAGCGAATCATGTCTCGCGAGTTGCGTGTTGAGTCTCACTGTGCGCGAAGGTTCTTGATAGATGCCAAAAACTCACTCAGCATACTTTCTCTTGTGACAGGCTCCTCGATATTGTCGTGGAGCAGTTCTTGTGATGCCTTTTCTTTGGCCAACAATCGGTCGTACTCTTCGACCTCAATGCTGGACTCACACAGAAGTATGATGTATTCGGGCGCGCGGGTCTGTCCCCTTCGATGAATCCGGTCAACGCTCTGCAGGTAGTGAGCAGCCTGATTGGACATAGATTCATAGATCGCAAACCGAGCACTATGCAGGGTAAGACCGGCCCCCGCAGCAGCGGGATTCCCAATGAATAGCAGCGTATCGGCGTCCTCTTGGAAGCGCCTGACCGCTTCCCGTCGCTGTTGAACATCAGAAACTGACCCATCATACCGGACGAGACCAAGGCCCGAATAGCGTTGAACTAGAGCCTCAATTGAAGCTGTATAGAAAGACCATAAGACGACTTTTTCTCTTTTGCCTTGCACCAGATCTTGAAGCAGTGAATCAAGCGCGTGAATTTTGGCCGGGATTTCCGTGTATCCGTTCACGACACCAATCGGGTTTGAGCAGACTTGAAGAAGTGCGCTGCGTCGAGCCAGGAAGGATGTGAGACGGCGCTTAAACTCAGCCTCATCAATTGTCGTCAGATCGTCAACCAGTGTATGCAGAGCCGCAGAATACAGTTCGCGCTGCTTGGGCTGGAGCGGCAGCATCAACCGATGAAATCGTTTGGTCGGCAATTCCGGGAGCACTTGTGACTTGAGATGACGGACATACAGGCCCCGGGCGTCAATGGCCTTCCGAATGATGGGCTGTGCCGCAACGCGGTCTTTAGGAATGGAAACTCCATCAAACGTGTAGCCAAAATCGACTATGTTGAACTGCTGGACCAAATCGTGCGCCGCATTGGGAGCCGGCGTACCGCATAGCACGAATGCACGGCCACACCACTCGCGGAGGCGGCGAATAGACCGGGTTCTTTGAGCGTCTAGGCTCTTAACGAAGAACGACTCATCGACAACGAGCACGGCGCGTTCCGGGCGACGGCGAAGGATGATCTTGAGTTCTTCTTCCATCGAGACGGCAGTCTCAAAATTCGTTACAAATACGTCTGCCCCTGCCGCCAGGCTGCTGCGCTTTCCTGCCCGAGAACCTGTGAGCACGGCGACGGAATAAAGGTCGCCTTTGAACCTCGCGAAATCGCGCTGCCACTCGGCTATCATGCTTTTCGGAGCAATGATTAAAGCTAAATCAGCGAGGTCTCTCGCAGCCAAGACATCGAAGGCGTAAATGAAGGTAACTGTCTTGCCTGCACCCTGCTCATCGAAGACACAGAGACCGAATGATTCGGGAATAGTCATGGCAGCGACGTTTACGCGCTGATGGTCATCGAGCACATCGATTCCTGTGCAATTAGCCAAGTACGAAAGAGCGGTTTTCGGACCACCTTTAACGATGTCGAGTATTGAGCGCCGGATTCTGTTGTGAATTTCCTTCAATCGGGCGCGGTTCTCCGCGAACCGCCGCGCATCGGGGGTCCAGCGCAAGTCGAGGGACTCGGATACTGTCAGCAGGGCGTCAGCGTCAAACGGCTTTAACCAAGCGCCGTCCGCTCGGCTGCCTACTCTGATAGGTCTGAGTGAATTTCTCAGTGCTATTGTTAACGCATGCGACTCATGGAATTGGCGCGGCGTCGCGACAATCCCATCAAGTTGTTCGCTTAGGCGTACATCAGCAGTCAAGGCCGTGGGCGAAGCTTGAACGGTCAAGATTGTGCCTCGCCGAGAATTGTCTTAGCGTGGGTCTCCACCAGCTTCAGGGCCTTCAGCAAACGGCGGAGGTTCTCAGGGCGAATAGCATCACGGAATGATTTGATTGGCAGTTCTTCCAACCATTTTACGAAAACTTCGATGCGAGAATTCGCCCCGAGTTCCCGCATCTCCGCTCGTTGGTTCCGTGCGAGGGACATCGCGTTTTCGAGGTGATCTTCGGCCATCTCAGCGTCCGGTTCTTTGCGCGCCCGTTCAAGTGCTTCTCTGGCCTCTTCGTTGTCATAAATAAACTTCAATTCACGGATTTGCCTCCAATTCCTAAATTTCCCATCGAACAGAAGATCGAAAACGAGGTGCTTGAACGCCTCGCTCTGCTCAAGCGCGTACGCAACTCCGCCTGGACGGGTTCCTTTCGCGAGTTCGTCAAAATATTGGAAGTATCGATTCGCTCGGTGCTTGACTTCGTATTCGTCCTTATTGTTTTGGTTTATCTGGTAAAGCTCAAATTCCTTCGCCCAATCCACCATCTTCAAATAGCGGTTCACGACTGCCGTGTCTGGCCCAAGTGCAAACCGCATAGAAAGTTCCCGTTTCATCGCTGCCTGTCGCTGTGATCCGGGAGTGCGAGGCTCCGCAGCCAACATTGCTTGCCACTCCGCATAGACTTTTCTCGCTTTAACGTATTCTGGCCAGTCCTGCTTACAATCGGGTTCAAAGTTAAGGGCAACAACAACAGCGTTACGCTCATCCTCGGTCGCGTGCTCGGTCAACTGCCAGACGTAGAGGTACTCTACCAGTTGCTTTTGCTCGGAATTGAATTCGTCGGTGTTCAGGATGTAAAAGCAGGCCGCTACACGTCGATTACCGTCCAAAAGAGTGCCGTCAGAATCGATGATCGGCGGCTTCCGCACACCGTTCACGGCAATGCTTCGTGCTAACTGCACGATCTCAAATTGGTCTTTTCTCTCCTCCTCCGGGATACCTGGCAAGTCCATTTCACTGAGCATTATCGACAACAGTTCATCTGGATACGGTCGTCGTCCATTTTTCTGCTCGAATTGGCCGAGGTGGATTTCTAGTCGCTCGTTTCCGTCCCAAAGTGCAATATCCGTCGTTTTTACGAAACCACCATTCATTGCAACGTCACGGCCATGAAAGCAGGGGCGCGGTGAAACGGGAGTTACGAGAATACCCTTCCTCGGAATCAACTGAAGATTCTGTTTGCGTGCTTCGATATTGGACGTAGGATCCTCACGCTCCGAGGGATCAAGCCTGCGACGAACCGAGATGACCTGATCGATCAATAATTGGATGTCGCCTTCCAACTCTTTCGCGGCTCGCTTATCGCCTCGCTGCGCGGCACTGCGACGGAGAACGGTAATCACAGTTTTCAAGAGTCGGGCAGCCTCGTCAGGGGCTAACGGTTTTTCTTTGCCTTCCAACAGAAGCTCGGCGACTTCTTGCCCAACGTCCATCGAAATGCGGTACGCGGCAGAGATTAACTGCTCAAATTCTTGCTTCACGTCGGTAGTAACGCTCATAACCACAGTCTCCTTGGCGGCAAAATCTGCCTCACTACTCGGGATCGTTGCTCGCTGTCGGCGCTAACGTTGCCAGCTCAACATCGCTGCGCACCAACCCTTCCTCGCGAGCAATTCTCGTCAGGCGAGCAAAGCCCCTGGAAAGCGACGTTCGCACTGTCTCTATGGATATTGCTAAGGCGTCGGCGATCTCCTGGTTTTGCACGTCCATTACGCCAGCCTCAAGTGCATCCAGAAGGTAAGCAAGTACAGCCTGCACATTTTGCTGTCCGAGCCTAGGCAAAAGCCCACGCGCAATTCTGATGGCCTCAGCGCGATGTTTGTCATAGTCCTCTTCTGGATCTGGTCCGGTATCTCCCTCGAAAGGCCCTCGCGAGGAAGTGTCTTGGTCGGATAGTCTTTGCAGTTCTTCTGGATCAACCGCTCGTTCCCTTAAACGCCGTTCATAGAAATCATTGGCTTTACGGTCTGCGACCTTCCAGAGAAACGCCGATAAGTTCAGAATTTTTTTCCCGTCAGAAACCGATCTGTAAAGGGCATCTACGGCTTGGGCGATGACAAACTCGGTGTCGTCGCGAGACAAGGAGGGCCAGCGTCGTTGAATTCCCCTAGCAAGTCCGTCTAGGAAGTAGCTGGAGTACAGGTGCTCCAGCATGCCTCTCGGATCGCCTGCTGCAACTGCTTCCGTGGCTTGGCGCAGAGCGAGAGTGGTTGCGTCAACGGCTGGATTCTGATCCATTCAGACCGCACCCGAGCCTCCCAATCGTGGGGGGCCTCAAGTGTATGTCTGAGGCGTGTCAGGGTAACGGTCAGGCGGGGTGAGCGGCGCTAGGAAGTAACTCGTTTGGCGGGGAGTTTCATCTGTTCGCTATATCCGAGAATTTCTGTTCTAAATCGCTTTGGTCTGTTAAGCCATTTGAGAACGGCCTTTTTGCTCTTTATCCTTCGCATTCGTATGGGATTGAGAATCGTCTTTGGACGCTTACATATCCGGGCAAGCAGTTCAGAATTAGCGCAGACCACTTTATTTTTCGTATTCGCTTTCCTTTTCGTATATGTTCTCTTTTTCGTCTGATTCATTGCCTTGCGCAGTGATCGACCTACTGCCTCGCCCAATCGGACCGGAACCGCATTCCCAATCTGCCTGTACTGCTGAGGAGGGCCTCCAGCGAAATGCCATGAATCGGGAAACTGCTGCAATCGTGCGTACTGCTTAACGCTCAACGGACGAAGTTTATTCGGGTGACATAACGTCGTCGCTCTGCCGTCCGGAGCCGTGGTAAGGGAGGGGCAGGGCTTTGACCATGATAGACGGCGAAGAAATCCGCACCTGCCGCCCCATGATTTATAAGCCGCACCTATAGCACTCGCTTGCATTCGCTTTGGCAAACTCCGCCAATTGCGACCGGGAGGAATCAGCTTGAGGTACTTTTGTTCCTTCTTCGTAAAGCCGGTGTGTTCGGGATGCGTATCGCGTAGACCCCGCAGACCTTCGCGGAGCGTCACCCAAACAGATAAGTTGTTCGCAGCTGCCTTGTTATGTGTCGGTTTCGGCATGGCGAGCACTTCGCCGTCTCGTGAGCCGATGAACAAAAGTCTCTCTCTCGTTTGTGGCACTCCGTAGTCGGCGGCATTGAGCAGGTCAAACATGACGCCGTAACCCAACTGGTCTAGCTCCTTTAGAATAAGCAAGAACGCGGAGCCAAGTTCTTCCTTCGCTCGCAACTGCGGGAAGCCGGGACCTCGTTTATTCAAAGGCCGATGGCGGATTGCCGCCGAGAGTACGCCCCTTACGTTTTCCATTACAAAAAAACGGGGCCGTGCTTCCCGCACAACTCGCAAAAATTCGCGGAACAGTCTACCTCTCGGATCGCCGATGGACCCGCGTCGCCCCGCCGTGCTAAAGGCTTGGCACGACGGTCCGGCAGTAACTACCGTTGCCTCTCCTGCCCGTAGATTTGCTTTTTCGAGAATCTCTGTTGTTGTCGTTTCTTCGATGCGCTTTTCAATGATGGGTAATTGGGGTCGGTTGACCTTGATCGTGTCAACGGCGAACCTATTGCACTCCACTGCGACCCGAAGCTCGAATCCCGCTTCTTCCAAACCCAAATCAAGTCCGAGTGCGCCCGAAAAGAGGGATATAACGGTTGGTCGCGGTTTCATGCGGCTAGCCGGTTTTCCCGGCGAAATCAATCACAAACTGCTTTTCAGATACCGTTTCCAAAAATCGCTTGATGGCGAAAGCCGCGACATAAGAATCGCTGAGAGGCGGTTGTTGGGAAGTCGCTAGTTTATGCAACGTCTTGTAGTCCGTTTGGTCCAAAGAAACGCTGAGTCGCAACTTCCGACCGCGAGCCGTCCTGCCCTTACGCGTCATTGTGCATCACTCTACAGCACACTGCCGCACCAAGTATAGTTTATTTCTGGACGCGTTTGCCAGGAGAGATAGACTTGGGAGAGGACATTCCTGGAGAGGAATGAGGACATGGAACGACTTCTTCGAAAGAAACTGCTAGGCGGGGCCTTTTTGAACGTTTCAGAAAACAGGTCCAAGGCTATGGCGGCAGTCAAGAGCCGAGGAAACCTTACAACTGAATGGCGCTTTCGTTCAGCCTTAGTAAGAGCGGGTGTGCGTGGGTGGACGATCCAAGCAAGAGGTCTCGTGGGAAGTCCAGACTTCTGTTTTCCGTCAGAGAAGCTGGTCGTTTTCGTTGACGGCTGCTTCTGGCATGGTTGTCCGCAATGTGGGCATACCCCTAAGACCAATAATGGCTATTGGAAAGAAAAGGTAAAACGGAACCGCGCGAGAGATCAAAGAAACGCAACCGAATTGCGATCCCAAGGCTTCGAAGTAATTCGATTTTGGGAGCATCAGCTTCAGGGAGACCTTGGGAAGATAATTGCAAGGGTCCGAGGGAGCTTACGGAAAAAAGTGTTGCTAGCGCCTAGTTAATATCAATTGGCACTGAATCAACCAAGCCAGTGTCCTGCAACGAGAAATCAGAAAGGGCCTCGGGTTTTCCGAGGCCCTTGTCGAAAGCGAGGCTAGAACGGAGCCTCCTCCGGCTGCGCCGGAAGCGGCACCGCGTCCGGCACGTGATCTTTGCCGACGCGGTTGAGCTTGCGGATGGAATCCGCCTTCACCTGCCATGCCTTGAACGGCACGGTGATCTTGCTCTTGCCTTTGCCGAACTCTTTCTCGTAAGTGCTGCTTACGAGCGAGCCTTCGACGTAGATGTGATCGCCTTTCCGCAGCTTCGTCGCCGCGTATTCACCGAGCCCGTTCCAAGCAACGATGCGATGCCACTCCGTCTTGGAGTGCCATTCTTCGTCGGCGCCCTTCCAGGATCGTTGAGTCGCCAGCGAGAGAACCGCGTATTTGCGGTCTGACTCTCGAACCAACTTGTGGTGTTTCAGAAGATTTGTTGGGAGGAACCGGAAAAGCAGAAGACGCAAAGCTGCAGGGCGCAGGAATTATCCCGAAGCTGTGCCCAATGGAGAGGGTAGGAACGGAGACAATGGACCGAAACAAATCTCATCAGTCAGACCGAGAACCGGAGGTACGGGCGGGAAAACGGGCGCAGGTTCCTTCGCAACTCAGAACCGCAAGGTCGCGGCGATGTGCCCAGTAAAACTCCAGTACCGCCATCCGCATTCCCTCGCGGCTACCGGCCTGTTCGACTTCTGAAGTGCGCCAGGGCGTACACGTGGGTTCCGTTGTTAGTTGCTGTTCGATTACTTTCTCGAATTGTTCAGGGTCGGTGATTCCATGCCTGAATTGTGCTTCAAGCCGTGCTCTTGTGATGTTCTGCGCTTCGATCCGGGCAAAGCGATACTGCTGAAATTCCCGATTCATTGTGCGATCTCCTTTTGTTGGGGTTGGTACGGCAAAAAAATTGCGGCTGCTTGCCGCAATTTTTTTGAAAAAGTTTGGAACGCATACGTGTGAATAGGGGGCACGCTGAACACGTGCCCCCTGTAGATTGTCAGTGGGTGAGAAACAGCCTCCCGTCAGGATTGAATATTTTGCGCAGGGCGATCCTAGCCTGGCGGAGATTGCGGTGTACATCTCGACTCTCCAGTCCCATAGCTTCGGCAATCGCCTCAACATTGAGAATCGGCCTACGTTTCCGTTGGTGCTCCCATTTGTCGGGGTCACCTGCCGCCCTGTACGGATGCTCTTTCACGGCGAAATCCGGGCCGAGAGCTGCAATGCATTGCAGCGTCGCCCGAACCGGAGGGTACGAGTGCGGGAAACTGGTTACCTGCTCCAGGAGTTCCGTCGCGATCATCTCCTCCTCCACTGTGTTGCGAAAGGGCCTTCTCTGAGTACGGATTGCTCTGACATCTCCGACTGCGCGAATGTCACTGTTTTCCTGCCTCGCGAAGTAGCCTTTCAACATCCCACAATACAACGCACGTAGGAGATAACGCCGAAATGCGTTGGGCGTAGGGCTGAGCGTGACGTTGCGCTGGAACACGTCGATCGCCGCTGCGACCGCGCCGTCGTACATCAATTCAACCTGCCAATCAGACGGGTAGAAAAATAGCTTCTGCGCTTTCCGGTGTGCTGCCTTCTTTGCGAAGGGGAGCGTGCAAGCGAGAAAAAGGTCGAATGCGTTCGGGTGGTTGCGGTCGTAACGGTAGGCAACTTCCGCAATGTCGAAGCGAAGCTCCTTGTCTGTCACGACGAATAGATGGTGCAATAGGTCCGACATTTGTACAGCGTCTAGCGGTGGAATTTTCTTACTCCTGAGCAATTCAGTTACAGCGTCAAGCATTGGTATCTCCTTTGTTGTGAATAATTTGGCCTTTGCAGGCCAATAAAAAACATTCGTTTCATGGGCAGCGAAGAGGGAGCGAAGAGAGGCGCTGTCAATCCCCGGAGCGCAGCGGAGCCGCAGGGCGCGGAAGCGAGCACGGCGCGGGTTTGTGGTATGCGCCGCGCAGAGCTGCACAAGCGGGATTGACAGGAGGAGCCGACCGTAGCTCCAGGCTTCGTATGAAACGAATGTGGGGATGGCAGGATCAGTCGGAAGACTGCACCAAGAAATGAAGGTAAGGTTTTGAGCGAGCCGGATGTTCTAATGCCTGGCTCGCGAGAAGGTAAAACCGGAGGCCCGCAACCGCGGGCCTCCGGCGGCATTGCCTAACTGTCGTACGTAATTGCTCCCAGAATCTCCGCGCTCGCGATTTGCACGTGCTCTAAAGATTCCGCGAGAGTGTCTTTGTCACCGGAATAGAGCTGAATGTAATCGGCGGAGCTTTGCGCCTTAAGTCCGATAGCTTCGCAAACGACGTAGGCGACTGCTTCTGCCTCAGTCTCCCTTACGCACTTGGACGTTCCAGAGCGACGCACCCGCTGGTGAAGGAGCGAATGCGCCACTTCATGTGCCAGAGTAGCGAATTCTTCCGCCGCCGACTGACGCGGCAATAACACGATCCTTCCAGGCGAGCACTGCCCGAGCGCGGGATAAATCTCGTCTGAATATTCAAGTTGAATTCCGTGTTGAGATACGAATTCCTTCAGTTTGCTGGCGTAACCAGATGGATCACCTTCAGTCCTGCCAAGTTCGGGAAGGGGCCGTCCTTCCGTGTCAGCCACATCAAATACGTACACCGCTCGGAAACCCACCGCTATTTTGGAAGGCTCTTCTTCTTGCTCAACCGCTTCCGTTGTCCTCTTGAGCGTGATCGGTGCGAGGATGAGGATGCCCTTCGCACCTTTTTTCACTTGCCGGCCAAGCTGCCGCCAGGTGTGGTAACCAGCAACCCTAGTGGCGTCAGGTCGCTGCACTGCGATCAGCATGACGTTATAAAGGCTGTACCGATGGAACATCGCCATGGCTGACAGATACTTTTTCAACGCCTCGCTCTGGCCCCTTTCGAGGGCCTGACTGAGTTCGTCGATGGCCTTGCTTGCGATTTGCTTTGCTTGCTCGACTTTCATGTTTGTCCTCCTGTTTCGGAAGCAATTGCTCCCTTCACTGCCAGCCGAGGGAGCAATGCGCGAAACGGGGGACAAAAGCGGAGAGAAGGTTGCGTTCAGGGCGTAACGGGATGCACGCTGAGTGACACAGGTCTTTGGTGGCGCGAGGCGTGCTAGTGGAGACCGGAGGCGTCGTTGTCTACACGCCGGGACGCGACAATCTCGAAGCGGTCAAGGGGGCGAGCAAGCCGAATCGCAAGCGGACAAACGGACAAGTCACATTTGGTGGGAGAATCGGGGATAGCTAGTGGGATTGCGTAAAAACGGAAGGCGATGATTCTTCCACTGCTCGGAAAACACTGGCGTGGCTTCCGTTCTGCACTATTGACGCTGCGCCTGCCGGTAACTTCCGTTGCTCTCGGGTGAACACATCTCTCCAACTACTACAATCCAGAATCGACGGAGGCAGATGCACTCCAATTGCCTCCAAATCGCGCTGTAGCTCTCTAGCGATGGCGCTTTGAACGTCCAGACACAAGTCGGCGACATCTTGTTCCAGGCTCTCGATTGCGTCCCAAACTGCGTTCTCCTCAAAGCCGAGTTCAAAGAGCCTGTCGCGGAGCAACCCTCCGAAACCGTCCTTGTGGTTGGGAATCGATGGAGCGCGATGGAAAGCTCGGAACCATTTCCGCGATTCGATAACGGAGTCAGGAATTTCGATTCCAGCGCGGTCTAAATATTGCCGAAGCCCGGTCGCCGTCCTCGTGCGGACGTTGAACACAACCTGCACCAGTATCCATTCCAATGCACCGAGCGCCTGGACCACTGACGCAGGATATTCCTGCTCCGACTCGTCCTTCATATGCCCGCACACTATGCACCCACGAAGTTCTCTAGATCAACAAAAACAAAGAGTTAGTATGCCCAAAATTCAGTCCGCGGAGCTTGGCGAACACGCCAGCTTATTTGTGGCTTCCACTCTCCAATCAGTTCATCTACTGTCGTTGTTGCTTTTTCGATTCCCGCTTCCCAAGCTGGAATTTCAAGAGACGGTCCAAGGAGCCTGCAACTTTCAGCTGCTCAAATGCCCACTCCACGAGTTGCTCTCCGAGATTGCCCAACTTCCTTCTCTCACGATCGGCCCAGGCTTCCATGTTACGGCGTAAGTCTTGCCGGACACGCAGGCTTAACTGTGCTTTCCATTCGCCCATCTAAGACCTCCCGCTCCTCGCTTTCGCCTGTCGCGTGTAACATTGTTTAATCGCTTACTGGAATGTCCGAACAACTCGCTCGTACTGCCAGCGGCCTTCAATTTCTCGATACTCCACTCCAAGAGCGTGGCTCCCAGGTTGCCGAACGAACGCTTCTCGTTTTTGGCAAACACAATCAACTCTTCCCGTAGGTCTTCACGGATTCGCAAACTAACGCCAACCTTCCATTCGCCCATACATTCCACGTCTTACAGCTTCAGCAACGCGTCTATGACCTTTTCGATCTTCCTGCCATAGCTGCTCAGTTTGTATACCTTGCGCCGCTGTGGGGCAGACAGCCTTTCCTCACAAATCAACACTTCCTCGATATGCGTTTCATCATCTTCTCTGGCCTTCACCAACTTTCGTTCGAGCCTCGCGTCACCTTGGGCCAATATCTTCATATGAGCAGCACGTACCCTGTGGTGTTCGGCCATTAGAGCGTAGTAGGCGCGTGAAATGTTGCGGTGCATCAGAACCTCATCCGTTTACTTTGGCGTCCCTCGATTCTTAATTGCGTTTAGGCAGTTCACCTGGTGGCCGAATCTTGTATTGCAACAGGCGTTGTGTCGAACCGGCTGTCTTCAACTGCTCAAAACCCCATTCCAGGATGACCTCTCCGAGGTTCCCAAGTGTCCGTCTTTCGTGAGCAGCAAACTCTTCAAACTCAATTCTTAAAGGCTGGCGGACTCTGACGCTTATTTGTGCCTTCCATTCGCCCATTTCAGTCGCCCCTCTGATTGGCTGGCCAACTCTCTGCCATCAGTTCGACGATGTCGTATTTCAGTGCAAAGCATAGGCGAACTATATCGCCTATTTGCAAGTCACTCCTTCCACGCTCAATTCTGCCGATTTCACGAGCAGGGATATTGGACAGGTCGGCAAGCTGAATTCGGGTTAAGCTCCTTCGCTCCCGCGTAGCACGAAATCGGATACCTATCGCGCGGCGCATCGCGTCTGAGTTTTGGAAGCCTTCCTCACGTCCGGCAAGAATGGCCTTCTGCAGTTCCTGGCGAGTCATTCCCGCGCTCTCTCGGAGCTCGTCTATCATTTCGTAAAAGCGGCGCGTTATGTACTCATCTCCTGGATAGCCCGGTGGGTCCTTTCTCCTTTTCATAAGTCCTCCCGCTCTGGGTCGTCTCGCCTTCTGTAGTATTCCCTGATGATCTTGCTGTCTCCCGTTTTCACATCGGAGAAGTCGATTCCATCTGTAACGATCCGAGTGCTGAACTGAAGAGAGAAGTAGGTTTTGTCCATAAACCTGATGCCAATGTAGAGTCGGCCTTCTTCGTAGTTGTGGTCGATCCAGTCCACGCGTTTGCCTCGAATTTCTTTGAACCGCTTACGGAGTTTCTCCTGCCGCTTCTTGACCCGCTTGTCGATTCTCCGGCGCTCTTTCGCAGTTGTGGGCGTGACTGGCGTAGCGCCGACCCAAACAGTCTTCGGTCTGCTAGTCATCGTGCCTCTCCAGCTTCTCGGGCATGAAGGGGAACGCGATTCGGAACAGCGCGACGAACCACGGACGCGGCAAGAGCAGCGAGATCACTGTCAGCAGAAAGAGGTAGAGCACCACAAAGCCACAGACCTGGTCGAATTCGGTCGGTTGTAGAAGTCGAGGGCTTGGCGGCGGCTCGAAAGGAAAAGGTACTCCGTCGAACAGTAAGCACAACATTGCTGGGTCCTCCGCTAGAGATTTGCGGGACGCGCAGCCTTGCTGTGTGTGGTGGGATACGACAAAATGCGTCTTAGCCATTTGGCCTCGTTTCGGCGAGCCGATGGTTAGGGGCGCGTTGGTGTTTCCGCACCAGCGCGTCCCGCTCTGATGAAGCTACGCCATCATCTCTTCGGAGTCAATCATTGAAATGACTCCCTACAGCAATAAATATTGCCACAACATATTGTGTAGACCCATTACGTGCCTGCTTATATTGTTCGGTGATGCGAAATCTGAACCTTTTGAAAACATTCGGCAAACAACTACGTGAACTTCGCCAAAAACGCGGGCTATCACAAGAGAAATTGGCGGAACTGGCCGACTTGCATAGAAACTATGCGGGCGTGCTCGAACGAGGAGGCGCAAACCCGACATTGTTCGCCATCGTTGCCCTCGCACGAGCGTTGAAAGTACGCCCATACAAGTTGATCGAAAACCTCCGCTAAACAGAAGGTGGAACCTGCCAAGTCCTGGAACCAAGAACTAGAATAAAAGCCTCCCTATCCTCTCGCCTCCGTCAAGGGGCAAGCTCGCTGATCTATTCTTGCTGCGCCGCCAGTCAAATTCCTGAGCAACTGATCCCAAGGTCTTCGGTCTGCACTGGCGTCCGTTGTACGGGCTGGAGCGCGCTCGGAATTCGCCGCCTCTAGCACTGGGCTTCGCTAGATGCGAGAGAAAATTCTCAACTCGATTAGACAGTTGGATGAACTCTTCCGCTCTGTCCACAGGATAAATCACCGTGCTGATTAGAGAGATTGCACGTCTTTTGTCGGATTAGTCAGGCACTTCCAGACTAACATGCTATATGACCGGCGCAACGATTTGGCTGTTCTCAGCGAAATAGAGCGGCGGATTGCTTTTTAGACTAACGGATCAATTTTTTCAGGGGGGGGGCGAGTCGGATGGTCATCATCATGGTCCACTGGCTTATAAAGAGAGGCGTCGAGAACGAACATGCGTTTAAGGCGCTGTGGGCGAAAATGAGTATCGATCCAAATACCGGACTGTACCGCGAGGTGCTCACGAAGCCGGTGGAAGCGGAGGATTCCAAGTTCAACACCTTCAGCATTACGGATAACGCCTACATAACCTACATCAACATCGGCTTTTGGAAGGACATCGAGAGCTTTGACGCGGCAGTGGGTAAATACATTCAGCCGCCAGAGCGACGCAAACCCTTAGATGGTCCGAACAAAGACAAGGAGATGCTCGCGGTCTACCGATACGATTTTGAATTCAAGATTCGTGAGCGGGTTATCCTTGAAAAAATCCTCGACAGAAAAGGTGCTCTTGACTTCCCAGAAGCCGACCTTACATAGGGGCGAGTGATCCGGAGTGTCTTATTTGTCCCGCGAAAGACCTAGCCGATGTTTTGACCTCAGGAGACTATCTGTGTCCACGCTGTTTTCGTATGTTGTCGATCATGACCTCGCTTTGACCTGCGGATCTAAAATCCCGACCATGATACGGCTCATGTTTCTTTGATTACGTCGATAACCCTTCGTCTATGTATGCGGTGAGATAACCGCGTTAAGGCTCAGCTTCCGCAATTGCTTGCGGAAGCGTTCGGGCGTCATGGCTAGATACTTCTCCAACGAATCTGATCCAGTCGCACCCATATACTCAGAGAGGGGAATGAGCATGCGTTCTACGTCCGTCCCTTGCTTATACCAAGACGTCAAACGGTGGACCAAAAAGGTGAACCTCAGATCGCATATTCGAGCGTGATAACGTCCACCGTCACGACGGGCAACTCCTGCGCAGCGGCAAATTCTGTAAAACTGGTACCACAGGGCCTTGTAGCCAATCGGCTCGCCCCCGACATTAAGGAAGAGACTCGAATTGTGGTGTCGCCGCCGGACCGGCGAACGTAGATAGTCAGATAAAAGTTTGTGAACATCACGCCCGATAGGAATGCATCGTGACTTGCCTACGCGACGGAGCGTGACCAAATCCCTTTTTAGATCGACATCAGTGCGGAGCATTGCCATGGCTTCATTGAGTAGAATTCCGGTTCCATACAGGAATAATAGAAACGTGCGAAGAGTAAATGAATCGACAGATGTCGGACGTGTTCGTCGCCAGGGTGCCGTCGCAGTTGCCCTTAATATTCGGCCCAGTTCGGTGCGAGTATAAATATACGGCAGGAACGTCCGTGGGAGTTCTCGGCGTGGTGGCGGCATCGGCAGAAGTTTGATTTGACCGCGCAGTCTCCAATATTCGAGAAAGGCCCGAACCAATCTGTACCTGGTGATCCAGGTGTTTTGGTTAGACGTATTTCCGTTGCTTAAGAACGAGCCCACCTGAGCTTTGGAGATCCGGTTCAGATGCCTGTCTCCCGCGTGGCGAACGAACCTATCGAGTATTGCTGCCGCCAAACCATAATCGAAACCTTGCTCTCTTTTCCTTCGGACGTAAGTGTCGACGGCTTTTGACAATTTCATTTTCAGTTCAAGTCTCCGAGGGAGAAGTCAGCCACACGTCGGAGCAATTCGATGTCGCATTTTGCGTATATTCTCACGCTCTGAAGGCCGCGATGCCCAAGAAAATCGCTGATTTCTTTGAAAGATAATCCTCGTTGCAGAAGACGCTGGGCGCAAGCGTAGCGGAGCGAATGAGGTCCTCTCGGCCGACAATGTATTCCAAGACGGCTAAACCGGACGCTTGTGATTCTCCACAACGATGAGTTATGGACTGGGCGAAAAGGTGGGTTGAGCGTAACAAACAGGTGAGGACACGAGCACTTTGGCCTCACATTCATGATGTATCCCAATATCGAAGCTGCTGTTTCGCGCTCGATCGGAAATCGCTGGAAACTCCTACTCTTCGAGCGTCTTACGTGAAGAGTCTTTGCCTTCCAGTTGAAATCGGCCAGGCGCAGATTAATTACATCGCTCGCTCGCAACCCGTACCTAGTAAAAAGCGACAAAATAGCGTTTGCGCGGATCTCAGCACGGCTAGTTGCAGGGATCGCTAATATTTGCCGGACCTCTCGCCATGTGGGCGGATGCCGTGTATTTCGGTACCGGGGCATACGTGGTCCTGCAATACCTATCGCAATGCCGTGAGAACACCAGTGGCGGTTTTCTGCGTATCGGAAGAATGATCGTAATTCAGCAGCCGCTGTTGCAATCGCTCCCGGACTCCAGGCGTTTGTCGCTTTCTTGAAAGAAAAGAATGTGTCAACATCGTTGAGCGACGCAGATCGCAACCTGCGATGTTGCTCGGACAGCCATCTGAGAAATAGCGTCGCCGTCAAGCGCCGCCCACGTACCGTTTCAGACGAAAGAGCGGAGTTGGTCAGGAAGTTTGTGAACTCAACTATTTTGGTAGCGTAGGGCTCAGGCGGGCGGGCGGGAAGCCTTAGCCTATGGTGAAAACGGAACCATCTCTTTGCCGTCCAGAAGAATTCAGGAGTCCAACCCGCACAACGGCGACTTTGCCAACGTGCGACGGCACGATGCACTTCACTGAGCTGCACATCGCGGAGATTCGTGAGCCTGAAGCAGCGAATTGTCTTAATCAGGCCCTGTGCAACTCTTTTTAGAGTCCGCTGATTTGCCCCTTCCCACTGTAAATGCTGTAGAAAACGCTCCCGTTCTTCAAGTAGCGGAGCGGCCAGATGAAGCGCCAGCGCCTTGTGACTATAAGCCCCATGACTGTAAATGGATTCGAGCACCATCGACCCTCCTCGCAATGCGGCATATGTGACCTCAGCGCGCGCCATCATCTACGTTTTGTTCTCTCTCTGAAAGGATTTTTGGTCGAAACAAGCCTCTTCTCATGCCAGGATTTGTCCCGGCCCGGCAATACGGGTGAACAACGCCCAGAGAAGGCTAAATTCTCCGCCTAAGGTTCAGCCTGCGGCTGTTCTTTCTTCACCACATTCGTTTCACCGTGAAGTCTTTAGCTACGGTCGGCTCCTCCTGTCAATCCCGCTTGTAAAGATCTGCGCGACGCATACCCCAAACCCGCGCCGTGCTCGCTTCCGCGCCCTTGCGGCTCCGCTGCGCTCCGGGGATTGACAGCGCCTCTCTTCGCTCAACTTCCGCCAACTGTGAAACGAATGTTTTTTATTGGCCTGCAAAGGCCAAATCTTCGTCGAATGTTGGTGGCGTATGCGCTTGAAGAAAGGGAAAGAGGCTGTTCAACCCGCAATTTCTCTACAGAGTTCCGAACCATACGAAACCGCCAAGCAGATTGCGCTACGGCTGCACGTTCGGCCCGATACAATTTACGATTGGGCGCGAAGAAAAACGAATCCACTTCCGTCTAAGCGCATCACGAACAAAGTGACTCTGTTTTTATGGAGCGAAGTTCAGGCTTGGGTCGAAGCAGGCGGGACACTGCGAAGAAGGAAAGTGGCATGATGGTGGGCCTGGTAGGATTCGAACCTACAACCAATCGATTATGAGCCGACTGCTCTAACCGTTGAGCTACAGGCCCTTCGAAGGATCACGCTTTAATACCATACCGCTTCTGTGCGACAGCGCCAAGTTTCTTCAATCCGGCCTTAGCGCGTTCCACGTTTGGCAGAATGTAATAGGCTTGGGTTGTGGAGATATCCGCGTGGCGAAGAATATTTTGGATGTCTTTATCAGGCACGCCCATTTCGTTGAGCCTCGTTCCGAGGCCGCGTCGGAAAGCATGCCAGCCGAACCAGGCTCCGTTGATGTGCTGTGGGATTTCGCGTCTGGATTGATTGTCCAGGTCCAGAGGGCGCAAGAGTTTGTTGCCGCGAAACATCCATCCGTCGCCTGCTTCCGGGTACTCCGTCTTATATTTCTTTAGAATCTTTTGGAGAATCGGAATAACGTAGATCGTCGCCTCACGAGCTTCGGTCTTCGTAGCTCCGACTATTGTGTTCCACACCTTACGTTGGACCTCGATACTATCGCCGTCGTAATCGCTCCACTTCAGTCCACGCAATTCGCTTCGAGTTAGTCCAGTGAATGCTGCGACCGCGCAGACCGTTCGTGCCGGTTCCGGCAGCTTGTCCAGCATCTCCGCAACTTCCTCTAGCGTGTATGCATGCTTGTTCGATTCTCGAATCTTTTGTTTCCGAATTCTCTCGCTCTCAGACAGATCAGCGAGAGACGGAGCACTAGATGCCTTAGTCCAGCCTCCCGCTTTTGTGGCTTCCATCGGGTTTTCGCCTTCATAAGCACCGTCCGCAATTGCCCAGGTGAAAACACCACGCATGAAATTCTTGATTCGCAAATGAGTTTGGTGTGATAGCTTCTGGCTGATCGAGTCAAGGAACCGCTGGCCGTCGCGGGACTTGAATTCTCGAAGCCGAAGTTTTACAGCGGGATTGTTTTGGACGTGAACCTTAAAGATATCGTGGTAGCTGTTTACGGTGGATGGTTCCAGGTGCATTTCGTTGCCAGCGGGAACCTGGATGCGCCACTCACAGCGAGGGAAATAGCTCTTCTCAATGAATTCGCCAACAGTCATGCCTCCGGCAGTGACGCGGCCTTCGTTGACTTGGGAGAGTTGTTTGGCGATCTTGTCAGCAAACCGCAGTTCGGCTTTAGAGGTTTCATTTGGCCGGATATCGGGATGATCGGCGGTAAGACCGAGGCGGTAGCTCTCCCGCTTTCCGCCGTTCGCGTAATCCCGGTAGCGCAAGACCCACCAATTCCCGCGCACCATAACTTGGCCCTTTTGAAATCGAGGACGACCCGCCATTTTGCCTCCTGGTCAGAAGCCGAATACTGGACCTATTATGGACCAAGAGTATGGAAAATGTCAAGCAATACGCGGCCTTGTACTGTAGGAACAACGGCCTCATAATCCGTTGGTCCCAGGTTCAAATCCTGGCGGGCCCACCAACTGACCTAAAAGTCTTGCTGTCACAAGAAATTGATTTTGCCGGCGTTCCTGCCAGTACACATCGCCAGTGAGATCGGGTAAGCGATATTTTCCAGGACGATCCAGCTTACTTTTTTGTCTGCTCTCTGCTTTTTTCTGCTCTGGCAAATTGAATGGAAATCGTCGCGTAAGAAATGGCCTCGGCGTTGTTCTTTGGGAGGTCAAGGATGAGTTCTGTTTTCCCATCCTGGGCTTTGGAAAGCCTCGCTCCCTCCGCGGCAGCAATTTGTCCCGCACCCCAAACGAAGAGTTTGTATTGGCTGCCGGCCAGCCC
>WNGM01001122.1_pt1 | contig 21563 bp, 24 predicted proteins | sample 5400571 | NCBI WGS metagenome assembly WNGM01 (sample SAMN13153378, study PRJNA577476) | soil metagenome | isolation source: 100 cm soil or saprolite under Garry oak tree replicate 2 | place: USA:California | collected 2016-06-15 | reverse complement strand
GCTATTGAACGTGTGAGAGGAAGGCCGAATACACCCGGTGCCGGTGGGATAATTCGGACTCACCCCGCGGCGTTTTCCTCACCGTGACACGCTGTCACGCGGGCCAAAACACGGGTGACTTGGCTGAGAAATCGATCGGCTCGGCGGGGGTGGATATGTGCGGCGGCCGCCGAGGTACGATAATCGCCGTTGGCCTGTTCTGCTAGGACATAAAGCCCTCGGGAAGACTGTTGCGGGTCTTCATAAGCCCCTGGCCTCGCGTACACATCCCAAAGGTGGATCCCGATGCAAGCCTACTGCGTCTCGAAACGCCCGCCCCGCGCCCTCTTCTTGGCGCTGGCGATTGCGCTTGGAGTGGTCGCGGTGAGTGCGGCCGTCCTCCCGATGGTCGGGGGCGGACTCATCCGCGACGGAACGTATCTGCGCCTCCTGGGCTACACGCCCTCAAATCGCGGCGCGACCTTGACCGCCCAGGGTGCGGCCGACGCGAGTCAGTCGCAAGCCGTCCTGTCCGCGTCGAGCGCGCCCGGCCCCACCCCGGCGCCACCCGCGGCGCAGGTCGCGTCGACCAGCCCCTCCGACGCTCCAGCCGGCTCCCCGTCGGCCCCGGCGAGCGATTCGGATCGGCAGCCGGATCCGGTCGGCACGGATGTGCCCGCGATCCGCGAAGTGAACGAGACCCGCGATGACCTCGCGAACGATTCCCTCGATTCGTTCGGCTTCGGGGTCGTGCCGCGCGATGCGGATCACGTGCGCGGCGCGCCGGACCTCATGCATTTCATCGCCCCGCAGGACAACGAGAGCGGATGCACGTGGCGGAACGAGTACACCGCGACGGACGCGAACCACGACAGTCATCCGGAATACGTGCACGCGCGGATGCTCGGCACATGCCTCGTGGACGCCGACCACAACGGCGTGCCCGAAGGCGGCCTGACGATCGCCCGAGACTTCCAGGTCTGGGACAACGATTCCGACGGGATGTTCAACGCGCTCGAGGGCCGACAAGGCGTCGAAGCCTTCGCAGACCCGAACGAGAACGGCGTCCACGAGTACACGGCCCGGGCCGTCTGGACGCTGAGCGTGAAGGACGCGAACGGCGACAAGAGGCCGGAATCCGTCATGGCGACGTTCGCCGGCGAACAGCGCTTCGACCGCAACGAAAGCGGCAACCCCGAGTTCGTGCGGACCGTCACCGGAGAAATCTGCATGACGGACTCCGCGAGCGACGGCACCCCGGACGCCGTGGATCTCGAGGTCCATGTCTACCAGACGTACGACATCGGGGACAACGGGACGACGGAGTACCGGGCCGCGCTCGACCTGACCGCGAGCACGCGGGACACGAACAACGACGGGCACAACGAGACGGCGACGGTCAACGCGACCGGGTATGAGGCGCTCGACCGCAACGGCGATGGCTTCGACGAGCTCGCCCGCGGTATCGACGTGTCCTTCGCGATGACGGACGCGAACTCGAACGGCTTCGCGGAGCGCGTCGACGGCCGGATCTACCTGTACGCCCGCGCGGACCCGAACTCCGACGGCGTGCTCGAGGTGCGGAAGGCCCTCGAAATCACGGCCCTCGCGACGGACTCGAACGACGAGGGCCACCCGGAGCTCGTCCGATTCACATTGGCGGCCGCGGTCATCAGGGACATGAACCAAGATGGCATCCCGGAGTACCGCGCGAGCCTCAACGGGACCCTTGAGGCGCTCGACGAGAACTCGAACGGGATCTTCGAGAAGGCGACGTTGACGATCCGTGCGGAGGCGTCGATCGACCGGAACAGCGATGGCTTCCCCGAGGACCACTCGTACGCGACCGTGGACGGCGTCGTCGTGAACGCGATCGAGGACCAGCACCCGGACCGCGTCGAGATGCACCTCGTCGCGACCGAGGAGAAGGACTTCAATTCCGACGGCGTGGTCGACGAGACCCGCGGTGTGACGATCGATGTCCTCGCGGTCGACGCGAACTCGAACGGTGCGTTCGAATCGACGAACGTGACGGTCCACGCGAGCGCGGTCCGCGACGCGAACCACGACGGCATCCCGGAGTACACGGCCGCCATCGTCCTCTACGCGGAAGCGACGGACGCGAACGATGACGGCCACCCGGAGCTCGTGACGGTCACGGCCCGCGGCTCGGAGGTCACCGATGCGGACCAGAACGGCGTGCCCGAGGAGACCGCGTACCTGCGCCTCGATGCGAAGTGGACCGACGCGGACTCGAACGGCGTCTTCGAGAAGGTCGACCTCACGTTCCGCGCGGAGCGGATGACCGATCCGAACCAGGACGGCACCCCGGACACGCACGAATGGGTGTCCGTCGACTATCACGCGGAGGACGTCAACCAGGACGGCACGTACGACAACGTGTACCTGCTCGTCGAGAAACACGTCGAACCCGGCTCACCGTAGAACCCCCAACCATGGAGCGGCCGTCGGCAGGACGGCGCTCCTCACTTTTGTTTCGAACAGGAATGGAAATCGCCTCACATTTGTGCCACAAAACAAATACGGGAGGCGGCATCGGACGACTGAGGACCTCCATGAACCGACTCCGGATCGGCTTGATCGCCACCTTCGTCGCCTGGATCACCGTCGTGGGGCTCCTGGTCGCGCCCCCGGTGGCCGCGCACTTCCAGGTCAGACAGGGCGAATACGAACTCACGGTCGGATGGCGGGTCGAGCCTGCGATTGTTGGATCCCTGAACGGACTCGATCTGGAGATCCAACGCCATCTCGCGAACAACACGACGGTGTCGGTCCTCGGGGCCGAGAACAACCTCACGGCGACCTTGAAGACCGGACCCGCGACGGTCCTGAAGGCGCTGGTCCCCCAGGACAACCGGCCGGGCTGGTACACGTTTGACGTCATTCCGACCGTGGCGGGAGCCTACTCGGTCCATCTTGTCGGAAGGCTGAACACGACGATCGTCAACGTAACCGTCGACCTGGATCCGGTCGCCCAATCGTCCGACTACCAGTTCCCCGTGTCGGAGCCGAGTGCGACGGACCTGCAAAACTCGATTGCACAGCTGAACGCGCAGCTAGCGACGCTCCAGGGCCTCCTGACGGCCCTCATCACCTTGGCCGTCGTCGCGGTCCTCGTTGGCGCGGCCTCCCTCGCCTTTGCGATTCGCACCTTGCGCGCGATGCGGCGGACTCCATGAACCGAGCGATCATCGTCCTTTGCGCAGGCCTCGTCCTTGCCGCCCTGCTTTCCGGGGGCGCGACCGCCCACGCGAACTACGTTTCGTCGACCCCGAGGGCGGACTCGATCTTCCCCTACAACGCGACGCCGACGTCGGTGAACATCACGCTTTCCGAGGCGGTCGAATCGGGAGCGGGCACGATCCACGTGACGAACGGAACCGGAGCCCGGTTCGATATGCCCCCAGTGACTTTGTCGGGCGCGGGCCTCACGATGTCGGTCGGCGTGAACCGGACTGGGTCCGGAATCATCACGGTCACGTGGACGGCGGTGTCTGCGGTCGACGGTCACTTCACCGCCGGTTCGTTCGCGTGGTGCGTCCAGAACCCGGACCCGAACGGGACGGGCTGCTCCGGCGCCGGGCTCGGGGCGACATCCAGCGGCGCGCCGATCTCCCCGTTCGAGGTGGGCCTGCGGTTCATCGCGTTCTTCGGCCTCGCGGCGGCTCTCGGGGCCTCGGTCCTGGGCGCTTTCATGTGGATCCCCGCGGGCCGCGATCCGGACGTGAAAGAGACGCCGGGGTACCGCCTCGGATTCCAAGTCGTGACGAACGTGGGGCGGATCGGGGCGTTCGGCTTCGCCCTCGCCTACGCCGGATTGTTCTTGCTGACCGACGCGCTCGAAAGCACCGGCGGCTCAAGTTCGGTCGTGGGATCTCCGTACAAACTCTCGGTCATCCTGACCCTCGCGGTCGGAGCCGTCCTGTTCGTCGTCCTATCGAACGCGTTCATGCGAGCACGGAAGGATCCGCCGGAATCGACGCACCGATATCTCCTCCTCGGAGCGCTCCTCGGGTTCGCCGCCATTGCGATTGGGAGCGCGGGGACCCATGCCGCCGCCGTCCAGTCGCTGGGCGGAATCTCTAATTACTTCGGGATCGACCCGTTGGCGCCTCTAAATGCGATCGCCCCCGTCATCGGAACGTTCGCGGACGCCGCCCACATCGCGGGCGTCGCGCTCTGGGTCGGCGGGCTCGCGACGATCCTCGCGACGCGGTCCTTCCTCCGGGAACCGACGTCGGTGCCGCTGGCGCGCATCGTGCTTGGACGCTTTTCGGCGATGGCCTTCTATTGCGTCGGGCTGGTCCTAATCGGCGGCCTCGTGCTGGCCCTCCTGCTCGTCGGCAGCTGGGACGCGCTCTTCTCGTCCGGCTACGGCTGGGTCGTCCTCGCGAAGGTTTCCCTCTTCGTCCCGATGATTGCGTTCGGCGCGTACAATCGATACCGGCTCATCCCGAGGGCCGCGGAGACGGGCGACCCGGCGGCGGCGTTCCGGAAACTCACATGGAACGTGCGAAACGAAACCGCGATCGGAGCCACGGTCCTCGTCCTCGCGGCGATCCTGGCGTCCTTGACGCCCGCGGTCTCCGTGTTCGCGGGTTCCAGCGAGTTCACGCTCAGCGACACGGTCAGCGGAATCCACATCCAGATGATCATCGACCCGCCGCCGGCGAGCGCGAACATCAGCTACACGGTCCAGTTCCTGCTCACGTGGGCGTCGAACGGCTCGGCTTACAACTTCGGGAAAAACACGAGCGTGATCACGTTCCGCTCCGAGACGAACGTCCTGCTCCCGCCGGAGACGCTGCCGCTCGACGGCCCCCACGGCAATCACTTCTTCATCACGACGTTGGCGATGTCTCAGCCGGGCACCTGGAGCATCCAGCCCCGCGTCGTTCGCTCCGACGGCTTTGACCTCATCACGACCTTCCACGTCGTCCTCACGGGAGGGAGTTGAACGCGGCGCGCGGGGGTTCATCCTCACAATCCTGGTTTGTGCCGCAATGCTGACTCCGACCGCCGCCGCGCATGGGCCGGGAAGCGGCATCGTGTCGACGAGCGGCAAGTTCGTCCTCACTCCGGAAGGCACCTCGAACTACACGTTTCACGCCTATCTCTCAACGCTCGGACTTCCGATCGGACCGGGCGACGTCCTCGTGTGGTCCTGGTCTGCGAATAGTGCGTCGGGTCCGCCGATCGAGTTCGACATCCACTCGCACATCGGCGGCTATCTCGAATACTTCAACACAACGGCGGACCGCGCGAACAACTCCTGGAACGTTCCCGGTTCGAGCGACTATGCCGTGCAATGGACAAACCCGAACACGCTATCGGAAAATGTCACGTACGCGTTCCAACTCATCCCGCCCCCGCTGGATCTGTGGCCGCTATACCTCCTGCTCGTCGCGCCGCTGTTGATGATCGGGGCGCTCGTCTGGTATTCCCGCCGCAAGGAGAAGCCTTCGAAGGCGTAACCGCTCGAGGGAGAGTCGCAATCCGTAGCCCGAACACGCTGTTGAATCCCTCAGATCTCGTCGGGGGGCAGCTCTTCCGGGGTCAGCTCCTCCGGGGCCGGCGTGGGCGGTGGCGCTGGCGCGGGCGCCGACTCCTCCGGAGGCGGCGGTGCGGGGGCCGGCGCTTCGGCCGCGGCCGCCTCGGCCGGCGGCGGGACCTCGCCCACCGCCCAGACCTCGGATTTCCGCACCTCAACTCGGGAGACCGGATGGATCGGCTTGCATCCTTGGGCGATCGTCTTCGCGAGATCCCCGCTGATGACCCCTTTGACGAACTCGCCAATCGATTGCTTCGCCGCGACGTCGGCGACCAGCTTCGCCATGATCGTCCGGATGACGCGCTGCTTCGACGTCTGGATTCGCCGGTCCGTAATCGCCATCGGCTTCACGCGGACGTTCCAGTGGTCCTTCGTGACGACGTCGACCGTGAGGTCGGTCCGCGTGCGCTTGCGGCGCGTGAGCCGCCGGATGTAGTCCGACGTCATGTCGTGCCCGACGAACTGCGTGAGCGCGTCCTGGCCTTGTACCGCATTCACGCGGAACAGGAGCTTGATGTGCATCTTGCTGAAGTCGCCCGTCAGGTCCTGGACCGTGACCTCGGTCACGCGGCCGACGAGTTTGTCGGGGGTGTCCGTCGGCGTCTCGCCCAACAGTTGCTTGTTGAACATCTCCGGCGCGAGCAGGTTGTACCACACCTTCGCCTTCCACTTGTCCTTGATCTTGCGGGCGGCGGCGCGGGACTTCTTCTCGGCCATGCAAACCGCTCGAAGAGGAGGTCGCTATTTAAGGGTTCGCGAGTCCGCGGTTGCCGGAGGTAAGGTCCGCTAGATAGACAAGAGAAACGATATGGCCGGGCGTCTCCCTCCCGCCTTTGTGGCGGTCCTTCCCCCCAAGCCACGAATCGAGTCCTTGTCCGACCTGATCTTCGGGCTCGCGCTTTCGATCGGTGCTCTCGCGCTGATCGCCCAGCCCGTTTTGACCGCCGCCGACTTGCTGCGCGACCTCGTGGACTTCGCCTTCGGCTTCATCGTGCTGATCGCGGTCTGGGTCCGATACACGAGCAGCATTACCTATCTGACGATCGAGACGCACGGGGTCTTGCGCCTGAACATCCTGATGCTGTTCCTGGTCGCCATCGAACCGTACCTCTTCAACCAAGTCTTCGGTTCGCTGAGTGCTCCACAGGTCGACCGAGCGCTCGCGAATCTCGCGTCCGCGGCGTATGCCATCGACTTGTCGACCCTGATGGGAGTCCTCGCAAGTTTCGAGCATCTCGCGGCGAAGAGCCCTTCGATCCTGGCGGGTTCCGACATCGCGAACAGCTTCCTCCGATATCGAAACATCCACCTTCTCGTCGCGGGAGTCTTTCTCATCTCCTTGCTGCCGGGTCTCGAGTCGGCGCGGACGCTCGTCTGGTACATCCCGCTCGGCATCTTGGGAGCGTGGCGGTGGCTGGTGGTCGTGCGGGAGAGACGGCGGTCGAGCACGCGGACTCACGACCTCAGCCCAATGCCGAGGAACCGCTGACCAGGTCTGGGAGTCGATCCTCGCGGGAGCAACCGCGAACAGCTACCCCGGTTGTAAGCTCATGATGCCGATATCGAACCTACCCGAATGGCAGGCTTGAGATAGCTCACCATTTTCTGCTCCTAGTGCCATATGTTCATATAGATGGTATACTGTCATGCCGGTGTCGTGCAAGCAATTCTCAAGGAAATTGACGAGCAGGGCCGAATCGTCATCCCAGCGGAATGGCGAAAAAAGTGGTTACGCGGCAACAAAGTCATCCTCAGGCGCAGGGGGGAGGTCCTAGAGATCCTCCCATACAAAGAGGTGGATCTCACCGCGTTCTTCGATCGAGCCGAGGTCGATATCAAGACGAATCTTTCGGACTGGCACGCCCTGCGGAGGGAGCTGCGGAAAAGATAGTATGCCGTCTCGTTTCGTCGACGCGAGCGTCTTCGTTTATGCCTACCTGAAGCCACGCCGCGAGCTTCGGCCGCAGGAAGTCGCAATCAAGAAACGCGCCCGGGCCATCGTGACTCGGATCAGCAAAGGGGAACAGGTGCTCCTCTCTACGGTCCACTTTGCCGAGATTGCCAACCTCTTGGAGGACTGGATGGCCCTCTCAGAGGCACGGACGATCCTGTTCGCTCTGGCAACGATGGAGAACATTCGGATCCTCCCGGTTGCTCGGACTGACCTCGTCGGGGCGCTTGATCTCGCGACCGAACGAGACGTGGGAACCACGGACGCGCTGGCGGTCATCCTGATGCAAACGGAAGTCACACGAGAAATCTACTCCTTCGACCGCGATTACGACCGCTTCAACGAAATCCGACGAGTCGACGCATAGGCTAGGTGGCCGAGGCTAACTGCACAATGAAGATGCGGTCCCCGGAGGGCCCGGCCGAGTACACCATTCGATTCGCGGCGAGAAAGTGCTCGAACACGGTCGTCGATATCACCAGGTTCGGCGCGGGATGCAGTTGCGCGCCGACAGTCGTCCATCGTTCCAGAACGAGGGCGTACCGAAAACTCGCCAGGCTCTCGTTGTCCCGCAACTTGACGGGGAGGGAGGAATCCATGGAGTACCCGAACCACATGGCGCCGACGTCCGCGAGTCGTTGGTCCGTCGTGACGTTCCTGGCGCCGAACGATGCGAGCAAGGCGAGGGCGCGGAACTCTTGCGGGGTCGTCACGTTGTTCACGCCGAACACCGCGGGCGTGTCCCAGGCCATCGGGGTCGTGGCGAGCAGCGCCGCGAGGAGTCCCGCGACGAGGACGGCTTTCGCCGGTCGCCAAGGCCCGAGCCACCTCCACGCCGCGACGAACGCCACCCCGATCAGGACTGCGAAGGCGTAATCGAGGAAGTCGACGGAGCGGTAGACGATCAGGAGACTCTCCGGATCCAGACCGCGCATCAATCCGAACAGGATGAGGGCCACGGGAGCGACGAGCATCGAGACCACGAAGTCGTTGGCTCGGTTCGTGGTGCGACGAACGAGCTGATACCCCGCCAGCGCGAACGTGGCGAGGACGCCGATCGCCGGGAGCATTTGCAACAGCCCCGACTGGGTCCCGATCGCTCCCGCGAAGAGGCCGTTCCGCGCATTCCCGAGCACGACGAGGACGCCGATCGCGGGGACGAGGATCCCGCGGGCCAAGGGGGACACGAATCGCTTCCCCACCCGGAGGTTCGCGGCCCGGCCCATGGGCGCGATGAGCGCGGTCATCAGGGTGACGATCCCCAGAAAGAGGACGAGCGCGTCCGCGGCCAGGAGATCGCCGAGGAACGGCAGGTTGACTGCGGAGTAGTAGGCCCAAGGAATGATAGCCAGCGCAGGACCGGTCGCCACATCCAGGGCGAAAGACCGGACCCGGAATCTCCCGCGAGCGATTGCGCGCCGCTGGTCCAGGACGACGAGGGCGGAAGTCATACCGAGCGTCAGCAGGGTGGTCAGCGGATGGAGGAACCCCAGGAAGACCACGAGGACGACCGAGAGCGCGCGCTGCCGCGGGTCGCGCCGCCCCAGGAACATCAGGACCGTGACCGGGAAAATCAGCAACCCGATCGACTCTTTCGAGACGGAGCTCGTCAGCAAGAGGAAACTCCCGAAGAACGTGATGAACAAACCTGCGACGAAACCGCCCAGGCGCCGGCCGGTCGCCTTCACACCGAACAGATACGCAGGGAGGACGGCGAGCGTCGCGAGGAGCGGCATCACGAGTTGCACATGGTCGAGGGGCGAAAGTCCGCCGAGGGAGGCGACGGCCGACCAGAGGAAGGAGAACCCGGGCAGCTTCTGGTTGTAGCTGTTCACGTTCGAAGGATCGATCCGCCACGCGCCGCCCGCGCCGATGTCGCGCGAGATTCGCGCGAGGGCGAACCCATCGATGCCGAACGGAAGCGGACTGAAGAGGAGGGGCACGAGCCGCGTCGCAAACGCCACGCACACGAGCGTCGAAAGGAGCGCCCCATCAATCCTCAGCCGCGCAGGATCGCCTCCAGGGATTGCGGCGACACGACCGCGAGTGTCTCCCGAATCGACTCCACCGGCCGTGCGGCCATCGCCTTTCGGAGGAGCACCAGACCGGAGAAGATCGAAATCGTCACGACCGCGAGGACGACCAGCGCGAAGGTCGCAAGATCGAACGAGACGAGGACCTCATGGCCGAAGATGATCAAACTCGCGTTCGGTTGCAGGGATGTCTCCGCGAGCGAACCGAGACCCGCGCCGAGAATCGCGGCGCCCGCGGCGAGCGGGAGCGATTCGGCGAGAAGCCGACGCCGCATCCAGCGATTGCCCGCACCGATTGCTCGGAGCACGCCGACGGCGGGGACCCGATCCGCGAAGGCCCGCGCTTGAACGGCATGGATTCCGAACGCGACGAGGATCGAGAGGAGCACGGCAATACCGTACGCGACGACGCCGACGGAGTTCGTGGCCTCTGCCACCGCCGAAGCGAGGTAGTCCCGAGGTGTCCCGCCGACCCCGGTCCGGAGGATGAGATTCGAGATCCGCTCGTCCGTCGGCGGATCGCTCGCGATGTCCACGCGCGGCATGTCCGGTCCGGTCACGTGCACGCTCGCCCCGAATCCCCGTAGGAAATCGAGGAGCGCGGTTGGATCGGTCGTCCGGATCCGAATCGAATGAAACCCGGTCCCGCTCAGGCCGGAGAGCAATCTGCCGATCGCGAAGTCGACCAGCAGCTCGTCGTTCGCCGGCGTAACGGTTCGGTAAATTCCCACAATCCGGACGAACGCGATGCGCGGAACGGAGGAGCCGACTACCGTCACGTCGTCTCCGACCACAAGGCCGAGTCGCCGGACGAGGCCCTCTCCTGCAACCGCCCTCCGGTCGCCCACCGTTGCGGCTTGGACCCACGCACCGCGCTCGAGGGAGAGAAACGCGGCTAGGTCGGCGGCCCGCGCGACGACCGGCTCCCCTCGTACCGTCCCGAGGCTCAGGATCTCCGGGCTCACGATCTCAACCCAAGGGTTCGCGGTATGATTCTTGAGACTCTCCACCAGGCTCTCGTTGATCGAATACGCCCCGCTCCCTTGCGTCACAACATACGCGTCCCCCGCGAGGATGCGCGTCGGGACCCCGGGGAGGGCCGCGAGGATCGGCCAGGTCGCCCCGAGGAGGAAGGCGCAGAGGAGCAATCCCCCAAAGGCACGTGACCCGATCAGGATGGGATGGCCCCCTTCGTGCGAATGAGGAAGGCCGCGCGCCGGGACGGAACGAGGCCCGCGAGGACCGCGGCGACCCCGGAGATGAGGAACGCAAGGCCCACGGCGACCGTTGGCGGTGAGAGGATCACAAGGTTGGGGAGACCGGCAAGGGGCGCGAGTGAAACGACTGCATGCGCGGCCACAATCCCGAGCGCGGACCCGAGGATCGCTCCCGCGAGGGCGAGGACGACGGCCTGCGCCTCGTAGACCCCGGCCACCCTGGCGGGCGAGGCCCCGAGACTCCGGAGGGTCGCGATCTCCCGCGCACGCGCATGGACCTCAAGGCTCATCGCCGCGTAGACGAGGAGGCCGATCACCACGGCGATGACGAGCGCGAGCAGCGCGAGCGACGATTGGACCTCTGCGACGCTGCCGCGGACAAAGCCGATCGCGCCGAGCGTCTCAAGTCGCGTCAGCCCCAGTGCAGCGATGACCGCAGGGTCCAGCGGTGCGTCTGCCAAAATCGCCTGCACAGGCCCGCCCCGCGTTGCGTTCATGGCGACCAAGAGATCCGGCCGGACGTAGACCCAATCGTCCGGGAAGAGCGTGGAGCGCGTCGGCGGTGGGGCGACGATCGGGAGGTCGGTGAGGTGCAGCCCGAACAGACTCAGGTTCCCCGAACTCGCCACGGGCCTCCCGCTCGCGGATTGGATCTGATCCCGCAATCCAACGTCGACGGAGACATCGCGCGGACCGACCGGGAACCCGATGGTTCCGACCCCCGCGTGATACGATTCGAGGGCGACGGCGAATACGGAGAGCGTGAGACCATTGATCTCGAAGCCCGCGGCATGGGCCCGCATCGCGACGAAGTCGCCGCTCACGTCGGGGAGCGCGGCCGGATCGATCGCACTCGCGAGCAGCTCGTTCCCCTGGATGTATACGGCCGGGCCGGTCCCGATCCGGTTCGCGACGGACCCGACGCCGTTCGCGAGGCCGTCGGCGAGGCTCATCGCGCCGACGAGGACCATGCATGCGAACGCGATCGCCCACGCCGTCGCGCGCGTCCGTCGGGTGAAGCGCGTCGCGAGCCGCAAGATCGGGCGCGGCATTCGTCTCGCGGAAGGAACGGAGCCCGCATAAACGTTCGGCGCGGACCGATCTGGTATTGCTCTGGTATGAGTGCGACGCGCCTTCGGTAACTTTCCCTATGACCCCCCGGTGGATTGCCTCGTCGGGTGCATGTCATGCGGACCGAAATCAATCCGGACACAAGCGAGGGAGCGACCGAGGGCGGCGACCGACGCACGGACCACCTCGAGCTGATCCGAGGCCTCGTCCATCATTTCGGGAGGGTCGCAGAGGGCCTGTTCGAATACCACGACTTCGGATTTCCGCGCGAAGTGATCCGGCGACACATCGATACGATCGAGGCCGACCTCGGACGCCTGCGAGCGTCCGGCGGCCTGGACGACCTCGGACTCCCGGAGGAGAGCCTGGCCGGGCAGGTCCGTGGCATCTGGAACTCGAAGAAGAACCTCCGTTATGCCGCCGGCGCGCTGATGATTTCGAATCGATTCCGGCAGGAGACGCGGCCGGAGAACCGGCTGCGTGCGAGCCGCTTGAAAGTCGTGTACGAGGCGTTCCTCGACACGATCGATGATGCCATCGATTCGGGCGACTACAACTTCGGCGACGCGCTGGACCTGATGCGCCACTGTCTGGGATCGCTGACGGCCCCGAGCTTCGACGGGTCACGGTTCCGTGAGGAACTCTACGATCGACTGCTTCCCGAGCAGCGACCCGTGACGGATCTGCTCACGGCCCTCGCGATCGCGTTCCGACGGGGCTTCCAAGATTCGCCGCATGGAGACGTCCTGAGGACCGAGCTCGAACGGTTCCAAACGAATTGGATCCTGGGCGAGGCGTACACGATGTACCAGAAGGACCCGACCCTCGACATCCACGGCTTCCTCGCCGCGGCCGGCCATCTCCCGGCGCCGGACGACGATCTCGAACCGTGGGAACGGATCGCTGGATGGATCTCTCACACGGCCGCCGACACATTGCTGGATCTCTGCTTCGCGGACACGACCCTGTCGCCCGAGGCCCTCGAAGCCCATCTCAATGCCTGGTTCTACTTCGACGCCGTCGCGACCTTGGCCAACAATGCGATGGATCTCACGAAGGACCTCGAAGAGGGAATCGCGAACATCTTCCTCATCGCCCGGGGAGGCGAGGAAATCAGGGCGCTATCCCGGGTCCGTGGCCTCCGACCGAACCTCTCGATGCGCGACTACGAGGCGTACCTCGCCCGCACGGCGGAAATGGCCCGGCGCAACCTCGAGTACGCGGCCCGGAGCGGCGCAGATCCGGATTCGTTCTACCCGTTCCTCGCAATCATGGCGCCCGTCGTGATGTTCACGGATGAGACGGGCATCCGGGAAGACATCCTTCACGCCTATTTGCGGTCGCTCGCGCCAGTCTTGCGGGAGGCCACCGCGACCCGCCCGCCGCCGATCCCTACCATTCCACTCGGTACTCGCAGTGGTCGGAGCCGGTCCGTACGCAGTGCGTCTTCGTGACCTTGCCCTTCACGCCGCGATAGACGAGCCCGCCCTCGTAGATGCCGTGGAACATCGCGCACATCGCCGGGGTGGGCATCCAGTCGTAATGGCGAAACACAATCTTGCGGCGCTCGGTCGACACCTCGAGCCGACCGTAGTTCCACTCTTTCGCGTACACGATCGGCGCGCGCTCGGCGAGGGCGGTCAACGGAATCGCCTTCGAGAGCTGCTCGAGAACGGTCGGAAAGGTGCTCATCGCCCCGGAGAAAAGCCTCCGGATGGATCCGTAACTGCCATCCCCGAACTTCGCCTCGACGATCTCCAGCAGGGCGGCGCACGCCTCGACCGAGAGCCACGTATCTTCCGTGAGCTCGTCCGCGTCGACCGGCCACGTCGCGATCGCTTCGGCGACGACCTCACGGCCCCGAGTCTTCCGCAAGTACTCGAGGAACCGCAGGACGCTTGAGCCACGGATCTTCGGGACGAATCCCACCGGATGCGCCTCGCGCACCGTCGGGGTGACGTAACGCCGGGAGCCGTTGAGCTCGGCGAGGAGGGCCGCTCCGTCCGGCGTGAGGCCATACAGGCGCCCGCGGGCCTTGACCTCCGGCGTGAGGCATTCGACCAACCCGCGATCCGAGAGCTCGCGCAGCGCGCGGCTCACATGGACGATCCGGAGATCTGTTTCATCCGCGAGCTGACTGGGGACCTTCGGCTTTGGGGCCAGGGACGAGAGGACTCTCTCGCGGTAGCCGCTCGACACCACGAAGCTGAAGTCGGACCAGACGTGGCTTCGCGGCTCCATTTGCGGCTTGCAGGACCCGCGGCGATATGAACGTTCTCCATGAGCCGCGTGCCGAGGCCGGGTCGGCCCCTTGCCAGACGACAACCAAGACAGAGTGACTTGGTAATCCTTAAGTATTACAAGTAATATCAAGAATCATGGAAGTCGTGAGCTTCAAGGTCGACTCCGCGACGAAGCGACGGATGGCCCGGATCCGGGACATCAACTGGTCCGAGGTCCTCCGCGATGCGATCCGGCGGCGGCTCGAACTCGAAGAGCGGCTCCGGACGCCAATCGATCGGCGGCAGGCCCTTGAGGCGGCGCGTCGCATGGACGAATTCCGGAATCAAATCGGCCCGAGCGAGTACAATAGCACGAAGGAGATTCGACGTTGGCGCGACCTGAGACGGCCGTCGTAGACGCATCCGTCGCAACGAAGTGGTATCTCCCGGAACCGGACACCGACGCGGCGCTCGCCCTGCGGGAGAGCCACGTGAACGGAGACATCCGGCTCGTCTCTCCGGACCTGATGGTCTATGAGGTCGCCAATGCGTTGCGCTACCATCCTCGAGCCGGGATCGATCGGCTCGCCGAACACATCGGAGACTTGTTCGCCCTCGACATCGGATTGGATCCGACGTCCGAGACCTCGATGATCGCAGCGATCCACTCGGCCTTCCGTCTGGGCTTGTCCATCTACGATGCGAGCTACATCTCCCTCGCCGAGCGGCTCGACACCGTCCTATACACGGCGGATGAATCGCTTTTGCGAGCTGCCGGTTCCCGAGGCCGGCACATGGGTTCCACACGCACGTCGAGATGAGCCACCATGTTCCTGCTGGGCCACCTCGGGATCGGACTCGGCCTCGCATGGCTGCTCTCCTGGAAATCCCCGACGCGGATCGAATATCGGTTCGTGCTGTTCGGGGCGATCCTGCCCGACCTCATCGACAAGCCCCTGGCGTACATCACCGGGCTCGACTCGCGCCTGTGGGCCCACACGTTCCTCTTCCTCTTCGCGATCCTCGCGCTGAGTTTCGTGCCGGCCTTGCGGAACCTTCGACTCGTAGGCTTCGGCGTCGCGACCCACTTGCTGCTCGACCTGATCTGGTTTCAACCGGCCGTCGTGCTGTATCCGGCCTACGGATGGACGTTCCCGCCCGCCCCATTCAACGTGGATCGATGGTTCGACACCCTGCTCCACGATCCCTACGTCCAAATCGGCGAAATCGTGGGGTTCGTCGCCCTAATCGCGTTTGCGTGGGCCCACGGGATCCGCTCTTGGAAGACGCTGCGGGATTTCATCGCCCACGGGACGCTCCCTCTGTTCGGACTCGTCCAGCTCCAGAAAGATTGAGGCCCATGGGCGCCGGCACCGGCAGAGGTGTCGCTTCGAGTAGAACGGGCACTCCTGAGCAGCGGGCACTTCGACGGTCCTGCAAACGCTTGAGTAGTCTTCCAAAGATGCCCCGCGGGGCCGGGACAGGATGGCCGAGGCATCGTCGGGGGGCTGTCGAGGCGAATCGGGCTCCAGGTTGGCGGGCGTTTCAGGAATCCTCTTTGGGATTCTCCTGATCGCGACGTTTGCCTCATCCTACAATTTCCCTTCGGGGCCCGCCCAGGCCGATGCAACCCTCGCCCAGTTCAGCTCCTTCCGGAGCGCGTTCCTCGCCGGAGACATCTTCATCGGGCTCGCCGCGGTCATCGCGATTCCCTACTTCGTCGGGCTGCGGGCCGCCTTCAACGGAAAGGACCGGTTATTGGTCGGTAGCGCGACCCTAATGGGGGTCGTGGGGATCGTCGTCACGGCGGCGGTGTTCATCGGCGAGGCAATCACCCTCGACGTGCTCTCGGGTCCGTACGCGACGGGAGGTGTTTCGAAGACGGTCGCCGTCATCGTCGCACAGGCCGTGATCGGATTCGGAACCGTCGAGGTATTCGGCTTCCTCACTCTCGCTGCCGGCTTCGCTGTGTACGGGTTCACGACGATCCAAGGAAGGCCGTTTCCCCGCTGGCTCGGATACGTCGGGATCCTCGGGGCCGTCCTGTTCCTCCTTGGGGCGGTGCCCGTGAGCGGAGCATTCACCGCGATCTTCGCCGGAACCGTCCTCATCCTTGTCTGGATCTTCGCCACGTCGGTACTCATGTGGAAGTCAGGTGCCCCGAGAGCGACACCTTAGCGGCCGCTCCGTGGATCCGGAGGTAGGGCACGAGCTCGGTACGGAAACTTTGTTCCGGCGGACGATGGACCCCCGAACCGGGCTTCAGGGGTGTACGTTGTCCCTCGCCGGGTCAACCTCGAACAAGGTTGCGTTTCGAGGCCTGGCTTCCGCTGACCGCGGCCTTTGATCGCATCGTGACGGTCTCGGGTCAACCCTTCTGCTCGGCCGGGCCTGCCGGGCCAATTCCCAGCTGGGCCATCATTCCCGCCACGTCGAAGTAGAGGTGCGTCTCGGCGAACTTCCCGCCTTCGACTTTGGCGATGAACGCGTACGGTAGCCGGATCGACTTGTTCGTTGCTGGAATTGGTGGCCCCACGGGGGTCTCCAGAGGCCCCCGGTGGGTCCCGAGCGCCTGTCCTTCCTCAACGACCCAGTCTCCTTCCCCGAACGCACGTTCCCGGACGACATGGAAATCCGGGAAGGCTTGGATCATCGGCTCAAGGCCTGCACGGACGGCCTCCCGGCCTTTCGCTGGCTCTACGTTCTGCGGGTCTCGCTGAATGACCGACGGAAGGTGGAGGCTGAGGAAGCGCTCCACGTCGTGATCGTTGAGAGCCTTGTTCCCCGCATCCAGCAAGCGGATGTTATCTGCCACACTCATCTCGATTCACCTCCTCCCTTTACGCGAGGGCCCTGGGTATTCTAAACGCGCCCCTCCTCGGCTCCCATCCCGATTCCGCATCTATCTTCCTCCATATAACCGTTCAATCGATCTCTTGAGAGAACGCACATGTTTGGGCAGCCGGACGTTCGTCGCTCCGCGCCAACGCTGATTGACACGAGCTCCGGCCCGAGGGTGACGGCGCATCCCGCTCGCAAATCTCGGCGGCCGTTCCCCACCCCTTCTCCAGCATGCGCAGCAAGCGTCGCCCCATGAGCCTCCCGACGATTTTTCCCAAAGGCCCGTTCGGATTGACGACGCTTCGAATGTGCAGCCGAGTCCCGTCACCGCTGGGAAATGCCTGGAACTCGTCGTGGACACGGAGTCCCATGGCCCGTGCGTCGAAGGTCCAACTCCCGTCGTCCCGCACATGGAGGGTCTCCCGGAGAAGCGCATCCCTTCCGAGGGGGCCACGCCACGTGCCCTCGAGTTCGATCCGATGGCCGTTCCGCGCAAGGACGCGAATTCGGTGAGGCTGTTCGCGCGGATCTTTCGCAACGTACTCATCGGGCAAATCCGTCCACCACGCCCGGACGGACTGCGGCGGTCGGTGGATGTCCAGCTCCAAGTCGAGGTTGAGCGATCTGCCGACCCGGCCTGCGACCGGCCCGGATGAGATCGTAAATGCCCCTTCGCACCCTCGGTCTGGGCTAAGGGCCGAGCTCGATGATGATCTTCTTTCCCGCCTTCGAGACGAGCACCTGCTCGTCTCCATGGAGATGCAGGCTGCGCTCGATATCTGTCGGAATTCGGAGGACCGTCCCGCGCCCACTCCGCGAGAGCTTGCGCCGCAGTTTGAGTGGCTCGCCCCAAATACCGAGCCGGCGTGCGACCCGAATCATGCGCTGACTCTCCTCCTCGGGGATGAATTCTTCACCGCACGCGGCACATCGGAGCCCCTGTTCCACGAACGTGTAGCCTTCGATTTCGGAGGTGATGTCGTCGACGGGGACCAGCCTCCGTTTCCCGCAGTTGGGACACCGGGCGCTCCGACTACCCCTCGGATCCCGTGATGACAAGGACCTCATCGTACTCACTGTCACAGGCGACCACCAGCTTTTTGTGTCCTTGCTTCCGAACGAAGATCTCCCACTTTCTCGTTCCGACACGAGAGACCTTGTAAGACGTCCGAAAGGCTTCCCTCAAATCGATTTGATCCCAATCCCATTTTCTCATCCAAGTGTTCCGGAAGTGCTTGCTCACGTAGATGTGGACTTTGTCGATGTCGAACGGGAGCAAATTGATTCACTACATTATGTAATGAATATCATCTATATCAACGTTCGGATGGGGTGAGAGAATTCCCGGATTCGTCACCGAGCCTCAACGAAACTCATCCCATCCTTTATCAGGTCGGCTCGTAGATAACGCGCTCATGCCAAACATCGTCGACTTTCGCGATATCTACGAGTACAACTGGCGAGTCCTGAGCGACTATTGCGAGGCCCTCGCGAGGCTACCCGAGGACGAACTCCTCAAGAACCGCGAGGCGACGCACGAATCGTTGAAGAACATCTTCCATCACATCCTCTCCGTCCACGACGGCTGGCTGAACGTCACCGCCCAGGGCGCGTCGGCGGACCCGGCGATGCGCGAGAGAGATTTCGATGAGGTTCGAACGATGGAGCCGCTCCGGGCCTACATGAAGAAAATCATCGCGAAGGAGAAACGGTTCCTCGCGAAGCTCACGGACAAGGATCTTGACCGCGGCGTGCAGCCCGAATGGAAGACCCGCCCCCATCCGCTCCGCGACGCGTTTATGCAGGTGACGTTTGAGCAGGCTCACCACACGGGCGAGCTGATCGCGCTCCTCTGGCAGATCGATGTCGAACCGCCCGAGATGACATGGATCGATGTGCGGCTGGCGATGAAAGGCGACCCCGGCCCGTCATGAGGAAGACGCGGTCCGCGTTTCGGCGGCCCTCAACGCGCGTTCCGAAGACGGTCTTCGCCTCCCTTCCGGTGGATTTCCAGAAGCCTATCGCGTCGGCCGCGTGTTCATCACGAGCACCGCGCCGGCGCCCAGCGACATCGAGGGGCGAAGCCGACGGCGCGCACGAACGTTGATTCGGCCGACCGACAGGCGATGGGGGTCCAGGAACCAAATCTCAACGCTCATCCGTCCGACATCGAGAAGGGTCGTGAACATGTCGCCTGGTTCGACGGGCACAAGGGCGAGGAGATCGGAACGTTCATTCCCGGTCGTGATGACGGCCGAATCGGTCCGCACGATGATCTGATCCAAGCGGCTTTCGGCGACCCAGGCCACCACGCCCAAGATTCGGACCGTCTTTCCGGAGAGAGGACCGCCGGCGGAGGCCACCACGGTGACGCGCTTCCTCTTGAGACGGCGCGTTCGCCGTCTCGCCTTGATCACCGGGTATTGAGGCCTTCGACGATAGTGGACGGCGAAACTGACGGTGACGACCACGAGGACCGCCCATCCGAAGAACTCCAGGTCGGAGCCACGGGCGTAAAAGGACAAGAGGACGACAAAGACTCCGGCCACGGCATGGACGACGCGGAACACGACCTCGAATCGGTCCGCGCGCGTGTGCTCAATGCCGCCTCGGAGTTCCTGTCCACAGCGTCGACACGTGGTGTCTTGGATCGCGACGACGCAGCTGCAGCGTGGGCAGAGCCTCCTCTGACTGACAACCACGGGCCCGAATCACGCAGGGTCCGTTAACATTGTTCTCCAAATGCGACCGATTCATTCGGGACCGGTTCGTCGAGATCTACGAAGGTGGTCGCGGGTCCTCACAGGAAGAGTCGGCTCGTCATCGCCTGCAGGCCAGGGAACTCCATCGGATCCCCGGTCCACCGGGCCATCATCGGACCATAGCGCCGCTCCGCCCGTTCGAGGAAGATCCGCATCTCCTCCTGGACTTCCGCCGGCGGCTTGCCGGTGATCGCGACGGCGAGGATGAACTTCGGACTGCGTTCGATGACGACGGTCTGGTCGCCGAGCTCGAGTCGTCGCAGTTCGTCCGCTCCACCCGCGAAGGACACGCGCGCGAAATTCATGATGGCGGTAAGCATGCCCGCCATGACGTCGGGATCGACGTCCGCGCCGTCCGAGCGACTCGCATGGGTCAGCAAGAGTCCACCGCCCTCGATCACGAAGACGTCCTCGACCTCGTAGCCGACCTTCTCCGGCACGGGGAGCGGCTCGAATTCCCGATCGAGGACCCCGGCGACCGCTTCGTCGAGGGCCACGGGGTCGGCACTCGCAAGGAGCACGCCGTCTCCCGCGGTCACAAGGTCCCGCACGGTGTTCAAGAGCCTCACGACGCGCGCCGCCTCCAGGTAGTTCGCGAGGTATTCAATCCCTTCGAGGACGACGACGGCCTTCGTCTGTGCCGTCAGGAACTGTCGCACGAGCCGCTCGAGTAGATCTGGGTTCGTCGGCGGGATGCGGTTCTGGCCCACTGCGGACGTGAGCCAGAGGATCGGCGTGGCCTGGAGGTCGTAGTCGTCGCGGACCTCCGTCGGGGTGCGCCGGGTAATCACGAGGCCCAGGGATCCGAGTCGCACGGCCTCCGCGACGGCGAGGAACGCGAGCCGCGGCCGACGTTCGCGAATCGCGTACGCCCGACCCGCTTTCAGGTCGAACCGGCGAGGAACGCCCACCGGTTCCTCCTTCTGCGGCGTGACGACGAACATCCGGTAGCGCATGACCGCGACCGCGAAGAGAGCGGCCATCGCGAACGCCGTGATCGTCAGGAACGGTGGCGGGTACAGGCCCAAGGTAATCCGGGAGATCGCGTACGACTCCGCGCCCGCCCCGTGGATCACCACGCCGCCCGTCATCAGGAGCGCTTGCTTCCGTACGGTTGGATCCTTGTTGCGAAGCAGTGTCCGAACCAGGACCGCCAAGGCCGTCCCCATGAAGATTGTCGCGAACACGGCGAGGCTCACAATCGCGGACTGATCCCCCACCACGACCCCGAACGGATAGTACTCGTACACCTGCGTTACCTGAGTCGTAACGCCAATCGCAACGACCAAGAGGGAAACCTGAAGGAAGAGGTTCACGATTCGACGTCGCATGATTTCAAAGCCGAGGAAGTACTGGCCGATGAACGACGCCGTGAAGCCAACCGCGAGCATGTGGAAGAAGTAGAACAGGCGGGCAATCGCGAGCGGTCCCGGATTCGGGCCGTACAAGTCGATGGTCGATGTCCGCAGGAGATACGCGAAGACGCCCGCAAGGACGAAGAACACCATCGCCAGGACGAACGTGTCGCCCGCGCGGCGGTTCGGGATCTTCCGTACGAGGTACGCGGAGACGAGGAGGGCGAGGGAGCTGCTCCCAATCGAGATGAGAGAGTACCACTGGGAGGCTTCGACCATCAGACCCCGAGACGTACTAGGCGGGCGTTAAAAAGCCCTTTCCCCAAACTCTCGGATTTGAGTCAATCCCCTCCAGAGGAACCGATTTGGTCCGGTCTCGCGGCTTGGTCCGTGCGCCGGTCAGCACCAGAACTTTTTGTATCACCCTCTCGTCAGCCACCGCATGCCGACGATCGACGTCGTTCGCGGGACCGGGCTCAAGCAGGGCCGATCGACACCCGGGATCCTTCGGGAGCAGGCGTTCGAATCGAGCAACGTCCTCGTGTCCCGAACGCGGTTGG
>WNGM01003155.1_pt1 | contig 21566 bp, 18 predicted proteins | sample 5400571 | NCBI WGS metagenome assembly WNGM01 (sample SAMN13153378, study PRJNA577476) | soil metagenome | isolation source: 100 cm soil or saprolite under Garry oak tree replicate 2 | place: USA:California | collected 2016-06-15 | reverse complement strand
TGGCCTGGGCTTGAAGCGGTCCATCAGCGCATTCACCGGCCTCACGATGAAGAAATATATAACCAATGCCAGTATCAAGAAGCTGAGTACTGTATTGATGAAGTGACCATAGCGAAGCGTGCCTCCGGTGTAAACAGTAATCGATGCGTCTGAAAGACCTTTGCCCACCGCTGGGATGAGAGGTGTAATAATGTCGCTAACAAGGGAATTGACCACTCCAGAAAAGGCAACGCCTATCATGATACCGATGGCCAAATCGACCACGTTGCCGCGTAGAATAAAAGCTTTAAAACCACTCAATACTCCTACAGTAGCCTTCTCTGCTCTCTGTACATTTTGATTATCCCAAAAAGCCATAGTTGTGTTCCTCCATTTTCTTTTGTAACTCTTCAGGTCTCATCTCTTCTTGACCCCTCAATAGTTACAATCCTTAAATAACACGGATAGATTAACACAATTTGGGACAGGGTGAGTAATACTAATTGACCTTTATTTCTTTTTGATCGAGGATGATTCAGCAGAAGCTCTTGTTAGTTTCGTGCTAAAACGCTACAATGCTTACTAGATAGAGCTTACCCTAACGATAGATAATATCGCCATGAGCGAAAGATAAAAAACGCTGGTTAAGGAGAAAAGATGCTGCGCAAATTGAGCGCAATAGAGATAGCAGAGGGAGCGCTGCTGGCAGACATTGCCGTCGTTTTTCAGCTGCTTTTTATATACCTACCTGTTGGGGGGGCATTTTTCAGTTTGCTTATCCCCCCATTGTTCACCATACTGGTACTACGGCGGGGTTTCTACGCTGCAATCATGGGCGTCTGTGTTGCAATCTTCATTGTTGGAGTGATAACAGGCTTCCATTCAGTCCTCCTTACCCTACTTGAATGTGGGTCAGGGATATTTCTGGGCGTAACCATGCGACTCCGCTTGCATTATATCCCTCTTATCCTCATAGGTACGACCGGTAGCGCATTCTTCTTATCCGGCACCACGCTGCTAACAATCCTCTTGCTTGGCCAGCCATTTCTTGACGCCCTTCTTCAGGGGATTCGCGATGGCTATGTAGGAGCGTTTTCTGTGCTTGGCTTCATCGCACCACAGCTTGGACTGGGCAACTGGTGGCATAGTGTCTATCCGGTTGCCAGGCATCTAGCAGATCTGAGCTTAAATTACTGGCTCGTACTGCTTTACGTGGGGAACTGGATCTTTGCTTGCCCGGTCGTTATTATTGTTTACTATATTACTACCTTCCTCGTGCGCCTGTTGGGATATGATATACGTCCTTTCCCAGATGGAAGGGTAAACAAGCTTATCCAATGGTTCATACGTCTGATAGTCAGGATAGCTCTAAAACTTGGACTGGGGAAATATTGGATAATACGCACACTCATAAAGGAATTTCGTAGACAAAGCATTGGCCTTGAGAGACAGAAAGCAAATACATGAACTCATCTCCTCTCATTGATATTCAGGACATTACCTACACTTACCCAGCTCCCGGCAAAAGCAAAGACAAGGCTCAACTTCCTGCTGCGCTTCAGAATGTGAGTCTACAGGTGCAGCAGGGAGAATACCTGGTCGTGTTAGGGCATAATGGCAGCGGCAAATCGACACTGGCACGTCACTGTAATGCCCTGCTTATTCCCGACAGCGGGCGTGTCCTGGTGGCAGGCTTCGACACCGGTGATAAAGCCAGGCGGCCCAACATTCGCGACAGCGTTGGCATGATCTTCCAAAATCCAGATAACCAGATCATTGCCACTGTTGTTGAAGATGATGTTGCCTGGGCCCTGGCAGTTCGCGGTTTCTCTGCCTCGCTTATTGAAGAGCGCGTCTCATATGCACTGGCAGCGGTAGGCATTGCCGATCTAAGGAAGCTGCCCCCACATCGCCTTTCAGGCGGACAGAAGCAGCGGCTGGCGATTGCCGGTGTGCTGGCATTGCGGCCACGCTGCATCATTGCAGACGAGTCCACAGCACAGCTCGACCCACTCTCACGTCGAGAGATCGTGGCCTTACTGCACCAACTCAACCAGGATCATGGACTGACGATTATTCATGTCACCCACCTGCTGGATGAAGCCGCACTGGCGCAACGGGTGGTAGTGATGGAGCAGGGACGCATCGTTATGGAAGGGACACCTGCAAATATATTTACCGATCTTGAGCGCCTGCGCCAGCTTAAACTTTCTATACCCGAACCCATCGAGCTAGCTACTCGCCTGCGCGGCGCAGGTCTTTCTATTTCGCGAGAGGCACTAACGGTGGAGGCAATTGCACGGGAGATTATGCAGTGACAGACCCTATCATCATCACAAAAAACTTATGCCATACTTATCAGTCAGGTCCGCTTCTAAAGGCTGCCCTGGGTGATATCAACCTGGAGATTGAACGTGGAAGCTGTGTGGGAATTATTGGCGTGACCGGTTCTGGTAAATCAACACTTGTACAGCACTTCAATGGGCTGCTCCATCCAACGGCTGGCACTATTATCGTCGATGGAATTAACGTGAGTGCCAAAGGGGCCAGAGATCCAGACCTGCAAACATTGCGGCGGCGCGTTGGGATGCTCTTTCAGTTTCCAGAGGCGCAACTGTTCGAGCATACCGTCTATGCCGATATCGCTTTCGGGCCACGGCGCATGAAGCTAAGCAAGCATGAAGTGCGTACCCGCGTCCTCAAAGCATTAGAGACGGTCGGATTGCCACCTCGTGACTTTGCACAGCGTTCCCCATTTGAGCTAAGTGGGGGCCAAATGAGGCGCGTCGCCCTGGCAGGCGTACTCGCTATGTCGCCAGCGGTCCTGGTACTCGATGAACCTACCACCGGACTCGATGCAGATGGACGGGCTGAGTTCTACTACTATTTGCGCCGTGCCCAGCAGGAACAGGGCGTTACTATTGTCCTGGTATCGCACGATATGACAGAGGTGGCGGCATTGGCGAATTGGCTCTGTGTCTTGCACAATGGACGCCTGGTCATGCAAGGCATGCCACGCACCGTCCTTGCTCAAGGTGGCGCATTACGTGCCTGGGGACTGGCGGAACCGCCGCTCAGCGAATTGCTCATGCTGCTGCGCAAACAAGGCCTGGATATTCCTGAGGAAACACTGACACTTGATGAGGCTTTTGCCGCGCTACAAAAGAATTTACAAACAACTCTACGAGTTCGAGAGAGATAACATGTTAAAAAACATCTCATTCGGTATATATTACCCGGCAAACAGCCTTCTGCACCGCTTACAGGCCAGAACAAAGTTGCTAATGTTAATCTGGTTTGCAGTTTTCATATACATAGCAAACAAGAATGTCTGGCACTTCGTGCCTTATATTGTCTTAGCAATGCTCGTAGTTCTAGGCACGGCACTAGCCCGTGTTTCAGTGGGCCAGATGTGGCAACGAATGCGGCTACTAGTATTCTTTGCCATTTTCGGTGCAATCTTTGCACCTTTCTCCCATGACAGCGGTAGTCAACCAATCTACACTATCGGCCCTTTTGCCATCTCATTTGCCCAGGTACACTGGGCAATAGTCATCTACGGCGTATTGCTAACTATCTACATCATTTTGTCCCTGCTCCCCGTGCCGGCATTAAGAAACTTTCTGCAAAACCGCCGGATCAAAGGTATCAGGATATTATTAATACCTTTAACTTTGGCCGTAATAGCCCTTCTCTGGTTCACTCGCAACATTACCAATATATTTCCGCTTGGTCCTTTTGTCATTACCGATACTGGCACATGGTCACTGCTGACGCTGTTTACCGTCTTTATCGTACTCTATGCTTTCGCACTCCTCCTGACCATGACAACCTCGCCCATTGCATTGATCGAGGGTTTGACCCTGTTGCTCACTCCTTTACGCTGGCTGAGATTGCCAGTCGACGATTTTGCGCTGATGGCCCTGATTGCCCTGCGTTTCATCCCTACGCTCTTTGAGGAGATTGAGCAACTCCTGAAGGCGCAGACCTCGCGAGGAGCGGATTACTCGCATGGAACGCTGCGGGAGAGGGTGCAGAGCATGGTAGCCTTGTTCGTGCCATTGCTGCAAGGAGTACTGCGCCGGGCCGCTGACCTGGCAACCGCACTAGAAGCTCGCGGTTACGAGGTCAAGGGACGCCAGACATTCCTCCATGAGAAGTCCTTTGGCGCGGCTGATTATGGGGTTTTGGGGGTGGTCGCGGTTATTACGATAGGATCGCTTATTTTTTAGGATATCCCCTACGCGCTCAATTTCACTACTGTCACGCCATCGCCGCCCTCTCGAGGAGGAGCCGAGGTGTATGACTTGACCAGGGGGTGGTGGGCAAGTTGTTCGCGGACGGCGGATCGAAGCGCACCGGTTCCTTTGCCATGAACAATACGTACAGAGGACATACCTGACATGGCGGCATCATTCAAGTAGGACTCGAGTTCCTCGAGGGCATCATCAACGCGCCAACCACGCATATCAAGCTGCATTGCAACCTCAGGACGATCTTCATAGCGCGGCACTACTATCGCCGGTTCCACTCGGCCCCGCTCTCCGGCAGTTGCCTGGCGTTTGCTCACTCGCTCCAAGTTGTCTACGTTGACGCGGATGCGCAAAGGTCCCATCTGGACGTCTGCTTCGCTGCGGTCAGCTGAAAGGCCAAGCAGCTCGGCGTTTTGACCGAAGCTGAGCACGCGTACACTATCCCCAATCTGTAACGGCCCCTGGTCGGCCGCAAAGGTCGACCCTACAGCTGAATCGGCTTTCTTGCCTGGACGACGCGGTTTTGGCAGAGGCGCGACCTTGTCTTCGAGGTTATCTACCCGCTGACGAGCCTCTCCCAGGCGCTCACGGGTCATATTCACACGGCTCACGTCAACCTTGACCCTGGCCAGTGACCTTCTCACTTCGTCCAGTTCGCGCTCTGCCTGCGCTCGCGCTTCGTTGATAATTTTCACACGCTGTTCTTCCAGCTCGTGCCGTTCCTGCTCAAGCTGTTTGCGCTGGTACTCGGCCTCCGCATGCTCCATACTCAGATGGAAACGCTCATCCTCCACAGCTTTACGCTCAGTTTGCAGGCCCTCAAGCAAGTTCTCCATGCGCACACCTGCGCTGCCCAGGAACTCACGAGCCCGCTCGATTATACGCTCGTCGAGTCCCAGGCGATTGGCAATTGCCAGAGCATTACTCCTGCCTGGCAAGCCAATGCTCAGGCGATAGGTGGGCGAGAGCGTTTCGATGTCAAATTCGACCGAGGCGTTGACCACTCCGGGCTGTTCGTGGGCAAAGGCCTTCAGTTCTGAATAGTGCGTGGTGGCGACAGCTGTCACATGCCGCTCCAACAGGAAGGTGAGAATGGCGCGAGCCAGGGCCGAACCCTCGCTTGGGTCGGTACCAGCGCCCAGTTCGTCAAGCAGCACCAATACACGCGCCGGACGGTTCTCCTGTCTGTTTACCAATGTTTCGGATAACCTGCCGCGGATATCAGGTGTTCCGCGATCTTTCTCAGCCTCAATGTGCCGCAGAATCTCAATAATCCGGCTCAGGTGTGACGAGAAGGTGCTGAGGCTCTGTTCAATGCTCTGCTCGTCACCAATATCGGCAAAGACATTCTCAAAGACCGCTAACTCTGAAGCTTCCTCTGCAGGAATATGCAGACCTGCCTGCGCCATCAGCGTCAACAGGCCCACTGTCTTCAGCGCGACTGTCTTACCACCGGTATTGGGGCCAGTAATCACTACCATGAAGAATTCGCGCCCCAGGTGAAAGTTGATCGGCACGACTCTACCCGTCAGCAAGGGATGGCGCGCTTCTCGCAGGTCAATACGTCCTTCATTGTTCAGGCATGGTTCAGTTGAGCGGGTCATACGGCCATAGCGAGCCTTCGCCAGGTGGAGGTCAAATTCAGCCAGTAATTCGACGGCGACTTTGAGGGTCTCTGCTTCGCGCCCAATCTCAAGTGAGAGGACTCGCAGGATGCGTTCAATTTCCTGGCGTTCCTCGACCTGTAACTGGCGTAGCCTGTTATTGAGTTCCACGACCACCATCGGCTCGACATAGACGGTCGCCCCACTGGCAGATTGATCGTGCACTATACCGCGCACCTGGCTGCGATTCTCAGCCTTGACAGGAACTACGTAGCGATCATTGCGAATAGTAATGATATGTTCTTGCAGTGCGTTACCAAATTCATTGACCAATGTCCGCAGGCGATCGTGTAAGCGCTGATTGGCTCCCCGGATGTCGAAGCGCAATTTCTGTAGTGTTGGACTGGCCGTATCTAGCACTTCACCTTCTTCGCTAATGGTTTCTTCAATGCGTCGTGCAATGCGTGGTCGCTGGGGCATATCGGCACCCAACTGGCGCAGGAGTGGGAAATCGTCAAGGTCGAGTTTCTCTAGCACGCGTGCCACGTGTATGGCACTCTGCGTGGTCTCCAGGACCTGGAGGAGATCAGCTGGAAGCAAGACACCTTCGCGGGCAGCACGAGCCAACAAAGGGCGAATATCATGAGCGCCGCGCACACTGGCATCGGCGTTTAGATCGAGCAGGCGATAGGCTTCTGTCGTATACGCGAGGCGACGGCGGGCCTCGTCGATATCTGGTGTAGGCACCAGTTCCATGACCAGTTCTTTGCTGGCAGAAAAGGCAGCTTCTTTGGCTACCCTGGCCAGAATTTTAGGATATTCCAATGTAATTATACTTTTTTCGTGCATGATAATATTGATTTAATCCTCTATGTGCTTGTGCGCTACAAGGTAAGCTATGAAATGAATTCAGTGAAAATAAAAAATGGCAATAGTAAGATACCACATTTGGGGGAGGATTGAAACAGCTTAGGAAGCGCATTCCACCTCTACACGGCAAGCATCCCCTTACTAGCTTGCTTGCAATCGATCTGGGAAGATGGGTACTTCTATCTTTTATAACACCAAAAAGATATAGAAACTTCCCTACTACTCTCTCGTATGGTAACTAGTGCAAGCATAGATCAGTTTACCTGCATAATACTGTTGTGCTATATCTGGTCTTACGATAATGCCTACAACATAACAATCCTCTGGATAAGTGCTAGAATAGGGTAGATAGTCTTCTGGCTTTATTTGTGTCTCATCGATTTCTAGCGTGATGAGCTTACTCAAGGCTTCTTCTCTCATGGACGGCTGTCTTGCGGCACGCAAAGCCTATGCGGAAATGGCAGAACAGGATGAATACGGCCCGTTCCTCTTCCTAACTGGCTATGAGTATGCTCACCTTGCCAGGCAGCATCTTCCAGCGGGATTGACACCTGTAGAGAAGGGGGACTGGCAACGGGGATTTATCATAGGATGGACCGCTTGTGTTTTCGGCCTGTAGGAGCATACAAGAAAGGAGAGCGGCATCATGCAACTGGTCGAACAGCACGTCATTGACCGCAGTGACCCGCGCTTTGCCGTGATCGATGAAGTAGCATTTAAGTCCAAGAACCTGTACAATGCCGCCAACTACGAGATACGTCAAACCTTCATCCACGAAAACAAGTACCTCAACTACAACGATATGGATCGTCGTATGCAGTCGCATGAAGCCTACAAAGCCCTACCGGCTAAGGTCAGTCAACAAGTCTTGATGGTGCTTGACCGCAACTGGAAGTCGTTCTTTGAGGCACGCAAGGCCTATGAGGAAGACCCCTCCACGTTCACAGGACGTCCACAGCTGCCCAAGTACAAGCACAAGACCGAGGGGCGCAACATCCTCGTCTACACTATCCAAGCGATCAGTAAAAAAGGCTTGAAGTATGGCCTCATTCAACCCTCGATGCTGCCAATCACGGTCAAGACGAAACAAAAGAACATCGATCAGGTGCGCATCGTTCCTCGCAACGGCTATTATGTAGTTGAAGTGATTTACACCAAAGAGCCTGTTCAAGCAAACGTTGATCCATCTTTTTGCGTCGGCATTGATCTCGGAGTCACGAACTTAGCGGCGATAGCATCAAACCGTGAGGGTTTTGTCCCTCGATTGGTTAACGGTCGTCCGGTCAAGGCGTGGAACCAATGGTATAATAAGCGCATGAAAGAGTTGAAGAACCAGCTTCCCAAAGAGGATCGAGAGCGCGTGACCAAACAAATGGAGCGCATCACGAACACGCGCAACCGGCGCATTCAGCACTACCTACACACAGCTAGCAAGCGCATTATTGACTTCCTGGCAAAGGAAGGAGTAGGGACGGTCATCATCGGGAAGAACCCGCTCTGGAAGCAAGAGGCTGGCATGGGCAAGCGTAACAACCAGAACTTTGTCTCCATCCCTCATGCAAGGTTCATTGACATGCTCACCTACAAAGCGGCATTAGTCGGCATCCAGGTGGAAGTCAGAGAAGAGAGCTATACCAGTCGAGCCAGCTTTCTTGATCTCGACCCCATCCCTACTTACACATCCAATGATGAGGAAGAGCACCTCTTTAGCGGGAAGCGGATTGGGCGGAGAAATCGCCTGTACCGCACCAAAGATGGACGCAAGATTTGCGCCGATGTGAACGGCGCCTACAACATTTTGCGCAAAAGTAAGCCTGATGCATTTGCTGATGCAAGTGCAAAGGGAATAGCGGCCTATGTAGTTCAGCCCGTACGGCTTGCCGTTTAAGCCGTACCAACGCAACAAAAAACAAGCGGTCAATAGAACGCTCTACTTTTTGGAACTATGTAATATTGTGACAGTCAAGATACTTGTGAAGTGGGAGCAACAACTTATGATTCTCCATCTTGGAGAGCGCGTCTTCTGGGGCGCACCTGAAGTTATTTACTTAGAAGGTACAATTAGCAAGCTGGATGAGACAACACAAACCGCCGTCGTGCGCATCGACCGGGCCACACCGCATTCCGCCCACTTGATCGGCACAGATGTCGCATTTGCAGCTAATGGCCTGGCACCACTCAAAGGGGAGAGCCCTCCTGGCGTTACAAGCGAACGGAGCGCGCAGCGTCAACCAGTACGTCATATGAGCGATGATGAGAAAATTCGTAGCGCCGCCTCGGTTGCCGTCCATCAACAATACGGCTATGAGCTGCCAGCAGCAGAAGAGAATGCGATGATTGAGCAAGTGGCACAATCACTTAATAGTGATCCCGCCATGCGAGCGCGGATTATCGCCTCTATGGACGAAATTTTAAACCGCGAATTTTAAAGTGAGGTAAAACATAGACGCAGGTCCAAAAACAGCTTATACTATGAGAGGCAACACCGCCCTACAACTAAACAAGAAATAATAAAAGGTGGTTTTTGATGAACTGTACAACATGTAATATGCCATTGGAGCCGAATGCCCGTTTCTGTCGCAATTGCGGCACACCTGTTTCCATAGCCGCTACTAATAATCCTGGCGCCAACCCTGCCCCACCTTATAGAAGTACGGACATGAATGAATCACCGACTCTGCTAGCGAGACCACAAATTGGGCAACAACCACCGCAACAGGTGCCGCTTCAACCACAACCACAGCCATCATACTATCAACCAACCAGGGTAGAGCCAACCAACTTCTCTAATGTACAAGATGGCAGGCCGCGACGGCGGCGAGGGAGCTGTCTTATAAGAAGCCTCATCACTTTCATCGTATTGCTGGTGCTCATAGTAGGAGGCTGGTTCTTCGGTCTGCAACCCTACCTGAACAAGATGGCACATACCAAACTTGACGAGACATTAACTAATGCAGTCAACAATATACCTCCTCCACTATCGCAGTTACCTGCTGGACCAGTTTCAATACCAGAAAAGGCCTTAAATAACTTACTCGTTCTCCAGTCAGCTCCCAATGACATCGTGAAAAATCCACAAATCCACATCACATCAACTCAAGCACGAATGGAATTTCAGGTCTATGGATTTCCATGTGCGGTTACGGGAGTGCCGCAGGCGAATTCAGGGCACCTGACGCTGACAAATGTAAATATTGAGGGAATTGCAGCATTAATTTTAACACCAGATGAGATAACGACACTGGTGAACAGGCACCTGGCTGATGCCCAGACAAAGCTAAATCATTCCATTGATTCCGTCCAACTCAAAGACCAGGAGGTGGACCTGGTGCTAGGTCCGGGGGGTAGTGGTGTTCCTCCTCTGCCCTAGCAATTTCTGAGCGCTACGTCTTCGTGAAAATACGACAAACAGGCCCGGCATGATGAGGAGGAAGATACCATCTATGTCGAGGACTCCTGCGCCATTATGCCGGGAACTGGGGGCTCCACCTGCTTGATGTACATTGGCAAACACATTGGACACATTCGGCAAGAGCCCATTGTTGTCCTCGCCAAGCGGCCAATAGACCAGCGCTGCGCGGCCAATAATATTTGCACGGGGCACAAAACCCCAGTTCCGCGAGTCGGAACTTCCTATACGATTGTCACCCAGCACAAAATAGTCGTCGGGAGGAACGAGCATATTTGAGATGGTTTTATAGGCATAGAGGTTACCCTGGCGTTTTGGGTCGACATAGGTCTCTTTCAACCTGGCACCGTCTACAATCACTGTAGTATCACGGATAGTAATCGTATCTCCTGGTACAGCAACGATGCGCTTGATGTAGTCCTGCGAAGGCTCTGGCGGTGCGACAAACACGATGACATCACCACGGGTAGGTGCATGAAAAAGATAGGACCACTTATCTACCAGGATGAGTTCTTTATCGTGCAGGGTTGGCTCCATACTCATGCCTTCAATGTTAAAGTTTTGTACGGCCAGGCGGATCACTAAAAACATCAGGATGGTAAGGACAATGGTCTCTATTACCTCACGTACTAATCTGTATCGCTTCTCAAAATCAAGTTCTACGTTCATGCACATCTCCCTATGCATATCTACTAGTGTTTATTTGAACTTTACCAGATATAGCTAATAGAAGCAAGGCCTTAAATAGGAAATAAAGCCTATCCCCACCATTGTTTTATTACGTATAGGAGCCGGATTTATTGCGTCCGTTTCACCTCAAACTCCCTCAGGAACAGCTATCCATAATGGCTGTTCCTTGACGTTTTGTTGTAGTATAATAACTGATATTGAACGTTTGTATCAACGGTTCGGTAGCTCATAGGTCACTAGTGCAAAGCAAGAAATGAATTCGGGAATGGGGGTGCAGGGGCGAAGCCCCTTGCCGGGGGCGCGGGGGTGTCCCCCGAATCTCTCCTTTTTTGCTATACTGGGTTATGTTAAGTGATTCACCCAGGACCTGTGGGCTACAAACTTGTGGATGGGTGGTTCATTTCTATGCCTCAAGATAAAATTGTCATACGTGGCGCTCGCGAACATAACCTGAAAAATATAGATATTACTATACCCCGTGATAAGCTGGTTGTCATCACCGGCCTCTCAGGATCGGGTAAGAGTAGCCTGGCCTTCGATACCATTTTTGCAGAAGGGCAGCGTCGCTACATAGAGTCATTGTCGGCTTATGCACGCCAGTTCCTTGACAAGATGGAGAAACCGGACGTTGACCACATCGATGGGCTCTCCCCTGCTATATCTATCGACCAAAAAGGAACAACCCATAACCCTCGTTCGACTGTTGGCACCGTCACTGAAATTTATGACTACCTGCGCCTGCTCTACGCACGTATCGGTCATCCTCACTGCCCCAACTGTGGACGCGAGGTTAGCCGCCAAACTATTCAGCAGATAGTCGATGCCGTGCTCAATCTGCCCGAAGGTTCGCGCATCATGCTTCTTGCCCCGCTCGTCCAGGGACGTAAAGGTGAGTACAAGAATATCTTTGAGGAGATGCGCCGTGCCGGCTACGTGCGTGTGCGTGTCGATGGCAAAATTTTTGACCTGAGCGACGAAATCGACCTGGATAAGCAGAAAAAACATACTATCGAAGTGGTCGTCGACCGGTTGGTTATACGCAAAGAGCGGCCAGCTACAAAAGATACTTCTACGCCCCGTGGAGAAGACCATGTATCTCCTTTCGCTCCCCAGCACCTGGAGCACACGGAGCGTCCAACCTTGAAGAAAGTAGCAGATCGGCCTGTGTTGTATGATATCAATGCAGAACAAGATACGCCACGCGAAATCGAAAATGGAGCAAGGGCGATGGAGGAATCTGCTCAACCACAAGCAGAAGAGAGCGTTGATGCGGCATTCCAGCAGCGACTGACAGACTCATTAGAGACAACATTGAAGCTCGGTGGAGGTGTCGTACTGGTTTCGATTGTCGATGGCGAAGAGATTCTCTTTTCAGAGAAAGCGGCTTGCGTCTATTGTGGTATCAGCCTGCCAGAAATTGCTCCCCGTACTTTTAGCTTTAACAGTCCCCATGGGGCATGTCCTACCTGTACAGGTCTGGGCACCCAGCTAGAGATCGACGCGGAACTGATCGTGACGCATCCCGAACTGAGCCTGACTCAGGGAGCCATCGCCCCCTGGAGCAAAGTTATCAACGGAAGTCAATGGCACGCCTCTATTTTAGAGGCCTTAGCCCAGAAATATAATTTTAGCCTGCATACACCATGGAACAAGCTGACCGAAGAGCAACGCCAGAAAGTGCTTTACGGCACACCTGAGTCGCTCACGATTCGCTATACCCCTCAACATGGACGTACCCGTAACTACACTATCAACTTTGAGGGTGTCATCCCTAACCTTGATCGTCGCTACAAGCAGACGGAGAGCGAAGGAATACGCGAAGAGATTGAGAGCTATATGTCGGCGCGTATTTGCCCCGACTGCCGTGGCGCTCGCCTCAAGCCAGAGGCTCTGGCGGTTACTGTGGGTGGACGCAACGTTGTACAGGTGACGCGGCTCTCGATTGTTTTAGCACAACGCTTCTTCAAAGAATTAGAGGATGTAGAAACCCAATTTATTGCACCCATAGTTGGGAATGGCAACGGCAATCCTGTTAAAAGCGATCCGCTGGCAAAAATCGATCCTGATGAACCCTTAGTTCAGGTGACATTAAGCGAACGCGAGCGTTTTATCGCACGGCAGGTGCTTAAAGAGATCCGGTCGCGCCTGCAATTCCTGGTCGATGTTGGACTGGAATATCTTACCCTGGACCGGGCTGCCGCCAGTCTTTCTGGTGGGGAGGCACAACGTATCCGCCTGGCAACACAGATTGGTTCGGGACTCATGGGGGTGCTCTATATCCTTGATGAGCCAAGTATCGGACTTCACCAGCGTGACAACGCACGTTTGATTAAGACCTTGATACGCTTGCGCAACCTGGGTAATACGCTGCTCGTTGTCGAGCACGATGAGGACACGATGCGGTCTGCCGACCACATCATCGATATTGGCCCTGGAGCCGGGGAACATGGTGGTAAAGTCGTGGCCGAGGGCACGTTCGCCGATATTGTGGCCAATACCAACTCCATAACCGGTGATTACCTGGCGAGACGCCGCCGCGTCAATTTCCCGGAAAGGCGCAGGGAAGGCAAGTTAGCGCATACGTTCTTCCGGGCGCATGAGAAGCCGGGAGCGCACGATACCATTGAGGGTCTGGAGCACCTGGACAAGGTAATCGATATCGATCAATCTCCCATTGGGAGAACGCCGCGCTCTAATCCCGCCACCTATACTACTGCCTTCACCGGTATTCGGGAATTGTTTGCGCAAGTGCCGGAAGCGAAGATACGCGGCTATCAGCCCGGCCGCTTCTCCTTTAATGTCAAGGGGGGGCGATGCGAAGCCTGTAAGGGTGAGGGCATCGTGAAGATCGAGATGAATTTCCTGCCCGATGTCTATGTACCGTGCGAGGTCTGCAAAGGCAAACGCTACAATCGCGAGGCGCTGGAGATACACTACAAGGGCAAAAATATTGCCGATGTACTGGACATGACGGTAGAAGAGGCGCTGGGCTTCTTCGCGAACGTACCTTCGATCTTCAACAAAATGAAGACACTCAATGATGTAGGTTTGAGTTATATGCGCCTGGGCCAGCCGGCCACCACCCTCTCGGGTGGCGAGGCACAGCGCGTCAAGCTGGCAACGGAACTTGCACGCCGGGCAACAGGACGTACTATGTATATCCTCGACGAGCCAACCACCGGACTGCACTTTGCCGACGTGGATCGACTGCTGCAAGTACTCCAGCGACTTGTCGATGCAGGAAACTCGATTGTAGTGATCGAACATAACCTGGAAGTAATCAAGGGTGCCGACTGGCTCATCGACCTGGGGCCGGAAGGCGGGGATGCTGGTGGCGAGGTTATTGCACAGGGAACGCCAGAAGACGTCGCAGAGGACGAACAATCCTATACTGGCCACTTCTTAAAGCGCATGTTTAGTGAGGAAAGCGCGCTGGAGAAGGCTCTCCATCATGGAGATTCTGTGGTGGCAGGTTAGAGTCACCAGCCCTAACCTGGCCTTCAGTCGAGATATTGTGCTGTTCATCACTACTAGCCTGAGGACCGTCACCATCATCGTTTTCGGGGACAGGTGCCGGCTCAGGTCCTCCCAATGGGATACGCACTCCACGCTGGCGATAGTCCATCCAGATAATCAATGCGATCATCGTTAGCCCAACGAGTACAACACCGGTAAACTTGTAGAAATGGGCATTATGTATACCTGATAAGGTCAGGGCCAATAATCCGTAGATGAATGATAGCCCGTAGATAACGTAACAGATTTGCTTGACGCTCAAACCGGTGGCCATCAGCCGGTAATGCAGATGCGTTTTATCATAGTGGAGCGGAGATTGCCCACGCCGTATACGATTGATCATCACCACAGCGACATCCAGGATCGGCACACCCAGCACCATGAAAGCCAGGGCCAACTTCGCTCCTCCCATAATCGAGAGGACCGCCAGGCTGAGTCCGAGAAACATTGAACCGGTATCACCCATAAAAATCTTAGCCGGATTCCAGTTATGTAGAAGAAAACCAAGGACAGCGCCCGTGAAAATAGCGGCGAGCACCGCGATGCTCTGCTGGTGCAACACAAAGCTAATAATCGTAATAAAGAAGCCAGCAATCGCCACAACGCCCGCCGCCAATCCATCCAGGCCATCGAGCAAATTCACAGTGTTCATCATGCCAGCCGTCCAAAACCAGGTGAGGAGGATGGCAGGAATGGCAGCCAGGCTTATGCTCGGTTGTATGTCAGGGGAAGCTGGATGGATGAAGAGAAACAAAGTAGGCTGCAAATACCAGGGTAAGCCGGGCTGCATCATTTCTCTGCCGAAAGGATTATTGAAGGTAAATAGAAGTATACCGTGAAATACGCCTCCCCATGGACCAAGGATAATAATAACAGCCACCGTTTGTGCCAATAATTTTGGGAGCGGTTTTAGTCCTAAAACATCATCATAGAGATGCACGAGCACCATAAGTGTTGCTGCGGCGATAAGAAGCCAGTAGATAACGACTTCATTGTTAGAGCCAGGGGTATAAAAAAGCAATGAAGCAATGACAAAAGCCAGAAACATGGCTATGCCGCCGAGGCGAGGTACAGCCTTGATATGCACTCTGCGTGTTGCCGGGTGATCAAGCCAGCCCAACTTATAACAGAAAGCTCTCACAGCGAACGTTAGAATGTAAGCAAGAAGAAAAGCGCATGCTGCACCAATCAACAACATGACCACATCAGGAAGAATTGCACCAGGAAAGGGAATGAGCAACAATAGCCGAATGGATATGATGCCAGCTTGTACCATAAAAGACCGCTCCTGCCCTCCTACGAAGATTTCTTTGGCTACTTCAACACGGAAATGAACGCGCTCTCATGTTGTTGTTCGATTATATGCTTCTACTAAAGAAAACGCAAACGAGCCAGACCTTTAACACAAGGCTCAAGTTTCCAGGCTAGATAGGTACTTATGTATTTTTAACTCTTCATTGAAAGCAGGTGTAAGAGCCTGGCCGTTACTAAGGCCGAACGGCGCGCCATCTCTGGATAGATCATCCTTTTACGTTCCAGGGTCAGCACCTCTAGCAGGTCATTGTTTGAGAGGCAGCGAATAACGGCAAATGGTAAGCCATGGCGTGTGGCGACCTGGCCCACAGCGGCACTCTCCATATCCTCGCACAGTGAGCCAAAAGTATCATGGATACGGGCAAAGGTAGCCTCATCCTGGCACCAGGTGTCGGCAGAGGCTATTACTCCACTGAAGATGCGGGCAGGGCGAACTTTTTGGCCAGCAGGAGCGACAATCGTAAGTGTATGTTGCTCAAGCAGCACCTGAGCAGCCTGTAATGCCAGGCTCACCAGGGTAGAGTCACAGGGAAGATGTGAGAAACGCTGCGTGACGCGCTGGGAATAAACCTCCGCCGCCTCGTCATCCCAACGAATACCGAATGCCGGGTTAAGTATGCCGCCCGTTTGAAGATAACCATTAAATGGTGCACAGACCTGTGTCGCGATGATAACATCTCCTGGCAGAGCTTCGTGTGTATGTGCCCCGGCTATGCCATAGTTAATGATAGCCTGTGGTTGCTCGCTCAGGATCAGTGCCTCGGTGGCAGCTCCCGCGTTGACCATGCCCGGTCCTGAGCGCGTAATAGAGATGCGTAATCCTTCCATTTGCACGTGCTGAATACGCCAGATGCTTTGCTCTACGACCTCAGCCTTGCAACCCGTCATTTCTGCGAGCAATTCTAATAGCGGCTCCTGCTCTGGAGTAGTCGGAACAACAATACCGATACTTTGCATATATGCTCTTTCCAGTTGATCTGGCTTTCAAAGAGTATTGTTCAATCTTCTTACTTCACGCTTTCCATAGCTTTAGTATACACAATCTTTCTCTCCCCTGATTAACCTCTACAATATTACTTTTATCAAACGATCCCATCCTGAGAAATCTTTTGCAAACGTTACAGTCGCTTGTGGCCATAGCTCAGACAATAAGCGTTTGAGCGGTTCCCGTTGCTGGTAGCCAATTTCCAGCAGTAATAGCGCATACTCCTTCAGCTTACCTGATTGTTGTGCTTCTGTAAAGAAGCGATACAATAAGTCCAGGCCGTGAGTGCCGCTGAAGAGGGCCAGGTGCGGCTCATAGGCACGTACATCGGGAGCTAGCATATCCATTTCGCCTGTTCCTACATAGGGCAGGTTGGCGGTGAGCACATCGACGGGTTCTGGCAGAGGAGAGAGGAGGTCACCATGCAGCAAGCGCACGCGCTGCTCAACCGAGTGGCGCTGGCAATTGATGCGAGCGACTTCCAACGCCTCCGCGGAGATATCAGTTGCGTAGAGGTAGGGAAGGCGTGGCTCTTGCACGGCTAAGGTAATGGGAATGGCCCCTGAGCCAGTACCAATATCGGCGACAAGCGGAGTATGCCCGGCATCAAGCATAGCACGAATGCTGTTTAAAGCAACCTCGACGAGTAGTTCTGTTTCCGGTCGAGGAATCAAGACACGTTTGTCAACAAGGAAATCAAGACCGAAAAACTCTTTGTGGCCAACAAGGTAGGCAACTGGCTCACCCCGTTTACGCCGCTCAAGCAGCAGGTGAAATTGTTCTTCCTGCTGTGGAGTAAGCAGACGTTCGGGATACGCATAGAGCCTGGCACGGTCAACATTCAGCACATAGCCTAGCAATACCTGTGCATCCAGCCTGGGAGCAGGTTGATCGGCCTGTGCTAAAGTAGACATTGCATGCTCTAACGCATCTTTGATGGTGGTCATGAATGAAATCTACCCGCGTGTTACAAGGGTTGGCGACCTGCAAACCCGGTGTGAAGATAATGCCAATAGTTGATGCCTTCCTCGCCAAGGTACCAACACAGGTAGATTTCGCGGCCATCGCGCAGGCTGAGGAAGTCGATAAGCCCACGGTCAGGGTCTTTCAATTCACAGCCGAAGCTAGAAAGTTCTTCAGCCAGTTTGCGCAGAGTTTGAGCATGCCCGGATAGATCCCTCTGCAATTTCAGCATACGCTCATGCAAATGATGACCATTGCCTGCTGCCTGCAAACGCAGAGCATCGAGTTCCTCCTCGGTTTGCAGGAAGGACTTACGTCCTTCCTGTATCTTATGAAGCACAACGGATACCTGCGGTAACAAGGCTTCGGCCTCTTCGCGGGTGAAGTAATGGGCCATGCATTGCCTCCCTGTTGACCTGGTACCTCCACGGGTACCGCTACATTTCCTTTCCCAGAAGGCCTGAATACGCCTAATGTTTAGGCGTCGGGCTAGCTGTAGGTGTCAGGCCAGGCGTTCCGCTTGGACCGGGTGTCGGCGTCCCTCCAAGGTTGATACTAAGATCATCAAATCTAGTAAAGTTTACTACTGTGCCTCCCGTATTCAAGTACTCGCCCTTGATTATATCACCAGGTTGAACAAGTGGCAGTTTAGGTGAAAGAGACAGGTTCGCAGTGAAGATGACACTTTGCCCTTGAAGCTGAATATAGTAGATGGTATTGGTTCCCTGTTGCACCGCCGATATACGCAGCACTTTACCCATAGCAGTTTGTGTCGTACCTTTGGTGGGCGTGTTAACGCCATTCCCTTGCTGAGTGAGCCATTGCTGATAATCGGTCAATGCTTGTGTAAGCGTGGGTTCGAATTGCACGTTGCTACCATTCAGGTTCCTGGCATCCACTATTCCCACCGCTTGAAAAATGTCGCCACTTTGCGTTGTCTGGACAAATATGGCAACCCAGGTGGGTGTATTGTATAGCTGGTACAGCTGAATACTATCCACCGAATAGCCGCGAATATTCGCACGCGTCGATTGAATGGTATTGCTTACGTTACTTCCAATACCCAACCCCGCGAGTGGATAAAAGTGGGCCTCGTTTTTATGCGTATCAAAGAGGAACACACCGGTGCTTGACTGATCGTTCGCCGATGACGAAGTCATGGGGATAAGCCAGACAGGTTGATCGACATTGTTATAGAGCAACTGCGGATCACTGGAGGTCGTTTGCTGGCCCATGCCAGAGGGGTTGAACCAGGGTGCAGCATGATAGAGCCCCCACCACGACAGGTATTGACTCACGGTGTCGGCAGGCATAACACGATCTACCCAGGAGGGTACGTCTTGTGGCGCATACTTCTTGATTACTCCAGTATGAGCATCAACTATGAGTACCTCGCTGAGTAGATCACCGGTATAGCCGCGGCTCGGCTGCATCAGTGAGATTGTCCAGTAGGGGTGAAAATTGTCATCAAGTTCCAGGGTGGGATCAACGAGCTTTCCGTAGGTATAGCCGTTCAAGTACACATGACGCAGCAGGTCCTGATTGAAAATGGCGCCAGGCAAGTACGCCAGCGAAGTTCCCGGCTGTACTTTATCGGTGCGTAGCTGGGGTTCCGCCTGTGGATTTTCAGCATCTACCACGATGAAACCAGGCGTGGTGGAACTGGCAAAATTGGCAAAGATGTTGTTGTACATCAATGGACCGACGTAGTAGAGGTGATGGTTGATGGACTGCAGCGTATAACTGGCAGGATCGATGCTGTAGGTCGAACCGTAATTCTGCCCGTTTGAGGCGAGCACCTGTTGACCTTTAAAGACTGCAACGTTCGGGCTGACCAGTACAATATGGTTAGGATCGGTCGGTGGCAGCTTGGGAGATGATTCAATCTTCACGTTGGGAATGGCTGCCAGGGCTTTGGCATTGCTGTCAAACCACGTGGTGAAGACGACGATCAAACCACTAATGACGATACCGATAACGCCAGCTACAATGAGCCCCAGGATGCCCGCTGCAATGGCTCCTCGCGAGGCATCAGCCGGGATCTGGGTAGGAGCGTTCCGCTTTGAGCGAGGCATTCCCTGGCTAACCGCTGAGGCATCCTCTATGACGTTGAGAGCTGGTCGTGCGAAGGCAAACAGGTTCGCTATGCTGCTGATGACCAGCGGCCACAGCAACCATTGCCAGCCCCCAAAAGGACCAGTGAAGGCAGGCTCTGAGGAGTAGAGTATTGCCAGGCAGATGAGGTAGTTGATGACAAAAAACGAGGCAAACCACCTGAAGAATCTGCGCGAATTGAACGCTTCACGGCGACCAAAACCAAGCCGTCCAATCGTTAGGATGGCCATGACAATAATTGTACCAATGAGTGCCAGCAGGAAGATAACCATGATAGTTTCTCCTCTTCTTTTATCTATAAGGGTAGTGTTGCTCTTCACAACATGATGTCCATCATAAGACATCTATAAGGCTCTGAGTTACGTAAGACACGCTAGCGGGATAAACATCTTTTCTTTCAACACTACGCTACTCTATCATACAACTTCTCAGCTTATTTTACATCTTGTAATACACATCGCAAATGGGATGGGGGTGGGAATTAAAGGGAATAAACATGTCTGGTGCCCAACCCCCGCCACACACAGAAGCGGCCCAACTCAGGCCGCTTATTTCCTCGATGTATCCTACCCGCCATCCCATCAAAAACGCCTCCAAATGGCATTTGAAAGCAATTCTGACAGCAAATTGACCAGGGTCAACCGCCAAAGAACCCATCCAAACCATCCATCATATCCCGCTGCATCGATGGAAGTGCATGAGAGTAGGTATCCATGGTCATGCTAATCTGGCTATGCCCTAGAAGTTCCTGTACCAGTTTGGGATGCGCTCCCATAGTGAGCAGGATCGTCGCCGCGCTGTGACGGAGATCATGAAAACGCATATGAGGGAGGCCCGCATCTTTCAAGAGTTTCTGGAACAGAGAATGAAGGTAGCCGGCATCGAGAAAGCCACCTAGCGTATTGCTAAACACAAGATTATTCTCTTGCCAGGTAGTGCCAGCCCTCAAACGCGCCTCCAACTGACGAGAACGATGCTGCTTGAGTACATCGATAACAAAGTTGGGAAGCATGACCTTGCGCCTGCTCTTCGAGGTTTTAGGATTGGAGACGACAATGCCATTCTTCCCAATTCGATCTACAGTACGGCGAACGTGTAAACTCCTATCCTCAAAATTAACATCTTGCCACCGAAGACCGAGCAACTCGCCCCGGCGCATCCCTGTCGCTAATGCCACCGTAAAAAGAGCTTCCAAACGATGCCCGCGCGCAGTACGCAACAATTGTTGGGCCTGTTCTTTCGTCAATAGCTGTATCTCATGTTTCACAATACCAGGAGGTGAAACAACATCGCACACATTGCGCGGAACCAGGTTCCAACGCACCGCATTATCCAGAGCCTTACGCAAAATCTGATGGATATTCCTCACGCTGGCTGGAGAAAGCCCCCCCTTTAGCTCCTTTGCGTAAAAGGCTTGCACCTGTTGTGGTGTCAACTTTTGCAACTGCACATCTCCCAGTGCTGGCAGAATGTGATTATCCAGTTGCGAACGGTATTTAACATAAGAACTTACTCGAATAGCCGGTTTATGCACATCCTCCAACCAGTGCTCAAGATACTGCTTGAGCGTTTGCTGCGGCCCGGTTACAAGCGTTCCCTGCTTCTGCTCGTTTAATGCTACCCGTAGCTTTTCTTGTACTTCCCTACGCGTTTTGCCATAAAACGTTTTACGCTTACGACCTCCCAAAGTGATACTAGCGGCCCACCGTCCATCACTACGCTGGTAGATCGAACCTTCACCGTGTCCACGTTGCTTTGCCATCTTAGATCCTCACTTTCATCACGCCGACATATTCTGCTGCTCACGCTGCTCTATCCACTTCTGCAACGAGATCATCGACACACGCCTGGCCGTCCCAAACTTGACC
>WNGM01002969.1_pt1 | contig 21573 bp, 27 predicted proteins | sample 5400571 | NCBI WGS metagenome assembly WNGM01 (sample SAMN13153378, study PRJNA577476) | soil metagenome | isolation source: 100 cm soil or saprolite under Garry oak tree replicate 2 | place: USA:California | collected 2016-06-15 | reverse complement strand
GTTCCCTCCCTACACCTCGATGGGCGAAGCGGTGGCCGGGTATCTCCAGGCCCTCGGGATCCGGACGAGGATCCAGACGATGGAGCGCGCGACGTTCCTCACCGCGTGGCGCGAGAAGAAGTTCAAAGGGCTCGTGATGGGCATCACCGGAGCGGCGGGCAACGCGGCCACCCGCCTCGAGGCCTACGTCACCAACGGCGGGATCTATGCGTACGGAGTCGTTCCCGAGGTGGAGGACCTCTTCCAGCGTCAGGCCAGGGAGCAGGACCGCGCCAGGCGCGAGACGCTCCTGCACCAGATCCAGAAGATTCTTCACGAGCGGGTGATGCACGCCCCGATCTACGAGCTGGCGTTCATCTGGGGCGTGGGGCCGCGCGTCGAGGAGTCGGGGGCAGACCTGATCAGGGGGCACGCCTACTCGGCGCCCTACGAAGACCTTCGCTTGAGGAAGCAATGAAGGGATACATCCTCCGGCGTCTCGGCTACTCGCTCGTCTCCTTGTTCCTGCTGTCGGTGACCATCTTCCTCTTCGTGAGGGTCACCGGCGACCCCGCCGTCCTGCTCGTCGAGCCCGGTGCCTCCAAAGACGACCTCGAGATGATCCGCCAGCAGTTCGGCCTCGACCAGCCGCTCCCGGTCCAGTACGGGAGCTTCATCACCAGCCTCCTCCGGGGCGACTTCGGCCAGTCGTTCTACTACCGGACCCCGGTGCTGGAGCTGTACCTGAGCCGCCTGCCGCACTCGCTCCTCCTGGCCGGGGCGGCGATGGTGTTCTCGCTCGTCGTCGGCATTCCCACGGGGATCATCGCGGCGGTGCGGGTCAACCGATGGTGGGACAGCGTGGGGAAGATCTTCGCGCTGCTCGGGCTGTCGATGCCGTCGTTCTGGGTCGGGCTGGTCATGATCCTCTTCTTCTCCGTCTATCTCGGCTGGCTCCCCTCGTCCGGGTCGGGCACCCTGCTCCACCTCGTGATGCCGGCCATCGCGCTGGGCTGGGTCTTCGCGGCCGCCCATATGCGACTGACGCGCTCGTCCATGCTGGAGGTCCTCGGCTCGGAATACGTCAAGCTGGCGCGGCTGAAAGGGCTGCCGGAGGCGCTCGTCATTTCCAAGCACGCCTTCAAGAACGCGCTGATCCCGGTGCTCACGCTGGCCGGGATCAACCTCGTCATCATGGTCAACGTGGCGGTCGTCGTGGAGACGGTCTTCGCCTGGCCGGGTGTCGGGCGCCTGCTCTACGAGGGCATCGCCTTCCGCGACTTCCCGGTGGTGCAGGCGACGGTCCTGCTCGGCGGCGCGATGATCGTGATCGTCAACCTCCTCGTGGACATCCTGTACGCCGTCATCGACCCGAGGATTCGATATTGAACGGTAGGTCCGCGATGAACGGCAGCCGCTCCGCGACCCTGACCCTCGCCTGGCGCCTCGCGGCCTTCCGCACGGAAGGGTTTCCGGTCATCCCGACGGCGATCATCGTCACGGTGGCGCTGGTCGCGATCTTCGCGGACGCCCTCGCCCCCTACAATCCCGAGCTGGGGACGCTCGGCGACCGCTTCCGGCCGCCGGCGTGGCAGGCGGGCGGAAGCGAGAAGTACCTGCTCGGCACCGATCACCTCGGGCGCGACGTGCTCTCGCGGCTCATCTTCGGCGCCCGAGTCTCGATGATCGTGGGCTTCACCGCCGTGATCGTCGCGGGGTTCATCGGCACCGTTCTCGGCATCATCTCCGGCTATCTCGGCCGCTGGGTCGATCAGGTCATCATGCGGCTCACCGATACCTGGCTCGCCCTGCCCGCGCTCACCTTCGCGATCTTCCTGGCCGCCATCGTGGGGCCGAGCGTCAACAACATCATCATCATTCTGGCCGCCGTCTACTGGACACGCTACGCGCGCGTCATTCGCGGGGAGGTGCTCTCCGTGAAGGAGCGGGATTTCGTGCGCCTGGCCGTCGTGGCCGGCTGCTCGAAGTGGACGATCATGCGTCGCCACATCCTGCCCAACGTCGTCAACTCCGCCATCGTGCTGGGGACGCTGCAGCTCGGCGTGGTGATCATCACCGAGGCCGCGCTCTCCTTCCTCGGCGTCGGCGTGCCTCCGCCCCAGCCGGCGTGGGGGTTGATGCTGGCCGATGGCAAGAAAGGCCTCATGGCGGGCTACTGGTGGCTGACGGTGCTGCCGGGCTCCTGCATCATGCTGATGGTCCTCTCCGCGAACCTCCTGGGCGACTGGCTTCGGGTCAAGTTCGATCCCCAGCTCCGCCAGCTGTGAGCGGTCCGCTCCTCGAGGTCCGGAACCTGTCGACGCACTACGTCAGCGCGCGCGGCACACGCGTGACCCGCGCGGTGGACGACGTCACCCTGACACTCGAAGCGGGCGCGACGCTCGGCATCGTCGGCGAGTCTGGCTCGGGCAAGACGACCCTGGCGCTCTCGCTGCTGCGGGTGCTCCCGCCGGCGGGCCGGATCGTCTCGGGCGAGATTAGCTTCGAGGGCGAGGACCTGCTCCGGAAATCCAACGCCGAGATGCGCCGGATCCGCGGCAAGCGCATCGCCATGATCCTGCAGGACCCGATGGCGTCGCTGAACCCGCTCTTCACGGTGGGCGACCAGGTCGCCGAGCCGATCCGGGTCCACGATGGCGCGAGCCGGCGCAGCGCCTGGAGCCGGGCGCAGGAGCTGTTGAAGGCGGTCCGCATCGCGGCGCCCGAGACGCGTGTGCGCGAGTATCCCCATCAGCTCTCTGGCGGGATGCGCCAGCGCATCGTCGGGGCGATCGCGATCTCGTGCGAGCCGCGCCTGCTCATCGCCGACGAGCCGACGACCAGCCTCGACCTCACGATCCAGGCGCAGTACCTGAACCTCCTGCGAGACCTCCAGCGCGCGCACCACCTCGCGCTCATCTTCATCACCCACAACCTCGGCATCGTGGCCAAGATGTGCGACCAGGTCGCGGTGATGTACGGGGGCCGCCTCGTCGAGTCCGGCCCCGTGGCGCGGATCTACAACGCGCCGGCGCATCCGTACACCCGGGCGCTCCTCGAGTCCATCCCGCGCCTCGGCGACAGCCGCACGCGGCTCACCGCGATCGACGGCCAGCCGCCAGACCCCGCCGCGCTCCCGGGCGGCTGCGCGTTCCACCCGCGCTGCCCGAAAGTCATGGACCGGTGCCGCGCGGAGGCACCGCCCGAGTTCAGCGTGGCCAACGCTCATACCAGCCGCTGCTGGCTTTCCGGCTAGCATGGCCGGACCCGTCCTCGAGGCGAAGAACCTCACCAAGCACTTCCCCGTGCGCCGCGGGCTCTTCGCGCGGGCGACGGCCGTCGTGAGGGCGGTCGACGACATCTCGTTCACCATCGAGCCGGGCAGGACGCTCGGCCTCGTGGGCGAGTCCGGCTGCGGCAAGACGACCACGGCGAAGCTCGTGCTGCTCCTCGAGCAGCCGACGGCTGGCCTCATGCGCTTCGAGGGGCAGGACCTCCAGACGCTCGAGCGCGGGAGCCTGCGCCACTACCGGCGCTCCGTGCAGGCCGTCTTCCAGGACCCCTACGCGTCGCTCAATCCGCGGATGCGCGTCGGCTCGATCATCGCCGAGCCGCTCGTCACCAACGAGCCGCTACCGTCGGCGGAAGTGCGGAAGCGCATCCTGCGTCTGCTCGAGCTGGTCGGGCTCCCCGAGCGCTCCGCCGATCTCTTCCCCCACGAGTTCTCGGGCGGCCAGCGCCAGCGGATCGCGATCGCACGGGCGCTCTCGCTCTCGCCGAAGCTCGTCGTGCTCGACGAGCCGGTCTCGGCGCTCGACGTGTCGATCCGCGCCCAGATCCTGAATCTCCTGCGCGACCTGCAGGCCCGGCTCGGCCTGTCGTACCTCTTCATCGCCCACGACCTGGCCGCGGTGGCCCACATGAGCCACACGATCGCGGTGATGTACCTGGGCAAGATCGTGGAGATCGGCGAAGCCGAGACGGTCGCCAAGGCCCCCAAGCATCCCTACACCCAGGCGCTCTTCTCGGCGGCGCTGCCCTCGCACCCCGACGAGAAGCGGGACGAGGTCGTCGTCACGGGGGAGGTTCCGAGCCCGCTCGCGCCCCCGTCCGGCTGCCGCTTCCACCCGCGCTGCCCACACGCGATGGCCCGCTGCGTGACCGAGGAGCCCGCGCTCCTCCCCGAGACGGGTCGCCTCGTCGCCTGCCACCTCTACACGGGCGTCAGGGTCTACGCCGGCCGCTGAGGCGCGCCGGGCAGCCGGTCGAGCGACTTCTCCAGGCAGCGCTTGATCTCGTCGCGACAGGCGCGGTACACGTCCTCGCCTTGGCCGACGGGGTCCGCGATGTCACCGTCCTCGCCGACGAACTCCTTGAGCGTGAAGACCGGCCGCCCATCCGCCTCGGCGAGGGCGGCCAGCTCGAGCTTCTGCCGCGCGGTCATCGTCAGGATGAGGTCGGCGGAGGCGACGAGGTCCGGGTGCTGGCGGAGGTCGGTGGAGAGGATCGCGGTCTCCGAGAGTTCGATCCCCTCCTCGCGGAGGACGAGGCGCGCGTCGAGCGACGGGATCATGCCGTCGCGCGCGGTTCGGCCGACGCCTCCCGACCGGACCCGGATGGGCGGGTCCCCATTCCGCTCCGCGAGCAGGCGTTCGAGGATGGCCTGGGCCATCACGCTCCGGCACGTGTTGGCGTGGCAGACGATGAGGACGGTCTTCACGGCTCCTCCCACGGCGACTGCCAGAACCGCACCCCATCCCCCAGGTCCTTCCATTCGTCGAGCGGGCGCTCCTGGAGGCTCTTGCCGAAGAGCGTGCCCGGTGGCGGCCTGAGGCCTCGGCCGAGCGTCGCGGGAAAGAGCGCCGCGAGCGCGTCCGGCGTGAGGCGCCGGTCGGCCTCGAGCCGGCGGACCGCCTGGGGCTGGGCGAGCAGCGTGTAGCCGTAGCCGAAGGAGTGGAACACCTGCCCGGTGACGTGCTGGGCGGCGTCACTCGCCAGGAAGACGACGAGCGGCGCGACGTTGTCCGGGTCGCGCTCGGTTCCGGCCGCCAGCTCGCTCGGCCACTTGCCGGTCTGCTCGAAGACCTCGCGGCCGCGCGGCGTGGAGTCGATCATCCGCGTGGCGCCGCTCGGGAAAATCGCGTTCGCGGTCACGCCGTATTTGGCGAGCGCGTTGGCGGTGGACCACGTGAGGCCGAGGATCCCGGCCTTCGCCGCCGCGTAGTTGGGCTGGCCCGGTGCACCGAGGGCGGAGACGGAGGACATGCCGATGATCCGCCCGCCGCGCTGCTCGCGCATCGCCACCGAGGCCGCGCGCGTGCAGTTGAACATGCCGTCGAGGTGGACCGCGATCACCGCGTCCCACTCGGCCTCGGTCATGTTGAAGATCATCCGGTCGCGCAGGATGCCGGCGACGTGGACGAGGATGTCGATCCGGCCCCAGGCGCGGACCACCTGTTCGACCATCGCCGCCGCCCCGGCGAAGTCGGCGACCGAGCCGAAGTTCGGCGCCGCCGTGCCGCCGGCCTTGACGATCTCGTCCACCACCTGCGCGGCCGGGCGCGGGTCGCCCCCCTCGCCCGAGAGGCTCGCGCCGAGATCGTTGACGACGACCTTCGCCCCTGCCTTGGCGAGCGCGATCGCGATCCCACGGCCGATCCCCCGCCCCGCTCCCGTCACCAGCGCCGTCTTGCCGTCGAGCATGCCCATGGTCACTCCGGAAGAGGTCGGTAATACGGGTTGCCCGCCTTGGTCCACGCGCCGAGCATCTCGCGGAACTCGGGCCCCATCGGGTCGATCCCGCGCATCGGCATCGTGCCGCGGCGGATCGTGAAGTCGTGCGGGGCCAGCTCGCCGGCCCGCTCGAAGTGGCGCGCGGCGGCCTCGGCACGCCCGTGCTCGAAGAGCCACTGACCGAGGCCGAACTCCGCCCGCGCCTGTTGGTGCGCCTCGGTGGGCAGGGCCTGGAGCTCCCGCGTCCGCCCCTCGGAGAGCGGCGCCGCCTCGCCCCTCACCCACGCCCGGAGCGCCCCGAGGTGCTTCGCGGCCTCGAGCCCCGTGATGTGCTTGAAGGTATCGGTGCCGAAGGCGACATCGTTCGGTCGGACGATCCGGCCGCGCGCGTCGATCCAGACGATCGTCGGCACGTTGACCATGTTGTAGAGGTCGGCGACGACGTGTCGCGTGTCGATCAGTGACGGGTGGGCGGGCTTGGCGGCCTCGATCCAGGGGCGCGCGGCCTCGGGACTCTTGTCGAGCGCAACGGTGACGATCGTGAAGCCGAAGCCTCGGAGCTCCTCGTGGGTCGCCTGCCACACGGGCAGGTCGAGACGGCACCCTCACCAGGACGCGTACGCCACCAGGAGCACCTTCTTCCCGCGGTGGTTCGAGAGCGTGTGAAGGCGTCCGTCGAGGTCGGGCAGCGTGAAGTCCGGCGCCTCGAGCGACGCGAGCGCTCGCGCGCGCACGCTCGCCGCCACGCCCAGGTACGCGGCGCGCTCGTCCGGGTCGATGGCGACGGGGCGCCCGGCTCCTTGCGCGTGCCTGGCGCGCTCGACGCCCTCGGCAGGGGCCACCTCGACCGCGCGGCCGTCGTCGATGACCGTGAATCCGAGCTCGGCCATGACCTTCCCTCCCTACGGGGCGCCCGGCGGGGCGCCCGCGCGGCTCAGTACGCGGGCAGCTTCCCAGCTTTCACGCCGGTCTTCCGCACGGCGGCGACCTCCTCGGCGGCCTTGGCGGCGAGGAAGCGGCTGTCGCTGGCGAGCGTGACGAACTGGTAGCCCGCGGCGATCATCCTCAAGGCGTAGGCGGCGGTCGCGTTGTGGATTCCCGCGACCACGCCGTGCCGCTTGCAGGCCTCCGCGATCATCTGCTGCGCCTCCACGACCGGCGGGTCGGTTTGATCGAGGCGCGGCTTGCACCCGAGGGCGAGCGAGAGGTCCGCGGGGCCCACGTAGATTGCGGCGACTCCCGGCACACTGAGAATCGCGTCCAGATTCTTCAGCGCCTCCGCGGTCTCGATCATCGGCATGACGACGATGTCGTCGTCGGCGCGATCGCCGTAGTCGCTTCCGGCGTAGAGCGACGCGCGCACGGGGCCAAAGCTCCGGTAGCCGCGCGGCGGATACTTGCACGCGGCGACGAGCGCCTCGGCCTGGGCGCGCGTCGAGATCATCGGGCAGATGACGCCGTAGACGCCCGCGTCGAGGATCTTCATGAGTCGCGCCGGATCGTTCCAGGGTACCCGGGCGAGCGGGATCACCGGCGTGGTCGAGACCGCCTGGAGCATCGTGACGGCGACCTGGTAGTCGACGACACCGTGCTGCATGTCCACGGTGAGGGAGTCGAATCCCTGGTGGGCCATGACCTCGGCGGAGAATGCGCTCGGGATCGACAGCCACCCGTTCACGACCGCCTCGCCCCGCGCCCAGATCGTCCTCAGCGTGTTCTCTCTCACGTCACCCTCCTCCCGGTCAGGCGCCGAGCTCGGGGCGGCAGACCGCGCGGAAGTTGCACCAGCGACAAATCCGAAGGTCCTCGGTCTTCTCGAAGTCGGCGATGGCCGCGACGTTCGCCGCCGGATCCGCGAGATAGGCCTTCATCGACCGGATCGAGAGGCGGAGCTGCTCGCGAATCGCCTCGAGCCGCTCGTCGCTCCAGTGGATCCGCGTCACCTCCGGCTCGCGCAGGTTCGCCTCGAAGAGATCCACGCGCGCCGGCTCAACGCCGAGGACATCGTGAGCGTAGAGCGCGTAGCAGCCGAGCTGGAAGGCCGCGCCGTTTGGGGAGGTACCGCCCGTCTTCCAGTCCACGAGCGCCAGGCGCCCCTGCCCCGTCCAGAAACCGAAGTCGGGCGCGACCCACACCGCCGTGCTCTCGAAGTCGAAGACCTTCGACCAGTGCTCGATCGACCAGTGCTCGGGCGTCGTCTTGCGGATTTCGGCGAGCAGCGGCAGGCGGAAGAAGTTCCGGAGACAGGCGGCGACGTTGCGGCTGAGCGCCTGCCACGCCTCGGGCGCCAGCTCGACCCGGTACTCGTGCTCGAAGAGCGCCGTCGATTTTGGATTTTCGCGGTAGCGGCCCGCCTTGGAGGACCGCCACTCGCCCCGCATCCGCTCGATCACGTCGGCGATGAAGGGCTCGACGGGAATGTCGCGGCCGTGGGCGAAGGCGTGGAGGGCCATCTCGATCGCATCGTGCACGGCGCGCCCGGCCCACTGCTGCCGCGAGGCGAGCTGCTTCAGGATGTAGAGGCGACGCACCTCCTGGGGCGCCGCGGCGTCCCAGCCTCCCCAGGCGCCATAATAATGGTAGAAGTATTTGCGCTTGCACTCCTGGAAGGCGTTGTCGCGGCTCCGCGACCAGGAGAACTCGTTGGTGAGCTCCGCCATTTCGCCGGCATTGTCGCACGACCTGGGGCGTCGCGCCGCGCTTGACGCTCCTCGCGCCCGCTGCTACGTTGGGCTCGTGGCGAAAAAGTCCTTCACGGTCGAGTGCCCCGCTTGCCGGGCCAAGCTCACGCTGGACCCCGAGCTCCGGGCCGTGATCGCGCACGAGCCGCCGCCTCCGACACGGACGGTCGAAGATCTCGGGGCGGCGCTCGACAAGCTGCGCTCGCGCTCCGCTCAGATCGAGGAGCGCTTCCGCCAGGGCGTCGAGGCGGAAGGGAAGAAGGGCAAGCTCCTCGACCGCAAGTTCCAGGAGGGCCTGAAGAAGGCGAAGGACTCGCCCGACCCGCCGAAGCGTCCGTTCGACTACGAGTAGATGGCCGACGACCTGCTGGGCGACCTCCTGCGGCAGGTCAGCCGGAGCTTCTATCTCTCGCTCGCGATCCTCCCCCGCCCGCTTCGCGAGCCGATCGGCCTCGCGTACCTGCTCGCGCGCGCGGCCGACACCGTCGCCGACACGCGCCTGATCGTGCGGGAGGAGCGCGTGCGGCATGTCGAGACGCTCCGGCGCGCGTCTGGCGGCGCCGCCGCCGACGTCGCCGCAGTGGCGCGCGCGTGCGCGCCACGCCAGGCCCACGCCGCCGAACGGCGGCTCCTCGAGCACGTCGACGAGGCGCTCGCGCGCCTCGAAGCGCTCCCGGCCGCGGATCGCGCAGAAGTTCGGGCCGTCGTCGCCACGCTCACGACTGGCATGGTCTTCGATCTCACGCGCTTCCCCGGCGAGGACGCCGCGAGCCTGACCGCGCTCGACACGCTCGACGAGCTCGACCGTTACACGTATCTCGTCGCCGGCTGTGTCGGCCCCTTCTGGACGGCGCTGCACGTCGCCCACCGCCCACGGCTCCGGCACTGGGACCTCCGCGACATGAGCGAGAAGGGCGTGAGCTTCGGCAAGGCGCTCCAGATGACCAACGTGCTCCGCGACGTCCCGAGCGATCTCCGAAACGGCCGCTGCTACCTGCCCGCGGCCGAGCTGGCGGCGCTGGGCCTCGTTCCGAAGGACCTCCTCGAGCCCGGGGCCGCCGCGCGCGTGCGCCCACTCTACCGGCGCCTCCTCGCGACCACGCTCGACCACTATGATGTCGCGTGGCGCTACACGCTGGCGATCCCGCGTCTCGAGTGGCGGATGCGGCTCGCGTGCGCGTGGCCCCTCTTGATCGGCCTCGCGACGCTCGTCGCGCTCGCCGCGAGACCCGATCCCCTGGCGGCCACGATCCCGATCAAGATCCCTCGGCGTGCCGTGCGCGCGCTCCTCGCCCGCTCGGTGCTCACCGTCTGGTCCGACGCCGCGCTCGCCGCCGACGCCGCACGCCTCAGGGGGCGCATCGCCCTCTAACTTCTCTCTTGCGCAGGCAGGGGTACGGGCGGCAGGGTAGGGCAGGCGATCCAACCTTGCCCCACATGGAGGAGACGATGGAACGCACGTACGGTGAGCCCCAGCCCTGGATGCCCACGTCCGCTCCCCCCCCGTCCCCGATGCCGCCGATGGCGCCGTCCGGGCCCAGGATGCCCGCGGCCCCGAGGCCAGCCGGGGAGGTAGCCAAGCCCAAGGCGAAGGCGGAGCCCAAACGCAAGGCGAAGAAGAGGGCGCCCGCGCGGCCGAAGGCCAAGGGCAAGGCGAAGGCGAAGAGCGCGAAGGCGCGGCGGCGTCGCTAGTCGCCGAGGGTCAGACCCAGGAGGGCTGTCGGATCCACCCGCGCGGCGCCGACCTGGGCCCCGAAGTGCAGGTGGGGCCCGGTCGCCCGACCGCTGGCCCCCACGCCCCCGATCGTCTGGCCGCGCTCGACGCGCTCGCCCTCGCTGACCGCCACCGAGTCGAGGTGGAAGTAGAGGGTGTATAGGCCGAGGCCGTGGTCGAGTACGACCAGGCGGCCGGGGAAGAAGAACTCGCCGACGAGGGCCGCGCGGCCCGTGTTGGCCGCGACGACCGGGGTGCCGAGAGGCGCAGAGTAGTCGATGCCCCCGTGCGGCGAGCGCGGGCTGCCGTTGATGATCCGGCGGGCGCCGAAGCCTGTGCCGGGCTCCGTTCCCGCGACGGGGCGCGTGAACCGGCCGCGCCAGAGGCGTTCGGCGGTGATGGCTTTGAACAACGTCGTGAGCCGCTGCGCCTCGGCCAGCGCGCGCCGTTCAGCCTCGGGGTCGAGGTCCACCACCGCGCGTGGGAGCGTGAGGTGCTCGACGGGGAACCGGCGCGGCTCGAACCTGACCGCGCCCCGCGCCGTCCGCGGCTCCCGGCCGCGCTCGACGACGGCGATCCTCCACGGACGAACGCCGGGTTTGGCCTCGAGGTCGATCCCCACGAGCGCGGCCTGACCGCCGGCATAGGGGAAGAAGGTCAGCGAGCGCCCATCGACGGAACCCTCGACCGTCGCGGCCTCGGGCACGTTCCTGACGTGGAGCCAGGCGACGTCGCCGACGCGCGGACGCGCCGGGTGCCAGGCGACGTCGGCCGTCTCCGCCGCGCGCGCAGTGCCTCCAACCAGCGTGATAACGAGAGTCCAGCCAGCGAGGATACCTGCGCGGGCGACCCGGCTCACTCCGGCCGTTGCTGCCGCAGGAACTGCTCGATCTCGGCGACGAGCTCGGCGGCGGGCGGCAGGTCGCTCCCCTGGCGCGGCTCCGCGGCCGGCTCTTCCGCGTCGCTCGACTCGAGCTTCTTGATGTAGCTCGCAATCTTGGCGTTCTGCCGGACGATCTCGGTCAGATTCCGGTCGAACTGCTTCACCGCGTCTTCGAGGTCGGTGAGGTCGAGCGTGGCGCCGAGCAGCGGGAGCACGCGCCGCACGAGCGCGAGCGTCGCCTTGGGATTCTCGATCCCCGAGATGTAGTGGGGCACGTTCGCCCAGAGACTCGCCGTCGTGAACCCCTGCTCGCGGCAGATCGTGTTCAGCACACCGACGATGCCCGTGGGTCCCTCGTACTTGGTCGGCCGGACACCGAGCCGAGCGGCCAGCTCGGCATCGGTGGCGCCGCCGACCAGGCGGACCGGGCGCGTGTGGGGCACCTCGGCGAGGAGCGCGCCGAGCGTCAGCACTAGCGTCACCTCGCACCGGCGCGCGAGATCGAGCGCGTTCGCGCAGTAGGTTTTCCACTTGAGGTGCGGCTCGGCTGCGACGCCGACGACGAGGTCGCGCGCGAGCTCAGGCGACTGGGTGATCGAGAACTCGGTCGAGGGCCAGATGATCTCCCGCTCCGTCTCGGAACCCGCCTTGAAGCGGACGTACGGACGGGAGAGGCCGAAGTGATAGAACTCCTCGGGATCGATCTCGGCGAACTTCGTGGCGCGGAAGGCGGTGGCCAGGTAGCGCGCGGCGGTCGTCGCGGCCTCGGCCGCGTCGTTCCAGCCGCTGAACGCCATGACGAGGATGGGCCGCCGCAGGCCGGCGGGCAACGCGTGGATCGTGAGCATGGCGAATCTCCTCGACGAACTCACCGGTGAGTCTAGCACGAACCCAGAATTGACCAGGCGCCGCGACGCCAGTAGCATAGCGGTATCTGGACGCTGAGGAGGCTGACACATGCGAGGCACGGGTGGGCGTCTGCCCCTGGCCGGGGCGGCGCTCCTTCTGATGGCTGGCTGCGCGACGAGCGAGGAGTGGGCGACCTGGAAGCAGAACCCCGCCCACTTCGCGTCCGGCGACCACCTCAAGTTCTCGATGAAGAACGCCCCGGGCTCAAGCCCGCGGGTGTCGCGGGAAGACCTGGAGGCGGCGCGTGCGCAGAACTGGTGGGGTCGGCCCATCACGGTGAGGCAGGAAGAGCTTCTTGAGCGCTAGGCTGCTCACTGCAGCCCTGGCGCTCAGTCTCATAACCGCGGGGGGCGCTCTCGCAGCGCCCTCCGAGGACCGGATCCTGCCGGTCGACCAGTACACGTCGCAGAAGGCACGCACGCTCGCGCAGAAGTACGCGCCCGCCCTCCGCACCCTCAACGCGGGGATCTATCACTGCCTACCCTGGCTGGACGTCCCCAAGCAGTCGATCGGCTTCTTCCGGCCAAAGCACCTCGCCCAGCCGCAGGACTACCGCTACCTCTCGCTCCGGATCTACATCGAGCAGGAAACGTCGCCGCAGTTCGCCGCTCTCGGCCTCAAGGAGCGCGCCTCAGCGATGTTCTCGCGCTACGTCGGGGCCATGCTGCGGCGCATGACGGAGCGGGCGGAGCTGGTCACCGAGCCGCTCCTCGACGGCTTCTCCGTGATCCTCGGCTGGGTCAAGCCCACGAGCCAGCCCGGGGAGCGGCCGGTGCACGAGACGATCGCGGTCTTCGCGGACCGGCCGACCATCGCCGACTACATCGCGGGACGCGCGAGCATCCGCGACCTCGCGGGGCGCGCGGTGGTGCTCGGCTACGACGGCGAGACGCCGCTCGGGCGGCTCAAGATCCAGGCGTGGGAGGACAACTTCCTCAAGACCTTCCAGATCGCCAACTACAAACCCGAGCCGGGCGTTATCTGCCGCTGACCCAGCGCCGCAGGAGCCGCCGCAGCCCGGGAAACGCGATCTCACGATACGGTATCGCCCGCCGTCGGAACCAACGCGCTTCGCTCACGTCGTCCCCCGGCCTGAGGCGACCGGGCCCCGGCATCACCCGGTACACGAGCGTGAGCAGCGGGAACCCTTTCGGCCCGTAGCGGTCGAGGGCGAAATCGACGAACCGGGCCTGCCGCGCCCTCATCCCCAGCTCCTCCCGCAGCTCTCGACGTAAGCACGCCTCGGGGTGCTCCCCCGCCTCGAGGAATCCGCCGGGCAGGTCCCAGGTCGCCGCGTAGGGCGGCCGCGCTCGGCGCGTCAAGAGGAGGCGCCCGCCCCGCGTGACGAGCGCCACGGCCGCCGGCACTGGGTTGCCGTAGAAGGTCCAGCCACACCGTGGGCAGCGCCGCCGCGTGCGGCCCTCCTCGCGCACGGCCACGAGCCGGCTCCCGCACTGGATGCAGAACTTCGGGGCCGAGGTCACCGCCGTCGGCTTGAGGGTTCGGCCACGGCCATCACGACGCGGGCGCTGCGATCGCCGCCCGGATCTTCTCGGCAACGGCGGTGAGCGCGCGGGCGGCGGCGCTCTCCGGTGCCCGCGCCACGAAGGGCTCGCCGCGATCCGCCGCGGCGGCGAGCGCGGGGTCATGTTCTCGACGAGGCCGAGGACGGGGGCTTTGACCTGGCTCGCCACCGTGATGGACTTCCTCACGACGAGGTGCGAGACGTCCGACGGGATCGTGACGACGACAGTCCCCGTCAGCCGCTCCACCAGCGACGCGATGGTGACGAGCCGGTCGGTGCCCGGCGGCAGGTCGAGCAGCAGCGCGTCGAGCTCGCCCCAGTTCGTGTCCGCGAGGAACTCGCGGAGCGCGCTCGCCTCCATCGAGCCGCGCCAGGTATGAGCCTCGGCCTGGGTCTCCGCGTCCCACGTGAGCGGCGCCGAGTCCGACGGCAGCAGCAGGTCCATCGACATCACCTTGACGCCGAGCGACGTCCGGGGCGGCTCGACGCCGCCCGATGCGAAGACGAGGCGCTGGCCGCGCACGCCGAGCATCTTCGCCATCGTGGGCCCGTTGAGATCCGCGTCGAGGACGCCGACCCGGAAGCCACCGAGCGCCAGGCAGCAAGCCAGGTTCGCGGTCAGCGACGACTTGCCGACTCCGCCCTTGCCCGAGACGATCGCGACGACGGCGTGGACGGCGGCCAGGCGCTCGCTGAGCCTGGCCTGCTGAGCCTCGACCTGGCCGACGATGTTCGAGCCGCCGTCGCCCGCGATGTCCTTGTACTTTTTCATGCGGCGCCTTCGGCGGCGTTGGTCACCGCTCGCCTCGCGCCGCGGCGGCGCTCGGCTCGCACATCCACGCGGCGCGCGCCAGCATGGCGGCGGTCACCGCGGCGACGAGCGCCATCGGCCAGGCGCCGGCCGGGCTCGGTGGCACCCCGCCGCCGAAGCCCGGCATGCGCATCGACTCGGCGCCCACGAGCGCCAGGCGCGCGACGTACACGGCCCGGACCGCGACGAGCACCGCGAGGATCCGCGTGAGGTCGCGCCGGGAGAGCACCCAGCGCTCGAACCACCGGCGCGGGCGGTAGAGGAGCCACGGGACGCCCACGGCGATCAGCGCGCCCGCGCCGAACCAGAACAGCGGCGCGCCACGCACCGGGAAGACCGCGAGTTGGAGATAGAGGGCGGTGAACCAGTACACGATGCCGTACCCGAGGTACGTCCACGCGGCCTGCCGGAATCGCGACTCGCCCGCGGTCACGAGCCCGACGGCCGGAAGCGACCGCCCCACGTCCTTCTGACCTCGGCCAGCAGCTCCCGGGTCACGACAGTGTCGCCGCGTCCCCGCGCGTACGCCTCGACCGCCTTGACCACCATCCCGCGGGCGAAGGACGGGATCGCCCGGAGCCGCTCGCGCGCGGCCTCGTCCCACACGAGCTCGCAGGCCACCGGCAATCCGAACGTCAGCGTCGCCGGCAGCTCGACGACCGCGCCGCCGTGGGCGCCAGGCTGGTAACCGCACGCGGGATCCTCGGCGAGGTAGTCGCCGTATGTCGCGTAGGCGCGGCATCGGCAGCCGCCGCAGATTTTCGAGAACTCGCACGCCCCGCAACGCCCGCCGAGCTTCGGGTCGCGCAGGGCGTCGAAGACCCGTGCCCCGCGCCAGAGCTCGGCGAAGCTCGCGGCCCTGAGGTTCCCCGCCGACACCGGCATGTAGGGGCACGGCGTCACGTCGCCCTCGGGCGTGATGCGACAGTAGTGCTTGCCCGCGGGACACGAGCCGTGGGCGTAGTTCTGGAGCAGCGGCGACGACGGGTCCAGCTCCCACAGGATCCGTCGGAAGTGCGGGGCGCACTTGGCGCGGATGAGGAGCCCGTCCGCGCGACCCACCGGCGTCGACCACGGATCCTCGAACTTTTCAGTCGCCGCGTGACCAACCGCCTGAACCCTCGCCAGGTACGTCAGGATCTCCTCGTAGGCGGCGGCGTCGATGTCGGTGAGGTCCTTCCCCCGCCCCGTCCGGACGAGGAAGAAGAAGTTCAAGACCTTCGCCCCGAGCGCCTTCGCGAGGTCGATCATCGCGGGAACCTCGCCGACGTTCCAGTCGGTCACCGACATGTGCAGGGAGAAGTCGAGGGCCGCGTCGCTCAGCACCCGCGCGGCGCGCACGGCGCCGTCCCAGGCGCCCGGGAGGTGGCGGAACGTGTCGTGCTTGACGCGGTCGGTGGAGTCGAGGCTGATCGACGCGCCGAGGACGCCGTGCGCGCGCATGAGCTTCGCCTCGCGCTCGCGCAGCAGCACGCCGTTGGTGCCGAGCACCGTGGTGAAGCGCCGCTCGGCGGCGTAGGCGGCGAGGTCCCAGATGTCGCGCCGCAGGAGGGGCTCACCGCCGGTGAGGATCAGGAACACGTTCGGGTTGATCTGGGCGATCTCGTCCATCACGCGCCGGCACTCGGCGGTGGTGAGCTCGCCCCGCGTGTCGGCGCCCCCGAACGCCGACATGTAGCAGTGCGCGCACTCGAGGTTGCACCGCTGCGTCACGTTCCACGACACGCTGTACGCCGTGTACGACGTGACCGTGCCGGAGGAGGTCGACGTGGCCGCGGCTGACGTCGGAGACGAGGGCACGGTGTCGCGGCCGGGGACATGGGGAACTCCTCCGGAATCCGTTGTAGTCGAGGAGCTCCTCACGCCCCCGGCTCCCTACCGCGGTTTCTTGTTCGAGACATATCCCGCGATCACCTCGTTCATGGTCTCGCGCGCATGGCCAATGCCTTCTTCGCAGACCGCGACGTCGATCGCGGTCACGCCCTTGTCGGTCGCGACGCGCTCGACCTCCTCGCGCGTCATGTCGCGCATGAACCCGGCGGGCACGCGGTTGAGCCGCGCGGTCGCCTCCTCGGTCCAGACGAAGCCGTTGCCGCTCCCCCCCGTCGCGGGCGCCTGGGCGGGCTCGAACCTGGTCCTGGCGAGGAGCGTGTCCCAGCCGGCCCCGAGCTTCTCGCGGCCCACGGTCTCCTCGATCATCGGGAGTGCCCACTGGCAGGTGATGACGGGGATCTTCCGCGAGCGCGCGTACTTCTCGATCCGCGCCTTGGCGCGCCGGCGCAGATAGGCGTCCGTCACCTCGCGGAGCGCGTCGCGCGCGTCGGCCGACCACTTCACCCGCACGCCCGGCATCGGCTCCTCCTCCGCGATGCCGCCCTCCTGGGTGGCGATCGCCTCGACCACCTCCCGGGAGATCACCTGGAACTTGTCGGCGGATGCACGGCACACGGGGCACGTGACGACGGGGTGCGGGCCCCTGACCGTGTAGCCGCACACCGAGCAGATCGCCGTCGCGGCCTGCCGCTCGGCGCGGAGCTTCGCGACGGCGAGATCCTCCGCCAGGATCTGCATCTTCTCGGCCATCCGTGTCGGCATGAAGATCGCCATCGCCTCGTCGATGACCTTGTTGGTGATGACCGTGTGGCCCTGCTCGATCGCGTACCGGAGCAGCGCCGTGCGGGCCACGCCCTTCACCTGAGGCGGCACGCGCTCCATCCGCGCCTCCGCCTCCTCGGTCCAGGCAATGATCTCCTCCGCCTTGACGTCGAGCGGCGGATAGAACTTGCCGCCCGTCAGGAGGACGTTGCAGGGCGCCAGCCGCAGGAGGTTCTCGGTGTTGGAGCCGAGGTCCACCTCGGTCTCGTCCGAGTGGACGCCGATGCGCCCCAGCACCAGGAGCCAGGGCGCCTCCTTACGCGCGAACGTGAGCATTTGCTCGAAGCACTTCCCATCGAGAAGGGTGAGCGCGAGATCGACGCCATCTTCGGCGGCGAGCTTCCGGCCAATCTCCAGATGCGACTGATAGATCTTGGCCAACCCGGTATCGATGATCTCCTCGTGCAGTTGCTCCTGCTCTTTGAAGCGAAAGATTTTCGAGGCTTTCTCATTCAGCACGCCGACGATCCCGTTGAACATGGCGTAGTGGAGGTACGGGTCGTAGACCGCGACCGCCCGGAGCGGGCGGCCGAGCGCCTTGGCGAGGAAGATGCCCAGCTTCAATCCGTGGAAGGACTGGGGAGAGCCGTCGAGGCCCACGACGATCGCGCCCTGCGAACCCGAGAGTCGGTCGGCGTTGCGGACGACCAGCGTGTCCTTCGGAACCCTGCGGACGAAGCGCTCGGTGACGGAGCCGAGCTGGCTGTCCTTCACGGCGCCCATGCCGAGGGCGCCCATGACGACCAGGTCATAGTCGGAGGCGAGGCAGTCCTCGACGAGCACCTTGTAGTGCTTGCCGTCGACCATCTTGCGCTCGAAGGCGAGCCCCGCGGCCTCGGCGCGCCGGGCGATCACGTCGAGGTAGGAATCGGAGATGAGCTGCAGGCCCATGGCGATCAGCGAGTCGTGGATCTTCCGCTGGCGCTCGAGCTCGTGCTCGTCCTTGTACTCATCCGGCAGCGTGTACTCCATCTGCTTGAACCGGTAGTCGTGGAGCCCCGCCGCGTACACGTGGATGCCGGTCAGCCTGGCGCCGCACGCCCGGCCCAACTCGACGGCCAGGTCGATCGCCCGGTTCGAATAGTCGGAGTTGTCCACCGGAACGCAGATGTGCTTGAACATGGGCCCTCCCTATCTCAACTCGAACTCGACCGTCGCCACCGCCCGGGGCGCGATCGTCACCTCTTTCGTGATCGTCCGCGGCTCGTCGTACACCGGCCGGCCATCCTTGTCGGCGCCCTTGGGCCGGAAGCCCGCGTGCCACATCGTGACCTTGTAGGTCCCCGGTGGGACGTCCGTGATCCGAAAGGCCCCGTGCTCGTCCGTGACCGCGACGTAGGGGCTGTCGTGGACCAGGATCCAGGCGGACATGTGCGTGTGGGCGTCGCACAGGACGTGCACGACCCCGGGCTTCGAGAGCCGCCTGGTGATGTCGATCACCTGGCCCTTGTTGGGCAGGGCCAGGTTGAAGACCGTCGTGCGGCCGAGGAATCCGTGAGTGTTGTGGAGGACCGTGTCGGAGTTCTTCACGTGGGCACGGTCGCCTCGGCTCAGCGCGGTGACGTGGGCGATGAAGAGGCACTTGCGGTTGTCGAGGATCACGTCGCCGCCGCCCGCTTTGCCCCGCGTGACGCCCTCGATCAGCACGACGCCACCCTTCACGCCGTGGTCGGGGCCGAGCACGAGCGCCTCGGACGGGTGCGTCTCGCCGCAGACGTCCCGGTTCTTGTTGACCGGGATCGGGTCGAGCTTCGGCGGCGTGCCGACGAACCTCAGGGTCCCGGCCACGGCGCCGCCGTCCGCCACGGTCACGACCTCGTACGCCGCGCCGGGGCCCGGCGCGGTGAGCGCGAGCACCGCGAGGAGGACGAGCGCTAGGGCTCGGGGTTGACTGCGTACTCGAGCGCCAGCCAGAAGCTCCGGCTGTACCGGAAGAACCAGATCGGAAACACCACGACCACCGGGAGCCACAGGGCGAGCTGCGCCGCGGTCGAGAGCTCCGTGAATGCCCAGAGCAGGAAGTAGCCGCCGATCACGATGACCGTCGTCACCGCGTAGTTGACGTAGATCGCGCCGACGAAGTAGCCCTGGGCTCGCTCGAAGGTGAGACCGCAGGCCGAGCAGGCGGGCGCCATCCGGAAGGGCCCTCGGAACAGCGGGCTCCGGCCGCAGCGGGGACACACGAGGCGCGCCGCCCGCCCGAAGGCACGCCGCGCGCGGACGACTCGACGCTCGGGCGCCATGGACCACCCGGGAATTCCTCGCCTGCGCCACTCAGTGCTTCGGGGGCGCGCTCACGGCGGCCTTCACGCCCACCGTGCGCTTCGCGACGGCGAGGCCGTCCGGGAGGAGCAGGAACACGAGGAGCGTCGCGATCATGAGCGGCGTGATCGCGACCAGGCCCAGCGTGCGCGTCTCGAAACGGAGGTGCATGAAGTACATCGCGACGAGCGCCGCCTTGCCGAGCGCGAGCGAGCACAGGAGGACGACGATCGTCACCTTCGGCAACGGCGCGTAGATCACCGCGATCTCGACCACGGTGAGGATCGCGAGGTACCAGAAGATCGCCATGTAGTTGGGGTGCTTGTGCTCTGCGGCCGCCATCGCCTCGGCCCCCCTCAGATGAGATACATGAAGGTGAACACCATGATCCAGACGAGGTCGACGAAGTGCCAGTAGAGCCCGGTGATCTCGACCGCGTTGTAACTCGCCTGGGGCTCGCGGCGGTTCGTGACGTACCGGATGATCGACAGGAGGTAGATCACGCCCCCGGTGACGTGCAGCCCGTGGAATCCTGTGACGAGGAAGAAGGACGTGCCGAAGAGCGAGGCGCCCCACGGATTGCCGTTGATGTGGAGCCCCTCGTGGATCAGCTTCGACCACTCGTAGGCCTGGAGGCTCACGAAGATCGCGCCGCCGAGTGCCGTGAGGAAGAGAAAGATCCGACACTTCGTCCGGTCGCCCTTCCCCAGCCACTCGAGCGCCTTGACCATTGTGACGCTCGAGCAGATCAGGAGGAAGGTCATCGCGGCGGTCAGGTTGATCCCGAGGACGTCGTATGGGCTCGGCCAGTCGGCGCTCGTGACCCGCATCCCGCCGTAGGACGCGAGCAGGACGCCGAAGCCGACGGCGTCGCCCGCCAGGAAAATCCACATGCCGAGCTTGCCCCAGCTCTCGGGTGTGAGCGGGGACTCGGCCGGCTCGACGGCCGAGTTAACGGAGGCTGAGAGGCGGGTCACGAACGCGCGCGGGTCGAATCGGGCACTCCGCGCGAGCACGATCACGATGGCGGCGCCGACCATGAACGGCGCCAGGATGAGGCTCAGGTACGGCCAGTTGAACGACCGGTCGCCGAAGGCGGACGCGACACACCACGTGCACGCCGCCGCGGGCCGGGGTACCACGAGCGCGAGCAGCGTGGCGGCCGACGCCCGGGCGAGCACGCGCGCCAGGCTCCCCGCCCGGCTCATAGCAGGTAGACCGCGACGTAGAGAATCGGCCACAGCCCGACCACGAAATGCCAGAACATCGCGCACGCCTGCACCGGCGCCGTCCGGCCGTGCCGGAAACGGCCCCGGGCGGCGAGCACGAGCGTCACCGAGAGCCAGACGAGGGCGCCGAAGACGTGCAGGGCATGAGCCCCGATCAGCGTGTAGAACGTGGCACCGTACGCGCCGGCCGAGACCGTCAGCCCGTAGCCGATCAGGCGCGCCCACTCATAGCCCTGGACCAGGAGGAAGAGCGCGCCGAGGCCAGCCGTGAGGACGAGCCGCTTCACCAGGACGACCTCTTCGCCGCGCGCGAGCGCCCGGAGGGCGCACACCATCGTGACGCTCGAGGCGAGCAGCACGAGCGTGTTGACGCCGGTGACGCCCACGGGGAGCCGCGGCTGGAACGGCGGCGGCCAGAGCGGCTGGCCGAGCCGAAGCACGAACAGCCCAGAGATGAGCGCGGCGAAGAACATGGACTCGCCGCCGATCAGGAAGAGGACGGCGAGCCTCAGGTTGTCGAGCGCCGGACGCCCCGGCGAGGGCTCGCGCTCCGGACCGTCGCCGCCGCCCGTGGGCGGGGGTGGTGGCAGCACGGGCCCGTTCGGCCGGTGCGTGACCGGACCGCGCTTGGGCGGCGACTCGAGCAGGCCCGACGTCACCAGCGGACCCCTACGAGGAACGAGGCGACCACGAGCACTCCGATGATCGCGAGCAGGACCCACAGCGTCTGGCGGTTCTTCACGTCGGCTGTCATACCTTGTCGAACGCCAGGAGGGCCAGGAGGGCCGGCAGATAGAGGAGTGACGCGAACAGCACGCGGCGCGCCGCGACCGTCGAAGGTACCAGCGCCTGCCGGGCGCCCAGCGCGACGAACGCCGCGCCCAGGAGGAACGCGCCGACGAAGTAGACCGGACCCGCGATGCCGATCAGCGTCGGCAGGAGGCTCACCACGAGGAGCGCAAGGCACCCCGTCACGATCTGCCGCTCGGTGCTGCACCCGTCGGCGTCTACGACCGGCAGCAGGCGGACACCGGCGCGGGCGTAGTCGTCGCGGTACAGCCGGGCGATCGCGAGCGTGTGCGGGAGTTGCCAGAGGAAGAGGATGCCGAAGAGGACCCCCGCGCCGACGCCGAAGCCCTCGCGGGCCGCCACCCAGCCGGTCACGGGCGGGAGCGCCCCGGGCACGGCGCCG
>WNGM01001117.1_pt1 | contig 21592 bp, 20 predicted proteins | sample 5400571 | NCBI WGS metagenome assembly WNGM01 (sample SAMN13153378, study PRJNA577476) | soil metagenome | isolation source: 100 cm soil or saprolite under Garry oak tree replicate 2 | place: USA:California | collected 2016-06-15 | reverse complement strand
AGTATTGGCATCTCATCAATCACGTGACCTTGTGGGACGTGAGCGTGGAACGGCAGGTCGAGATCAGTGGGAAGGACGGCGCGAAGTTCGCGGAGCTCATCACGCCGAGGGACCTGACCAAGTGCAACGTCGGCCAAGGAAAGTACGTGGTCATCACGGACGAAAACGGCGGGATCATCAACGATCCTGTGTTGATCCGCCTCGAGAAGAACCGGTTCTGGCTGAGCCTTGCGAACTCGGATACGCTCCTGTGGGCGAAGGGACTCGCCGTGAATTCCGGGATGGACGTAGAGATCTCCGAGCCGGACGTGTCGCCGCTGCAGGTGCAGGGTCCGGATTCAAAGAACGTGCTCAAGGGTCTCGTCGGCCCCGAGATCCTCGATCTCGGATACTATTACTTCATGAGGACGAAGATCGACGGAATTCCCGTCGTGATCACCCGGACCGGGTGGACGGCGGAGGTGGGCTACGAAATCTATCTGACGGACGGCCGTCGGGGCGTCGAACTCTGGGACCGGATCATGGAAGCCGGGAAGAGATACGACATCCGGCCCATTGCGCCCTCCGAGATTCGGCGGATCGAGGGAGGAATTCTGAACTATGGGTCCGACATGACGCTCGAGAACAACCCGTACGAGGTAGGCCTGGGCTGGCTCGTGGATCTCGACAAGAAGGCGGACTTCGTCGGGAAGAAGGCGCTCGCGAAGATCAAGAAGGAAGGCGTGAAGCGAAAGCTCGTGGGCATGGAGATCCAAGGCCCCCAGATTCACGCGTGGGCAACGGAGTTCTGGGACGTGAAGAAAGACGGCAAGAAGGCTGGCCATCTCACGGCCCTGACGTTTTCTCCGCGCCTTGAGAAGAACATCGCCTACGCCTGGGTCCCGATTCGACTTGCGAAGCTCGGGACGCGGCTCACGATCGCGACCTCCGCGGGGGAGCGCGACGCCACGGTCGTCAAGAAACCGTTCGTCGATCCCAAGAAATCGATTCCAAAATCTTAGCGAGCAATCCGGGTGATGTGGAGAGGAGCCCGCGGTTCGGTCCGATCTCACCTTGAGCGGAAGATGGGCCGTGTCAAGCAAGTCGCGCCGCCTTCGGCCTTGAGTGAAATTTCCTTTCCCCGGTACGTCCGGACGCGACAACCGGCCTCCTTGAGTCGCTCCTGCGTGGTCCGATTACCCTCGAGCATGATGCAGTCGCGCGGCGCGACCGCGAGCACGTTCGGGGCCATCGTTTCGAATTCTTCATCCGGGACCTCGACGAATTCGAACCCGTGTTCCTGGAGGAATCGCCAGAACGGCACGGGGAACAGACGCGGGTAGACCACCGCGAGGTCATCATCCAGGATGCTGATGAGAGACATCAAATGCAGGCACGCCGCGGGGCCCTGGAAGTATGGCAGGGGGACCGGCTCCACGTCGACCCCGATTGGTTTCATGGCTTCGCGGATCTGTCTCAATCCGTCGGCGTTGGTGCGGAATCCTTGGCCCACAGCGAGGACGTCGTGGTTCACCCAAAGGAGATCGCCGCCTTCGGCGGTCGCATCGCCCTGCAGGCTTGCGAGGATCGGGACGCCGACCGTCCTCAGGGCGTATGCCATGGAGGCCTCTTCCCCGCGCCGGAGTTCCTTCCCCATCCGGAGGATGAGCGCCCCGCGGTCGGTGACGATCGCGGGATCGTGCACGAAGATTGAATCCGCCCGTCCCGGTTGCGGCGCCTCGTGATACCCGACCTCGACACCGGATTGCTTCAGCAGGTCGACGAGTCCGTCGTGCTCTTTCTGGGCGGCAGCAAGATTCGGTTTCTCCTGGTAGCCCCATCGTTTCGGGTCGGCCCGACCGAAGGACGCGTCGGGTCGCCGCACGAGCACTGTGCGAAGTGGGTCCGACATGCTCTGGCTTCCGTAGGATCCGGCCATTGGAGCCAGCAAGCCCCGAGGGCTTCTTACCCCTTCTGCCTCCGCAACCTTCTTGCGCCCCCGCTCCCCATTCGCGACCGGGGAGGTCATGGGAGAGCCACTCGCCTCGATTCCGGATCGGTTCAATGCCGCGGCCTTCTTCGTCGATCGTCAGGTCGTGGAAGGCCGCGCGGGCCGACCCGCCTTCCACCAGGAGAACCGCGTCGTCACTTATGGGGAAATCTTCGAATCCGTGAACCGTGTTGGCAACGCTCTCCTCGATCTCGGCGTTCAGATGGAGGACCGTGTCCTCCTGATTCTCCTCGATGGCCCGGAATTCGTCGCCTCCTTCTTCGGCGCAATGAAGCTGGGTGCGGTGCCTGTGCCCGTGAACACCCTCATGCGTGCGGCCGACTACCGTTTTTTCCTCGACGACAGCCGCGCGAAGGTCGCGATCATCTCCGAACCCCTGCTCGTCGAGGCGGGCCCGGCCCTCGCTCAAGCGAAGCATTTGAAACACGTGGTTGTGGTGGGAGGCGCAAAGAGTCATCATCTTCGGTTCGAGTCATGGGTATCGAGGGCCTCCAGGAGCCTCGAGCCCGCGGACACTTCGAAGGACGACGTCGCCTTCTGGCTATACTCGTCTGGCTCGACGGGATTTCCGAAAGGGGCCGTCCACCTGCATCACGACATGGTCGTGTGTTCGGACACCTACGGGTTGCAGGTGCTCGGCATCACGGAGCGGGATCGGACGTTCTCGGCGGCAAAGTTGTTTTTCGCGTATGGTCTCGGCAACAACATGTATTTCCCGATGCGAGTTGGCGCGGAGGCGGTCCTGTATTCGGGCCGGCCCACGGCGGAGGCGGTGTTCCAAGTCCTTGAGCGGTACCGCCCCACCCTGTTCTTTGGCGTTCCAACTCTCTACGCGTCCATGCTCCAGATGCAGGATGCGGAGGATCGATTCGACCTCTCCTCGTTACGGCTCTGCGTCTCTGCGGGCGAAGCCTTGCCCGCCGACCTGTATCAGCGGTGGGTCAAGCGGTTCGGCGTCGAGCTTCTCGATGGGATTGGGACGACGGAGCTCCTCCATATCTTCCTCTCCAATCGCCCAGGGAGAGTGAAGCCGGGATCCTCAGGCTCGCCGGTCCCCGGATATGAGGCGATCATCGTCGATGAGGCAGGCAATCCGGTGCGGCGTGGGGAGATCGGGAGTCTTCGTGTGAAGGGGGACTCGACGATGGCGTACTACTGGAATCGCCACGAGAAGACGAAGGAGACGCTCTTCGGGCCCTGGATCCAGACCGGGGACAAGTACTACCAGGACGAGGACGGTGACTTCTGGTACTGCGGCCGAAGCGACGATATGCTCAAAGTTGGCGGCATCTGGGTTTCGCCCGTCGAAGTGGAGAGTACACTCATCGCGCACGAAGCCGTCCTCGAGGCCGCCGTGGTGGGTCAAGAGGACGAGGAAAAGCTCGTGAAACCAAAGGCGTACGTCGTCCTGAAGGATCCGAAAGCTGCGTCCAAGGAGCTCGCGGAGGAATTGAAGGAATTCGTCCGGAACCGCATCGCACCGTACAAGAAGCCCTGGTGGATCGACTTCGTCACTTCGCTTCCGAAGACGGCCACCGGAAAGATTCAGCGATACCGACTCCGGCAAGGCGGTCCTCCTTGATCTCCGTCGTCCAACATGAGAGGATGGAAGTCAAATAAGTCCGGCGCATTCTCGCAGCGGAAGAGCACGTTTCCTCATGGTCATCGAAGGCGGGCAGACGACGCTCTATTTCGGCCCATGGTACCGGAAGTCGCCGTTCTTCGATGCCGCACGGCGCGCGGGTTGCTACGGGTACGACCTGTACAACAAGATGTACATCCCAAGCAACTTCGCAGATCCCGTCGAGGAGTACTGGCACCTCGTGAATCACGTGACCATCTGGGACGTAGGATGCGAACGACAGGTGGAGATCAGCGGCCCCGACGGGTACGAGTTCATGGAGTACCTGACGCCGCGCGACCTCAGCACGTGCAAGGTGGGCCAGGCGAAGTACGTCGTCCTCGCGGACGAGCAAGGCGGTCTCGTCAACGATCCGGTCCTCACGCGACTCGCGAAGAACCGGTTCTGGCTCTCCACGGCGGACAGCGACGTGCTCCTCTGGGCCAAAGGAGTCGCATACCACTCAGCCTTCGACGTCGAGCTGGGCGAGCCGGATGTTTCGCCGATGCAAATCCAGGGCCCGAAATCGAAGCAGGTGCTCCTGTCACTCGTCGGCCCGCGGGTCTTGGATCTGGAGTACTATCACTTCCTGGAGGCGACGATCGATGGCATCCCGGTTCTCGTGACGCGGACGGGCTGGTCCGCCGAAGTCGGATACGAGATCTATCTGCGCGACGGGAGCCGTGGCACGGACCTGTGGGACCGTGTGATGGACGCCGGGAAACCTTTCAACCTCCGGCCCACGGGTCCCTCCGAGTACCGTCGGATCGAGGCGGGCATCCTGAACTATCCTTCCGACATCAACCTGGAATACAACCCGTACGAGGCCGGGCTCGGTTGGCTCGTTGACCTCGAGAAGAAACACGACTTCATCGGACGGACGGCGCTGAAGAAAATCAAGAAGGAAGGACCGAAGCGGAAACTCGTAGGCGTGGAAGTCCCCGGGGATGAGGTCGTCCGGCCCTGGCTCCCGCATCCGTGGCCGGTTCGGAAGGACGGGAAGGAGATTGGAGTCCTCACGGCGCTCGCGATATCGCCGCGACTGAAGAAGAACATCGGATACGCGTGGGTGCCGACCCCTCTTTCGATACTCGGTACCGAAATCGAAATCGTCACACCGGCCGGTCCGCGGAGAGCGATCGTCGTGAAGAGACCGTTTATCGATCCGAAGAAGGAAGTTCCGAAATCCTGATCTTCGCCGAGTCACAGATCGGCCCGAGCGATTTTCGGCATCGCCAAAACGCTCATCTAGCTTTCCGACTTCCCCGTCCCAAATCAGGAGGTGGTATGATACCCGGCGACACGCACGACGGTGTCCTGACGGAAGCGACGAACGACTACGCGGGTCCGATTCTCCCGGGATTCCGGGAGACAGCATGGATCCAGAAGTCGCCGTACTTCCATCGGGCCGCCAAGCACGTCGTTCGGGCGTACGACCTCTACAACCACATGCTCATGCCGGGCCTATACACGGACCCCGTTGACGAGTACTGGCATCTCGTCAACCACGTCACGTTGTGGGACGTCGGCGTGGAGCGCCAGGTCGAGATCGACGGCCCGGACGGACTTGAGTTCATGCAGATGCTCACCCCGAGGGACATGCAGAAATGCGCCGTCGGCGAGTGCAAGTATGTCCTGCTGACGACTCCCGAAGGTGGGATCATCAACGACCCGGTCCTCCTTCGCCTCGGAGAGAACCACTTCTGGCTCTCGTTGTCGGACTGGGACGTGATCTTCTGGTGCAAGGGGGTCGCGGTCAACGCGGCCCTCGACGTCGTCGTGCGAGAACCCGATGTGTCGCCGCTCCAATTGCAGGGCCCGAATTCGAAGGATGTGATGGTGGCGCTCTTCGGGGAGGAAATCCTCGACCTCGAGTACTACCACCTGCGGGAGACGGAACTCGACGGAATCCCGCTCGTCATCACGCGGACGGGCTGGAGCGCGGAGCGCGGCTACGAGCTGTACTTGCGCGATTCGAAGTTCGGCGACAGGCTCTGGGACGCGGTCATGGCCGCCGGGGCACAGTACGACATCCGCCCGATCGCCCCGTCGGAGATTCGTCGGATCGAGGCGGGCATCCTGAACTACAGTTCGGACATCATGCTCGACAACAACCCGTACGAGGTCGGGCTCGGATGGACCGTGGACGAAGACAAGAAATCGGACTATCTCGGCAAAGCCGCCTTGGCCCGAATCAAGGAGGAGGGCGTAAAGCGGAAGCTCGTCGGGATCGAGGTCGAGGGCTCCCCGCTCGGGGCGTGGATCCCGGACTACTGGGACGTCCACTCGGACGGCCGGAAGGTGGGCCACGTCACCTCGTTGACGTACTCGCCGCGGCTCGAGAAAAATATCGGCTATGCGCTCCTGGGGATCGATCATGTGAAGATCGGCACGAGGCTGCGGGTGTCGACGACGAAAGGGACCCGCGGCGCCACGGTGGTGAAGAAGCCGTTCGTCGACCCGAAGAAAGACATTCCGAAGTCGTGAGGTCGTCCGCGGTCAAGGTTGAAGTAGCGCGCGTGCGTCGGTGCGAGGATGAGCCTGACCCTCGGATCTCGCGTCACGCTGAACGACGGAAACCACATGCCGGTCTTGGGCCTAGGCATGTGGCAGGCCGGCTCCGGGAAGGCGACCCGAAATGCCGTCGCGGTCGCCCTCCAAATCGGATACCGCCTGTTCGATACCGCAAAGCTGTACGGAAACGAACGGGATCTCGGAGTCGCGGTCCGCGAGAGCGGCATCCCGCGGGACGAGGTCTTCGTCACGACGAAGCTCTGGAACAACGACCAGGGCTACGAGTCGGCGTTGCGGGCGTTCGAAAAGAGCCGCCACGAACTCGGCCTCGACTATGTCGATCTGTATCTCATCCACTGGCCGGTACCAGGATTACGACACGAGTCGTGGAAGGCGTTGCTGAAAATCCACGATGACGGGCTCGCCCGCTCAGTCGGCGTCAGTAACTACACGATTCGCCACCTCCAAGAGCTGCTCCCGGCAACGCCGATTCCACCGGCCGTGAACCAGGTCGAATTCCATCCCTTCCTGTACCAGAAGGAGCTGCTCGAGTTCTGCGGGAAGCACAAGATTCAACTGGAGGCGTACAGCCCCCTCACGCGCGGACACCGACTGAACTATCCGGTCATAATGCAGGTCGCCGCGAAGTACGCACGGACGCCGGCTCAGGTCCTGATTCGATGGAGCCTGCAGCACGGGCTGGTCGTCATTCCGAAATCCATCCGCCCGGACCGCATTCGAGAGAACGCGGGCGTCTTCGACTTCGAGTTGAAGCGAGAGGACATGGAGCGGCTCGACTCGCTCGACGAGAGCTCGCACGTGGCGTGGAATCCCGAAGACCTGCCGTGACGATTCCGCCATGCCGCGAATCGGGAGGAGGCTTTACCCACGCGCCGCGATTCCGTGCCGTGGTCCGTCCCAGGTATGAACTCCCGGACGACCTCGGCCCCGCGTCCCTCGCAGATCGCCGGAGGTTCTACCGCGAATCGATGGATTTTCGCTCCGCGGCGAGGTGGATGGCGCGTACCGGAGGCGAGCGGGTGTACGCTCTCATCCTCGGACGGCATTCCGGAATCTATCCCCGGCGCTTCGGACATCTCAAGAACGTTCCCCTGATTGTCGACGACGCGCGCGTCGTCGAGGACCTTCGTCCCTATCTCGTGAAGTACCTGCCGGAAGGCGTCTACTACGATCGGAATGTGTACACATCCTTGGATGTGGCCCGCAACGCACGCCTCGACTATGCGCGCGCCTGGCGGAGTCCCCTGTTCCGGGGGCAAGAGCTCGCATTCGATTTGGATCCGGAGAACCTGGACTGCCCGATTCACGGAGACATCGAGGCGAAGATGCGCCGACATCAAGGCCTGTCGTTCTGCGATTGGGAATTCGAAGAGGTCCGTCGTCAGGCCGCCACATTGTACGACGAGCTCTCCGGACAATGGACCCGGCTAAAGGTCGTCTACTCCGGCCGCGGATTCCATGTCCACGTCTTCGACGACGACGCTTTTCACCTGTCGCGGAAGGAGCGAACCCGGATCGCCGCGCGTTTCGCGCAACGATATGCAATCGACGAATGGGTCACCTCGGGCGAGATGCGACTCATCCGCCTCCCATATTCCCTTCATGGGATGGTCTCCAGGATCGTCATCCCGCTCCCTCGCGGTGACGTGCCGAAGTTCCGCTACGACGATCCCCGGACGGTCCCGCGCCTCTAGCCGCCGCCTATTTCTTCGCCTTCTTTTCCTTGCGGCCGGCGTAATAGGCTTTCTTCTTCGCGGCCTTCTTCGATTTCTTCTTCTTGGCCATCGACGCCCGGATGCGCCGCGGGGATTGAAGCCTTTTCCCTTCGGGAATGTGGGCGATGCCTTGGATCTCGACCTTCATGCCGAGGAGTAGATCGGCGCGGACCGTCGCTCGAGCGGGTCGAGGTTCTGCGGAGAAGAATTCCGCGTAGACTTCGTTCATCCCGCGAAAGTCTTCGAGGTCCCTCAGATACACGGTCGTCGAGAGGACGTGGTCGAGGCTCGAGCCCGCGGCCTCGACGACCTTTCGGAAGTTTTCCAGCGTCTTCCGGGTCTGCAACCGGATGTCACCCTCGATGACTCTGCCATCCGGGCCCAGGGGCCCTTGCCCCGCGACGAAGACGAGGTCTCCGAGCTTCACGCCCCAGGAGAACGGAAGTCCGATCGCAGGGAGATCGGTCTCGATCGCTTCTTTGCGCATGGCCGGCGGTACCTCCGTCTCCCGTAATGAGGGTTGACGACCGATTCCGATGACGCCCGGGGATTACGGGCGAGGTGGGGCCGCTTTTCTCGGCCCGACGTTCCGGTCCCCTCTTGTGAGATGCGTCCTCATCGCGATGGCCAAACTCGCCCCCTCCCGTTCGAGGAGCTTCCGCTTCGTCTCGGGGCCGCCCTCGGAGGAGTAGTTCCCGAGTCCGCCGGACTTTGGGACCACCCGGTGGCACGGGATGACGATGACCGCCGGGTTCCGCGCGCAGGCGGTTCCGACCGCCCGGCTCGCTCCCGGTCGACCGAGGCGACGTGCGATCTCACCATACGTGATCGTTTCGCCCGGGGGAATGGTCCGCAAGAAGTCGAGGACCTCCCTTTCGAACGGCGCGACCTCGAGGTCGACGGGAATGTCGCGCAAATCCCCGTTCCCGGTGTGGACATGCTCGAGGATCCGGGCCAGATAGGGGTGGTCCGATCCCGCGGTCTCTCTGGGAACCTTCCGAGCCAGCCTCACCGCCGCGACGCGGTCCCCCAAGACCTCGAGCTGGACGTAGAGCCCAAGTTCACGACTGAACTTGGAGTAGACCTCCAGCGCCTCCCCGTCTTCTCGGCCGGAGCGCACGCGGACCATCGGGAGCATCGCCCGGACGACATGATGCTCGGCCCGGTTCAGGTGCTGTTCGAAGGTGCTCCGAGCGATTCCGAGAGAAAGACTGACCTGTTCCGTCGTCGCCTTCCGCGGGAACTCGTAGTAGCCGGCTTCGTACGCGGCGAGGAGAGCCCGCGCCTGCTTCTCGGTGAGCTTGGGCAAGAAGAGAGGGGACGAATAGGCGACCCGATCTCCGCGCGGCGGTGTTTGGCGGCGCTTCGAAACAAGGCGGGCCCCGGGGAACTGATCGAGGAGGGCCTGCGGGTCGGCCCCGTCCTCCAGCACCAGGGTCACCCGCGCTTCGCCGTGCTGCCAACGAATCGGCGGGATGAGGTGCGCGCTCTGATCCGCGAGCGACGCGATGATTTCTTCCTCGCGACCGGAGCCGTCGAGCAACAGCGTGACTTCGTCGCCGATCCGCGTCCTATGGAGGACTTTGCCCCCGGGACCGTTGATCTCGGCCGCCGCGTCGAGTCCATCCACGTCTCCAAAGCAGCGGAGGAGCAGGAGTCGGCCCAGCGGATACGCATCGATGGCCAAGCGCGGACGTCGTTCTGTGACTTCCTGGAGAGGTCCTGGGGAGCGAGCAGCGAAGCTCATCTGCGTCGTCATACGGCTTCACCGTCCGCCGCGGAGGCGATCGATCCATGCCGACCGAGCGCTTTCGCGTCTGTCTCGCGCGCACACATGCCTCGCGGGATAGCGGCCGAGGGCATCAGCGTTGGGCCGGCGATCGCCGGTAATTCATCGGCCGGAAGCGGGTGTCACGTTGATCCGGAAGGCTTCATTCACGGCCCACCCGTTGGCGATACAGGCGGAGCGCGCGGTCGCTCGTGTGCCAGTCGCCCGCAATCTGGATTGCCGGCAGTCTCTCCTGGCCCGCCCGAAGACCGAGGTACTTGGCGGAGTACGGGCCCCGCGCGGCCATCTTCCTCAATGGCTTGAGCTCGTCCTCGGTGGTCCCGACCTGGTCGAGCAGGTCGAGCAAGGAGCGCCCCATCGCGGCGGTGAGGAACGCCTCGAGGCCCGGGAGGTCTCCCGTGTGACCCGCGTTGAGCGACCCGAGGTATCGAGACCGATCCGGAGGGAGGATGTGGACGGGCGGCCAGTTGTGTTTCAGGAAGTGAAGGTTCAGGAGGAGTCGACCGACCCGGCCATTCCCGTCGCTGAACGGGTGGATCGACTCGAACTCGAGGTGCATCCGCGCTCCGAGCGGGAACACCCCGGCGCCCGCCATGTCCTGCTTCGCATACGACTCTTCCCAGTCGCTCATGAGGGCGACGACCTTCTCCATCCGAGGGGGAACGTGGCGGACCCCGGCAATGCGGACATTCACTCGCCTCCACTGACCCGCATCCGGCTTGATGCCGCGGAAGACGGTGTCATGGAGGTCGAGTACCGAGGACAGGCGGATCGGATCGGTACGTCGGCGGAGCAGGCTCTCGAAGGCCCGCTCATGCTGAATCGTCTCGAGGACATCCGGAAGCGATCGATTCGAGACGCTCCGTCCTTCGAGCAGGATCCGTTCGACATCTTTGCGTGTGAGCGTGTTCCCTTCAATCGCGTTCGTTCCCCACGTGTTGAGCGCCCCGGTGCGTCGCCACACGCCCGGCGGGAGCGCGTCCAATGGAGATCGGGTGAGCAATTCATGCCTGAGCTCGGTCAGTATGGTGTCGAGCATTGCGATGGTCATATACCATATATTGTACTTAAGCATATATGGGTATACGGCATTTTCATCGAATATCCCATATCAACTCGACGGGTCGCATAGACAGAAGCCGCCCGTCACCGCTTCCGGCCGGGTCGCTTCTTCGGCAGGGACGAGGCGAATCCGACCCCGCGGGCAACCCAAGTATCCAGTGCGGCATCCGTCCGGTATCCGGGGGGCGCGACGAGGAGCCAGCCCGCCATGGCACGGGCCCCGGCCAGGTCGAACGGCTTCGCGCCCGGTTGCTTCAACATCGCTTCGGTCGTCGAGGGCTCGATTCGCACGATGAGATCGTCCCCGTGAATGCCGACGCACATATTGCCGCCGAGGAGGAAGGCGATCCCGCCGAACATTTCCTTCTCGGTGATTCCTTTGCGGCCCGCGAGCGCCTTGCGGACTCGCGCGGCTTGGGCTTCGGAGTACGTCATGCGCGGCGCGAGGGGAACCGCTCGCGGGTTCTAAAACCATGACGCCCACGGCGCTCGTCGCTCCCTGGAGACAGGTGGGCCACGCACGGTATTCCGGGCCCGAATTCCGCACGTATTTCTACCCCCACCTCCTTCCGTCCGGTGGAATGCCGACCCTCGAGGTCCGAGGGCTCCAGAAGTCCATCGACGGCCACGGGGTTCTGAAGGACGTATCGTTCGGACTGCAAGACGGCGAATTGGCCGCGATTTTGGGTCCCTCGGGCGGCGGGAAGACCACCCTGTTCCGATGCATCCTCGGGGAACTGACGCCCGAGGCGGGGCAAATCCTCATCGACGGGCAAGAGGTTGGCCAGTTGCCGACGGAGCGCCGCGGGATCGGGATCGTCTACCAGAGCTTCGCCCTGTTTCCCCATCTCTCCGTCGCCGACAACATCGGATACGGATTGCGGGCACGGAAGGTTCCGGCCAGCAACGCACGCAGCCGGATCGGGGAGATGGTGGACCTCGTCCACCTCGAGGGAAAAGAGAATCGGTTGCCGCATGAGCTCTCGGGCGGGGAGCGGCAGCGGGTCGCCCTCGCCCGGGCGCTCTGCGTGGGGCCCAAGATTCTCCTCCTCGACGAGGCGTTCGGGTCTCTCGACGCGACGATGCGGACCCAGGTGGTGCAGGAAGTTCGATCGATCATTCGACGGCAGAAGGTGACGACCCTGTTCATCACCCACGACCAGGAAGAGGCGTTCATGTTCGCGCGGCGCTTGATCGTGCTGAACGATGGCCGCATCGTCGCCTCCGGAACCCCGGAGAGCATGATGACGAATGCCGACCCGTTCGTCCAGGATTTCATGAAAATGGTGCTGTTCGTGGAGGCCACGGTGCAGATGGGTCCGGACGGGGCCCCGTACATCACGCTCGACGGCGGCGCGCAGATCCCCGTGCACATCCCGGACGTGCGCGGGGGAGAGAAAGTCCACGTCATGGTGAAGAAAGGAGCTGAGGCCGAGAGGATCGAGGTGTGGCAAGGCGATGCGAAGTAAGGCGTTCTCGATCGCGGCCCTGGTCTTGGCCGCGGGCCTCGCCCTGTCTCTCACGGACCTGTACAAGGTCCAGCAGGGGACCCTCATCGTCTACACGACACCGGCCCTCCGGGATATCCTCGAATCCCTGATCGTCCCTCGATTCCGGAATGCGACCGGGGTGGACGTCACCCTCGTCTACGTCAGCGCCGGCGAGGAGTACAACCGCCTTCGGATGTCGGGCGGGCACCCCGAAGCCGATGTCTTCTTGCACGCCTCCCCGCTGTTCTTGGAGAAAGGGTACCAGGCCGGCTATTTCCTCCCGTTCAGCATCCGGAACACGAGCGTCCCGGTGAACTTCTTGAGTCGAAGCGTGGCCGGGGGCCATCTGTGGTACGCGTTCGCCTGGAGTCCGCTCGCCGAGGTGTACAAACCCGCCCTGGGAGCGCCTCCGGACCTCGCGTTCATCAACACGACATTCGGCTTCCCCGACCCGCTGCTCAGCAACAACGGCATCTATGCGGTCCTGTTCTTCGAGAATATCGACCCGGCCGCGGGCGCGCGGGCCGTGGCCCATACCGTCGTGCAGCCGGCCAACGCGCGGGCCAACATCCTCGGCATCGCTGACGGCGCGTTCGAGGTGACCGTGGGCTATGAAGGGGTGACGTTGTTCTACCGGGAAAAAGGCGCCAGGGTCTCCTACGACCTCCCGCTCCTCAGAGGCGTGAAGTACCTTACGCCGGTCATGTTCTGCGCGGGCCTCGTCAACGGACATCCCAATCCGAGGGCGTTCGACTTCATCGACTTCCTGTTCCGGGAGGAGATCCAGTCCCGCATCAACGCGTTCTACTTCCGTTCGGTCTTCCCGTGGGAGCCGGATCCTCCGGGGGGAACGACGCTCCCCGTCCCGGGGCAGATCGTCCTCAATTACGACTGGGCCCAGTGGCGACCGCTGGAGTCGAATCTCTCGAAGTACGTCGTCGGAGGATGACGAGATCCGGAGGGCGAGCCCGTGGTGAAGTGGCCCTTCCGCCGATCGACGCTCGAGAAGACCGTCTGGACGGTCGTCGTCTGGTTCGTGTTCGGCCTGTTCGTCCTCGGGCCTCTCGCGACCGTAGTCGCGTTCAGCTTCACGTCTTCCGTGCTCACCGGCCGCGGCACATTCACGTTGATGTGGTACGGCCAGCTGTTCTCCCAGCCGGGCCTGTACGGACCCCTGATCCGGAGTTTCGAGATCGCGGTCATCGTCGTGGTCTTCCAGTTGATTTTCGGCACGCTCATCGCCTATTCGACGGTCCGGGAGAGAGTCCTCGGCGCGAAGACGCTCGACACCCTCAGCAACATCACGATCGCGGTCCCGAGCGTCGTAGTCGGCCTGGCGTTGCTCTCATTCTACGGCCCCTTCGGTCCGTTCGCGGCGATGACTCAGTTCCTCTTCGGGAATCCGTTCTCTCTGACCTGGACCCTGTGGATCCTCGTGTTCGCACACATGCTGGAGACGTTTCCGTACATGGTCCGCTCGATGGCGGCGGTGCTCGTCAAACTGGATGCGCATCTCGAGAGCGCGGCCCGGAGCCTAGGGGCGAGCCGCGGCCACGTCTTCCTGACCATCACGCTCCCGCAGTTGAAACCGGGCCTCGTCGCGGGCTCAGTCCTCGTGCTCTCCCGGAGCATCGCGGAGTTCGGGGCGACGATCATCGTCGTATCCGCCGTGTTGAAGACCGCCCCGATCGCCATCTTCACCCAAGCGGAGGCCGGCTCCCTGGAGCTCGCGTCCGCGTATTCCGTCGTCCTGATGTTCGTGTCGTTCGTCGCGTATCTCTTGATGAGCCGATGGCTTCTCCGCGGCGAATCGATCACGTGAATCCGACGTGTCAGCCGCCGTAGTGCCAGCCGAGGGAGTCCAGGAAGATTGGCTTGCCCTTTCCCGGACCGGCGTCGGAGACCTCCGCGAGGACGATCGGATGGTCCCCTTGCGGAATCTGTTCGACGAGGTGACAGTCGATCCAGCCCGCGCCATCCGCGAGCACCGGAAGGCCGGAGGCAGTCCGCTCCGTTTTCACCTTCTCGAACGCTCCATCGAGCACCAGTTCGGCGACGTCCTGCATGCCCTCCCGGAGGAACGAGACCGCGAACGATTTCGATCGTCGGACGTTCGCCAGAGTCCGGCTATCTTTGCGGAACGCGAACGCGACCAGCGTGGGCTTGAAGGACGTCTGCATCAGCCACGTGCCGAACATCAGCCAGTCCTTTCCATCCTCGGTCTGCGTGCCGACGATGTACGCGCCGTATGGAATTTGCTGGAGGACTTTCTTCTTCACTTTCTTGTCCATCGCCCCACCGGTCCGCCAAACGGCTCCGTGGCTAATCAAGTCATGCGGATAAGCTTCGTCGGCCATCCGTTCGTTCAGATCGATTCGCCGACTCGATTCAGCACTTGCAAGGCTTTCAGGGTGATCAGCTTGCTCGGCTCGCCAGGTTTCTCCAGGCCAAACGGCGTTGGCGCGTGCTTCGGATGCTTCGCGTACCATTCGCCCACGCCGCCCTCGGCGTCCGGATGGAGCGCGTCGAGGTTCCACCGACCATCCGGCCGCCTCTTCTTCCGGAGAAGATTCAGCGCGAATCGCAATCGCGGCTCCGCCCCGTATCCCAGGGCGGTCATGAAATCGAGGCCGACGAGCAAGTCGTAGTAGTAATGGGCGGGGTAGTGGAACCGGTGCCACGGTGGGTATTCGGCTCCTTGCTTGTGCAGCTCCTTCCCCAGGTAGTACTCCGCCCCGAGTTCGACGGCGCGCTTCATGCCCTCAGTCCACCTCTCCTTGGGATACACCGCGAACGCGCTCATGCCCTCCCATGAGTCCAAGTTCCGGCCGCTCCCGAAACAACTCCAGCCGCCGTTCTTGTCCCGATTCTTGACCAGCCACTCGAACGCCCCGCGGACCGCCGGATGATCCGCGTAACCAAATTGCACGAGGGCGCGCGTCGTGTTCCCGGTCACGCAGAGGTGGCCTTTCTTGGAACCATCCATGGAGAACCCTCCATCGTCCTTGGCGAATCGTTCGATCCAGAGGTCGCACGCCGTTTCGATTCGCGGATCGGCCTTGCTCAACCCGAGGTCCGCCAGGATGAGGAGCATCCAGTTCGTGGACAGATACTTCGGCTGGTAGAGGCTCTCTCCGCTCACCCACCATCCCGCAGGATCCTGCTTTGCCAGGATCTGTTCGCCCCATCCTTTCTTGGTCATCATGTCTCGGGCGGCGACGACATCCGAGGCGTCAAGAGGCTTTTCAAGCAACCGAGTCAGCGTGAGGTACCGGACGGACGGTTGGTCCTCCTCGAGCAACCAGGCCAACGCGCCCTTGGGTTTCATTTCTGGCGTGAGCCTCCCGGCCCGGGACGAGTTCGGTTGTCGTGACGCCGATCGCTCCGGAAGCAGTAGGTGAGGTGGTCGTTCACCATCCCGACCGCCTGCATGTACGCGTAGCAGATCGTCGAGCCCACGAACTTGAAGCCTCGACTCTTCAGCGCCGCGCTCATTTGGTCCGATTCCTTTGTTCGTGCGGGGATTTGTTTCAAGGTTCTCCGACGGCTAGCTTTCGGTCCCCGGTCTGCGAAGCGCCAGACGTACGCGTCGAAGCTCCCGAACTCCTTTTGCACGATCAGGAAGGCTTTGGCATTTTCGATGGCGGCCGCGATCTTCGCTCGGTTCCGGATGATGCCCGCGTCGGCCAGGAGCATTCGAACCTTCTTCGAATCGTATTGGGCGACTCTCACCGGATCGAATCCGTCGAACGCTTTTCTGAACGCCTCGCGTTTCTTCAAGACCGTGAGCCAGGAAAGACCCGCCTGTGCCCCTTCCAAGACGAGGAATTCGAAAAGCCTGCGGTCGTCATGTTCCGGAGAGCCCCACTCGGCGTCGTGGTAGGCGAGGAGCGCGGGGTCACCGAGAGCCCATTCGCATCGTTTGATCGGATCGTTGCTCATCTAGATGCCCGCCTTCCTTGCACCTAGGTCCGTCTCAGCCAGACACCGCCGGATACCGCCGGTCATATACAAACTCCGCAGGTCTCCTGGGTTGGACCGATCGCATTATCCGGTCGAATCGAGGAAACCGGAGATGAGCTGCGCGGTCTCGCGGGGTTTCTCGACCATCGGGAAGTGTCCGGCATCTTCGATGGCCGCGAACCGGGCGCCTAGGATTCGTCGCGAAGCCTCCTCGGCCGACTGCCAGGAGAACTGGACGTCGTGGCGGCCGGATAGGATGAGCGTGGGCGACCGGATTCGTGGGAAGTCTTCATGCACGGAGGCGTCGCGACGCCTCAATGCAAACCCTGTCGCCATGAACGCCCGGCGGCGGTCTCGCGGCATCCACGCCGCGACGATAGCGTTCACCCATGCAGCATCCGCGAAGCGAGGGTCGTAGAAGACGGCGTGGGTCAGGAGTTTCCGAACGCTCTTCGGGCTCGGTGCTCGGAAGAAGCAGGGGAGGAGGAACGGCAAATACATGCGGGCTGTCCGTCCAGGGAGTTTGGGCGTGAGCCCGGCGGCGTCGAGGACGACGATTTTCGTCACGCGCGCCGGGCGATCGAGCGCAAGCATGAACGCCAGGGTTCCACCCATTGAATTGCCCACGACCGCAAATCGGGGAAGATCGAGGGCGTCGACGAAGGCCGCGATGGCCTGGCGATACGCCGTGAGGGTGCGGTCTTTTCCAGGGAGCAGGGAGCTGAGGCCCTGACACGGCAGGTCGGGCGCAATCCAAGGATGGCGAGCGCCGATCACCCAAGCAACGCGGAGCCAAACCTCCGCCCAGGTGGGCCACCCGTGGAGCAAAAGGACGGGAAATCCGCTCGTGGCGCCGCCTTGTAGGTACCGGAACCTCACGCTACCGGCTTCGAGGAATCGTTCGGTGACCGACGCAGGGAGCGGTTGTCCAGGGAGTGTGGCATCGGCCCGTGACGCGAGCGAGCCATCGGTCATAGGTCTCGCGGGACGAAGGCCCGGATTTCAGATGAGCTTTACGACGCCCCGCCGCTTGAAGCCAGCGGGGAAACCCTCGCAAGGCAAAAGACTCGGGAGGCCCTCCCGGAGCCCGGGAAAGAACGCGTGCGAATCCTCTCGGCCGAGCCACTCAATGCGGAAACGCCGCTCGAGGCTCTCGCTGAGGACCTCACGCCGGAATCCTCCTTCTTTGTGAGAAGTCACTTCCGCCGACCAGACGTGCGGCCGCGCAAACAAGTTCTCGAGGTCGTCGGTGCGGTTCAGACGGCGCTGCGGCTGGACATCGCCGACCTCCAGGCGATGGGCACGCGGACCCTGACGGCGACGCTCGAGTGCGCGGGGAACGGTCGCACCGGACTCCAACCGCTGCCGGCGGGGGAGCCGTGGGGGCTCGGGGCTGTGGGCACCGTCCGATGGACGGGCGTTCCTTTGCGGGCCGTCCTGGAGTCCGCGCGCCTGAGGCCGCACGTGGTCGAAATCCTAGCCATCGGCGCGGACCGAGGACGGCCACCGGACGTCGCGGACGAGATTCCGTTCGCTCGGTCCCTCCCGCTCGCCAAGGCGAGGGACCCGGACACCCTCCTCGCCCTCCAAATGAACGGCCGGCCGATCCCCCCGGAGCACGGAGCGCCGATCCGGCTGATCGTCCCGGGCTGGTACGGCATGGCCAGCGTGAAATGGCTCGAACGGATCGAGGCTCGCGCGGAGCCTTTTCGCGGCTACTACCAGCTCGGCCGGTATGTGTACGATTACGCGGACGGCAACCCGCCAACCCCGGTTCGCACGATTCGCGTCCGCTCTGTCATCGTGTCTCCCCGGGACGGGGACGCCGTGCGCCGGGGCCAAGTGATCGTACGCGGCAAGGCGTGGTCCGGCGAGGGTGTGGTCGTGAGAGTCCAGATCGGGGTGGACGACGCCGACCCGTCCCAGGACGCGACGCTGTTGCCTCCGATATCGCCGCATGCGTGGCGCGCGTGGGAATTCCCGTGGGACGCAACGCACCTGGGCCGGCATCTCTTGCGATCCTATGCGACGGACGCGAAAGGCAATCGGCAGGCCGACGTGGGCCGATGGAATCGATACGGTTACGGGAACAATGCCGCGCAGGCCGTTGCCGTCACCGTGCAGTGATCGCAGGAGGGCAAAACGGCGAGGCCTGAGTGCGACACAACGAAGACTCTTCCTCTCGTGGTCCGTAAACGCGGAAGCGTTGGGTACGGATAACGCACGGCCGCCTATCACGGCCGATAATTACCGGCGACGGGTTTATCGAACCCGGTGTGGCTTGGTTCGGCCAGAGCTATGGGCGGCGTGCCTTTCGCAGCGTCAGCAGTGCTCCTGGCCCTCGTGTCGACGGCGCCCGAAGAGGGTGGGAAGTCGGCTGCTTCCCCGAAAGCGGCCTCCCGGGCCCGCGGAAGCCCGGTTCAGGAACCCACCGAACTCGAAAAATTCTTTCAGCTGAATCCGGAGGAGAAGTTCGATCTCGAGGCCACGAATCTGGTTGACGCGCCGAAGCTCGTCGAAGAGGCCCGAGGGGACAAGCGGGTCCTGCGCGAAGTCTTGCGAACGGCCGAGGCGTTGTTGCCTCGAGTCCGCGCCGAGACGGAAGACCCGCTTCTGGTCAGCGCGATCCTCCGCAACAAGACGATGGACTGGGTTCGTCGCGGCCCGTCCGATTCGAGTTGGGGGGACATCATGCCGCTTCGTTGGGGCGGGATCTTCTACGAGTCGAGGGTCCCTGGCGGTCGGCTGTGCCGGAAGCTCTCCACTCGACTGGCGGGTCTCATCACGCTGTGTGTGGAAGCGAGCGGTGCGGTCGCATTTCTCCGCGCGGGAGTCACGGGCCTGTTTCGAGGCTCGGCCATGATGGCGAAGATGGTCCAATTTGGACTCAGCTCCAAGCGACCCCGTCACGTGCAGCAGGTCGCCCAGGCGTATCTCGACGATCTCGCGGCGAACCGTTGCGTCGGCAAACAATCGCTGCCGCTGGAGCGCCTCAGTGAGGTGGCGCGGCGGAACGGCTCGGCGGAAGTAAACATCACGCTGGTCGAACTCTTCTCGCAGGAGGGCACCGGGACCCTCATCGTCCTGGATCCGCGGTTCCATCCAGGGATGGACCCCGTGACGATCCGCGTGGTCCCTCCGAAGTCGCAAGACGACGCGGCGACCTACGACTTGGTCCACGGGGGAGTCCGCGCGGTGCGCGAATCCGCTTCTTCGGAAGACGCGGCGGCCGAGGCGACCCCCGCTTCCACCTGGGAGCGATCGGACATGGGGAAGAAAGAATGGCTTGGACTGTTCAAGTCGCTCGCCAAGCGGAAGGAACGGCTCGAGGCGCCTCCGAGGGAGAACTCCCGCGATCGCGAATCGTACATCGGGCTCCGGGACCTGGTTTTGGCCGACGCCTCGGTGCGCCGAGCCTTTCTCGCGGTCCACTGGAAAGGCAGACCGAGTGGCCTCGCTCTCCTCGGTCAGCTGCTCTCGGCCGGCACGCTGGTTCCGGAGTTCGACACGGACGCGGACTACCTCGAAGCGGAGTTGGAGCATCTCGGTCAAGGCCACGCGGACCATCGGTCCAAAGACGGTCAGTGGAAGCTCGCTCACGGATGGACGGTGGTCCGTGAAGCGGCCGACGGGAACGCGCGCACTTACCGGGCCAACGGCAAGTCGGCGGACTGACGGACGGTCGCGGTCAAGACCTGGTATACCTCGTCCCGATCGAGGACACGAGGCAACACGGACTCGCTGAGGGCGCTCTCGAGGATGGCCCAGGTCGAGTCGGCCCGGACGCCTCGCGGCGCGACGACGAAGTTGAAGAAGTTGAGTGCGGAAGAACGAGGGGCTTCACTGATGGCCGTCATGAGCGGGAGTCCACACCCCCAGGCCAGGAGCTCGTAGACCAGGTTGAGCGTCGCCTTTCGGGCTTCGGCCGTCGTGTTCCGGCAGAGGAGCAGGGTGCGACTGTTCGGATCCGTCATGATGCGGGTCGCAAGGCTTTCGATGGCCGGAAAGGTGAGATGCTTGTGGATTCCGTTTCCAAAACGCCATCGCCCTTCTGCCTCGGGACGGGCGGGGACCTTGAGCAGGGGCACTTCCGGACCGACGTCGGCGGCCTTCCGGTCGAACTCCTTCACCGATCGATAGACGGCCTCGAGAGTGATCTGGCCGGACCGGAGGACATCGGTCCGCGCGATGACAGTATGGTTCGTGAAGGTCGGTCGCCCCGCCTCATCTGGGATTCCGCGGCTGATCCGGGACAGGAGGAGCTCTCGGCCGGTGCGGAGAGGGTGAATCATGTGGAGATCGACTTCGTCCTCCGCCGTTTGCGCGGCCGCCGCGCGGATCGGGGTGTAATGCCCACGGAGGTACGGATCGTACAGGCCCGCGTCGAGCCCATGGGACACGGCCTTCGTCGTATAGCCGACCCCCGGGACGACGCCGTAGATCCAGTGATCGAATTCGACGACGTCTCCGTCCGTTGCCCCTCGGTCGGATTCCGCGGGCGCCATGGTCCAGCCTACTAGGCCGACCGAGCCATGACCTGAGCCTGAAATCGCTCCGCCTCGAGGATCTCGTCGGGGATCTTGTGCGCGATCTCTCGGAAGTGCTCGATGAAATTGACGTATTCATCGTACGAGAAATCGGGTTCCCCGCCGCCCTCGGGAGCGAAACCGGTCCGCACGATCTTCGACTGCCCGACCGGGTCCATGCCTTCGTGGGTCTCGGTTCGGACCCAGCTGAGGAAGTACGCGGACTTGTCCATGCTGACCCCGGCGACTTTGCCGCCGCGGATCTGGGAGAGCGTCTGCGGCACGAAGACGCGGAGCAACGCCTCGGCGTATTCCTTCCGGGCGCGGTTGTTATCCGGGAACCCGCGGTGCAAGCCGAGCCGCGCGAGGACGTCATCCCGAAGCGTGTCGAATTTGGACAGGACGAAAACGGGGTAGATCTTTGGAGAGTCGGCCCGGACGCCCGAGTCCTTTAGCCGGTCGTACTCCTGCTTCTTGTACGTCTGGAAGGAGACGAGCAGCTTCGCGACCGTGCTGTCGTAGCGCAGCATCTTCTTGTAGGCGGGCGTGTCGATCTCGGTCGTCATCTTGCTGCAGTCGACCAAGACGCAGACGACGACGCTCTTCAGGAGCTGTTGGATGAGCGGCCGCGAGGCGATCCCGGTCTCGATGAACTCCTCGATATCTTCGCCGGACACGTCGTAGGCGGAGAACCGAAGGGTCGAGAACGGGTGGACCCAGTTCTGTTGCCGGATGTAGTACGGCAGCTTGCCGACGACCTTGCGGAGGTAACCGAAGACGAATCCGAGTTCCGTGATCTCTTCCTTCAGCGTGGCGCTCGGGAATCGGCCGTCTTTCATTCCTTCGTAGACCGCCGACATGATGTTCAGCGATTGGATCGGCGCGTGGAAACGGAAGTCAT
>WNGM01003315.1_pt1 | contig 21606 bp, 19 predicted proteins | sample 5400571 | NCBI WGS metagenome assembly WNGM01 (sample SAMN13153378, study PRJNA577476) | soil metagenome | isolation source: 100 cm soil or saprolite under Garry oak tree replicate 2 | place: USA:California | collected 2016-06-15 | reverse complement strand
CGGTGTCAGATAACACCACTATTCTTTGGGCATTGCGGATGGTTGACAAACGATGGGCGATGACAAGCGTTGTGCGGTTGTCGGCTAACTTTTCCAATGAATCCTGCACAGCCTTTTCACTTTCATTATCCAGCGCGCTGGTCGCTTCATCAAAAATGATAACAGGGGGATTTTTGAGGAAGACGCGCGCGATACTCAGCCGTTGCTTTTGCCCGCCTGAGAGTCTTACGCCGCGTTGACCGATATCCGTGTCATAACCATCCGGTAACGCCATGATAAAATCATGCGCGTGCGCCTGCTTGGCCGCGTCAATGATTTCTTGTTGACTTGCGTCAAGTTTCCCGTAGCGGATATTGTCCGCAACGGTCCCGGCAAACAAATAGACATCTTGCTGGACGATACCGATATTCCTTCGTAATGAGCGCAAGGTAACATCTCGGATATCCTGCCCATCCAGCAGTATTTTTCCCGCATTCACTTCGTAGAAACGCGGAATTAACGAGCAGAGCGTTGTTTTGCCAACGCCGGAAGACCCGACTAAGGCAACGTATTCACCGGCTTGTATCTCCAGCGACAGGTTCTTCACGACATAATTATGATCTTCTTTATACTTGAAGCTGATATCTTTAAACTCCACATTCCCTCGAACCTGTGTCAGATCAATCGCATCTGCCGCGTCTTGTAGATCGGGCGCCACCTCCATAATATCCATAAACCGGTGAAATCCGGTAATTCCTTCCTGATAGAGCCTGCCGAAATTGACTAATTTCTGAATTGGATCAATGAGGATACTGACACATAATAAGTAGGTGAGCAAATCAGCTAAATCCAAGGAAGCGTGAACAATAGCGATGCCGCCAAAGATGATAACTGCGATGGTAATGAGCTGTGTGAATGCAATCAATCCGCCGGAAAAGTACGCCTCACTTTTATAGCCGTCTCTGCGGCTGGCGACAAAACGATTGTTTGCGTAGGCGAACTTTCTTATTTCAAGATCTTCGTTGGTAAATGATTTTACCACTCTGATGCCTGCAAGCGTATCTTCAACTTGCGCATTGATATCACCGATTCTATCCTTGCTGCTGCGTAACGCCCTATTCATCTTTTTATTGAAATACAGCGCGTAAACAGCCATAATTGGCAAAAAGAGAAAGACGATCAAGGTAAGCGCAACATTGACCTTCAGCAAGATAATGAAGGCGCCGGCGACCGTCAAACAGGTAATGACGATATCTTCAGGACCATGATGATATAACTCGGCCAGCGCGAATGTATCATTGGTAATCCGGGTCATTAATTGACCTGTTCTTTGTTCATCATAAAAGCGAAACGAGAGTTTTTGATAATGCTCGAATAATTCACTGCGCATGTCGCTTTCCATCCTGGCGCCCATCATATGCCCTTGAAAGTCAATGAACATGGTACACAGTGTATGGACACCAACCAACGCCAGCATGAGCGCGCCTATCAGATAGATCTGGTTGAGCGCATGAGGCGTATTGCCTTCTAAGATGTTTTTGGTGATGTATCGCGCGCATAACGGGAGTAGCAGCGTAATCGCCGATACGATAAGCGCGCAGGCCATGTCCGCGAAAAACAAGCCTACGTATGGTTTGTAGTACGATAAGAACTTCTTACCGCGCGCAGGCGCAGGCGCGCTGGATGCATAGCCAGCTTTTGCCACGGGAAGATCATTCGCCGCTGGCATAGCCGGCGGTTCTTTCGTGATCGAATCGGTTGAATGCAAAGGGATGCTCCTCATGGTAGTGTTCAAACAGTCGCAGATCGCAAATGGCACAAACATCTCACCCCGCATCAAAAACAAACGAGCGGAGTCAATGGGCGAGGATGCGCGCGACAGGGAGCACCAGCACGAGAGGGAGTTAAGTGGAAGGCAAGACCTTCCTGGCGGAGACGTGGCTTATAGAGGTTGAAAGGAGGTTGCGGTTTCTCGTGATCGAGAACCGTATGACGCGAAATGATATCTCAGCGTCTACGTTTCCCGGGCATCCTCGATGCAACTTCAAACCTTCATGCTGGGTATCGATGTTGCGCGGCGTGCGCTTTTGCTCATCTCTACACCTCCTTTCCGAACTAGCGGCGCGGGGAAGCCTGCGCCAAAGATAATAACCTGTATCCTGTATGGGGTGATGATACCATATGGAAAATGCGTGGTCAACTATGCTCAAGAAAGGTTGATTTACAGATGTCAATAAGGACATCATTTCTGGGCTTTTCCGACTCTCTCGCAGCCTTCTATGGATGAGTAGAGATAACGGGACGTTTGACACATCTTTCAATTGAATCATGCCAAGACGAGGCTGTACTTGCGTCAGAGACTCGAATGGAGGCAGAGAAGGCCCTTGAGTATGAAGGGACCGGTGCAACCTGTTCCTTCATACCCAAAGGCCAGAATCAGCGAAGCTTGCGCGCCATTCGAGCGGCATGCTGCGACGACTAGCCGATCTTCAGCTGTTGCGCGATGAAGGCGAGCGCGGTCTCGGCCACTTCACGCCACCCGTGGTCGATGACCAGGGAATGTCCGCGATTGGGCATCTCGTGAATTTCCGTGACGGCGGCATTCTTCTCCTGTTGCTTGTAGGAGGCATTGGAGATCGCCGGCGGGGCGGTGTTGTCTTTCTCGCCTGAAATGATCAACAGTGGTCCACGTGCAGGATTCTCCGTATCGACGCGGGCTTCCGTCCACGGGTTGAGGTTGGCGGTGGCTGCCTGGAAGAGCGGCACGCCAGAAGCGGGCACCGCAAACGTCTCGTACAAAGAGTGGGCTTCGTCTTCGTCCACCGCGTTGGCAAAGGCGAAACGGAACTGCTCGTAGGTCAGTGGGACGGACCGATTGTAGTTGGCGGGGTTGCCCAGCACCGGCGACGCGGCCTTCAGCGCTGAGAGCGGTAGCGGCAGCACGCCGCGGAACGGGGCGGCATCAATGGCGACCGTCACGGCGGCTACGCCCGCGTCCGCCACCATTTGCGCGATGAGGCCGCCGAAGGAATGGCCGATGACGGCAGGCTTCGTCTTGAGCTGGCCGATGGCGTCTACATAGTGTTGCGTCACCTGCTTGATGCGCTTGTGGGCAAAGACCTCCGGGTCGTGATTGGCCGCCTCAACGGTGTCCGGCTCATCGGGCCAGACAGGCGCGAGCGTCGTGTAGCCCTGCTCTTCAAAGAGCGCGCGCCAGCGATCCCAGCTTGACGCGAGGAGCCAGAGGCCGTGTACGAACACGACCGGCTGCAATCCCGAGGCGTTGGCACGGTCGATTTCTTGTTGTTCATGGGTCGTAAGAACTATCATATCATACTCCTTTGGGTGTGTCTGTTGGGTCCATCGGTGAGATGTTCCCGTTCAATGATTCTTGGATCTCTTGCCTGGCTCATGCAAGCCGAGTCGAGAACCCCTCACGCAGCCAGGCTGTGGCAAGGGCAATCGCTCCACGCGCTGCCGCGCTTGTGGCCAGGGCATTCAACATGACAAAATCGTGGATGGTCCCCTGGAACCGAACCGCTGTGACGCGGACCGCGGCCTCCCGCAGTTTGTTGGCATACGCCTCCCCTTCGTCGCGCAGCACGTCCGCTTCGGCGGTGATGACGAGTGCTGGCGGAAGTCCTTTCAACTGCTCGGTGCTCGCCCGCAGCGGCGAGGCGGTGATCTGGTTACGCTCGCCCGGGTTACGTGTGTACTGATCCCAGAACCACATCATGGCATCGCGACGCAGGTGGTACCCTTCGGCGAACTGGTGGTAGGATGCGGTGTCGAAGGCCGCATCGGTAACTGGGTAGAACAACAATTGGTGCCTGACGTCCGGCCTTCCGCGTTCCTTGGAGAGCAGCGTGACCGCTGCCGCCAGGTTGCCTCCAACGCTGTCGCCAGCCACGGCAAGGCGCTCCGCATCCAGACCATGCGCCCGACCACACTCGGCAACCCACTGCACTGCTGAGTAGCACTCCTCGAGGGCCGTCGGGTATTTGGCTTCGGGGGAGAGACGGTACTCCGGGAACACGATCGCGGCCCCGGCTCCCACCGTGAGTTCGCGCATCAGCCGGTCATGCGTCTTTTTACTGCCGAACACCCAGCCGGCACCGTGGAAGTACACGACGACGGGCAGCGGAGCCTGCGCGTGCTGTGGGCGCAGGATACGAAGGGGAACCTGCCCGCTTGGGCCGTCTGCAATGGTGAAATCCTCGATGTCGACCGGCACCCTGCTCACCTGACCCGCTTGCGCCTCATCCAGGACGATCCGTCCCTTTTGGGGACCAAGGGTGAACAGAAAGGGTGTTTTCGCCGCCGCGTCTGCGAACGCTTGCACCTCGGGTTCTAAGCGGATCCTACTGGTCATCTGTCTCCCTCCTCGAGACGCCTGACAAAGGACGTCGTGTGATGGGTAAGAGACGACGGGCCATGTCATGCGGACAGAAACACAGTCTGCGAGGACATCACGCCTTGCGTATCCGGTCGTGTGCTGACCCGCTGCTGCCTTTCAACCTTGCCATGGGTGAGATTATCGTCTATAGTGGGAGTATATTCGCCATCGTATGCAAAGTCACCGGACATAGGGTAGCAGTTCAGGGTAGCATTTTGACCTCTCATTCCTTCCCATCGCTGTATTTGGGGAGGCATATAGATAAGGAACGCACGCATGAAGCGATCCTCTTACCATGAGCCAAACTACGCCTTTGGGCAGACTCTGCTGACCCTGCGCACCACGGCTAGGCTGACGCAAGCGGGAGTGGCCGAGGAGTTGGGCGTCTCCCGAAAAGCGGTGGGGGAATGGGAGGCAGGCCTCAATTATCCTCAAGCCGCGCACCTGAGAGCGTTCATTGCCCTGGCTGTTGAGAAGCAAGCTTTTCCTGCAGGGCGGGAAGAAGAGGAGATCCGTACCCTCTGGCAAGCGGCACGCCGCAAGGTGCCGCTCGATGAAGCGTGGCTTAGCGGGCTGCTGCCCGGTGCGCAAGCCCTCCCAGCATCACAGCCAGACGAGGAGACTCCTCGCACTTCTCAGGCTCTTGCTCCTGCGGAGGGTGGACCGCGCGTGGATTGGGGCGACGCGCTCGTTGTCACGACCTTCTATGGGCGTGAATGGGAACAGAACCTGTTGACCTCCTGGATCGTCGAGGAGCGCTGCCGGGTGGTGAGCGTGTTGGGATTGGGGGGCATCGGCAAATCGGCGCTGTCGACCAGGATGATGCACCGAGTGGCGGAGCACTTCGAGGTCGTCATCTGGCGCTCCCTGCGTGAGGCTCCCACCTGCGAAGGGCTGCTGGGTGAGTGCCTCCAGGTACTTGTCCCCCAGGCGCTTCGCGACGTGTCGATGAGCCTCGAACGTCGCCTGGGCCTCTTGTTGGAGTCCTTGCGTGCCACCCGTGTCCTGCTCGTGCTCGATAACCTGGAGGCGCTGCTGGAGGAAGGCCAGAGCATGGGCCACATGCGTGCAGGCTACGAGGGGTACGCCCAACTGCTGCGCCGGATAGCTGGAACCGAGCATCAGAGTTGCCTCCTGCTGACCAGCCGGGAGAAACCGAGCGACCTCGTCCCGCTGGAAGGCAGCCGGGCACCGGTGCGCGTTTTACGCCTCGGCCGGCTGGATACCGACGCGTGCCAACAGGTCTTGGCAGAAAAAGAGGTCGCCGGCAGCGTCGCTGACCACACCCGACTGATTGAGGCGTACGAGGGGAATCCCCTGGCCCTCAAAATCGTGGCGCAGACCATCGTGGACCTCTTCGATGGCCAGATCGCCCCGTTCCTGGAGCAGGGTGAGGTGGTCTTTGGCGGGGTACGTGAGCTGCTGGACGAGCAATACGCCCGCCTCGCGGACCACGAGCGGATGCTCCTGGGCTGGCTGGCGATTGCGCGCGAGCCGGCGAGCATTCAGGAACTGCTGGGAGGGCCGCTCTCGCGCTCTCAGGGACTGGAAGCGATCGAGGGCTTGCGGCGGCGCTCGCTCATTGAGCGCGGCCAACGCCAGGGAAGTTTCACCCTGCAATCGGTCGTGCTGGAATATGTGACCGCGCGGCGCATCATGGAGATGACCAGCGAAATCGAGCAGGGCAGGTCAGTTCGCCTCAGCGAGCATGGACTGGAACTGGCCACCGCCAAGGAATATGTGCGGCAGGCTCAGAAGCGACTCCTGGTGACTCGGCTGCTCGCACAGTTACGGAAGGTGTTCCGGGGGCGAGCGGAAGTGGAGAGGAATCTGCTCGTGCTTTTGCGCGAACTTCGTGGGCACTTGCGTGGCCTGGATCTGTCGCGGCTCTCCATTCGTGGGGCATCCCTGCAAGGGGTTGAGATGCAGGATACGACGCTTGCGGAGGCTACCTTGCGTGACACCACGTTTACCGAGGCCTTAGATGCGACCAGGGCGGTGGCCATCAGTCGCGATGGGCGGTACTGGGCAGCGGGCAGCTGGCAGGGGAAGGTGCGGGTGTGGAAGCAAGGAGGAAAGATCTTGCATCTGGCTTGGCAGGCCCATACCGACACGGTGTCGACCCTCGCCTTCAGCCCGGATGGACAGACGCTCGCCACGGGAAGCTGGGATGGTGCTCTCAAGCTGTGGGACGTCAAAAGCGGGGATCTGCTCTGGACGAACTGGCGGACCAATACTATCCAGACCCTTGCCTTTGCCCCCGATGGTCAGCTGCTCGCCAGCGGCGGGAATGATGCCACCGTCCAACTCTGGGACGCCCACCGGGGCACGCATCGCCAGGCGCTCCCCAGCGAGAGCGGGGCTGTATACGCATTGGCCTGGAGTCCCGATGGACGTCTGCTGGCTTCTGGAGGATTGGATGGAAGCATTCGACTGTGGGAGGTGCGGGGAGTGCAGCCAGAGGTCTTCATGTGGAAGTCCACAGGGCATACCGACTGGGTGTTCGCACTGGCCTTTGCCCCCGATGGACGCATCCTGGCCAGTTGCGGCTTTGACCAGATGATCTGGCTCTGGGACGTCGAACGCGGTAGCTATCGCATGACGCTGCAAGGGCATATGGCCGCTGTCCATGGTCTCGCCTTCACGCCTGATAGCCACATACTGCTCAGTGGAAGTGATGATGGCACCATACGGGTATGGGATGTAGTGAGTGGGCAGTGTATACACATCATACAGGGCTATTCGGTCTCGCTCTACGACGTGGCCTGGAGTCCCGATGGCACCCAGCTTGCCAGTGCAGGCTCTGATACGCTGGTGACCATCTGGGAGGTGGAACGACGGACCCCACCCAGACTGCTGTACGGCCATAGCTGGATCGTGCATGGGGTAGCGTGGAGTCCCGATGGGAAGTTTCTGGCGAGTGGAAGCTATCAGCGCGGGGTGTACGTGTGGGAGGTGGCCACCGGCACCTGCCACTGGGTCAGCGATACCCCTCCGACCATCATCCGGAGGATCGAGTGGAGTCCGGACGGGACGCACTTGGCCAGCTGCAGCGATGAAGGAAGTGTCTGCCTGTGGGATGCCTCTGATGGCCATCTTCGAGTTTCGCTCCAGGGGCATAGCGGCATGGTGAAGAGTGTGGCCTGGAGTCCCGATGGCACCCGGCTTGCCAGTGGAGGCGGGGGCCAGGGCAGTGGAGAGATCGTCGTCTGGGATGCACACAGTGGAGAGCGGCTGTCCATCTTGAGTGGACGAGGTGGGATGACGTATGCCCTGGCATGGGATCCAAGTGGAGGGGTGCTGATCAGTGGCGGCGGGGACGGCGTGTTGCGCTGGTGGGATGTGCAGAGCGGAGAGTGCATGCGAATGCGCGAAGCACATCAGGGGAAGGTGCAGCAGCTTCGGTGCAGTCCCGATGGGGCGAAGTTGGCCAGCTGCGGCGATGATGGGACCATCAGGCTCTGGGACCTGCACCGTGGCGAGCATCTCCACACACTGCGGCGTGACCGACCCTACGAGCGGCTTACTATCACGGGAATCAAGGGGCTATCCGAAGCACAAAAGGCGTCCCTACACGCCCTAGGGGCGTTCGGTGAAACGAACGTTGGAAGGTAAATGTGTTCTCTTCCCGATGAAATGTGGATGACGATGGTAATCATATCGTCGGGACGTCTCATGGCGCGAGGCGCGAGATGAGGCAGTTCCTGTCCGAAAGGAAGCAGTTTCGCGCCGTGAGACAAGCGAGGTGGCCTACCACAGCCTCGACCAGGCACCATGGGGAAGTCCCCTGCCGGTCGATGCCACCTCTGTCGATCTCGCCCGCTACATCACAGCGGTTTCGGAGGCGCATGGCGATCCTTACCGCAGGAAGCGCAAACCGCGAGGAGTTGCTATGGATTGTGCGTTGCACGTCTGACCGAAGAGCTGAAATTCCTCCTGATTCAGCAAGAGCTATGCGTTGCCACTCCTGTAAGGAAGGCTGGAGTCGTCCGCTCTCCCATTGTTTTACAAGGGTCGAAGAAACATCAAGGAGTTCGGCCAGATCCTTCCGGGATAGTCTGATCATCGAGGACAGGGCTGCGCAGGTGCGTGTGGCCTCCCCTACCACTTGCGCTGGCGGTCATCCAACCTGTAAGATAGAACAAAAAAGAGAGAGGGGGGCGAAGGCAGATTAATGCTTAGCCCACGGCGGCTGAGGCAGTGGCCCTGGAACTTGAAAGGAGTATGTATGCATAAGCGTTACCTGGATTGTAGTGCCTCTGAGTTGCTCTCGATTTCCAACAAGAAGACATTGCTGAGTTCAGAGCCAGTGGTGCGGACATTATTTTGCTTCCAGCACCGGGCACGGTTCCGGGAATCACCCTGGAATATGCGAGAGAGCTCATTACCTCTGCGCATCAAAGCGGCGCCATGACGATGACTGCCATTGGAACATCCCAGGAAGGAGCAAGCATCGACACGATTCGACAGATTGCCTTGATGTGCAAAATGGCGGGCACGGATTTACATCATCTTGGTGATACGGGATACATCGGGATGGCGCTGCCTGAAAACATCTTTGCCTACAGCGTAGCCATTCGGGGAGTCAGACATACCTATACGCGAATGGCGCGATCAGTCAACAGATAAACGCCGTTCTCTCAGCGGGAAGGAGGCAGGCTCCTCTCTGGAACAAGCCGTGCTGGCGCTAGTCGCGTATGTGCTGGAGAAACTCGCGCAGCGGTTCTGACTGCTCGTAGTCCATGCGTCCCGTCTCAGATAGGAAACGCACAAAGCGCCTGAAGCTGGTCGTGTTCGATCTGGCTCCTGTCGTGTTAAGGTAGGTTTGAACGTCTGCAAGGGTCATCTCAAGCAGGCCACGTGGCGGATCCTGGATCAGCAGGAAGGTCTGGGCAAAGGCCTGGATGGTACCCATATGCTCCTCCACTTTGCTGAAGCTGAGCCCCCGCCGCGCCAGGTCCTTACGAAAGGCAGCCAGGAGCCTGGCATCACGCGCCAACATCCCCTTGCGGCTCTCCTCTGGACTGGCGTTTGCGCTCGTTGGTTCCAGGGTGGTGATGATCCCTTCGCGCTCCTGAATGTTGCGATACTGCTCGTTCAACGAGCCACGGATGCCCGGGCCAAAGAAGATGGCATAGGGTTCCAACAGGCTGTCGTAGATAATGTGGTTTTCAAACGGCAGTAACACGGCTTGCACGCGGAGGGGAGCCTGACCTCCTGTGATCTCCTCAAGCGGGCTCGCCAGTCCCAGCACACCATAAGCCCGGGTGGGGGAGCGCTCGGTGAGAAAGACGGTGTATTTTTTGAGATAGCGCACGATGTAAAAGGTACCGGCCACGCGATAGCGCCAGCTGGCAACCAGTTGGAGGTCGGCCGGTGAAAGACCAGCCGGATTGAGGCTGATGAACGTTTCGAGCAGTTCATCGTCGGCCCACAAAGCATTGCGCAATGGCAAGACATCGGCAAGTGGAGGCGTCGCCTCTCCGTAGGTGGCAGGAAAGGTGGAACCGAGCTGCCGCTGTTCATTGACGTAGTGAAGCAAGGGGAACCAGATGCGATAAAAGCGCACGATCTGCTGCAGTGACAACAACATGGTTTTCACTCCTCTGAGATATAGCTGTATCTTAATGGAACTAGATTATACAGAGTTGCATGGTATTGGTCAATTCAGTAGATAACGAGCCTCTCCATCCAGGATAGTGCTGGCAAACCCTTCAACTCAGCAGGAACTCAGTACATGTCTCTAGAGAAGAGGTTTTCAAGTGTATAATAATTAGTATAGATCTGAAGGTTTGGAAACGAGAGGATACCAGGGCAACCAGCGGAGGCTGACTTCATGAGGGTACTTCTAGAAAATATGCCTAACAGTGAATTTTTTCATCGGTTTCGGGATGGTGTTAGGGAGAGTTCAAAGAATAAACTCAAATGTTTTGTTGACGTTTTAGAAAGGAAACGCTCATGTCACCTCATCCCCTCTCTCCATTTCGCCTTGAGCGCTGGTTTGTCGAATTTGAATTTGTCCCAGGAATACGCAACTTGACTGCCAGTGGCCCTTATGACGCAACCACCCAGGAGGTGCTCGCACTGGAAGACGAGGGAACAACCGAGCGCTATCTCACTCTTGGCCTGGGCTATATTGAAAATCCCGGCAGTGAAAGTCTCCGCCAGGCAGTCTCTTCCCTGTACACGACGCTGAAAGCCGAGGATATCCAGATTACATCAGGGGCCAGTGAAGCTCTCTTTCTCCTGACCTGGTTAATGATGGAACCTGGCGCCAATATCGTCGTCGAAGAGCCTTGCTACGAGAACCTCCCAGGCGTCGCTCGTTCCCTCGGCTTCGAGGTACGCAGACTCCCCTTGCACATCGAAGATGGCTGGAGACCCAACCTGGAACAGTTGGCCCACCTCATCGACGAGAAAACACGTCTGATTTACCTGGTGCATCCCCATAATCCCACAGGCTCAACATTGCAGGTGGAGGAGATGCAGGCCATTGCACGGATGGCGCAACGTGTTGGCGCGCCGGTGGTCAACGACGAACTCTTCCGCCTGATCGCCCTCGATGGCGAACCCACCCCCTCGATCATCGACGTTGCCGAGAATGCGATGTGCATCGGAGACATGACCAAGCCGTGGGGGCTCGGCGGACTGCGTATCGGCTGGATTGCCAGTCGTAACCACCACCTCTTGCAGCGTGTGAGTGAAGCCCGTGATTACTCCACCATGTGTTCCAGCGCTCCTGGAGAATTTCTCGCCGAAGTCGCGTTGCGCCATGCATCGCAGCTCATCGCGCCACGGCTGACCGCTGCGCGTGCCAATCGAGAGCAACTCGCAGGGGTCATCGCGCAAGCCAAAGTACACTTCCAGGGGCTACCGGCATGGCAGTGCCCTCAAGCCAGCTACACCGCCTTCGTCCAGCTCCCATTCCCTGCGGAGGCATTCTGCCGTCACCTCGCCCTGGAGCGGCGCATTCTCCTGTTGCCAGGCTCGGTTTTCGGTCCTGCTTATGAAAACTTCATCCGCGTTGGGCTTGGTGGTGACACTCAGCAGTTCCAGGAAGGGATGTTGATCATGCTGGACGAGTTACTCCGCTGGAGAGAGTGCTAGGCACATGAGAGGATAAATAGTTCTGATAGGCGCTGCCTACAGCGGAGGATGTTATGGTCAGGGGCAAGGCATAATAGAATTCAGCAGGATAATTGTTGTAGAAACGACCAGCTTAAAGTTTGCATTTACAGCAAGGCTTATCAGTTCTAGGTGCAACCATGCCCGATAGGTTAAAACACCCCTAGTGGGTCACGCCGTACTATTCTTTGTGATTGCCAGGGGACTCTGGCGACTGCAAAACTGGGCAAGGCTGAGTATGATGGGGCTACTGAGTCTTCTACTATTCGGCAGCATCGTCTTGGGCCTCTCTAACCCAGAAGAGCTTGGATCACGCTTGATCGGCTTCGTCGTCTTCCTGGTAGCATTAGCTTATAGCACCTACTGGTTTGCTGTGCATGGTGATATGTTTGGCCCGCCAGGCAGCAAAAAAACAAGCGCCTGAAGCATGTCGCGCTTCTTTCTGCCACAAAATGCTACAAATTTCACCTGCGTCTATGTTGATTACGAGGGAAGCTACTCCTGCTCCTGCAAAAGAGTGGTAGCTTTCTCCAGCGAAGAACACTTTTAGAGTTTAAGTAGAACATCAAGACGCAAACTTTGGCCCCAACCTGAATCGCTATCCAATCGTCTCAAGCGCAGACGCAAGATGATGGCCTGATGCGGGTTCGTCTGTGTCCCACCAATACGAACGAGATATTGGATGAGTTGAGTGGAGAACTGATCATGGTAGCCATGATCGGGGTTAGGATCGTTGAAATCCGCTTGGCGAACATGAAAAAGAGCTGGGGCACGGGAATCGATCTGGAGATGTGGATCTATATCGGAAAAAGTTTCGATTGTCAGATTGTTGGCGTTTTGAGGACCTGGGATCTCAAGAAATCCAGAGATGAAGCCGTTGGTTGTACTCAGGACCGTTAGAGGAATGTTCAGTTGAGCCATGACAAAATTTCTCCTTGTGAGTGTTGTATGACCATATTGCATTCGTGTAGATCGGACATGTTCCATCTCTACGAATCTTGTATGTTTGCTATGTAGACGATGGTACCGAATCTTTTTAGGGGATGAGTCTTCCCTCGAGCCTCGAGGACTAACATTGATACTAGACTCAGCACATTCTTCACTTTGGGGGAAATGAGGAATATGCGCGAGATTACCACAACAAACGACAAATGGCAACAATAGGGAGTGATAAAATACAGTATGGAAACCGTTACATCGTTCAAAAACCGATCTTTCCACCCACGCTACCAGAAAGGAAAACACAGGCGATGACAGCCGAAAACACTTCCCAACCAGTTGACTTGAATGAAGAAACGCGCAGCATCTGGGACCAGAATGCGGCATTCTGGGACGACCGAATGGGCGACGGCAACGACTTCCAGCGCATCCTCATTGGTCCCGCGAGCGAACGCTTGCTCAACTTGCAGCCAGGCGAAACGGTGCTCGAGATCGCCTGCGGCAACGGGGTCTTCGCCCGCCGCATGGCCCAACTTGGGGTTCACGTATTCGCTACTGACTTCAGTGCAGAACTCCTCGAACGCGCTCGCGCGCGCACCTCCGAACATACTGATCGCATCGAATACCGCCTCCTGGATGCCACCCGTGAGGAGCAGATCGTCGCCCTCGGGAAGCTGCGCTTCGATGCTGCCGTCTGCAACATGGCCATAATGGACATGGCCGAGATTGACCCGCTGATGCGCGGCATACGCCAGGTCGTCAAACCCGACGGCCGCTTTGTCTTCTCCCTCACCCACCCCTGCTTCAACCACACCGGTATGGCGCTCTGTGCCGAGGAAGCCACGGTCAACGGCGAACTCATCACCACCTACTCCATCAAGGTCACGAAGTACCTCCACTCCAGTCCGGAGAAAGGCATTGCCATGGTCGGCCAGCCTGTCCCTCACTACTATTTCGACCGTCCCTTGCATGTCCTCTTCAACGCCTGCTTCCGAGCCGGCCTCGTTCTGGATGGCTTGGAAGAGCCGGCCTTCAATCACCCTCACGACGGCTCACAGTCTAAGCGCTTACTAACCTGGATCAACTATCACGAGATCCCGCCTGTTCTGGTGGCTCGCCTGCGCATTCCGAACTGAGCGGTCGCGGGTTCCGAAAAACGGTAGACATGAAAATGGTTTTTAGCCGCAAATGAATCCGAGGATGCGTCACACACACCGTCGTAATAATCTGGCTTTCAACTGCAGTTTATTGAACGTGTGAGGGGCCCGGCTGGCCTAACCCATGAATCATTTCCGTCAATCGTGCCTGGGCACGTTCCAGCGCAGGGAGCGAGATCGTGAGTTGTCGTTTCTCATCCGTTAGCTGCAACGTTTCTGCCTGATCAAGCAGGCTCCAGAGTGCGGCTTCACGTTCGTCTACTGAGGTTGCACGCTCCGGCTCACAAAGCAGACTCGTTGAGAAACGGAGACGGAGTGCGTTAGGCTCCTCATCGAACACCGAGCCGGGAAGGGCCGCGATATCCCATTCTTCCAGCAGGTAGTACGCAAGCTCCTGGCTGGTCCTGATACCCCGTTCCTGGAGGGCGGGACGCCACGGAGAGAAATCGGGATAGAGGTAGAAGCCACCTGCCGGGCGTGGACAGGGAACGCCCAGTCGTGCGAGCGCAGTGTAGAGCTGACCAGCGACATACCCGTGGACGAGTGCCGAACGATGCACGTATTGCTCGATTGAAGCATGGGGGGTGAAGGCGGCAAGAGCCGCTTCCTGGAGCGGTGTGGCGGTCGTAGACCAGATTTCACTTGCCAGAGCGCGCAAGGCCTGCATAACCTCTTTGCCTTCCGTGGTTGGGGGAAGCGCCGCATAGCCGAGCCGCCACCCGCCGGCCGAGAAGGATTTGGAGAGCCCGCCAGTGACAATACAGCCCTCAGGATAGAAATGGGCCGGTGAGATGTGCTCGCGCCACCCATGAGCCAGTTCAGCATAAATTTCGTCACTGATGAGAGTGACCTCTGCCTCACGCGCCCAGCAGGCGAGCGCTTCCACATCGGCGCGATCAAACATGCTCCCGGTTGGATTACTGGGAGAGTTCACGAGCAAGATGCGGGGATTCGCCCCGTCTTTGCGAGCCCGGGTCATCGCATGCGCAAGGGCCTGTGGGGTCAGACGATGATGATCATGTGGCTCGGTCTGCACTCCGATCACTCGCCGACCGGCCAGGCGTGCCATCGGAGCATAGCTGACCCACGATGGAACCGGCAACAGGACATCCCCTTCGAGGATGTGCAGGAGGGCATAGAGCAGTGGTTTGCTGCCTGGACCGACCGCTATGTGATCGGCGGAAAAGGTCAGCCCACGTTTGCGGTCGAGGTACGCGGCAATGGCCTGACGAAGTGCAGGTATCCCCAGCACAGGTGCATAGCTCGTGTGTGCTGCGGCCTCGGCCAATGCCGTTTTCAGCAGAGGATGCAGTGGAAACGCGGCTTCGCCAAAGCCCAGATGGATCGTCTCACGGCCTGCTGCACGCCGCTTCGCTACTGCCTCATTCATGGCAAGCGTTGCAGAGAGTGGAAGCGTGTGTGTTACAGATGCCAGGCGGAGCGGTACGTGTCTGGGTGCTTCACCTGTGGGTGTGTCTTGAGAGTGGGTGGTATTCATGGTTGTTTCCTTTATTTTCTGTCTTTCTCCTTTTGGCTTCCTCATCTTAGCATGCTCATTACGAAAAGTGCAACATAGTCCCACCGGCGAATAATGATACTGATGTTTTGATATTTGAAAGAGCGTGGCAATATGCATCAGGGAAGCAGAACTTTCTTCCTCTCTATTGCGATACGCACGGGCAATACGAGACAACCAACCGCAGCCACACCTCCTAAGACTAACCAGGGCAGCGAGGTTCCGCCTATTGCTGCACCTAGCAGTGGACCATACAAAGCTCCGGCAGCGAAGCCTGCAAAGAGAAGACCAAAAGCAGCGTAGGGTGCATCAGGTGCACTGACAGCGGCGAGTCGTGAAAGAATGCCAGCAGGGCCGCCAAAGCCAATGCCCGCTATCAGGGCTGCCAATAGAACGACCACGCCATTGATAGGGGTTTGTAGCAAAATGGCAGCAAGTAGATCAGCAGCAAAGATGACAAGAAACACCCGGTTGACACCAAAGCGGTCGGAAGCGGCCCCAGCGACTAGCCTCCCTATGGTATTGCCGAGAGCTACAGCGGTGACTGCCAGAGTGGCAATCCAGAGGGCGAAATGCAGGTTCCGGGCATACGTAGCCACAGCGACGAAGGCATAGGAACCAAGCGGGCTTGCAGTCACTTCAAGCAGAAATCCGATCCATATTAGCTTGCGACTGAAGAGTTGCACGGAGGAAATCGGGCCGGTATCCACTTGAATAGACCTCGACGGATGTATCGACGGCATTAGTGCTACAGCTACCACTGCCACCAGAGCTATGCAGCTTCCAACAAGGCGCAACGCATTGAACCAACCAATTGTGAGGGCAAAATTACTCACCAAAGGAGCTTCGATGACAGCAGCCAGGGCATAAACACCGGTAAGAGCGCCACCAATAGCACCAATTCGCCTCGGGAAGACAATGGTGCCAGCAGCGAGTGCACCCGCGAGAGCGACAGCACCGCCCAATCCAAGGCCGATAGCAGAGTAGAAGAGGACGAACGTTACGCCACTGGGAACGAGGAAGGCAACTGCGAAGCCGATTAGCATGAGAGCAACACCCATCCAGCAGAGACGACGGGGCGGATAGCGCTCAGCAAGACGGCCAGAGATCACCTCCTGTCCCGTAGCCTAAGGGCCCGGCAGCGAAGACCGCACTCGTCAAAAGGGCTGGCCAGTGGTCATGAAGACGCACCTCAGGCGCTACTGCTCCCCAGATATAAATAAAGCCGAAAGCAAACTGCAGAGTGAAGATAGAGAAGAGCACACGCCGGGGCGATAGCTTTGGTCGTGGAGAGGAAGAAACTAACAACTCTTTTACCGCAAGTTCTGCAGGGTCTCAGGGTGCAGCAGGGGGTAGAAGTTGATGGTCCAGCCAATACCAAAGGCTTGAGGCAGCAAGAGTTGCGGGGTGTTTTTATTCCAAAAAGAGTCACGCAGCCGCTCAACCGTGGGGAAGCGGAAGTCATAGGGAATGCCAAAAACAGTGCCATGCCAGGTTCGCTCCTCGGGAGGACGGCGCAGTTGGTCTCTAATGGCTGCACTTAGCAGGATTGCGAACAAGGTGCTCCCGAGCACCTTTCCGGGGCTAAAGATCTTTTTCGACTTCATGGCTTCTTTCTCCTTTACAGTGCAAAAGTTCTTCGTCTTATCTGAAATACGAATACCTCTCCCGGTTTGTTGCTCATTTAGGAACAAAAAGCGGGCCGATAAATCGGGACTTGAAATGCATTACGCCACGTCTCGGCAGGTTGTAAATGCGTTACGCCACGTTCGGCTACGCACTCCTTGTGGCTAACGCAAGGAAGACGCCTCGCTTGTGGCTAATGCAATGAGGCGGTGGGCACGGTGAACCGGCCCCTACGTCCGTTTGCCTACACCTATTTCTAACACTTGTGTGAGCTATCCCATTGTACTTTATTTCAGCCAAGGGTATACTGCTAATATTAATTTACAGCAGCACAGCAGGGGGTACACATTTATGAATAACGAGCCTGACCAGTCACAGTGGGGCCAGCAGCCGGCGCAGCAATACAGCCAGTACAGCCAGTACAACCAGCCGCAGTGGGGGCAACAGCCGCCAACCCAGTATACGCCACCGCAATATGGAGCAAACCAGTATGGAGTTCCTTCTTACGCCCAGGCTCAGCCACAGGGGCGGCAGGGCGATAACTTCTTGATGGGCTGGCTCGCTACGAGGCTGTTGATAAGAGTTGTTGTTCTCGTAGCTGTTCTGATGCTCTGCGGGGGTTGCGCCTTGTTTGCATTGTTGACTTCTATAGCGCATCCGTAGTAGGTTTAAAGCACGAAATGATTCACCAGGGGAATTGCCCTTGTAATCCATCTTATTGGAAAGTATACTAGTTGCGCAAGGCAGGTAGAGAAGCCCTGGAGAAGTAAAGTAAAGCAATGGTATTGGGAGGGAAACATTTTATGAGCTACGATCCAAATCAACCGTTTGGACAGGGGCAACCACCGCGGCCAGATCAGCCGTTTGGACAACCTCCGACGCAATATACGCCCCCTCCTGGATATGGACAGCAACCCTATGGTCAGCTCCCTCCTGGATATGGGCAGGAGCAGTACCGGGGTGCCCCGCCTATGCCTGGACCGGGGTATGCACCCCAACAGACTCCCAGGAAGTCATCGTTGCGCTGGCTGTGGATTACTCTTGCCATCATTGGAGGCATCATTGTCCTCGGCTGCGCGGGCTGTGCTATAGCCAGTGCAGCGGGTATCGGCTTTTTTGCAAAAACAGTGCTAGGGCCTACTACCACGGCTAACGCTTACTACCAGGCTATCAAGAACCAGGACTATGCTAAAGCCTACACATATATAGATACAAGCAAGGCTTCAGGCCAACTGCAGCAGGAGACCGGGCAGGCATTCTCGGCGCTGGGGCAGCTCGATGACAGAACGCAAGGCCCGGTGACGAGCTTCTCACAACAAGGTGTGAGCGTGAATAACGATACGGCAACAGTTACCATGTCGGTCACGCGCAATGGATCACCCTATACTGTGCACCTGCAAATGAAGCAGGAGGGCAACGACTGGAAAATCGTCGGTTTCGATAACATTTAGCAAATGAACGATTACGATCTCATTGCGCCATTCTATGACTTTGAGCATGCACAGTTCGACGAAGACGTGGATATGTACCAGAACTTCGCCGAGTTGTGCACCGGGCCGCTGCTCGAACTGGCTTGCGGCAGTGGGCGATTGCTTATCCCACTGGCGAGTGAAGGTTACACGCTTACAGGTGTGGATACCTCCGAGAAGATGCTCTCCCTGGCACAGGAGCGCCTGCAAGAAGCAGGGGTATCCTCACGGGTCACGCTCGTGCAACAAGATATGAGTGCACTAGACCTGGCGGAGAAGTTTTGCCTGGCTTTTGTGGCCCTGGGCTCATTCGCACATCTCACCTCGCGCAAGGTACAACAACAGGCCCTGGCGGCTGTGCACGCCCATATCAACACGGGAGGCACATTCATCGTCGATATCAGCAATAGCGATGCCCGCTACATGGAAAATTTGAGCGGCCAGCTGCTGCACCAGGGCACATGGCGAGGCGAGGATGGAACGCTTTTCACCCACATGGTCAGTCCAGCATCCTCTTCAACGAGTCACTTGTTAGAGTTGACCCATTTCTACGATCAGCATGTGCAAGGTGGTCCGCTTCAGCGCACGGTCGTCACCACCTGGCTATATTTGTTCGAGCGCAGTGAAATGGAGCTCTTGCTTGAGCAGACAGGTTTTGTGGTCAAAGATGTCTACGGCGACTACGACCTTGGTCCATTTACACTTGAGAGTCAACGTATGATCTTTAAAGCAGAAGCGCGGTGAAGAAGATGGCACAAGTAGCGTTACACGAATGGAATCTTAGCCCGAATGCTGCTATTGCGTTGCAAAGCCAGCTCGCGTCACGGGTAATTCGCACAGACCAGCTGAAAGGCGAGGTACGACGGGTGGCAGGAGTAGATATGGCGATCAACGAGGAGAGCGGAATGGCGCGGGCGGCTGTAGTTCTTCTCTCTTATCCAGAGCTGGAGATACTGGAGCGGCATGTTTACGAGGAGCCTGTGCGCATGGAATACATCCCTGGGCTGCTCTCGTTTCGTGAAACGCCGTGCATCCTGGGGGCCTTTGCCCACTTGCACGAGCAACCCGACCTGGTGATGGTTGATGGGCAAGGTATCGCGCATCCTCGCTACCTGGGGATCGCTTCCCATCTTGGCCTGTGGCTCGATTTGCCTACCATTGGCTGCGCCAAGTCAATTCTGAGTGGCCATTATAATGAGAAAGCCCTCAGCGAGGAGGCAGGAGCCTGGGTGCCGCTGGTCTTTAAAGGTGAGATGGTGGGGGCGGCGGTACGCACGCGGAGCCATGTCAAACCGATGTTTATCTCGTTAGGCCATCGTATCAGTCTGGAGACAAGTCTGCACTATGTTCTGGCTTGTAGCAAGGGTTATCGCTTGCCAGAACCGACACGGCAGGCAGATAAGCTTTCGAAAGATAATGCATTCAAAGAAGTAGAGGAAGAGCAACCGCCGACTTTGTGGCAATGATGCTTACTCGGATTGGCCTCTATACAAAGGGGCGGTGAAATAGAAGGTTGTGCCTTTGTTCAGGGTTGTATCAAAATCGATTGTGCCGCCATGCTGCTCTACAATCAGCTTGGCGATTGAGAGGTGAAATAGAAGGTTGTGCCTTTGTTCAGGGTTGTATCAAAATCGATTGTGCCGCCATGCTGCTCTACAATCAGCTTGGCGATTGAGAGGCCCAGGCCATAGCCGCCCATTTTCGACTGCTCATTATGGTTCGATTGATAAAAACGCTCAAAGACGTGCTGGCGATCTTCAAGAGCAATACCATAGCCTGTGTCAGTCACTGAGATCATTACGAATTGGTCGTTGTAGGGGCGAGCGCCAATGGTCACCGTCCCTTCGGGGGGCGTAAACTTAATGGCGTTGGTCACCAGGTTATTCAAAACCTGCTTCATGCGCTGAGGATCGACATAAAGCATGGGAGTAGGGAAGGGAATGTTCTTACTAATAAGTACACCTGCTTTACGTGCTTGAGGCTCCAGGCTGCTCACAACCTGCTTAGCCAGCACGCGGAAATTGACCTCCTGTTGCTTGATCTCAAACTGACCCACGTCCGAGCGCGTCATAAAGAGAATATCTTCTACAATGGACATAAGCTGTTGCACACCCTCCTGGGCATACCCCAGGTACTTCTTCTGCTCATCATTCAGGTCGCCCATGTGGCCCTGGAGGAGCAGGTCGATGAAGCCATTGACAGAGTTCAGCGGGGTGCGCAGTTCATGGGAGACCATCGAGACAAAGTTCGCACGCACACGGTTGGCTACCTTGAGTGCCGATACATCACGGGCCGTAAAGACGACTTGCTGCTGACCATTTTCAAGAGCAACGGGAGTAACACTGGCAGAAACCTCGCACGTGTCTCCAATAATCAGCTCTTCGTTGGGCAACGGTTGCTTTTGCTTGAGGACGCGTACCAGAGGACAACTCGAGGTACCACATAACTCCATCCTATTGAGGTTGCGGCAGCGGAGGAGTTCGGAGCACCTCCGTCCAATGGTCTTTTCAGGCGACCAACCCAGGGTAGTGCCCAGAGCTGGATTGAAGTCAAGTATATGGAAATGCTCATCAAGGGCGAGCATCGCGTCCGAAGTACTGGCAACCATGGCTTCCAGATAAGGATGTTTGCAGGGTTTAGTTTCAGGGGAGGCACTTATCCTTTCCGCGGCGTGATTGCCATTCGCTTCCTTGATGGGCGCAACAAATCGGGCGCCTGCAGTCCCTTCGTTTACCAATGTCTGTTTATGTGAGCGCTTCGACATAACCTTCATACCCCCTATTTTGCAAGAAACTTATAACCGAGACCGCGTACAGAGATAATATGCTGCGGCTTTTCAGCATCCACTTCTAACTTAGTACGCAGGCGACGTATATATACGTCGACGATGTTGCTATTGCTCTCGTTATCATTCCATACTTCTGACAGCAACTGGTCGCGTTTGACGACTTGCCCGGGATATGCCATCAGCATGCGTAACACCTGCATCTCCTTAGGGGTAAGAATAATAGTGGGACGACCAGGCGCCACCACCTTTAAGTCACCAGGGAAAAGTTCAAACTGCCCTCCACGGATAGATGTATTGCCCAGCTTGCCATTCTTCTTGATGCGCCGCATTACCGCCTGTACACGTGCTACTAACTCTTGATGATTAAAAGGTTTACAAATATAGTCATCCGCGCCGTTGTTGAAACCTTGTAATTTGTCCTCGATGGTATCCTTGGCCGTCATGAAGATAAGCGGAGTCTCGTATCCCTCGGCCCGCAACCTGCTGGAGAACTCAAAGCCATCGATGTAGGGCATTGTTACATCAAGGATAAGCAGGTCCGGTTCTCGTTTTTGAATCATTTGCATGGCACCACGAGGATTGTCAAGAGTTTCGACATCAAAGCCTTCTTT
>WNGM01002964.1_pt1 | contig 21613 bp, 20 predicted proteins | sample 5400571 | NCBI WGS metagenome assembly WNGM01 (sample SAMN13153378, study PRJNA577476) | soil metagenome | isolation source: 100 cm soil or saprolite under Garry oak tree replicate 2 | place: USA:California | collected 2016-06-15 | reverse complement strand
GCTACGTGAAACCTTCGCAATTATCTTCTGACTCGCCCAGTTGGTTATTCTTTCAAGATATGTTCTATTGTGAACTTCGAGATTCGAGCTGGAGCTTGGTCTGACAAGCTATATCTAGGCACTTGCTCTCAATTCGCACAAGGGATTTGCTATGAGATCTCTGGAGGAGCTTGCCAAGAAAGCCCTCGAGCTCAAAGAACGCGGCATGTCTACATATGAGATCGCTGATGAGCTGAAAGTCCAAGCGGATACAGTTGTTTGGCTTCTCCTCCACGGAAAAGACGGAGTCAAGCCTAAGGACGCTTACGATGTCTATGTGAACTGGAACCCGATCGGATCCAGCGTGCGTCGTCTGACACTCGTCGGGCGAGCGATGGCGGATATGGTCCGCGAGTCGGTTGACCAAGGGTCCATGGAGGAGCCTGAGGTAGTGGCTGGAATCGAGGCGGGAGGAATGGCACTCGGTCTGATAGTTGCCCGGTCGTTGGGAAAGCCGGTCGCTTCGGTGAGGCCTCAGAGGCTCGGGGAGAAGAAGGTTGCTGGCGCTGTGAATCCAAGCTTTTCGACAGTTGAGGGCAAGAAGGTGTTGATCGTTGACACGATTCTCCGAATGGGGGAAACAATTCGCGCGGCTGTTGAGACGCTTCAGAGTGTAAAGTCCAAACCGATCGGAGTAACGGTTCTAGCTAACAAGAGCGGAAAGGATAGTATCGAAGGGATTCCGATCAGATCTCTAGTTGAGCTTCTGCCCGTGGCAAAACAGCCCCACGCATAGCGATCATGTCTCGCTGTGGATCCATTATGGTATACTGGGATATCGACGGTCGACAGCGTAGGGTTGGGGTTATATCCTAGGGTAGCACTTTTACCAAGGAGAGTGAAAGCATAACGGCTACAAAGTTTATGCAATCTCTAGATCCACAGATATACGCCCAGCTGAGAAAGATGGCGAAGGATCGAGGGATTACTATGCAGGAGCTTATCCGAGCAGTAATCGTGCCTGACTGGATGAAAAGGGCTGGGAGCTCGCGCCCTGGCTCGAGTCCGAGCAAGGCCGGTCAAAGACCTGGCCGCAGGCTGCGACGCATTAGGCCAGCGATAACTGCGTAGGCAACCTGAGACGGATCCCCAGTCCCGGGACCCATGCCGGAGACAGCTGTTTTCATAACCGTGAAAGTTCACGTGGCTCCACTTGGTACATCTGTCCGGTTGGGGTAATCGGAAGCCTAGTCTTATCTTCCTCCCAGAACAACGGCTTGACCGAGGGTTGGCGATTTGCAGGTAACCTCTGAACCGAAGAAGGTAACCTATGTCACGCTACTAGCGGATGAGAGTATTCACCCGCGATACGAGGAGGGGCTGAAGCAGGTTGAGCGAGATTTTGGAAAGCATCATCCGATGCATATCGGTGGGCGCCAAGTCCTGGCGAGCGCAGGCGAGTTCGAGCTGCGGAGCCCCTTGGATTCGACCATTCTGTTGGGGTATTTCCAGAAGGGCACTGCAGAGTTTGCGCGCAAAGCGCTTGAGGCGGCTAATGAGAACTTCGAGTCATGGAGCGGCAGACCCTGGACTGAGCGAGTTGCGCTTGTGCGAAAGGCCGCGGAGATAATTGAGAAACGCCAGTTCTACTTGGCGGCGCTGATAACCTACGAGGTCGGCAAGAACAGGTACGAGGCGATCGCGGAGGTCAATGAGGCTGCGGATATGCTCCGGTACTATGCTCGTGTCATGGAGGAGAATCATGGCTATGTTAGGCCGATGGATCGAATTGTCCCTGGTGAGAACAGTAAGAGTGTGCTTCGACCGCACGGTGTCTGGGCTGTGGTGAGCCCGTTCAACTTTCCCCTAGCGCTGGCAGGGAGCATGATTTCTGGGGCCTTGATCACCGGCAACACGGTGGTTTTCAAGCCAACAAGTGAGGCGCCGTTCACCGCTCTAAAGCTGTACGAGATTCTTGTCGAGGCCGGAATCCCTGCAGGTGTCATTAACTACGTTACGGGTCCCGGTAGTTCCTTCGGTGCTGAATTCACGAGCAACCCGTTGGTTGCTGGGATTGCTTTTACTGGTTCTAAGGATGTTGGAATGCAGCTCTACAGGGATTTTGTCGCCAAGCAGTCGTATCCGAAGCCGTTCATTGCCGAGATGGGAAGCAAGAACCCGGCCATTGTGACGGCGAAGGCTGATCTAGAGAAGGCTGCTGAGGGAGTGGTGAAGGGAGCCTACGGCTATGGGGGTCAGAAGTGCAGCGCGACGTCGAGGGTCTATGTGGAGCGGCGCGTCAGAGAAGACTTTCTAAAGATTCTCAAATCGAAAGTAGACAAGATCGTCGTAGGCGACCCACGACAGAAAGCAACCTTCGTGGGTCCAGTGATCGATGATAAGGCGTTCAAAAAGTATCAGCGAGCAGTTGAGCAGGCCAAGAAGGACGGTGGCAAGATCCTGGCGGGTGGAGAGGCTCCGAAGGTTCAGCTGCCCAAAGGATACTATGTTACGCCTGCAGTTGTGACTGGTCTGCCTCCGGATCATAGGTTGATGAAGGAGGAGTTGTTCGTGCCGTTCGTCGCGGTCGACGAGTTCAAGAGCCTTGATGAGGCTCTTGAGAAGGCCAACCAGACCGAGTTCGGGCTGACGGCCGGGGTCTTCAGCAAGGATCCGAAGGAGGTGGGCGAGTTCTTCAAGAACATCAACTTTGGCGTTACCTACGCTAACCGGAAGGGTGGAGCGACGACCGGGGCGTGGCCCGGTGCGCAGCCTTTCGGGGGCTGGAAAGGGAGCGGCGCCACTGGCAAGGGTGTGGGTGGACCCTACTATCTGCTCCAGTTCATGCATGAGCAGGCTCAGACCATAGTGGAAGACGCCTAGGACTCTGAACGCAGATCCCCGGGGGAGGGGGGGTGCCGACGGCGGTATCCACATTCTGGGGTTCTTTTGCCGATCGTGCGGTGTTCTAAGCTGGAAACAAGCGGATTGTTGGGGTTGGGAACGAGCCGGAACCGCAAGGAAAACGAGCATTTGCTAGCATGGGCCTGGTACTCGGCAATGGGTTTGTTGCGGTTTCGTTGAACGGGTTGAGGAAGTGTGTGTAGGAACCCGTCTCTGGATTGTCTCGGGTCCCGTGGCGCGCGCGCACGGCAGTCGAAGGTTTTTGAAAAAAGAATTCTTGGTTTTTCTTTCACACTCTTTTTTTCGAGTTCTTGATTTCTATTGTTACGATTTTTTGGAGCTAGGAGAGCGAAACTGTCGTGCTTGAAGGGTTCATTCCACCTTTTCGGCTTTCTGAACTGCATGGCTCCAGCGGGTGGTGTGAGCACGCACTCCCAACCACGCGTGGATTAGTTCCCCCGATTCTTTGTGATTGGTCGTGGAAGCATGATGGTACTTGTTTGTGTTCTCCCGCGATTGCTTTGCAAGACGGACACACCGCATGAGTGAACCTATGGTCATGTGTCCAGTTCTCAACCGTGTTTTCCCGGTGCACTTGAGTTCCATCAACCGTTGAGCGTCGATAGCTTAGGTGGCGTCGAGGCAAGGTCGTCTACCGTATTGAGGAATCCTTCTTCAGCCCCAATCGGAAAAACTCCAGAGGCGGCTACGGTGTGGCCATCGCCGAATCCCCCCATCTTTTCACAAGAGTCAGGCAGTATCTTGGAAAGTGGCGGCCGCGTGCCGCTCTGTATCATCTTAGCGAGAAGTTGCGGTGCCCTGCCTGAGACCTTTACCAATGATGACGGTAGTCTGCCCCAGCTTGGAATATCCGGCGGCACGTTCATCATTCCTATCAGGTACTTGACAGGGTTGACGAGACCCTGGTAGCTGAGGTATGAGCAGAAGCTTCCTACGACTTTACCGCTCATTCCCTTATAGTTGTCTCTGGCGTGAAACCATTGAACGTTCTTTAACTGTGCGAGTCCGTTCTGACGGATCGTCTTGAGTAATTTCTGGTTCGCGCTCTTCCTCTCTTCTTCGAGACGCTTGGCTTCCGTGAGAATATCATTTTCAAAGCCCTCGATGCATGCCTTGACCCCGATCTCGGGCCCGTTTCGATAGTATCCCACGGATCCGAGAACGTTCAGCATCGTTGAAGCTCTGCCGGGGGAGAGAGATCTTCCCGCCAAGTCAAGTCGCAAGCCACCCTTCTGGGTCCGACGAACAATCCCGATCTTCTCGCCATCTTCGAGAGCGATTCTGGTTAGACCCTGAATCTCGCCAGGTATTTCGTTAGAGCCGATGATCGCGAGATGCGCCAAATTGGTGAATGAGGGATCAACGGTCTTGGCAAAGAGGTAAGCGATCGTCGCTGAAGAGGCGTCTCTTTCGCCTGAGAATCCGTTGAGTTCTGGGTTCAGATTATGGACCGATGGATCGTTCACTTCCGTAGTGTCGTGGTGATCTAGTGCGAGGATCAAGTTTTTGGAACGGTTGAACCTGCTCAGCCATTCTATATGTCCCGATCCAATGTCGGCGTAAACAAGCACTCGTCGGGGTCCGCCTTCGATATCTCTTACCATTTCCGGGTAGACCTTGTCGACGCATATGAGGCGCGTAGGCAGGCCGAGCTTCTCTAAGGAGACTTTTGTTAGGGCCCCGGAGCAGAGCCCATCAGCCTCATCATGGTGAACGACTATGCTGTCTGTGAGGCTGGACTCTGCTATCGCCTTCTTCGCTCGAGTTAGTCTCTTCTGAAAACCGTCGAGATCGGGCGTTATAGAGGCACCTACGGCTTGATGAACCGGGCGATGAAATAACCCGCGCCGTCGAGTTCGGGATCGAACCTCTGACTCAGAGCTTTCGAATCGAGACATCCAGTTCCTACAATGGGACGAGCGTCCGTCTCGATGAGCCCCAACTCATTCTCTGCGAATCTGACCACACCTTCGCATTCTTCGCCCGTAATTGTGCAGACGCTGTAGACTATTGTCCCTCCCTTCCTGACCAATGCCGCGGCAGTTCTCATGAACTGCTTCTGGTAAGCAGCCAAGTTCTCTACGTCAGCCATTGTCGAGTCGACGGAGAGTCTGGGGGTTATGCCTAGTCCCGTGCATGGAGGATCGACAAGCACCTTGTCCGCCCTCAACGTGTAGTCTAGATGAGCGTATCTAGAATCATGGGCGATGAGCTGATAGTTCTTGCAGTGTAGCCTTTCGAGATGTTCTCTCGCCTTCTCCGTCTTTCGCGTATTTCTGTCGAAGCCGACAACTCTGGCCTTGTTATCGGTCAACTGGCAGAGATAAGACATCTTCCCTGCTGGAGAACAATTGAGGTCAACGATCACATCGTCCGGCATAGGATCTAAGACATTACACGTAACCATTGCTGGCAGTGATTGAAGATGGATTAGTCCAGACTCGTACCATCGGGATTCCCGGAGAGGAGAAAGACGGAATCTGCTAGCTAGAGTCTCAACTGCGATGCCTCGATGATAGTTCAAGATAGCTGTCTCGCCCTGTCGTGCTATTCCAGACCCAACCAGAACTCCGTTCCGAGCCTCCACCGTTGCCTTCATTCCGCACCGGAGACCCTTACAGTTCTTTACTCCCGGGGCGTACAGGTGTGCCCCTTGCATCACCGCCTCCGCCGCAAAACGGTCAGCCAGTACAGGTATCCCTTCCCGCGTCACCGTCTGTTCCGCCACGGGAAGATAAGCCGCTTCAGGGATGGTTTTGTGAAGCCCTATGCCGAAGCCCTCGGAACGCATACTTTCGACGGTTTCCATTTTCGTACTGGGAGGACCGTTCAACCGGAAATGGTATCTTGGTGCCATCCGACCGAGCGATTCCAACACGTTCCCGATACGTCCATTGTAGACGGTTTCGAGGGATCGACGAAGAGCCGCGTCGATCTGTAATATCGCATTCTCACCCTGGACCGTCAGAATTGAACACCCGGGTTTATTGCCACTCCCCTTTCCGACTTAATTACCCTCGAGCAGCGTGCCACCGCACACATGGTGTAAGATTGGCCAGAACTGTCTTGGAGCTACACTGTATTAAGTGCGGGACCAATTTTGAGAAGAGCTTCGAACAGAGACGCGGCGATGCAGACCTATCAGAAGGCGAGATGGTCCGGCTCGAAGACTCAACGTGCCCGAACAGGTGCGGTGGCGAATGGTTCGCTATCGAGAAGCAGCATCCGATTCGAAGGTTCAAGCGTCACTACTGAAAGGGTCTTCCCGCCTCATACTGCAGCTTCTGATAATGACTATCGATGAACCGTTAGGGGTTACTCAACGCTTAAGCAGGGTTGAAGGAGCCTACTTGAGGCTGAGTCTGATGCATAGGTGGTTGAATGACTAGGGCCGTTCGACACGCGGCAGAGAAGAGTCTGGAAGCACCACACCTGCCCTTCGAGGAATTCTCAGTCAAGGAACTCGACTACCTGGTCCGCCAATTGGAGAAGGCTAAGCCTGCGGGCGCGACCGTGGAGGTGTCCGCGATGGAGGATTCCCACCACTCACCGTGTCTTCAGGAAATGCAAGCCTGGAGACGTACTTCATGTATCAATACTGTCCGGCGTGCAAGCTGGCGGTAAGAGTCCTCTAGCGTGTTCTATTCGATGAAGATGGCTGGGCGGTAGGGCTCGGCGAACCTGGACCTTCCTTTCGGATCACGGATCTCCTCTTCTCCTTCTTGCGAGACGTGAATCTCGGCTCTGAATTCTCGCTTGAAGAAGTCTGAGGCATCTTCCAGAACCTTCTTCTCGTCTGGCTGGACTCCGACTCTTGATTCGCGCAGTTCTTCTTTCATCTGAGTTGCTTGCTGGTACGATTTTGCGGCGTAGTCTGCGGCTGGCTTTCCCATCGCTCGCAGCTCCGGGTCGGACATGATTTCCTTGATGAACTCGCCCTGTTTCTTAGGATCGCTCTTCGCGGCGGTGAGTGCTTTCTGATAGACCCTCCATTTCCACTGTCCAGCCGCGTAGTAGGTGATGCTATTGGCTGTGAGGCCTGTCGCTTTCAGAATTTCTCCAGTATCTTCGAGGGTCTGCTTTACGATCGACTCTGAAGCTTCAGCTGTCTTATCGTGCAACCGATCGTCAGGCTTGGGCCACTCCGCCCGAACGACCAATCCCTTGTTTCCCAGAGTGAACCACATCTCTTCAGCCACGTGGGGTGCAAGTGGGGCCAGCATTCGTGCTTTTGAATCGAAGACATGTCTGAGAACCTGGCTTCGGGCGTCTCCCCTTGCTTTCTTCGGGCCCAGTCTGCGCTGATACCAGGCGGCATCGTTCTCCAGGTGGTAAAGGACGATGTTTACGACCTCTCTCACTCTCAATCGTTCCATCGCCATGGTTGCTGCCAGAATCGCTGCGTTGAGACGACTAAGCATCCACCGGTCGAGTGTCGAATAGACTGTCTTTGCCCTCGTCTTTCGTCCAAGCTTCCGGGATTGAGATATCAGACTGACGAGCCTATCTTGAATGGTAGTTGCGAGTGTTTCGCTGAAGTCAGTATCTTGATTGAGTTCTGCGGTTGCTAGTGTACCTATTCGCAATGGGTCTGCGCCGAATCTTGCGACTGCCTGGCGTAGTGGGATGATATTCTCTAGTGACTTCGACATCTTGTCCCCTGCCATCAGGACAAATCCGTTGGCAACAATCCCCCTTGGCCACTGGTCCTGTGCGAAGAGAGCGGTGTGATGGAATATGTAGAAGGAGAGGTGGTTCGAGACCAAGTCTTTCGCTGAATGTCTCATGTCCACCGGGTAGAAGTAACTGAACTCTCTGCGCGCTGCCTCTAGGATTCTCTTTGAGATTCCGGTCTCCCGTGAAATCGCCTCAGTGGACCCTTGGCCTAGAAAGAGATAGTCGAAGAAGGAGTCTGGCAGTTTCTCGGGGTCTTTCTCGAATTTTTTGAAGGTGACCCATTCCTTGGCCAGATATTTTGCGAGCACGTAGTATGCCATGTAGACAACGGAGTCTGACAGCGCTTCGATGGTCCAGTCTGTGTCCCATGGAAGTGGAGTGCCGAGCCCCACTTTGCGAGCGCAGGCCCTTTCTCTGAGCCAGTCTATGGTGTAGTTGAACTCGCCGCGTCGGTCTTCGGGAAGAATTGCCATCTTGTCAAGACACTGGTGAGCTTTCTTCTTCCATTCCTCGTCTCCATAGTTGATGAACCACTGGTTGTCGACGACGTGGACGACCACTCTCGTTCCACATCTGCACGTTATCGGTCTGTTCAGCAGCTCGTAGATACTCGCCATCTTTCCAACACCGGTAAGGTCCTTGATGACCGCCTGTCTGGCACTTTCAACCGACAATCCAGAGTATGGCTTCGCATTATCGGTCATGACGCCATTATGGTACTCCTTAGAGTACAGATCTTTCGTGGCTTGCGCGAGACGAGGATCCTTCTGTCCGCTGATCTCGAATTTCTTCACCATGTCTGCCGCGGGGAATTCCGAGAAACCTTCGAGGCTTATGATGGAAATTGGCTCGATCTTCCGGATGACATCTTCGGGTTCGCTTGAGCTCCAGGATCTTGTTTTCAGGTCGATGAGCGCTTGGTAATCGTAGGGGGCATGTCCCGGCACTGACATCACGATGCCTGTTCCGTTGCCCGGCTCGACAAAGTCTGCGGGCAGAATCGGGACGGCAGTATTGGTCATCGGGTTAGCTACTTCTTTCCACAACAAGTCGGCTCCGGACAATTCCGTCTCGACTCTTACGGAATGGTTCTGGTGCTCGAGCGTTTCAGTGGCTTCTCGGCTGACGACCCATTCTTCTGAGTCGACCTGGGCCTTTACATAGCGGGTGTTGGGATTGACCCAGATGTTTGTTACGCCGAAGATCGTCTCGGGTCGTAAGGTTGCGGTTGGATAGATTGTTCTGTCGCTTTCAAACTTGACGAGGTGGGAGTCACCTATCTCCGGTTCTATTCCTCCTTGGATGTCTACGACGCCGACTGGGTTCTTGTCGTTGGGGCACCAGGCGACAGGGTGGGTCCCTTTGGTGATGAATCCGTGCTGGTTTAGCCATCGGAAATGCCACTGGATGAAACGGTTGTAGAGCCGGTCTGCTGTGGTGAACTCTCTCCGCCAATCGACGGAGAAGCCTATCTCGACCATTCCCTTCTTGATGTCGTCCCGGAAATAGTCCGCCATCATCCTAGGTTCTTTCAAACCATCGAGTTTAGCGGCAGGGATTCCATAGATCTTTGTGAATGTCTCGACTATCTCTGGGTCATTCTGGCTGAGCCGTTTTGCCATGGCGTACAGTGGCGTACCAGTGTAGTGGAATCCCATCGGATAGAGCGTGTTGTATCCGCGCATCCTGTGGAATCTGGCGTTGGCATCGGCAATTGTGTAGGTTCGAGCGTGGCCGATGTGCTGGGGGGAATTTGGATAAGGATAGGCGGCCGTAACGAAGTACTTTCGTCGACGAGGGTCGGGATCGGTCTCATCGACCTTGGCCCATGCCCACTTCTTCTGCCATTTCCGCTCCAGAACTCTCCAGTTGAACTTCGCCAATGCTTAGGCCACTTCTTTGGCGGTTGGGGTCGAGAGTTGTCTCTGGATGGTCTCTTCCACAATTTTCAACGCGTCTTCGGCTTTCTCCTTGTCTGGCCCTCCGCCTGTCGCGAAGAATGGTCTGCCGCCGCCGCCTCCGCCAACTGCCTTGGCGGCGCTGGAAACAATCTCGCCTGCGTTGATTCCTGCCTGGACCGCCTCGTCACCGGCCGCTACCACGATCTGGACCCGGTCCGAGGCTTCGATGATGGCCGCGACCATTTTCTTGTCGGATTCTTTGAGTCTGTTGGCGATGTCTAGCGGGTCCATTCCTCTTCTCTTCGGGATCTTTGCGATGACGAGCCTGATGGGGCCTATGACCTTGGCGTTCTTTTCGAACTGGCGAAGGCGACTCTCTAGGCTCTTGGCTTCAAGTTTCTCCAGCTCTTTCTCGAGGGCGTCCCTCTCGGCGACGAGCGCCTTTGCTGATCTTGACAGTTGGTCTGGCGTCGTCTTCAACAGTTCTGCTGTAGCGGCGAGTTCTTCTGTGTCATGGTTAATGCGTCTGAGTGCTGGCTCTCCTGCAGAGAAGATTATTCTCTCGACACCGTCCTGTAGTCTGTCTATTTTTTCGATCCTGAACACTCCGAGTTCGCCTGTTCTCTTTACGTGTGTACCACCGCAGGCTTCAGCATCCCATCCGACTATTCTGACGACGCGTATCTTCGAGCCTGGAACGGCGCCTCCCTGGTAGAGCCTGTATCCGTATTTTGCTTCGGCTTTCTCCCTAGCCATCCAGTTGATCCTGACCGGAAGATCTCTTAGAATCGTCTGGTTTGCCAGACGTTCTATCCGCTCTTTCTCTTTCTGCGTGATCTGCTGGTAATGTGTTATGTCAAGGCGACTGCTCTCCACTTCCTTTTGGGCACCCGCTTGCCATACGTGTTCTCCGAGAACCCTCCTTGCAGCTCCCAGCAGGACGTGTGTGCCGGTATGGTGCCGCATCAAGTTCTGTCTGCGTTGCCAGTCGATTTCTCCCTCGACAAGGTCTACATTCGCATCGAGGGGTCCCGCAAGAAAGTGAACAATTCGATCTCCAAACTTTTGAACGTCCACGACTCCTACCTTCTGGTTGCCGAAACGGAGTTCGCCGTGATCCGATAACTGTCCACCCCCTTGCGGATAGAAGGCTGTCTGATCTAGGACCACCGCGTTTTCCAAGACTCTAGCGACGACTTTTGCCTTGAACTTAGCCTTGTATGGGTCATCGTAGTAGAGTGGTCGGGTTGCAGGCAGATCGCCTAGTTTCGCTTCAATATCTGTCTCCGGATGTGGCTCCGCGAGGTCCTGGGTGGGCCGTGAGTGACGTTCCGCAACTAGCGTCAAGAAGTTGTCCGGTATCTCGACCGCTACCCCTGTCTTCTCGGCTCCCTCTTTGACGATTTCGGGGGAGAGTCCCTGTGAATCATAGAGCTGGACCAGCTGTTCGACGGGAATTTTCTGGATGCCTCTGCTTGCAAGGTCCTTTGACAGTCTGACCACTACCTCTGAGCCTCGGGAAATGGTTTCTTGGTATTTCCTCAGCTCGGTCTCAAGACCGGTCTGGATCTCTTTTCTCATGTCTCGGAGTGTTCGGAAGTCGTTGCCCCAGAACTTGATCTGCGCATCGGCAATTGATGAAATGTCCTGGTAGATTCCAAGCTGTCTTGCTAATCTTCCGGCTCGGCGGATTATCAGCCTGGCTAGATATCCTTCTCCCACGTTCGAAGGGACCACTCCTTCAGCCAATAGAAACGCGGCTGCCTTCAGGTGATCCATTATCGCATAGACTGCTTCTAGAAAGGAGAAGACCGGTCGTAGGCTCTCTAGAGTTGTTCCGGTTTGGCTGGACACTGTTTGGATGTATGATTCTCGGTTCCGGATAATTGAGGCCCAGCCGTGTACGCTTGATGCGAGTGTAAACGCCTCGATCAGTTGCGGATCTACGCTAACCTTGGCCAGGTCCATAACCTGTTGTAGGACGGGACCATAGACCGCGTGGAATCCGCTTGGGGACCCTTGTGAGAGCCATGACCATCGTTCGATCCCGTAGCCAGTATCGACTGTCCTGATCGGTAGAGGAATCAGCTGGTCGCCCTGGACCTTGTATTGCATGAAGACGAGTGTCGATATCTCCAGCCCGGCTACGATCGTCTCTAGGTCTGGCCCAGCGTTCCCACCGCCTGACCAGAAATGTTCCTTGTAAGTGACGGATTCGGATGGTACGCCGAGGATTCCTGTTAGCAGTTGGTGGTGGTACCGGACGCACTCGTCCTTCCAGTACACCTCTTTCGCAGGATAATTGAAGGCGTGAGCTCCACCCATTTCGAAGATGGTCATGTGTCGACCCCCGGTCGGCCCGACAAGTTCAACGTCAGTGAAGCGGATGCATGGCTGGCTGATCACCAGGGGGTTGGCCGGAGGAGGCATCGAGCCCTCTGTGACGTACGGCTGAAAATCGTAGATGGAAGCGCCGACAAGGTACACGTCGTCTCTCCATCGGGCGACCACGGGATATGGCGGAATCCGAGTGTGGCCTTTCTCCGCGAAATAGTCCATGAACTGAATCCGCATCTCAGGAACAGTGTAACGCCTCTTCGTAGGCGGATTTCCGATGAAAGTGTAGGGCTGGCAGGGTGCCTCCCCACATGTTTGCTGGTCAGACTTCTCCGTCCAAAAGTTGCTTCCACAAGAGACGCACTTGCGTCGAGTGAATCCCCGCTCAGCAAAGAATGGAATCGCAAATTCTTCAGGGCTAATCTCTGGCAACTAACGTGTCCCCTCGACGTCCATGGCTGAGAGTAAAGCGTTTGGCGTGCGGACTAGACTAGGAGGAACTGCCCTGAAGAAGACCGTGCGGAGCTATACCGCGAGCCTCCTTACAATCCTATCCGAAGAGAGCCCCGAGTCCGGCCAAGGCCTCTTCTTCCTTCTTCTTCTCATCCTCGGCTGGTTTCTCGTCCTTCTTCTTGGCCTCGGCCGGAGCGGCTGCCGGCGCAGCTGGAGGAGCCATCATCATTGAGCTCGCAGACTTTAGAGCCTCATCGATATTGACCTCCGACAATGCCGCGACGAGAGCCTTGACTTGGGCTTCCTCTGCTTGCCCGCCTGCGGCTGAGACGATCTTCTTGACGTTCTCCTCGTTTACGGGCTGTGCCCACGAGTGAAGCAGGAGTGCAGCGTAGACATATTTCATTGGCATGTTAGCCTTCGACCGGTTTCCTTGTGAGATTTCACGGGACTCTTCCTGATACACTTAAGCATTTCCGCTAATGGCTCTGGTAAGTTATCATCGGATGATTATGCCTGTTAACTTCGTCGGATAAACCCCGTTAGGCTTAACCGAATCGGTTCCTATTCTTTCTTGTGATGAGAGCATGAACTACGAAAAGGGCGCGGCGGCCGGATTTACGCGTTTCAAGCTCCTTGGGTGTCTGTGCTGGATATGACTTCAGCGTCTGTGGAGCATCCATGTCTCTATGAGCCAAACACTGATCCCAAGAAGCATTAGAACCAGACTGGAGAGGAGGATTAGGGCTTGAACTGTCAAGGCTACAGGCAAGACAAGCCCAACAACGATCAGGAACAACCCTGCGAGCATGAGTCCCGCCTAATGCATGCAAAGACGACCTGCCAAGTCCGCATCCTAGGCGGCTTCTTGGCTCGGTATCTTCTTGTCAAGGGCAGTCGCATTGGCAACAGCTCTCCTCAACACATACTCTATGGTTCCTTCTTCCAAGAACGCCGCTTCTCCCGCAAGGGCGAGTGCTTCTCTAAAGCCCTTCATGAGGATTCTCGGGGCGCTTTCTACCGTAACGTAGCCTACCTCGGTCGACAAGTTGAGGGCGTCGTTTATCGCTGTAATCAGATCATTCTTGTAGGAAGGTAGGTCAACCGCCAGGTCTCCTCCCCGAAGTATCGTCCCATTATCAAAAGCTACAACTAGGGTCAGCCCTGCCTCCATCGGTTTCAGACCGAGTTTTGAGAGGACTGACGCCATCTTGGCGGTTATCTTATCGCCTCTGCGCGCTACCACTGAGTCGCTTGCGACCCATATGCTTCCTCCTTCTATTTTTGTCCGGACTCTGATCTCTCCGAACTCGCTGATGACGGGTCCGGGCGGCAATCCGGTGTTGCCGGCAGGAATCATTATCTCGTTAGTGGCGATGTCTCCCGCTTTGGCAGGCACTCTGACCTTGCTCTTGTCGAGCAGGATAATCAGAGAATACGGGTTAAGTTCGGAGAAGAGGAGTATGTTGGACCCCGTGAGGTCCTTGACGAACTCGCCGAGTTTGGCTTCTTTGAAATCTCCGAGTTCGACGGACTTGCGGAGGAGGTTGTTCTTGGCGACGACCATTGTCACCCGATCGCGGAGCCGTTTTCGCAGCTCGTGGATCTGAGAAGACCGGACCTTTGTTAGGTCGGCCGCCGCTATGACCGGATACTTCGACATAAGACCCTGTAATTGTTCTAGGGATTCTTTCTTCCATTCCGCGATCTTCCGCGTTGACAAGTCTCTCAGTTCTGGGTTGTTGTTACTTTTACCAGTGGACCCATTGTCGTCTTGACCGCCACGGATGAGATGTTCTTGGAGCCTCTCTCAAGCTTCGACTCTAGCCGGGAGATTACTGTCTGTATATTCTGAACCAGCACATCGTCGGGCATGTCCTCCGTTCCTACCTTGCATTGTATCACGGGCTGGTCCTTCATCTTCAAACGCGCATTTCTTCTCTGCCGCTTGATTACGTCGTCTATTGGTGCAGTGGGTGGGACGGGTGTTGGCATCTTGCCTCTCGGTCCGAGCATCTGGCCGAGAGCCTTTCCTACCTGTGGCATTAGTGGTGCTTCTGCGACGAAGAAGTCGTAGTTCTGCGCGAGCTTCCTAGCCTGTTTCTTGTCGCGTCCCAGCTTGTCCAAATCCTCCCTACCTATAACAAGGTCAGCGCCCGCGTTCTTAGCCCGGACCGCGAGGTCTCCGCCGGCGATTACGGCGACTTTGGTGGTCTTGCTGGGTGGTGTTGGAAGTTCGATGGACTCGTTGATTCTCGCCTCGGGTCGTTTGAGGTCGAGTTCTCGGAGCTTGACTGCCAATTCGACGGACTGGTTGAACTTGCGTTTCTCCGACTTTCCCTTCATGTCGGCTACGGCTTTAGCAATAGCGTCCTTCGAAACTAGCATTTTATTCTCTCCTCAGACTTCTTTCAGTGCCTTCTGGTATACTCCTTTATCGAGGTCCTTGATGAACTCTTTCGGCTCCTTCGAATCGACGGTCACACCCATACTGACACATGCCCCCGCGACCTCTTTGACGGCGGCGATTGTCGTCTTTGCGTAGCTGTCCGGCCTCTTCATCCCGGCCAGCTTCACTATCTGCTCGAGGGTCAGGTTGCCGACTTTTGTCGCCTTGGGAGTTCCAGATCCCTTCTCGATGCCGAGCTCTTTGACGATGAGAGCGGAGGTTGTGGGTGTTCCTATCTCAACGTCGAAACTCTTGTCGTCAACGTCAACGACCACCTTGACAGGGACCTTCATCCCAGCGTAGGATTTTGTCAGGTCATTGATCTTGTTGACTATCTGGAGCACGTTGACCCCCAGCGGTCCCAGCGTAGGCCCCAGCGGGGGGCCCGCGGTTGCTTTTCCGCCGTCGATCAGTGCGTCAACTGTTTTCTTCTCGCCCAGTATCTCCCTCTCCTCTACTCACGAGCTTGACATAGTCCGCGTGGACCGTGATGGGTAGTGTTGCGAAGCCCTCTTCCAATAGTTCGATGACAACCTCCTGCTTCACCTTGTCAACGTGTGTAATCTTTGCCCTGAGTCCTCTGAAGGGTCCACCAACAACCTCTACGAGGTTTCCTACACTGAGCTCCTCGATTACCGGCTTCGTGACTATGAATCGTTCGATCGCCTGGATCGATACTACTCCCTTGGTCCGGGTGCGGGCGTGTCTTGTTCCGGCTATCGCCTCATCTACAAAGTGGGGTCCGTTGGCTTCGACGAAGATGTATCCCTTGATGACTTCAGGCGCGAGGATCGCTGTTATGGGCAGTTTCTTGACCTGGGCTCTGCTCGCCATTAGGTCGACGACGGTCCTCTCTTGACCGCTTGTTGTGCGGACTGCGTAGATCGAGGTCTTCTGGGTTTGTTGTGTCATGCCTCTTCGCCGTCACACCTAAGGGGTCGTTCCACCCTGACTGGCGGGCAGTGTATAGAGCCCGACGAGCCAGAATAATATCCTGATGACAAAGCCGATTCCGCCCACGATCACGACGCCTAGCAAGCTGATCTTGATTAGCAGGGCTGTTTCTTCCCAGTTCGGCTTCTGGGCTACGTGAAAGAGCCGTCTAGTTGACTGCAGGAAGGTCCGGGCGCCCAATCTATCGTCCCTGTTATGTTCTGAAGACCGGCGCCCTCTCTTCCTATTTAACCATCGTTCTCACTAGACCGCGCTAGAATCGAAATGGATCTCTTACTATTTGAGAATGTAGGAGGGTGACACTGGAAAAGAGATATGGAACGAAGGGTTCCGGTTTGATTGGAAAGGTTCACCCCTATTTCCACTCCCCAGACTGTCGAAGCCGAAGTTCCCAAAGGGAAGTGTAAACCGCGGAATCAGTCCGCGTCTATTGTTCTCAAAGACAGCTTCACTTGGGGTAAGATTTTGGGACCGAACTAGTTATTCTTCATTCTTGGTCTCCGGTCTATTCTATTTTCGGATATCCTGTTACCATTGCCCGAGAGGAGGGTTCGGATCCATGATGCATGTGGCATTTGCGTCACGACTTGGGAAGGGGCCGATTTCTTCCTGATCCACCTTCTTACACATTCTGATGTTCTTCTATCCATCTCATCCGGCGGCTATCGTCAAGCGCCAGCCACTTGTATTGCTTCATGGTCAACCCGAACCGGATGTACTCAGATAGTTAATATTCATGAATAACCGGGTGGAATACCGGTCTTGTTCCCAGAGGCCACCGATAATTGACCAGTAGAGGACTGTTGCCTCAGGTACTGGCATGTCTCTTGATTGTATCCGGGATTCTTTTCGCTGTTCCTCACGTGGCAGGCTCGACCTTGAGCGACCACGCTCCGATACTCATCAACGGAGACTCTGACTTCACGGCCTCAAACGGGGTCACTGGTGGAACAGGAACGTTTTCCGATCCTTACGTTATCTCCGGCTGGAGCATTACTGGTTCCGCAGGCACGATCTGCATCCACATCGTGAATACGTCTGTCTATTTCATCGTCGAGAATGTCCAGGCGAGCTGTGGAAATTTTGACACAACTTCATCTGGCATGGAGATTCAGGGGGTTTCCAATGGGCAAATACTCTCTTCCTCTATCCAGGGATGGGGTGAGATTGGGGAGATCGATTCCTCAACCAATATTCTCTTCTCGAACAACCAGGTGTTCACTGAGGGTGGTGCCAACGCTCCTAGGTACGGCTTCTCCATAACGGGCGTTACGAATTCCACGGTTTCCGGAAACACCTTCGGACCCGCGTCAGGAGGCGACAGCGTACACATCTCTAACTCGCGAAACGACTTGTTCTCAGGAAACACGATCTATCCCGGAGGATGCGGCGCACAGGCGTGTACTTCGAGCGGGGCTACTCTGGAGATTGATCATTCATCGTTGATCACTGTTGAAGGCAACCAGATGAGCAACGGCACGCAGTGTGTGTTCTCTCTTAATTACGACCTCAGTCTACAGATTCTAGGCAATACTCTGCAGGGCGGGGATGTAGCGTGTGTGGTCTCGCTTGAACGGACCAATAGTACCGTGATTTCTGGGAATTTGATCGGCCCTGTCCCTCCGGGAGGAAGCTCGATCTGGCCAACCGTTGATCTGTCAATCTACTACTCGGAAAATGACCTCGTCACCGGGAACAACATCACAGCGGAGTATCAAGGAATCCTCCTAGGAGGCGATACGGGAATCTCAGTATTCCACAACAACGTCATCAACAACAAGGTCCAAGCCTCCGACGATAGCACAGGAGGCAACCACTGGGATAACGGATATCCCAGCGGCGGAAACTACTGGTCAGATTATAGCGGCAGTGATCCAGATAATGACGGTATTGGAGACACTCCCTACGTGTTCAACTACAGCCAGGACAGCTATCCCTTGATGAAGCTGTTCGTGGCGAGCCCTGACCCGAGCCCCTCGGTTGGAGGTGCTGTTGTACCGGTTGACAAGCTTGCTCTCCTGGGGCCCTTTGTCCTCCTAGCTCTTCCCGCCGCCGCTGGAATAGTGTTAATTGCATTGTATTCGAAGCGAATCAAGACCAACAAGGGCAAAATGAGAGAACAGTCGATAGCCTAGAACGTTTGGCCCAGGGCTCGAGAAATTCTTCCAAGCCAAACTCCGATGCTTCCGATATCGAAGACTTTTCCCATATTTCCAAAATACTCGACAACATTAACCATGCGACGAACCATCAGCATCTTTCAACCTCTATCTTCCATCCTTCTAGGCTTGCGATGAACCTCCGCCTATCGCTAGCATTCAGGCCCTCCAGTCAACCAGCGGCGTCCAACATGGGCCACTAGTCTTTCTGACGGTATCCCTGACAAGCGAATCCGATACTCCAACTTCAAACGCGTGCAGTGGGACCACATGCCCGATCTCTTCCGGCTTCTCACCGAACTTGGCGCGGGTCAGGTTGCCAGTGGCATGAACGGTCATTGCAGGCTTGTTGGTCGAACTCGCATGCCTTGAAGCAAATAATATGGAAGAGGATCTCGTGGGGCTACTATGGTGTCGCCGGCTGGATTTTATCTCAAGGTTCCAATAATGAATCTGGGCGAATCGCGCTGCTCAAAACCAGATTTAAATCGTCCCTAGCTTGCTAGTTACCGGTAGGAAGAAACACGATGGATTTGGAAATAACCTACTGCCAGCCATGCGGTCACCAACCCAGAGCCGTTGAGCTTGTAAACCAGCTTCTCTCCTCGTACGGTATGCCCCTGAACAAGAAACTGACGATCGCCCTGAAGCCGTCGGACGGCGGAATCTTTGATGTCGCTCTCGACGGACGGCTCATCTTTTCGAGGAAACAGGAAGGTCGGTTCCCGACAGTCGAAGAAATCAAGAACCAGATCGACCCCAAGCTTTCGATTCCTCTCGAAGTACCGTCGAAATAGACGACAAGACGGACACGGAGTTTCTTATCGGCCCACGGGTAGTGGTCAACCCTATTTGTTTAGCCCATTATGTTCTTGACGATTGCCTCAGGCTGAAACGGCTCCAGATCGTCGTATTTCTGGCCGGTGCCGACCAACGCTACCGGCTTTCCCATTATGTAGGATAGTGATATCGCGCTGCCCCCTTTAACATCGGCGTCCAGCTTAGCCAGGATGATACCGTCGATCCTGACCGCTTGGGAGAAGATCTTGCCTTGCTCTACCGCATCGTTCCCTGTCAGCGCGTCCACCACGAGGATTGTGAGGTCGGGGTTTGTTACACGGACGATCTTGCGCATCTCTTCCAAGAGGTTCTTGTTGGTCTGCATTCTCCCGGCCGTGTCTATGAGGACAGCGTTTATCGAGTGTGCCTTTGCATAGTTGACGGCGTCGAAGGCTACAGCCGCGGGGTCGGCCCCGTACTGGTGTCTAATTACACGGACTCCTACCCGTCGAGCGTGTTCTTCGAGCTGTTCAATCGAGCCCGAGCGGTACGTGTCACTGGCAGCAAGTATGACGCTTCGCTTCTTCTTTTGTAGTATGTAGGCTAGTTTGGCTATGCTGGTTGTCTTTCCCGTCCCGTTGATTCCGACGAAGACGATTATGGCAGGTTCTCCAGCTGCTTTCTTCTTGTCGACGAATGAGAATATGTCGAGTGATCCGGCTCTCTCGAGGACGGATAGGAGGATTCCTTGAAGTATGACCCTTACTCTGGCGCGGGGGTCTGTGAATCGTGCGAACTGGGCGTCTTTGAGTTTCTCCTTTAGCTCGTTGCTGACGAACTCTGCCACGGAGACAGCAACATCGTTCTCGATGAGTGATAGCTGAAACTCGTCCAGGACGTTTTCGAGATCCTTTCCTTTCAGTTCCGTCTTGGCGATTCGATCGTAGAAGTTTGAGAATTGTGCTCTGAGCCTGTCAAACAATCTCTACCGTTCCACCGCCCTTCTTCCTCGCGAGATCGTTGAGATGAGCCCTATAGTCCTCGGTCTGGCCATAAACCTGGTTGAGCTGTTGCGTGACGGTGGCCCTTGCCTTTTCCAGTTCGCTCGATCTTAGGCGGAGGTCCTTCATCGAGTCTTCGATCGGCTTCTCGATGCAGACTCCTGCTCCCACTCCTATGATGACCTTCTCAGCATCTGCAAGTTTCGCTTTGACGAAGCTGCCAGAGCCGATTGGTACGAGTGTTTCTGTCTCGCCCGGTTTTCCTTTCGTACCTTCGAGAGTTGATATTGCGCGGGACTGGAGTACTCGTGCTGAGCTTTCCAAGAGACGTATGTCCATGAGGCTCTGCCGCATTTGGTCGTCAAGGTCGCTCGGGCGAGTCGCCTGCCTCTTCTTAGTGACGGCCACTATGCCTGATCTCCAGTCTCTGGGACTTCTTCAACTGTTTTGATTATTATTTCGAACTTCCGGGCTTTGTGCCGGCTTCCCATGTCTGCGTAGAGGCCTTGCAACGCGTCCTCTTTCTTGAGGGCCCTGATCTCCTTCTTGAAGTGGAGATTCTCTCCCCTCTTCCGAAGATCGCCGGTGATTCTGAACTTCTTGACCTCGCTCATTGCTCGTCTCTCTACGGGAGGCGCGAGAATATTGCTGAGCCGTACTTAACCTAATCCGTCTGGAATACTGTGCTAACGGCCAGCAGCTCTGAGCCCAGCGTGTGGGAGCCGACGACCGCTCCTCTTGAGTTTACTACGATTCCAGATTTTGGATACGGAACACCTGAGTTCACTGTTCCGACTGAGACTGGCACCTTCAGGACTTCCGAAATATGCTGTTTCTCTTTCTCATCAATGATAGGGTTTGCAAGCACTCCTTTGTTGGATGCGACAGCTAGGGAGCCTACTTGTGGGAGTCCGCCGATTGTTGCTGTCTGAACTGGCACTTTGAGGGCTTTCTCGATTGCTGATACTGTCTTGGGTTTGAGACGCGGGTCTATTACTGCTCCGTAGTCGTTGCAAAGGATCAGGTTTCCGAGGGCTGTCCGCTTCTCTTGGATTACTGCAATGCGTGCGCCTGTTGAGCGAAGCTTGGAGATCTCCTCCACAGTCGCCACGTATGGTAGGAGTAGAGAGTTCGAGTTTCCGGTGACGTAGATGCCTACTAGCCTCGAATCCGCTATCCCGATGGAGCAGGCGTCGGTTTCGAGTGCTTCCTGGTAGCTGTTCAGCTTTTTTGGTGAGATGCCGGCTGGCAGTACTGCGATTTTCTCGTTTGCGAAGCTGAATATTCCTACGTTCGGATCCCCGAAGACGTCAGACAGTACTACGGGCACGACTCATTTTCCCTCACCTGGAAAGACGATGACCTTGCCTTCCTTGTCCTTGACAACTCGAATCCGGATTCTACGTGGAGGTTTGCTTATTCCCCGCTGCCAGAGCATGCTGTTCGTCTCTTCGCTGATGGAGACTTCATTTGTCTTCATTCGCTGAGATACGAACTCTCGGAGGAACCTGATCGCTCTTGGGGTCCGCTTCTCGCGAGGAGCATTCCATATTCGGCGAAGGTTAAGATCATAGAATTTCTCTTCAACGATTTCCAGCTCCTCTTCTTCTGCTTCCTCTGCCTCTGCTGGAGCTTCAGGAGCTTCTTCGGCCTTGACTTCTTCCTCTTTCTCCTCGGGGATTTCTTCCGGCTTCTCTTCGATCTCAGGCTTGACCGGCCTGATTTGTTCAGGTTCTTCCAGAACGGGATCGTCCTTCTCTTCGAGAGGTTCCGGCGCTTTCGCCTTCGCCTTGGCCTTCGCCTTGGTAGTAGCTTTCGCCTTCTTCGGTTTCTTCGGTTTCTTTTCCTTGCTCGTGAGCGTCTACACCTTGATCTTGGTTTCTCTCCAGTGCCGCTGCTTCGGTGTTCGTCGAACCTTTCCCTCCGTCCTCGCTACGACCCATGAGGGGACAGGCTGGGCCTGTTTCAAGGCGTGTGAAAGGTGCTTCTTCTTCCCTG
>WNGM01001109.1_pt1 | contig 21653 bp, 19 predicted proteins | sample 5400571 | NCBI WGS metagenome assembly WNGM01 (sample SAMN13153378, study PRJNA577476) | soil metagenome | isolation source: 100 cm soil or saprolite under Garry oak tree replicate 2 | place: USA:California | collected 2016-06-15 | reverse complement strand
TCCGGTTTCGCCTACTGGGGCGGGCAGTTTCGTAAAGAAATCCAGATTGAGTGCATTCCCGCCTTGCCATAGCAAATATCCGAGAATAAAGAAGAGCACGGATACCGCCAGGAGCGTGCACGCGCCGGTGATGGCGAACATGACGATGTTCGTGATCCTCCTGCGCGTCCGGCGAGCGATCACGCTCATGTCACACCACTCTTTCGGGTTGTGGTCAAGATCAACAGCCGCGCAACCGCATTTACAGCGATCGTGATACAAAAAAGCACCAAACCCAATTCGATGAGTGCCGAGATATGCATATCACCTGTAGCTTCGGTGAATTCATTTGCAATAGCTGCGGCAATGGAATAACCCGGAGCAAACAAGGACAAATTGATCTTCGGATCGTTCCCGATGACCATCGTGACGGCCATCGTTTCTCCCAGCGCGCGGGCCAATGCCAGGAAAATGGACCCGATAATTCCAGCTTTCGCGTACGGCACAACGACGTTCCAGGTCGTTTCCCACTGCGTCGCGCCCAATGCCAGCGAGGCCTCCCGCTGCTCGCGCGGAACGGCTAAAAGGACCTCCCGCGAAATCGAAATGATAAAAGGGAGGACCATTATCGCCAGGATCGACCCGCCCGCTAAAAGGCTCACTCCGTACGACTGTCCTTGAAAGAATGGAAGAAAACCTAAGGTGCTCTGTACCACGGGCGCGACGTAATCGCGCAAGAAAGGCACGAGGGTGAAAATGGCCAGCAGACCGTAAATGACGCTCGGCACGGCGGCCAATAATTCAATGATGAAGGCGAGTCCGTTGGAAATGCGGATAGGAGCGAGTTCGGCCAGAAAGATGGCGGCTCCCACTCCTAAAGGAACGCCGATGATGAGCGCCAGGGCCGAGGTCACGAGTGTCCCATAAATGAACGGCAGTGCGCCAAATTCCAAGGCGACCGGATCCCATGTTGTTCCTGAGAGAAAGTTCCATCCAAACTTTTGCCTTGTCAGCAGCGCACCCGTGTACAACTCATAAAATAGAAGAGCCGTAATGATAAATATCGTCGCGGCGAACAGGAACGTGATGACATGCGCGATCTGATCGCCGCGCTGGAGCCGCCGCGCGAGCGTGCGGGCGCGCCTGGGCGCGCCCGCATCGGCGGCAATGGTGGTGGAAGATGGCATCGTTATTCGATGGCCGCGATTGCCTTCTGTTCCATTGCAACGACTTCTTTAGGCAGCCCGGCGTATGAAAGCGCTTCAACCATGTTTTGTCCATCGGTGAGCATCCATTGCAGGAACTCTTTAATTACTTTTTTCTTGGCCTGGTCCTGGATCTTCGATGGAATGAGCAACCACGTAAAACTGGAAATGGGGTACGCATCCTGTCGAGCCGCGTTGGTGATCGACACCCGGAAATCAGCCGGCATAGTTTTTACGGCTCCCGCTGCGGCCGCCGTGACGCTTGCCAGGTCCGCTTTCACCGGAGTGCCTGCGCTGTTGCGCACCTTGCCGTACAGCATCTTGTTCTGAATGGCGTAAATGAGTTCGACGTAACCCAAACTATTCGGCGTTTGCTTGATCAACCCGGCCACACCTTCATTCCCTTTGCCACCAAGACCGACCGGCCAGTTCACGGAGGTGTTCACTCCGACCTTGGATTTCCACTCAGGACTGACCTTCGAGAGATAGTCCACCCACACGTACGTTGTTCCGCTGCCATCCGACCGGTGGATAACAACGATATTCTTGTCGGGCAGATTCACTCCCGCGTTTGCCTTCTTGAATTCCGGGTCGCTCCACTTCGTGATCTTGCCCAGAAAAATTCCGGCGAGCGCTTCCGGTGTGAAGTTGATTTCTTGAGTGACGCCGGGCACATTGTAAGCAGGAACGACGGCGCCCAACACGGTCGGAAAATGAAGGATCTTCGTCTTCGCCTGCTTAAGCTGTTCGTCGGTCATCGGACCGTCGGTCGCTCCGAAATCGACGGTCCCCTCGATGACCTGTCGAATTCCCCCACCCGAGCCAATCGATTGATAGTTGATTTGAATCTGAGGAAACTTGCGATGATATTCGTTGAACCACTTCGAATAAATCGGGTAAGGGAAAGTTGCGCCTGCCCCATTGATAAGGATTTGATCCGCGGGCGGCGCTGCCGCTTGCGTCCGCTCATTCTCGGCACAGCTTATGCATAAGAGACCGAAGACCAGTATCGAAACAACCCTTTTCATATACCTCCTCCCAAAATGCCACCGAATTCAATGTTACTTCACGGCGCTTCGCTGTTCGTGCCGAAGCGATACCCGACACCGTGAACCGTTTGGACATATGCAGGCTGTTCCGGCCTTGGTTCTATTTTTTCACGGATTCGGCGGATGTAGACATCCACGCTCCGAGGCGTAACGATTCGGTCGTTGCCCCAAACGCTATCGAGTAATTGTTCTCTCGAGAAAACCCTTCCCGGATTCAGAGCCATGTAGTGCAACAGGCGGAATTCCAGCGCGCTCAGCTCGACCGGACGGCCTTCGACTGAAACACTGTGGGCTGTCGGATCGATAACAAGATCGCCGCGTTGCACTTTCGATCGTTGGAGTGGCACAGGTTCGTTCCGGCGCAGAAGCGCGCGAACACGCGCTATCACTTCACGCGTGCTGAAAGGCTTCGTGACGTAATCATCGGCGCCGACCTCCAGTCCTACCACCCGATCCGCCTCTTCGTTGCGAGCGGATAAAATGAGCAAGGGCGTACGGGCAAATCGGTCGATACGCCGCAGTTGACGGCAGACCTCCAGGCCATCGAGTCCGGGAAGCATCAGGTCGAGGATGACCAGGTCCGGGGGATCCCGCCGCGCTTCGGCGAGAGCAACTGCTCCATCGGTGGCGTAGTTGACCCTGTAGCCCTCTTTTTCAAGATTGTATTTCAGCAGCCTGACAAGATCGTTGTCATCTTCGACGATCAGAACCTTCTTTACCACGATACTTAACAAATGCCATAGGTCGGCCGTGCTTTTGTGTGACAAGTCTGTGAACTTTAATCCCGGAAAGTGTCCGTCCTTTTCCGCACTGTTCACAAACCTGTAACATCTTCTCGGTTATGATAGGGCATCAATGGCCGAACCTGTAAAAATCAGCGTCAGCCATGTCAATTTCTATTACGGCACGAATCAGGCTCTCCATGACGTGTCGGTCCAGATCCGTCCGCAGTGCGTCACGGCGCTAATCGGGCCATCAGGCTGCGGCAAATCGACATTCCTCCGGGCGTTGAATCGGATGAACGATCTCATTGCGGGCGCGCGCCTCGAAGGCAAGGTCGAATTGGATGGCGAGGATATTTATTCGGACCAGATGGACGTGATCCATCTTCGACGCCGTGTCGGCATGATTTTTCAGCGATCGAATCCGTTTCCGATGTCCATATATGACAATGTTGCATACGGCGTCCGAGTCAATGGCATTGCCGGCAAAAGACTGCAACTGGACGAGATTGTCGAGAGGACATTGCGGGCCGCGGCGCTGTGGGAAGAAGTGAAGGATCGGCTGCATCGATCGGCAATGTCCTTGTCCGGCGGGCAACAACAACGTTTGTGCATTGCCCGGGCGCTGGCGGTCGAACCCGAGGTTCTCTTGATGGACGAACCGGCCTCGGCGCTCGATCCGATCTCGACGGCGAAAATTGAAGAACTGATCTATAACTTGAAGCAGAACTATACAATCATTGTAGTCACCCACAACATGCAGCAGGCAGCGCGAATATCCGACGAGACCGGATTCTTCCTGACCGGCCGCCTGGTCGAGTTCAATGAGACGAAAAGAATCTTCACAGCACCGGCTAACCGAGAGACGGAAGATTACATTACGGGGAGGTTTGGATAACCCACAATGCCGGAGCGCGAACATACCAGTAAACATTACGAACAGCAGCTTCGGGAACTGAAAAATAAGCTGCTGCTCATGAGTCATAAAGCTGAGCAGATGATCTCAGATTCTATCCGCTCGCTGGTCGAACGGCGTCCGAGTCTCGCCGAAGAAGTCATCGGCCGGGATGATGAGATCGACAAGCTGGAAATTGAAGTCGATGAGCTGTGCTACCAGATCCTCGCGCTCGAACAGCCGGTCGCAGGCGACCTGCGCTTTATTGCGACGGCCATGAAAATTGTCAAAGACATCGAGCGCATCGGCGATATTGCGGTTAATATCGGCGAGCGAGCGACGGAACTGATCCAGGAACCGGAACTCAAACGGCTGATCGATCTGCCGATCATGGCGGAAGCAGCGCAGAAGATCCTTAAAGAAAGCCTCGATGCGTTCGTCAATTCCGATGCGGAGCTTGCAAAAAAAGTAGTATTTAATGACAGCGTCCTCGATGACCTTTACGAACAGATTTTCCGGGAGCTTCTGACGTACATGTTGGAAGATCCGCGCTCGATTTCCCGCGCAATCAAATTGATCTTCATCGCCAAGGCACTCGAGCGCGTTGGCGACCATTCAGCAAATGTTGCAGAGATGGTCGTTTTCCTGGTGAAGGGGCAGGATATTCGTCATGGAACGCATCTTGATCGTGGATGACGATTCGGATATTCAGCGGCTCGTCAGCTATAACCTGAGCCAGGCCGGATTCCAGGTCTCGGCCGCAGTGACGGGCGTGGCCGCGCTCCATGCAGTTGAGGAGCGTCTACCCGATTTGATCATTCTCGACATCATGCTTCCCGACCTCGGCGGCCTGGAGGTTTGCCGGCTGGTTCGCGAACGCGAGAAATCTCGACGCATTCCAATCATCATGCTTACAGCGCGTACGGAAGAGATCGACCGCGTCGTCGGCTTTGAAGTAGGCGCCGATGATTACGTGATGAAGCCCTTTAGCCCGCGCGAGCTTGTGTTGCGGGTGAAATCGATATTGAGGCGTGTAGGCAACGATAGTGGCGGTGAGACGCTCCGCATCGGAAAAATCGAGCTTTTTCCTCAACGCCGGCAAGTGTTCGTCAGCAACCGGCCCCTTACATTGACTGCGAAAGAGTTCGACCTCCTGGAGCAACTCATGCGTGCTCGCGGAAATGTGCTGACGCGCGAGATGCTGATGAACAAGGTCTGGGGATACCATCGCCAGGCGGCGTCCCGGACCCTGGACACCCATGTCCGCCGCCTGCGAGAAAAATTGGGTGATGAAGCGGCGCATGTCGAAACGGTCCAGAAGGTTGGTTACCGAATGGGGAGCCCGCACGAAGCGCAAGGGCGCGCGGAGCGTGGGCATGATAGCGTGAAAGCTCAAGCAAAGCGCACAGCCAAGGATGACGCCGGATAATTCATGGCGTTGCGGCTTCACTCCCGCCTCGTCCTCTGGAATCTGTTTCTCGTCTCTTTGGCTTCCTTCATTCTTTCCTTTTTTCTGACGGCGTCCCAGCTTGCATTAATGATCGTCGTCGCCGTCGCGGCGGCGTTCATCTTCACCTATGGCGTGCATGTACTCGTACTGCGCCCATTGCACAGAATCTCCCTCGTTTCGAGAAAGCTCGCGTCCGGAAATTTAGATGAACGGTTGCCGATTGCGGGCGACGAGCAAATTGCGGCCCTTGGAACATCCCTGAACACGATGGCGCAAGCTCTTAGCGCGCGAATGCAGGCATTGTCGGATGAGAAACAGCAGCTCGAGCTGATTCTGGCGGCAATGGGCCAGGGGGTCATGGTTCTTGATCATGACGGCCGGATCACTCTTGCCAACAGTTCCCTTCTTAGAGTGCTGGGCACCGATCGGAATCTTAGCGGCAAAACACCGTTGGAAGTTTTCAGGCGGCCGGAGCTGGAGAACGCTGTTAAAGCCGTCCTTCGCGGGAAGCCTATTGAGACTCTGGAGATCACCGTTGGAAAGAACAGAATTCTGCAAGCCAATGTCGCACCCGTGACGAACGCCGCCGGCATACGGACTTCAGCAGTCGTGGTTTTCAATGACATGACGGAGATCCGTCGAGCGGAACGCATGCGCCGCGATTTTGTCGCCAATGTTTCCCACGAATTCAAGACCCCACTCACTTCGATCCGTGGCTACACCGAGACATTATTGTCCGGCGCTAAGGACGATCCCAAGATTGCATCGGAGTTCCTCAGGATTATCGAGCGAAATGCTCAGAATCTCGAAGCGCTCGTCAGTGACTTGCTGGTCCTGGCAAAGCTCGAAGCTGAACTTCCGGCAACCCGAGAGGCGTTCGATTTAATGTTTGTAATCAAAGAGCAGATTGCGTCCCGGAAGAACGCGATAGAAGATCGCGGCATTCAGGTCCGCATCGACTGTCCGGATATCCAGATCCAGGGGGATCGATCGCGGTTGGCCACAGCGCTATCCAATCTGATCGACAATGCCGTTCAGTACAACAAGCCGGGAGGGCAGATTCATATTTCTGCAGATACACGGAATGGCACACTGAACCTTGTAGTGTCAGATACCGGCAACGGCATTCCTTCCGAGGCATTGCCGCGAATCTTCGAGCGCTTCTACCGCGTTGATAAAGCAAGGGCACGTGAATCGGGCGGTACCGGCCTGGGACTCGCCATCGTGAAACACGCCATCGAAAGCCAAGGCGGAACGATCAGCGTTGCGAGCCGGCTTGGTTCCGGCTCGACTTTCACGATTCACCTGCCGCTGTAAGCTGCTTTGGTTAACCTCCGGCAATCGCACCAATGACGATAAATGGCTCTTTCCCGGATGCGACCGGCTCGGGCAGCGGTGCGTCCGGCGGCTCGTTGGAAAGGTCCTGCTCACAGGCGAAGAAGCGCAGAAACGGACGACGCTGAAGAGTGCCATGATCTCGTATGGTGCCGCGCAGCATGGGATAACGGGCCTCCAGCGCATCGAGGACCGAACGCTGGGTGATCGGTCCCTCGACCTCGAGTATGACTTCGGTGCCGACGTGCGCCAAATTTCGGAGATGATAGGGAAGGACCACGCGAATCATATCAAGCGAGCGTCTGTACCTCCACCGACAGCACTCCCGGCAAGTCCCGGACGATCGGATTCCAGCTATCGCCCGCGTCGGCTGAGCAATAAACCTGTCCTCCGGTCGTTCCAAAATAGATACCGCACTTGTCCAGCGAGTCTACGGCCATGGCGTCGCGCAGCACGCTCACATAGCAATCCTTCTGCGGCAAGCCTTTGGTGAGCGCCTGCCACTCATTGCCGCCGCTGCGGCTGCGATATACGGTCAGTTTTCCACCGTGGACGTAATGCTCGCTGTCACTTTTGATCGGGATAACGTAAATCGTCTCCGGTTCGTGCGTGTGCGCATCGATTACGAAGCCAAAATCCGTCGGCAAGTTGCCGCTGACTTCTTTCCAGTTGTCGCCGGCATCGTCGGAGCGCATCACGTCCCAGTGCTTCTGCATGAAGAGCACCCCGGGACGCTTCGCGTTCATAGCGATATGATGAACGCAGTGGCCGATCTCAGCTTCAGGATTGGGAATGTATTGCGAGCGCAGCCCCTTGTTGATCGGCTTCCAGGTTTTGCCCCCATCGTCGGTGCGGAATGCGCCGGCAGCGGAAATGGCGATCCATATCCGCCGTGGATTGCTCGGATCGAGAATGATCGTGTGCAGGCACATGCCGCCGGCGCCGGGCTGCCACTGCGGACCGGTGCCATGGCCGCGCAGTCCTGAAAGCTCTTTCCAGTTCTTGCCGCCATCGGTCGTGCGAAATAGCGCCGCGTCCTCGACTCCCGAGTAAGCCGTATCGGGATCCGTGAGTGAAGGCTCGACATGCCACACTCGTTTGAACTCCCACGGATGCTGGGTACCGTCATACCACTGGTGCGTAGTAAGTGGCTTGCCGGTTTCAGCCGACGTATCGTAAACAAATTTGTTGCTCTCGCCCTTCGGCAACCCCTGTGGAGTCGTGGTCGGCTCGCCCGGAGGGGTGCCGGGCTGGTGCCAGGTCTTGCCGCCGTCGTCTGAGCGCTGAATGATTTGCCCGAACCACCCGCTTGTTTGCGACGCATAAATTCGATTCGGGTCGGCGGGCGAACCCTTCATGTGATAGATCTCCCAGCCGGCAAAATAAGGGTCGCTGACCTCCCAATTCTCACGCTTGCCGTCGGAACTAAGAATGAATGCGCCTTTGCGCGTACCAACGAGAACACGGACATGGCTCATGTTTACTCCTGTTCGTTAAAAAATTTTCAGTTCTACGGCCAAACCCAGCGCCCCTCGACCTGCAAGGGTCTTGGATCCCGTTGTCGCCATCTTCGCCGTACTTCTCGAAGAAGTGCATTGCGGTTCTTTGCCATCACTTCAACCGCCGCCGGCGGCAGTCCCGTTCTCTCGTGCCGCGCTCCCCAGATGAGCAGCTCCAGCAGAACCGGCGCAAGGTCAATACCTTTTTCGCTCAGCCGGTAGTTTATTCGGCGGGCGTCCTCCTGCTCGGTTTCCGCAATCAGAATTCCCGCCGTCTCGAGCTTTTGCAGGCGGTCCGCCAGAATGTTCGTAGCGATGCCTTCACCCGACTGCTCGAATTCCTTGAACGTGCGAAATCCGCGGACCATCACATCGCGGATGATCAACAACGACCAGCGATCCCCGAGAATCTCAAGGGAGACACTGACTGGGCAGCCGGACCGGCGCTTGGGCTTAGGTTTCTCCGGCACGCGGGAGAGGCTAACAAAGTCACTTGCAAAATGCAACCCTATTTTCCGCCACGTCCGGCACGTTAGCGGAGGGAACGCAGTTGTTTCGGCGTGAGCAGCCAGTGGAGCGTTGCGCATTGTCCGAAGGTGAGCTTCTCAGTGGTGAGCTTGCACAGCCCACCTTTTTTCAATTCAATTGCGGCCTCGCTGCCGCCGCTCACCAGCAGGGAGATCAGCCGGCTTAAATCCGGCTCGTGACCGACCAATAAGACGCTTTGAGGTTTTGTGTGGTTGACTTCACGAATCAGTTCAAGAGGATTTGCGTCCGGCAGAAGAAAGTCCGTGAACGTGACTTCTTCATCCAATTCGGACGCCACAATATTAGCAGTTTGCGCCGCCCGCACGTTTGGACTGGAGAGGATGAGATCGAACTTCAGCTCCATTGCCAGCATCGCTTCCGCGACCTGGTGGGTCTTTTCTTCTCCATCTTTGGTCAAGGATCGATCAGCGTCTTTTTTGAAACCCGGTGTTCCTCTGTCGACAGCAATTCCGTGACGGAGAATGTAGATTTCCATTAAACGGCTTTTTTGTCCGCCAAAGCGATCTTTCGCATCGAACGAACGGCCTGTTCGATTCTGCGGAGATCCTTCCGCCGGCCCTTCTCCGGCTTCACCGTGATCGCGTCGAGTGTTTTCCTCATCCGCAGGAATATCGAATTAGCGGCGCGTGAATTTTTCCTTCTCGCTACATGATTTTGGCTTTCATTCAGAAAATCGATGAGTTGCACGATATCGCGCTGGAGGTTGGCCAGATACACGCGGCTGATATCCTTTGCCTCGGTCCGCAAGTGTTCTAGTTGGGCGAGCAATTCTTTGCGTACTGTTTGAGACATTACTCCTCTCTTCGATGAGGCCTGACTTGCCATTGAGTATCACCTCGATGTTTGCGCGCAGCTCTTTCTGGACCGCGCGCGGCGACCGATTTCCATTGATGGTTTCAAAGCCGTAGTGTTGCTGCATGGCCTGGAATTCCTTTTGAATTTGGCGTTGATATTCGATAAAGCTGGCGTACATGTTTGATGAGCGCCGCACGTCCATTCCCGATTCCCAATAATCCAGCACCGCGTGCTTTCGCAGATTTCGTTCCACGAGGATCTTCGGACTGACCGCCAGGTAAAAGACTGCGTCCGGCACCAGCGCGATGCTGTACACGTCTCGAATCCAAGCGGGCTCAACACCTCGAACGATGGCACGCGCCATGAGAGTGTAGATGTAGCGATCGGCAAGGACGACGAAACCTGAACGCAACGCCGGAATCATGAGATTTTCGAGTTGGTCCGCAAAATCTGTTGCGTAAAACAGGCTTAGAGTTCGAGTGCCGAGAATATTCCCGCGCATCGCCTGTTCAAGCTCCCGGCTGACGAGCATCGATCGTCTTAAGCCGACGTTCACTGTCGGATAGCCGCGCCGCTCCAACCAATTGCGCAGTAGATCGATTTGGGTGGAACGGCCCGAGCCATCGGCGCCTTCGACAACGATGAGCTGTCCTCTCAGTTGATCGAGAGCCACTCCCGGGATTCCTTTACCGTAGAATCGTTTGGGTTTCAGCATTTTATTGGTTCTGTTGAGGATATACACGACCCTGCCAGCGGTAGCGCGGCAAGTCGATCTTGGTCTCGAGTATTTCCCGGACTTTCGCCTGTTGAACGTCCGGGGCCTCGGTCGCGTCGATCTTCGTAAAATCGTATTCGTGGACCATGCGCCGGTATTCGCTACAGATCTTGCCCTGGAATATTCGGAAGCTCTGGTACGGGTCCTTTGAATAGCCCATGTCCATGCCGGCTTCGTGATACTTCACGCGCGTCCGTCCATCGAGGATTCGAGCCAGCGCGGTTTTTAGCGGCACGTCGAAATAGAAGGTCAGATCCGGTTTGCGGGCGAAGCTGTAGAGTTTGCGAATCCATCCGCGATCGCATCCGCGCACGGCATCACGCGCAAAAGCGGTGAAGATGTACCGGTCGGCCAAGACGATGTACCCCGCATTCAGCAGCGGAAGGATTTGTCTTTCGTAGCGGTCGGCGAAATCGGTGCTGTGGATCAGCGAGAATGTCGTCGGGGTCAGGAGCTGCCGCTTCTTTCCCTTTCGCGTAGCCTTGCGGACGGTTGCTGAAGAGTTCCATTCCGTAAAAAACACCTTGTAGCCGTCGAGCTCAAGCCACCGCTTGAGCAAATAGACTTGGGTGGATTTGCCCGAGCCATCGAGTCCTTCAACGGCAACGAGCTTTCCGTCAATCGTTGATTCATCCGGCGTGTTTGTCATCAGCTTGCGAGGTCCTCCACGACAACATTCGCATCGAATACGTTTTCAAAGAGATCGCGCTTGTTCACCAGCGCCCATTTTTCCAGCAACATGTCCCCTTTACCCTTGAGGCGAAACAGAAATCGAGGCCGCTTGTAGTCCACCTCCACGGCATCCACCGTTGAAGCATGCTCATGGTCCAGGGCATCAGCCAACCGCAGGATTGCAGCGAGCTTCGAAATCATCAACCGGTGTTTCGGCGCCATCGCTTCGTATGGCTCGTGCTGTATCTTCGGCGCGGACTTCCTATGATACCGCGCAACGTTGGCGACCAAATCCATTTGAAGTTGGGTCAATCCGACCAGGGGACTGGATTGAATGAGATAGAAAGTGTGCTTGTGGTGATTGGAAACGTTCACATAGTGGCCGATATCGTGCAGCAGGGCAGCGACTTCCAGAACCAATCTCGCTTCGGAATCCAGTTCATGAAAAGATGCCGTCTGATCGAAAATCTGCAACGCGAGTCTGGCGACCGTGGCCGCATGTTTCTCGTCGAACAAATATTTCTTGCCCATGCGTCGCGCCGACTCGATCACCTGTTTGCGGTGGACGTTTTTTTCTCGATCCCGGAATTGGGACAACAGTTCCAACAAAACGCCGTCCTTCAGACCAATTCCGGGAATGACAACTTCATCGACACCCGCTTGTTGCACGATCTTGTGAAGAACAATCGCCGCGGGAACAATGACATCCGCCCGGTCGGGACGGAGACGCAGATCATGAATCCGGTCCTCCATACTCGTTGCACGAAGTTTTTTGAGCAAGCCTTTCAGCTCTTCCGCAGTCACTTTTTGGCTGCTGTTCTTATTGAATAATTGCTTCCGCAACTCGCCTAGGGATTCGATACTCCCTCCAGTCCCGACGCAAACATCGATCTTCTGGTTTCCGATCTCCTGCTCGAGCCGCCGCTGCGTGGCGTCGACATATTCGGTAACCAACCGGTTGAATCGTTCCTCACCGGCTTTCTCATCGAGAATCTTCAGCAACCTGACAGTGCCCATGGCATAACTTTCGGTGCAGAGGACGTTGGTGTCGTCCGCCAAAACGACTTCAACGCTTCCGCCACCGATGTCTATCAGCAGCGCCACCTTGTTCTTGAGATTGACCGTTGCTTTTGCGGCCAGATGGATAAGCCGCGCTTCCTCTTCCCCGCCGATGATCGAAATCTCGATTCCGCTGGCTTTATTCACAGCCTTCAGCACGGCATCCCGATTTATCGCTTCGCGCAGCGCGCACGTACCGACGGCCTTTGTGTGCGTAACGGCATGTTCTTCCAATTTTTGTTTAAATTCCGTAAACGTCTCTACCGTCTTATCGATGGTATGCGCGGATATGGCACCTTTCGTAAACACATCCTGCCCGAGGCGCACCGGCGCGCGTACGTTGTAAACGGTCTGATATCCGCGGTCACCGTTCAGGTTTGCGATACACAACCGGATAGCGTTGGTCCCGACATCAATGGCAGCGATTGTCGGCATTAAAGCGGCTGACTATAGCCTCGGAGAATGACGTTCCTGTTACTGAATTATTAAAGTCTTGTTACAGCATACGGAGGCGAGGACTTTCAGAGTAACTGGAATTCAAGCAGTAAGGATAACACAGCCGTCCTTGTATTTGATTTCTGCTTTTCCAACATCATTTCAACTTTGTTTAATACCCAATGAATCGTCTGAGAATTTAAGAAGCCCACCCGAACTCCGACGCTGTTACGTGCATTTCACGAATCCGTGAATTTATTGTGAATTCCGCAGGCGGTCCCTTTCGAAACGATGAAAAGCCGGTATGTTAAGACCTGTGCACTCATGAATCGCGCCTTTTGGGAAAACCGCATATGGGAGGACTGAGGATGAAAACATGTCTGTGGCTGGTGGTCGCTTTCGCGGTACTTGTGCCGAGTAGCATGCAAGCGAGCGAAGAGAAACCGATTTCCATGGAAGCCATAATGGAAGAGATTTCCCTCCTGAGAACCCTGATCGCAGAACAACAACAGCAGATCGAGCAGTTGCACAACGCATTGAAAACCGCGGCGGCGCCTGCGACGGCGCCCGCTCCTGTTGAAGATCCGCCGGGGGCCGGCGGCGTGACGGCTGTGCGGCCGCAGGCGTCAACCGCACAGGCGGAGGACGTTTCAAAAAAGCTGGATACGCTGGCCAACAGTCTTGGAGGTTTTAAATTGAGCGGTGATTTTCGATTTCGCGCTGATATGCAGGCGCGGAAAGGGAACGCCGTCGCCGGCCCTGTCCAGAACGTTCGAAGCCGTTATCGCATTCGCTTGAATGCCGACAAAGACCTCGATTCCGACTTCCGTTTTCATATTCAACTTTCAACCGGCCCATACAATGTCCAAACGACAAACGATCAGGAGTTCGGAGCGATGGCTGTAAAGCAGCCATTCGCCATTGCCGAAGCCTTCATCGATTATCATCCGAGCTCGCGACTTTCTCTTCGCGGCGGCCGCATGGAGGAAGTCTTCGCGGACAATTCCCGCTTCTTATGGGACGACGATGTTCGTTTCAACGGATTTCAGCAAACCGCCAGCATGGCGCTGCCGTCGAGGGCATTCAACAAGATCGAATTTCGAGCGGCGGAGTATTTCTTGAGTAATCCCAACGTGCCCCTTCTCGCTGCGACTTCGCCTTTTGTAACAGCCGGATATCAGCCCGGGCAAAAGGTTCGAGATGCCAACTTGTTTCACCCTGGCCTGTTGGTAACAGGCAATCTCGGTACGCGCTGGACACAGCAAGCGACGGCCGATATTCAGTTGTACCGCAATCAAAACCAGATTCAGCTTTCATCGACGGCCGTTGGATTTCCGGCCGTCATCAATAACTCGGTTGGTTTCGCTTTGTCCGGCCCCATCTCCGCGTTTGGAAATGCAACGACAACGCCCGGCGGAGCCATCTACAACGCTCCGCGTTTCCAAATTGCGCGGCTTGCATATCGGATCACCAATAGCGGCATTACGCTCAGGGGACGCGAGATGCCACTGTACGTGGATTTACAAGCGTCCCGCAACGTCGGAACACACTGGCTGCGCGATGCGATTATGGCGACCGCCAACTTTGGTCAGATCCGGCAATTTGGCGATGTACGGTTCCTGTATCAGTTCGCGATCAAAGATCCGAATGCGATCATCGCGCAGTTCACCGATGACGACCTTGGCACGGGTCTGACGACCAACATCGCCGTACACGCCGTTCGCTTCGATCTCGGCCTCACTCGATCGCTGCAATGGCAGAACCTGTTCTTCATTCAGAACGAGCGCCGCACGAATAATCCCGCAGCGCAGTTCTTCGTTCCCGTCCAGAGAGGTGCCAACACGACATACAGGTACCTCGGCCAGCTGGCATTTAGCTTTTGACTGTAGGGCGCTACCTCGCATTGGCTAACGAGAGCTGGCCGGTAGCGTCTGCCCGGTGCGGATTCTGACTTTTACGGCTTATCGCAATACTCCCGCGCTGTACTGCAGGGCGGCATTCTGGGTTTGGTAGTCGTACTTCGCGCTCAGATTTTCGATTTCCGCTTGCGTTACGTTTAACTGGGCCTGTGTGAGTTCAACAATTGAGGCCAGCCCGAGATTGTATCGGCCCTGGGCCAAGTCCAGGGCCAAGGCGGCCTGACGAAGAAATTGCGCCGTGACGTCGATACGCTGAAAGGCATTCATCGCGCTTGCCCACGCCACGCGTACGTCTCGAGCGATCCGCTCTTGCGCGTCCCGAAGCCGCTGTGCGGCTTCATTAGCTCGATATACGGCTGCCGAGCGGCGCGCCGAAAACAAGTGACCGTTGAAAACAGGAAAATCCAGATTCAGAGCAACGCCCTCATATCGACCGGGGATGCCAGGGCTATTGATCAGCGGCAGGAAACCAGCGGCTCCAAGAACCGTGACGGTAGGCCTGGCCAGATCTTTTTCCGCTTCCGCAAATCTTATCGCGGCGTCATTGGCCGCGCGAAAGCTCGCAATCTCGGGCCGGTTATTCAAAGCTTCCATAACAAGAGGATCTGGTGTGGCCGGCGGACCTTGCGGTAGCGGCTCGTCCAGAAGTTGATAGTTCGTCTGTTGATCCGATCCCAAGGCCCGAGTCAAATCGGCTAGCGAAGTCTGAACTGTGTCCTCGGCGCGCAGAAGCAAGAGTTTTGCCTCAGAGACATTCACATCCGCAAAGCTGACATCCAATTGCGACTTGAGGTTGTTATTTGCCAGCGTGGTGACTTGGTCCAGCAGGAGCTGCCGGGCGTCGACGGTCGCCTGCGCCACTCTCACGAGTGCCTGCGCATGCAGTGTGGCGAAGTATGCGCGAGTCACTTCGAGCAGCACATCGTAACGCGTTGCCTGAAATGTTTGTGAGCTCGCTTCAGCCTGGAATCTCGAGCTTGCCACCAGATTTTTGGTCCGTCCGGAATCGGTCACCAGCTGGGAGAAAACCATCCCCTGCCCAAATCGATTGAACAGGCGACTTGCCGAAAAAGCCCCGGCACCAATTCGCGCCAGTTCGTTGCCCTGCGTGCCCGTGAGGTCTGCCGAAAAAGTCGGGAAATAGGGTGCCCGCGATACGGTAATTTGCTCATTCGTATACGCTGCCTCGTTCTGGGCTGCGAGGATCTGCGGATGATTGTTAAGCGCTATCGTTTTTGCTTCGCTCAGCGTGAGTCTCACAGGCGTTTGAGGAAACAAATCTCCAGGATTGATGCATATCAGCAAAATAAGCGCGGCAACCTTAGCCATGTTTCGCAGCGACATTAAATGCACCCTTATGAAGCGGCTGTGTTTTTACCGTAAACGAGCAGATACGCCGCCGGGACCAGGAACACCGTCAGCACGACCGACAACGTAAGCCCGCCGAGAAGGGCGCGGGCGAGCGGCGCGTAACTCTCGCTTCCCTCCCCGAGCTTTAATGCCATCGGCAGAAGACCGATGATCGTGGCCAGGGAGGTCATGAGTACGGGCCGCAGCCGAACGCGGCACGCTAACGCGACGGCATCGCGCACCATCGAGCCGCGTTCGCGCAGCGTGCGCGTGAATTCGACGATAAGAATACTGTTGGAGACTGCAATTCCGGTCAGCATCACGACACCCATAAGCGACATCACGTTCAACGTCGTTCCGGTAAACCACAACGTGACGAGCACGCCTGTCAGACCCGGAGGGACTGCCAGGAGAATCAAAAGTGGATCGATGAAGCTGCGGAACTGAGCCACGAGGATCAGATACAGCAACACAACCGAGAGCGCCAGGCCGATCGCGAAACTGCGGAAAGACGCGCGCATGCCCTGGACCATCCCTCGCAGAGTAACCGTCAGGCCCTCCGGCACCTTCGTTTTTGCGATGATCCTGTCGATGTTATCCGCGATGCTGCCCAATTCGTCGCCCAGCGGGCGAACGTAAATGTCGGCCACGCGGCGAATCTGGTAATGATCGACTTCCGTCGGGGCCTTCACGCGCCGGATGGAGCTGATCGCATCCAGACGCGTAGGCAGGGCGCTCCCGGGCGCGCGGACGGGAATGGCCCTCAAGTCCGCAAGCGATTTAATCTGCCCTTCGCTGTATTGAACCGTGAGCATATAGTCCTGGCCGGACCTCGGATCGACCCAGTAGCTCGGCGCAATCATCTGGTTACTGGTGAGCGCCGTGATGACGTTTCCGACAACTTCCTGCTGATCGAGTCCCAATTCGCCGGCCCGGGTGCGATCGATGTCGAGTTTCAGCGCCGGGTAGTCCACATCTTGCGGTATATAGACGTCGGCCACGCCGGGGATGCGCTGTATTTCAGAAGCCAGTTCCACGGCTGTTTCGTGAGACCGCTCCAGATTTGAGCCGCCCACCTGCACATCGATGGGAGCGGCGAGACCAAGATTAAGGACCGCATCCACCATGCCGCCCGATTGAAAATACGTGTTGAGCTCCGGCATTTCCTCAGCGATTCGCTGCTTGATTCGGGCCATGTATTCATAGCTGCCCACTTTATGCCCGTCTTTAAGGCTCACCTGGGCAAAGGCCGTGTGAGCGGCAGAATTGCTCGTGTAGATCGAGGAGAATCCCGGAGTGACGCCGATGTTCGAAAGAATAACGTCCAGATCGTTCGGAGACACGATTCGCCGGATCAACGCTTCGACCTTTGCCACTTCAGATTCAGTGACCGAGATGCGACTACCCGTTGGCGCTTTGACATTAATGACGAACATGCCGGCATCGGTACGCGGGAAAAATGACAAACCAATAAGCGGATACAGAGCGAGGCTCGCAACGAAGGATGCTCCGCAAGCGACAACAGTGAGCCATGGACGGCGAAGCGCGCGGGCCACGATCGCGTCATACAAGCCGAGGAATGACTCGAAACGGTCATTGAACCATACGTTGAAGCGCTCCCCAATCCGCCAACGGTTCTTCTTGCTTTTAAGCTCCACTTCGACGGGTTCTTCGGAGGCCGGGGTACCGTGATGAGCCGCAGATTTGATGAACAGCGCACAATACAACGGCACGACCGTCATCGCAACGACATAAGAAGCGGCCAACGCCAGGACTACAGCCAGAGCCAGGGCCGAGAACAAAAACTGGCTGACGCCGTATAGGAATGTGACCGGGAAAAAGACGACTGCAGTCGTCAACGTCGCGGCCAGAACCGGAAGCGCGACTTCTCTTCCGCCACTCTCGGCCGCCTGCACGGGCTTTTCACCCATCTCGAGATGCCGATAGATGTTCTCCAGCACGACAACCGAGTTGTCAATAAGGCGCGACATCGCGAGCGCGAGCCCGCCCAGCACCATGCTGTTGACGGTTCCACCTCCCCAGGAAAGCGCCATGAAGGTTGCCAGAGCAGATAGTGGAATGGAGAAGAACACCGCCACGGTGGCGCGCATGCTGCCGAGAAAAATCAAAATCATCAATGATGTGAGAACGAGGCCGATCGCACCTTCGTCGAGCAGGGTCTGGATGGCTGTTTTGACAAATCGCGATTGATCGAACAAGACATTGGTGACGAGATTTTTGGGGACATCGACCAGGTGTTCAACGACATCGCGCACACCGTCCACGACAGCGATGGTGTTGGTGTCGCCGCCTTGTTTCAATACGGGAGTATAGACAGATCGCTTCCCATCCACGCGCACCACGCTCGTCTGGATCTGGCGGTCATCTTTCGCATAGCCCACATCCGCAACGCGAACAATGCCGCCGCCTGCGATCTTGAGTGGCAATTGATCGATCTCCTGAATCGTCGGAAGCTGGCTGTTCGTGTATATGTTGTAGTCCAGAGGTCCTATCGGCACATCGCCGGCGGGCAGTATCAGATTCGAGCGGTTGACGGTCCGCACGACGTCCATCAGGCTGAGCTGATGCGCTTCAAGTTTGAGCGGGTCCGCATACACCATGATCTGCCGGTAACCGCCGCCGAAGGGTTGCGGCACACTCGCGCCGGGAACACTCGCCATTTGATTGCGCACCGTGAACTGCGCCAGGTCCCGCATCTGAGTTTCGTTAAAACCTTCACCGCCGACCGTGACCAGACAAACAGGAAGACTCGAGGCATCGAATTTCAAAACAACCGGCGGCAATGTGCCGGGAGGGAGCCGTCTCAACTGCGCCATTGCGAGATTTGAAATGGTCCCAACGGCGGAATCCGCATTTGCTCCAGGCTGGAAATACACTCGAATGACGCTGGCGCCGGGAAGCGATCGCGACTCGATGTGTTCAACTCCGCTGGCGAGCGTGAACTGCCGCTCAAAACGGCTAGTGATGTCTGTTTCGATTTGCTCCGGCGGCATTCCATTGTAAAAGGTCGCAACCACCACCATCGGAATGTTAATCGCCGGAAACATATCGACCGGCATGCGCACCAGCGCGGTGCCTCCGAGTACCGCGACGATCAGCGCGACCACCACAATGAAGTACGGCGTTTGAATGGCGAAGCGAGACATGACGATCTTAAGATGACGGCGGCGCCGCGATTTCGGCGAGTTTGGGACGAACCAGATGGTCGGGCTTGATGTTGGCCCGGTTGCCCGTCACAACGAGTTCGCCTTCCCGCAAACCAGACTTAACCTCGATTTTGGTCTCGGTCTGCACTCCGAGCTGAAGCTTACGGCTTTCGATACGATTTTCCGGCGTCACGACCAGAGCTTGCCCCGACGATTCGTCACTTCCGATGTCTACCGCAAGGATCGGTATGGTGAGCACATCATTTCGCCGCTCCAGTGTGAGAGTTGCCTCGGCGTACATTCCGGGAATCAGGACCAGATCGGGATTCGGAACGTCCACTTCCGTGTCCATTGTCCGCGTTGACGACGATACTTTCTCCGCAAACCGCGCCACACGGCCGGGGAATGAACGGTGCAGAGTCGGAACGCGGACATCAACCGCTTGCCCGACATGCACTGTTGGCACTGCGGACTCCGGCACTGGAAAAATGAGACGCAATAGCGTATTTTCCGAGAGCTTCACCAGGGGCATCGCCTGGGTGCTGGAGGAAATACCCGCCTGAATCATCGCGCCTGTGTCCGCGTAGCGCCTGGTGACAACTCCAGAAAAAGGCGCCGTCACGCGTGTGTACTCGAACAACGTTTTGATCTTCTGGACGTCGGCCGAGCTGACTTGCACTTGATGCTCGGCCGCCGACACGCTGGACTTTGCCGCGCTCACCTGAGCTTCGGCGACAAGGTCCTTGCTCTTCGCATCGTCGATCTCTTGCTGTGCGACAAGCCCGGGTCTTTGTTTCCCGACCTCGGCCAGACGCGTGTAGGAGAGATGTGCGATCGTGTGCGAGGACTCAGCCCGCTGCAGCTCATCTCTGGCGCGGGACAGCTCGGCCTGACTTCGGCTCAGCATCGATTCCGCGCGTACCTGGTCGTCGGCCATTTCGGGGACTTCGATCAACGCCAGCAGCTGCCCTTCTTTCACTCTATCGCCGACATCGACATTGATCTTTTTCACATAGCCGGCGATCTTGGCCATGACGTCGATTTCCTGAAACGGCCTGAACTCCGCAGTCAGCACAATTCCGCGGGAAATGTCCTCCACTGTGGCCTTTGCGACAGCGACGGTGGGCGCATCAGGAACGCTCAGGTCCTTCGCTTGAGCGGTTTGGGCTTTAGAGCAGGACGTGCCGAACGCCGCCAGAAGGACCGCCGTCAAGAGTGCGATCGTCAATTGTAGGGGCGGTCTATGACCGCCCGCGATCTTTAACCTGCCGGACTGCCGGCGGTCATTTTTCGAGGCGGCGCGCTGTCGCGCTTGCGCTTCACGGACCGCCGCTACAGTTGCGCGCATGTAAGGAGACGGTAAACGGTGCGGGTCTGAACACCATATACCAGATGGTTGGTATTTTTGAGAGAATGGAGCGGTAGGCGCGCCGGTCCCAGAGTTTTATTAGGTTAGCCTAGCCTCTATTATGGGACTGCTCCGCGAAAGCGAGATGCGTTTTACTCCCAGGTTCGATCGGCTGATTTTGAGCACACGGCTCGCGCTCACCGTGGGTTTTGGCGGTCTGCTGGTGATCATTGCGCTGGCGGGACTCGACACGCTGCGGGTGCTCCGGCAGATACGGGCCAACGAGGATCAGATCCGGCAGGAATTTCTGTTCCGCAATCATGTTCTGAACAATATCCGATCAGACCTTTACCTGTCCGGAACCTACGTGCGGGATTATTTGCTCGAGCCTGATTTTGAGCGCGCGGAATCGTATCGGGCCACTCTGCAGAAAGTTCGAACGGAAATGGATTCGGCGCTGGAATCCTATGGAAGCAAACTCGATCCGGAACAGAGTCGAGATTATGCGGCTCTCAAAATCGAACTGGCGGGATATTGGGATGTTCTCGAACCTGTCCTTCAGCTCAACAATCAGGAGCGCCAGCGCAAAGGCTATGCGTTCTTGCGCGACGAAGTCTTTCCCAGGCGCATGGCGATGCTCGACATCGCCAATCGCATTGACAGCATCAATGAGCAACAGTTGAGCGCGGGCAATCAACGCGACGCCGGCCTGCTGTCGAGTTTCCAGAACCGGTTGACTCTGACGCTGTTCGTGACTGTCGTCTTAGGCATGGGCATGGCCGCCTTCAGCATGCGGAAAATCCTGAAACTCGAGTCCCATGCCCACAGCCAGTACGAAGAAGTTGTGCAAGCCCGGAAGCAACTGGAAAATCTTTCGGCCCGTCTGGTCCAGGCGCAGGAAACGGAGCGGCGGTCGTTGGCTCGAGAGTTACATGATGAAGTCGGGCAGGCGCTTTCCGCAGTACTTGTTGAATTGCGCAATTTATCGATAGGGCTTCCGAGCCAATCCGAGGAGCAACTCTCGAAACATCTGGAGACGATAAAAGGCCTGGTGGAGAACACGGTTCGCATGGTTCGAAACATGTCGCTGCTTTTGCGGCCATCCATGCTGGACGATCTTGGATTGATCCCCGCGCTGCAGTGGCAAGCGCGTGAAGTATCCAGACGGACGTGCATGGACGTGACTGTTTCCACGGATCTCGTTTCCGACGACCTGCCGGATGAATACAAGACCTGCATCTATCGCGTGGTCCAAGAGGCCCTTCACAACTGCTCCGCGCATTCGCAGGCAACTGCCGTACGCATCAAGGTTGAGCAGGAACCGGAGCGTCTGACACTCTCCATTCGGGATAACGGAAAAGGTTTTGATGTCAAACAGTCGAAAGGTCTCGGTTTACTCGGCATCGAAGAGAGAGCCGCTCATCTCGGCGGCAAGTGTCAAATCCATTCC